>Ga0207790_1000134_pt1 | contig 29094 bp, 24 predicted proteins | sample HigsolmetaGSP14D_FD_184842 | JGI IMG/M metagenome (GOLD analysis project Ga0207790, IMG submission 184842) | High solid enriched microbial communities from the Joint BioEnergy Institute, USA - SP1-4-D (SPAdes) | ecosystem: Engineered > Bioreactor > SSF (Solid state fermentation) > Aerobic >...
CACGCGTTTCGACGTGCAATAAAAAAACCGGCCTGTTGGCCGGGTTTCTCGAAAGCGCAGCCCCGAAGGGGTGAGCGCAGCGAATAACCTGGGACGCAGTCCCTGGTGAGAGTCCGGCGGATACAAAAAAGCCCCGGCTTAACCGAGGCTTTCGAATTTGGCTCCGCGACCTGGACTCGACAGCGCAGCTGAACGCGCTTCAGCGCGGCCCCGGAGGGGTGAGCGCAGCGAATAACCTGGGACGCAGTCCCTGGTGAGAGTCCGGCAGGCAATAAAAAACCCGGCCTAGTGACCGGGTTTCTTGAATTTGGCTCCGCGACCTGGACTCGAACCAGGGACCCAATGATTAACAGTCATTTGCTCTACCGACTGAGCTATCGCGGAACAACGACGCGTATCCTACTGATTACGAAGGGGAAGTCAAGCATCTGCCGACTTCCCCTGGCAACTTAGAGAACGGCGGCAATCGCCTTGGTCACCACCGGCAGGTTGCGCGTGTTCAGGGCGGCCACGCAGATGCGGCCGGTGCCCACGGCGTAGATGCCGAACTCGCTGCGCAGGCGCTCGACCTGTTCGGTGGTCAGCCCCGAATAGGAGAACATGCCGCGCTGCTCGGCGACGAAGCCGAAGTCGCGCTTGGCGTTCAGGTCTGCCAGCTGCTCGACCATGGCCAGGCGCATGGTGCGGATGCGATCGCGCATTTCGCCCAGCTCGGTTTCCCACATCACCCGCAGCTCGGGGTTGTTGAGTACGGCCGCAACCACGCTGGCGCCATGGGTCGGTGGGTTGGAGTAGTTGGTGCGGATCACCCGCTTGACCTGGGACAGCACGCGGCTGCCTTCATCCTGGTCGCCAACCACGATGCTCAGGGCGCCGACGCGTTCGCCGTACAGCGAGAACGACTTGGAGAACGAGCTGGAGACGAAGAAGGTCAGGCCAGATTGGGCGAACAAACGTACCGCCGCGGCGTCTTCTTCAATACCGTCGCCAAAACCCTGGTAGGCGATGTCGAGGAAGGGCACATGCTCGCGTTCGCGCACGATTTCCAGCACCGCTTGCCAGTCTTCGGGTGTCAGGTCGACGCCGGTCGGGTTGTGGCAGCAGGCGTGCAGCACGACGATGGAGCGAGCCGGCAGGTTCTTCAGGTCTTCGAGCAGGCCGCCACGGTTCACGCCATTGCTGAAGGCGTCGTAGTAGCGGTAGTTGCGCACCGGGAAACCGGCGGCTTCGAACAGCGCGCGATGGTTCTCCCAGCTCGGGTCGCTGATCGCCACGGTGGCGTCGGGCAGCAGACGCTTGAGGAAGTCCGCGCCGGTCTTCAGGGCGCCGGTGCCGCCAATGGCCTGGGTGGTGATCACGCGGCCTTGCTGGATCAGCGGCGAGTCGTTGCCCAGCAGCAGCTTCTGCACGGCCTGGTCGTAGGCGGCAATGCCTTCGATCGGCAGGTAGCCACGTGGCGCGCGGGCGGCGGTGAGTGCCGCCTCCGCTTCGACCACGGCGCGCAGCAGCGGGATGCGACCTTCTTCGTTGGTGTAAACACCCACGCCAAGGTTGACCTTGTCAGGGCGTTTATCGGCGTTGAATGCTTCGTTGAGGCCCAGGATGGGATCGCGCGGAGCCATTTCGACGGCGGAGAACAGACTCATGGGGGCGGCAGCTCTGTGGTGGGGTGAGTATCGAGCAACCCGGCAACTGGATTAGGGGTTGCGCAAGCGGGCCGTTAGTATAGCGGCCCATATTCGGTGTCGCGACAGCGTACATCAGGTATGACGCACGTGTTGTCGTGGCGTCACAGCCTTTGCAGAGGTATTTATGTCCGAGTTCCAACTGGTCACCCGTTTCGAGCCTGCCGGCGACCAGCCCGAGGCGATCCGGCAGATGATCGAGGGCCTTGAAGCCGGGCTTTCGCACCAGACGTTGCTCGGCGTGACGGGCTCCGGCAAGACCTTCAGCGTGGCCAACGTGATCGCCAAGGTGCAGCGCCCGACCCTGGTGCTGGCGCCCAACAAGACCCTGGCGGCGCAGCTGTATGGCGAGTTCAAGTCGTTCTTCCCGAACAACGCGGTGGAGTACTTCGTTTCCTACTACGACTACTACCAGCCCGAGGCCTACGTGCCGTCGTCGGACACCTTCATCGAGAAGGACGCCTCGATCAACGACCACATCGAGCAGATGCGTTTGTCGGCGACCAAGGCGCTGATCGAGCGCAAGGACGTCATCGTGGTCTGCACCGTGTCGTCGATCTACGGCCTGGGCAGCCCCGAGGAGTACCTGAAAATGGTGCTGCACCTCGACCGCGGCGACAAGATGGATCAGCGCGCGCTGTTGCGCCGCCTGGCCGAGCTGCAGTACACCCGCAACGACATGGATTTCGCCCGGGCGACCTTCCGGGTGCGTGGCGACGTGATCGATATCTTCCCGGCCGAATCCGATCTGGAAGCGATCCGCGTCGAGCTGTTCGATGATGAAGTGGAGAACATCAGCGCCTTCGATCCGCTGACCGGCGAGGTGCTGCAACGCCTGCCGCGGTTTACCTTCTACCCCAAGAGCCACTACGTGACGCCCCGCGACACGCTGCTCGAGGCCATGGAGAAGATCAAGGTCGAGCTTCAGGAGCGTCTGGATTACCTGCGTGGCGCCAACAAGCTGGTCGAAGCGCAGCGTTTGGAGCAGCGCACGCGCTTCGACCTGGAGATGATTCTCGAGCTGGGTTATTGCAACGGCATCGAGAACTACTCGCGCTACCTGTCTGGCCGCCCCTCGGGTGCGCCGCCGCCCACGCTTTACGATTACCTGCCGGCCGAAGCGCTGCTGGTGATCGACGAGTCCCACGTCAGCGTGCCGCAGGTCGGCGCCATGTACAAAGGTGACCGCTCGCGCAAGGAAACCCTGGTCGAGTACGGCTTCCGTCTGCCCTCGGCGCTGGACAACCGCCCCATGCGTTTCGAGGAGTGGGAGGGGGCCTGCCCGCAGACCATCTTCGTTTCCGCCACGCCCGGCCCCTACGAAGCCGAACATGCGGGCCGGGTGATCGAGCAGGTGGTGCGGCCCACCGGCCTGGTCGACCCCGAGGTCGAGGTGCGCCCCGCACGTACCCAGGTCGATGACCTGCTCTCGGAAATCCACAAGCGCGTGGCCCTTGAGCAGCGCGTGCTGGTCACCACCTTGACCAAGCGCATGGCCGAGGATTTGACCGATTACCTCGGTGATCACGGCGTCAAGGTGCGCTACCTGCACTCGGACATCGATACCGTGGAGCGGGTGGAGATCATCCGTGACCTGCGTATCGGCACCTTCGACGTGCTGGTCGGCATCAACCTGCTGCGCGAGGGCCTGGACATGCCCGAGGTCGCCCTGGTGGCGATTCTCGATGCCGACAAGGAAGGCTTCCTGCGCAGCGAACGTTCGCTGATCCAGACCATCGGCCGCGCCGCGCGTAACCTCAACGGGCACGCGATTCTCTACGCCGATCGCATCACCGGTTCGATGGAGCGGGCCATTGGCGAAACCGAGCGCCGTCGCGAGAAACAACTGGCCTTCAACGAGGCCAACGGCATCGTGCCCAAGGGCGTGTTCAAGGACGTCAAGGATATTCTCGAAGGCGCCGTGGTGCCGGGGGCGCGTAGCAAGAAGCGCAAGGGCATGGCCAAGGCGGCCGAGGAAAGCGCCCGCTACGAAGCCGAGCTGCGCTCGCCTGCGGAAATCACCAAGCGCATCCGCCAGCTCGAGGAGAAGATGTACCAGCTGGCCCGAGACCTCGAGTTCGAAGCGGCGGCGCAGATGCGCGACGACATTCAGAAGCTGCGTGATCGGTTGTTGGCGGTATGAGAGCGGCAGGTCAGCCCAAGGTCTACCTGGCCGGTTTCGACGTGTTCAGGGAGGATGCCGTCGAGCGGGGCGAGTACCTCAAGCGCCTGTGTCGCGACCAGGGGCTCGAAGGGCTCTATCCGTTCGATAACGAGGTGCCCGAGGGCCTGGCCCCCGCCGAGCGGGCGGCGCGGATCTGTCAGCTCAACCTGGCGATGATCCGCGGCGCCGATGCCGTGCTGGCCAACCTCAACCCCTTTCGCGGCTTCGAACCGGATTCCGGCAGCGCATTCGAGGTGGGGGCAGCGGTGGCCATGGGCAAGCCGGTGTGGGCGTACTTCCAGCCCCAGGGCAGCATGCGCCAGTGGATGCCCGGTGACGAAGCCGGTCGTGATGCCGAAGGTTATTTCATCGAGGATTTCGGCCTGCCGCGCAACCTGATGCTCGCCTGCTCCTGGGCCGGCTGCAGCGCCAGCGTGGAGGAGGGCGTCGCGGCCCTGCGTCACTACCTGGATGGCGCCTCCGGCGCCTGACGCGGCGCGGCGCTTGTCAGCGGCAGGCCTCCCGGTTCGCTGGAGCCAGCCGGGGCTGGCCTGTTAATATTCGCTCCCTTCGCTTTCTCGCGTCATCCATGGCGCCTGCGCCGGTCGCTCACGCTGCCGCTCGCAGGCCCGGCCCATGCCATTTTCAGTCTTACTTGCTCGGGACTCCCCATGACCACCGTTCGCACTCGCATCGCCCCGTCGCCCACTGGTGACCCTCACGTCGGCACTGCCTATATCGCCCTGTTCAACCTGTGCTTCGCCAGGCAGCACGGCGGCGAGTTCATCCTGCGTATCGAAGATACCGATCAGGTGCGTTCGACCCGCGAATCCGAACAGCAGATCTATGACGCCCTGCGCTGGTTGGGCATCGAGTGGAACGAAGGCCCGGACGTGGGCGGCCCATACGGCCCGTATCGGCAGAGCGAGCGTGGCGAGATCTACCGCAAGTACGCCCTGGAACTGGTCGACAAAGGCCATGCCTTCTACTGCTTCTGCACCCCGCAAGAGCTCGACCAGATGCGCGCCGAGCAGATGGCCCGTGGCGAAACGCCGCGTTATGACGGCCGCGGCCTGCTGCTCTCCGACGAGGAAGTGCAGCGTCGCCTGGCGGCCGGCGAGCCCCACGTGATCCGCATGAAGGTGCCGAGCGAGGGCGTCTGCGTGGTGCCCGACATGCTGCGCGGCGACGTGGAAATCCCCTGGGATCGCATGGACATGCAGGTGCTGATGAAGACCGATGGCCTGCCGACCTACTTCCTGGCCAACGTGGTCGACGACCACCTGATGAAGATCACCCACGTGCTGCGCGGCGAGGAATGGCTGCCGTCGGCGCCCAAGCTGATCCTGCTGTACGAATACTTCGGCTGGGAAAAACCGCAGCTGTGCTACATGCCGCTGCTGCGTAACCCGGACAAGAGCAAGTTGTCCAAACGCAAGAACCCGACCTCGATCACCTTCTACGAGCGCATGGGCTTCCTGCCGCAAGCGATGCTCAACTACCTGGGCCGCATGGGTTGGTCGATGCCCGACGAGCGCGAGAAATTCACCCTCGACGAGATGATCGCCAACTTCGACGTGCAGCGGGTTTCCCTGGGCGGGCCGATCTTCGACCTGGAGAAACTGTCCTGGCTCAACGGCCAGTGGATGCGCGACCTGAGCGTCGAGGAGTTCGCCGCTGGCGTGCAGAAATGGGCGTTCAACAGCGACTACCTGATGCAGATCGCACCCCATGTGCAGGGCCGGGTGGAAACCTTCAGCCAGATCGCCCCGCTGGCCAGCTTCTTCTTCGCCGGTGGCGTGCAGCCGGACAAGGCGCTGTTCGCCCACAAGAAGCTTTCCGACGACCAGGTGCGCCAGCTCATGCAGTTGATCCTGTGGAAGCTCGAAGCGCTGCGCCAGTGGGAGAAGGAGCGCATCACCGCTTGCATCCAGGCGGTGGTCGAACACCTGGAGCTGAAACTGCGCGATGCCATGCCGCTGATGTTCGCCGCCGTCACCGGCCAGGCCAGCTCGGTGTCGGTGCTCGATGCCATGGAGATTCTCGGCCCGGATCTCACCCGTTTCCGTCTGCGCCAGGCCATCGAATTGCTCGGTGGCGTATCGAAGAAAGAGAACAAGGAGTGGGAAAAGCTGCTGGCCAGCATCAACTGACCGGAGCCGGTTTCCAGGCCGCCGGTCGCCGTGGCGGGCTGGCAACCCAGGGTTTGCGGTAAGTGTTTGTTATGTCAGTGAAAAAAAATTAGCCGCCGACTAATTTTTTGTTGACAGGGTGAGGGGGCGCACTTAACATGCGCCCCGTCCTCGAGATGGGGCTATAGCTCAGCTGGGAGAGCGCTTGCATGGCATGCAAGAGGTCGACGGTTCGATCCCGTCTAGCTCCACCAATCTCGGATGCCACAACCGGTTCCTCGGAGCAGGTTGAGTTGTAAAGAAGGGCATTTGCGTCCCCTTCGTCTAGTGGCCTAGGACACCGCCCTTTCACGGCGGTAACAGGGGTTCGAGTCCCCTAGGGGACGCCATTATTTCCAGCTGCAGTGCCTCGGCATTGCAGCCAGACCGCAAGGTTCTGGGGCTATAGCTCAGCTGGGAGAGCGCTTGCATGGCATGCAAGAGGTCGACGGTTCGATCCCGTCTAGCTCCACCAATCCACGACGGGCCAGCCTAGTGCTGGCCTTGTTCTTCGAAGGTTTCGTCCCCTTCGTCTAGTGGCCTAGGACACCGCCCTTTCACGGCGGTAACAGGGGTTCGAGTCCCCTAGGGGACGCCATTTTTGCCCGCTCTGCGGGATTTTTAAGGGTCACTTCTCACGAAGTGGCCCTTTTGTTTTTGTGCGCTCGAAACGTGCTGGCCGGTTTGTCGATGCAGTCCTTGCGTTGCAGCAGGCAAAACTCCTAAGGTCAGGCTCGTTCCATCGCCAAGGGAGGTCACCGCATGAAGCTGACTCACACTGCTGCATCGTTGCGCGCATCCGCGCCTGGACGTCTGTCGTGAGCTGGGATCGCCCCGATCCGTTCACCATCGACCTGGTGGTCGGCGGCGAGGATATCGACGGCCTCGGCCACGCCAACAATGCGGTTTACGTGACCTGGCTGGAGCGCTGTGCCTGGCGGCATTCGCAGTCGCTGGGGCTGGATCTGGTCGAGTACCGGCGCCTCGATCGCGCCATGGCGGTGGTACGCCACGAGATCGACTACCTGAGCAGTGCCTACGAAGGCCAGGAGCTGGTCATGGGCACCTGGATCGTCGAGTCCGACCAGCGCCTGAAGATGGACCGTTGCTTCCAGCTGGTGCGCCCGCAGGATGGCACCACCTTGCTGCGCGCCCGCACCACCTTCGTGTGTATCGAACTGTCCAGTGGGCGACCCAAGCGCATGCCCGCCGAGTTCGTCGAGGGCTATGGCAGGGCGTTGCTTCCCGCCTGATGGGTCATGGCTGCGGCGCCAGAAACAGCTTCTGCTCTTCATAGACCGCCTGGTAACGCCTGGCCTCGCCGGGTTGCAGCAGGATCGACTGGCTGCTTACCAGGCCGATCTCGGCGCAGAAGCCTTCCCGCGAGGGTGTCAGAACAACGGTTCTTTCGCCGCTGGGCACGTCCAGCGTGACGCTTTCGCCGGCTGGCAGGGCCACCACCAATTGCTCGTCGACGCGCAGCTGCAGGTCGCAGGCATTGGGGGCATTGCGGTCACGGCTGACGATCAGCTTGGCCGCGGCGGCGGGGTCGACGGGCACGCCTTCGGAAATCGGCGTGACGGCCAGGGCGCTGCTGGCAACCAGCAGCAGGGCGAGCGGTGTGCCGCGCAACAACAATGGGCTCATGGCGATTCCAGTTCGGCAGTGGTCACTGCAATGGACTACTGGCCGTGGCAGGTGTTCAGCTGCCGCGCCGCTGGGCTGATGCGAGTCGCGCCGCTACACTACGCGCCGCCTTTCACCGGCATGCAGATGCCGCCACTATCTTTTCGAGAGTACCGCCATGCAGATCGCCCTGGCGCCCATGGAGGGGCTGGTCGATGAAATCCTCCGCGACGTGCTGACCCAGGTGGGCGGCATCGACTGGTGCGTGACCGAGTTCATCCGCGTGACCGATCGCGTGCTGCCCAGGTCGACCTATCGCAAGCTGGCGCCGGAGCTGTTCAATGGCGCCCGCACCGCTGCCGGCACGCCCCTGCGCGTGCAGCTGCTCGGCTCGGATCCCAAGTGCCTGGGGGACAACGCCGCCTATGCCTGCGTGCTCGGTGCGCCGGTGATCGACCTGAATTTCGGCTGCCCGGCCAAGACGGTGAACAAGTCCCGCGGCGGGGCGGTGCTGCTCAAGGAGCCGGAGCTGCTGCATGCCATCGTGCGTGAAGTGCGGCGCAGCGTGCCGGCAGCCATTGCCGTGACAGCCAAGATGCGCCTGGGCTTCGACCACAAGGACCTGGCCCTGGATTGCGCGCGGGCGCTGGCCGAAGGTGGCGCCGCGCAGATCGTCGTGCATGCGCGCACCAAGGTCGAGGGCTACAAACCGCCTGCCCACTGGGAATGGGTGGCGCGGGTGCAGGAAGTGGTTGCCGTGCCGGTGTACGCCAATGGCGATATCTGGTCGCTGGATGACTGGCGGCGCTGCCGCGAGGTGAGTGGTGCGCAAAACTTCATGCTCGGCCGTGGCGTGGTGGCGCAGCCCGACCTGGCCCGGCAGATCGCGGCGGCCAAGGCCGGCCAGGATGCCGGGGTGATGACCTGGGCGCAGCTGCAGCCGCTGTTGGCCGAGTTCTGGTTGCAGGCACGCCGCAAGATTTCCCCGCGTTATGCCCCGGGGCGGCTCAAGCAGTGGTTGGCGATGCTCACCCGCACTTACCCGCAGGCGGTCGAGCTGTTCGCCCTGGTGCGGCGCGAGACCAGCTGCGAGGCTATCGACGCGCTGCTCGGGGTGAGTGTTACCGCGACGGACTTGCAGCGACTGCATGCGCCAGCGGCTGCTGACGAGGGCTTCAGCGACCGCCGCTGACGTCCAGTAGCGAGCCGGTGGTGTAGGAGGCCTGTTCGCCTGCCAGCCACAGGATGGCTTCGGCCACCTCTTCGGCGCGCCCGCCGCGCCCCAGTGGGATGCTGGCCGCCACGCGCGCCACCCGCTGTGGCTCGCCGCCGCTGGCGTGGATCTCGGTGTCGATCACCCCCGGGCGCACCGCGTTGACGCGAATTCCGTCGTCGGCGAGTTCCTTGGCCAGGCCCACCGTCATGCTGTCGACCGCGCCCTTGGCTGCGGCGTAATCGATGTATTCCCCGGGTGCGCCGAGCCGTGCGGCAATCGACGACACATTGACGATCGCGCCGCCGCGGCCGCCCTGGCGGGTCGACATGCGCGCTATCGCCTCGCGGCTGCACAGGAAGCTGCCGTACACGTTGGTGGCGAACACCCGTTGCCAGCGCTCCAGGCTCATCCGTTCCAGGCGCATCTGCTGCTCCAGCATGCCGGCGTTGTTGACCAGCACGTCCAGGCGCCCCAGGCGCTCATCGATCGCGGCGAACAGCCGGCGAACCTGGTCTTGGTCGGCGACATCGGCCTGCACCGCCAGGGCCTCGCCGCCCAAGGTGATGATCGACTCGACCAGCGCGTCGGCGGCGTCACGATTGCGCTGGTAATTGACTATCACGCGGTACCCCTGGCGCGCTGCGAGCCTCGCCGTGGCCGCGCCGATGCCACGACTGGCGCCGGTAATCAGCATCACCTTGCTCATCGAAAAAATCTCCTTTTCCAGGCCCTTGAAATTTTTTCCGGCATCCACATTTTTCTCACCGTGGGATGCCGAAGACGGGTCCCGCACCTTATCACTCGCTGACTAATCAGGAGATTTACCATGAGCACTGCATTTTCCATGACCCCGCTGTTCCGTCAGTCCATTGGCTTCGACCGTTTCAACGACCTGTTCGAATCGGCGATGCGCAACGAGACGAGCAGCAGCTACCCGCCCTACAACGTCGAGAAGCATGCCGACGACCAGTACCGGATCGTCATCGCTGCCGCTGGTTTCCAGGATGAAGATCTGGATCTGCAGGTCGAGCGCGGCGTGCTGACCGTGACCGGCGGCAAGCGTGCGGGCAATGGTGAAAATGTCACCTACCTGTATCAGGGCATCGCTCAGCGTTCGTTCAAGCTGTCGTTCCGCCTGGCCGATCATATCGAGGTCAAGAGCGCCAACTTGGAGAACGGCCTGCTCAATATCGAGCTGGAGCGCCATGTGCCGGAAGAGGCCAAGGCCAAGCGCATCCCGATCGGGGCGGCACGTCCGGCATTGGAGAACTGATCGACGACGCCGGCACACCGGAAAGGCGCCCTCGTGGCGCCTTTTCCGTTTCAGTGCGGCAGGCGCTGGTCGCCGTGGATGAGCAGGGCGCGGAACGCCGGCAGCGGCTGGGGGCGGCTGAACAGGTAGCCCTGGTAGCAGTTGCAACCCTGGCTCTGCAGGAAGTCCAGCTGGCTCTGCTGTTCGACGCCTTCGGCGATCACCTCCAGGCCCAGGCTCAGGCCGAGGGTCACCACCGCGCGGATGATCTCGGCGTCGTTCGGGTTGCTGGTGGCATCGCGCACGAACGACTGGTCGATCTTCAGTACATCCACCGGCAGGCGCTTGAGGTAGGTGAGCGACGAGTAGCCGGTGCCGAAATCGTCCATGGCGAAACTGACGCCCAGCTTGCGCAGGCGGTTCATCTTGGCGATGGTGTCGTCGATGTCCTCGATGACGATGCCTTCGGTGATTTCCAGCTTGAGCATGCCCTGGGGCAGCCTGTTCTGGCGCAGGCAATGCTCGACGCGCTCGACGAAGTCGCCCTGGCGGAACTGCCGCGTGCTGATGTTCACGCACAGGCTGAAGCGCTCGTCGATGAGGCCTTCTTCCAATAGCTGGGCGCAGGCGTGGCAGGCTTCGACCATCACCCAGGCGCCGACCTCCAGGATCAGCCCGCTTTCCTCCAGCACATGGATGAACAGCGCCGGCGATTGCTGGCCGAGGGTCGGATGGGCCCAGCGCAGCAGCGCTTCGGCGCCGATGATCTGGTCGGTGCGGGCATCCACCTGGGCCTGGAAATACAGCTCGAATTCACCGCGGCTCAGGGCCGTGCGCAGCTCGTTCTCCAGGCGCAGGCGTTCGCTGGCGGCGTGCTGCATGGAGCCGTGGAACAGCTGGATGGCGTTGCGGCCGGAGTCCTTGGCGCGGTATAGGGCGATGTCGGCGCGCTTGAGCAGGTCGGCCGGGGTCTGGCCGTGGTCGGGAATCAGCGCGATACCGATGCTCGGGGTGACCTGCAGGCGATGGCCCTCCAGCAGCATCGGTTCGCTGAGCAGGGTGCGCAGCTTTTCGGCGGCCTGGCCGGCGTGGCTGATGACCTGCTCCAGGGGGCCCTCGAGGCCGGTCAGCAGTACCACGAACTCGTCGCCGCCCAGGCGCGCCACGGTATCCTCTTCGCGCACGCTGACTTCCAGGCGCGCGGTGATCAGCTTGAGCACCGCATCGCCGAACGGATGGCCGAGCGAGTCGTTGATGTGCTTGAAATGGTCGAGATCGAGGAACAGCAGCGCGCCACGCAGGCCGTGGCGCTGCAGCAGGGCGATCTGCTGGGTCAGGCGATCCATCAGCAGGGCGCGGTTGGGCAGGCTGGTCAGCGGGTCGTGATAGGCCAGGTGCTGGATCTGTTGCTGGGCGGCCTTGAGTTCGCTGATGTCACGGGCGGTAACCAGCAGGCATTGGGTATTGTCCAGCTCGATCGGTTCGAACGAGATTTCCACTTCCAGGTGCTTGCCGTGGCGATCGCGGCCGCTCATCTCGATGCGCTGGATATGGCCCTGCTCGCGCAGGGTGGCGAGCAGCTGCTGACGTTGTTGCTCGTCGGGCCAGATACCCACTTCGGTCGAGGTACGGCCAATGACTTCCTCGGCGCTGTAGCCGGTCAGGCGGGTGAAACCATCGTTGATCTCGATATAGCGGCCGGTGTCACGGGTGGTGATGGTGATCGCGTCCGGGCTGGAGTGAAAGGCCTTGTAGAATTTCTCCTGGCTGGCCTTGAGCGCCGACTCGGCGCGCTGCTGCTCGGTGATGTCGCGGAACTTGCTGAGCACGCAGGGCTGGCCGGCGAGTTCCACGCGCCGGCAGGACACGATGCAGCTCATCAGCTGGCCCTGTGGGTCGTGCAGGTCGATGCGTTCGTCGGTCAGGTCGGTGCCGTTGAGAATCTTGGCGCGCAATGGCGAATCCTCGGGCAGCGCCTGCCAGGGCGCGAGCTTGAAGATATTGCGCCCGGTGACTTCCGCCGGGCGCCAGCCGAAGACCTGGGTGAACGCCGGGTTGACATCCAGAATACGGCCCTCGGGCAGGGTGGTCACGCAGATCGGGTCGGGGCTGGCCTGGAACAGCGTGGCGAACTTGCGCTCCGAGGCCTGCAGGCGCTGCTCGCGCAGGGTGCGTTCGCTGGTGTCGATCATGATGCCGGTCATGCGCATCGGCTGGCCCTGGGCATCGCGGTGCAGTTTGGCGGTGCTCTCCAGGTAATGGGTCTGGCCGTTGGCGTGCACCGTGCGGTAGGTCACCTGGGAGTCCTGGCCGTTAGCGGGCAGCAGGTCGCGATAGGCCTGGCGCAGTGCCTGGCGATCCTGCATGGGCACATGGGCAAAAAAATCCGGGAAGGGGCCCTGGAAGGGTGCGTTTGGCAGGCCATGCAGGACGGCAGCGCGCGGCGAGGCGAACATGGTGTCGCTGGGGATGTGCCAGTCCCAGGTGCCCAGGTCGGCCGATTCGAGGGCCATGCGCAGGCGCTCCTGGCTGTCGGCGAGGGCCTGTTCCTGTTTGCGCTGGCGGGTGATGTCGCGCATCACGCCGAACATCCGCTGCTGGCCGCCTTCGCCGGCCTGCAGGCTGCCGGTGATCTCGATCCAGCGCAGGCTGCCGTCCGGCAGGCGAATGCGATGCCGGATCGGCTCGCTGGTCGGTGAGCCGTCGATGACTGCCTGAAACAGGCGCAGCACTTCGCCGCGCTCTTCTTCGGGAATCAGTTCTATATAGTCGACCGGCGCGCTGAGTGGTCGGGTCGGGTCGAGGCCGAAGACCTTCTGGGCGCCGCGTGACCAGCTCACCTCACCACTGTCGATGTTCCAGAACCAGGCCCCGAGCCCTGCACCGTTGAGTGCCGCCAGCAGGTGCTGGCTGTCGTGCCAGGTCTTTTCGAACTCGGCGGGATCAAGCACTGGTATGTGGGGCAACGGTGGGCGTTTGTCGTTGGAGTTGCCCATTGACCCTTCCTCTACATAAGCCTTGCCAGAATCGTGGTCGGGCTAACGGCAGGTACGCCGAATGAATGCCGGCCAATGGCCGCTATGGGTGCCACGTTAGCTGGTGCCTTAGCGCTAAGGCAAGCTGTCACGCTGGTCGTCGAGCAGTTGCATGAAGGCCCTGGCGGCATTCGACAGGGTACGCTCGGTATGCACGATATAGCCCAGCTGCCGCGACAGCTGGATGCCTGGCAACGGCAGGCGGAAGACCTGCTCATCGAGCATGGTGCGTGGCAATACGCTCCAGGCCAGACCAATGGACACCATCATCTTGATGGTTTCCAGGTAGTTGGTGCTCATGGCGATGTTGGGCGTCAGGTCTTCGGCCTCGAACAGGCGCTGGACGATATGGTGGGTAAAGGTGTTGCCGCCGGGGAACACCGCCGGGTGCAGGGCCACGTCGGCGAGCGTCACCCCCGTGCCCTGGGCCAGGGGGTGTTCGGGGGCGGTGACGAAATCCAGCGGGTCGTTCCATACCGGTACGGCGCGCACCGGGTCGCGGGTATCGGGCGCCAGGGTGATCACCGCCAGCTCGGCACGGCCGTGGAATACCTCGTCGTAGGCCACCTCCGAGTCGAGAAACTGGATGTCCAGCGCCACCTGCGGGTGCGCGCGGGTAAAGGCGCGCAGCAGCGGCGGCAAGCGGTGCAGGCCGATGTGGTGGCTGGTGGCAAGGGTCAGGCGGCCGGTGATCTCGCCATTGAGGTTGGTCAGCGCCCGGCGGGTGTCTTCCAGCACGTTGAGAATCTGGTAGGCGCGGGGCAGCAGGGCGCGACCCGCTTCGGTCAGGCTGACCTCGCGGCCCAGGCGGTCGAACAGGCGCACACGCAACTGCTGCTCCAGGCTGGCAATGCGTTTGCTCACCGCGGGCTGGGTCAGGTGCAGGCGGATGGCGGCCTCGGAAAAGCTGCCGAGCTCGGCGATGGCGATAAAGGCATTGAGGGTGGCGAGATCCATGGGGCTTCCAGGGGCGGTCAGAGGTGTTTATCGCGCGATGCTATATCAATTCCGTTCGGGAATCTTCTGGATGAAAAATATGAATTTGAGTTATTCGCTACCGAGGCATAGCATTCTCCCCATAAGCAAAGGGGCTATTGCCCCAGCATAGAAATAAAGGTGAGGAACAGGCTGATGACCGGCAAGACGCTCTACGACAAGTTGTGGGAAATGCACGAAGTGAAGCGGCGCGACGATGGCTCGTCGCTCATTTACATCGACCGCCACATTCTTCACGAAGTGACGTCGCCCCAGGCCTTCGAAGGCCTGCGTCTGGCCGGGCGCAAGCCGTGGCGCATCGATGCCAACATCGCCACGCCGGATCACAACGTGCCGACCACCCGCGCCGAGCGTCTCGGTGGCCTGGACGCCATCGCCGATGAAGTCTCGCGTATTCAGGTCAAGACCCTGGACGAGAACTGCGACGATTTCGGCATCCTCGAATTCAAGATGAACGACGTGCGCCAGGGCATCGTTCACGTGGTCGGCCCGGAGCAGGGCGCCACCTTGCCCGGCATGACCGTGGTCTGTGGCGACTCGCACACCTCCACCCACGGTGCATTTGGCGCGCTGGCCCATGGCATCGGCACCTCCGAGGTCGAGCACGTGCTCGCCACCCAGTGCCTGGTCGCCAAGAAAATGAAGAACATGCAGGTGCGGGTCGAGGGCAAGCTGCCGTTCGGCGTGACCGCCAAGGACATCGTGCTCGCGGTGATCGGCAAGATCGGCACCGCTGGCGGTAATGGCCATGCCATGGAGTTCGCCGGCAGCGCGATCCGTGATCTGTCCCTGGAAGGGCGCATGACCATCTGCAACATGTCCATCGAAGCCGGTGCCCGGGTGGGCCTGGTGGCGGTCGACGAGAAAACCATCGCCTACGTCGAGGGCCGTCCTTATTCGCCGAAGGGCGCGGACTGGCAAAAAGCCGTGGCCGTGTGGCGTGACCTGGTGTCCGACGCCGACGCGCATTTCGACACTGTGGTCGAGCTGCGTGCCGAAGACATCAAGCCGCAGGTCAGCTGGGGTACCTCGCCAGAGATGGTGTTGGCCGTCGACCAGAACGTGCCGGACCCGGCCCGTGAAAGCGACCCGGTGAAGAAGGACTCGATCACTCGCGCCCTCAAGTACATGGGCCTCGCCGCCAACCAGCCGATCACCACTATCCAGCTCGATCGCGTGTTCATCGGCTCGTGCACCAACTCGCGTATCGAGGATCTGCGCGCCGCTGCCGAAGTGGCCAAGGGCCGCAAGGTCGCCAGCACCGTCAAGCAGGCGCTGGTGGTGCCGGGCTCCGGTCTGGTCAAGGCCCAGGCGGAAAGCGAAGGGCTGGACAAGATCTTCATCGAAGCCGGTTTCGAGTGGCGTGAACCCGGCTGCTCCATGTGCCTGGCGATGAACCCGGACAAACTCGGCAGCGGCGAGCATTGCGCCTCCACCTCCAACCGCAACTTCGAAGGCCGCCAGGGCGCTGGTGGCCGTACCCACCTGGTGAGCCCGGCCATGGCTGCCGCTGCGGCGGTGACCGGTCGTTTTATCGACGTTCGCGAATTGATCCAGGCCTGAGGAGCACGACATGACACCTTTTACCCAACACACCGGCCTGGTCGCACCGCTCGATCGCGCCAACGTCGACACCGACCAGATCATCCCCAAGCAGTTCTTGAAGTCGATCAAGCGCACCGGCTTTGGCCCGAACCTGTTCGACGAGTGGCGTTACCTGGATGTCGGGCAACCGAACCAGGACAACTCCAAGCGCCCGATCAACAAGGACTTCGTGCTCAACTTCCCGCGTTATCAGGGCGCCAGCGTGCTGCTGGCCCGGGAAAACTTCGGCTGTGGTTCGAGCCGCGAGCACGCGCCCTGGGCGCTGGACGAGTACGGTTTCCGCACGGTGATCGCGCCGAGCTTCGCCGATATCTTCTTCAACAACAGCTTCAAGAACGGCCTGTTGCCGATCGTGCTGGCCGAACAGGAAGTCGATGCGCTGTTCGAGCAGACCGAGGCCACCGAGGGTTACCAACTGACCGTCGACCTCGCTGCGCAGACCGTCACCCGGCCGGATGGCGTGCAATACCGCTTCGAAGTCGATGCATTTCGCAAACACTGCCTGCTCAATGGTCTCGATGATATCGGCCTGACCCTGCAGGACGCCGACGCGATCCGCGCGTTCGAAGTCGGCTATCAGCAGCGTCAGCCGTGGTTGTTCGGCGCCATCAAGTAAGCCGGCCGCGCCGCCTGGCGGCGTGGAAAAATAAGGTTACGTGTTATCGGCGAATGGGCCCGTAGCGCCTTGACCCCGCCCGAACGGACGCCGAACATGGCGCCCCTCGCGGCATTGGGTGATGGCCACGGGCCTGTTCGGGTTTTTACAGGTCGCGCACGGCAAGGCCGGCGGCCCGAAGGTAATGAAGGAAAACGTATGAGCAAGCAGATTCTGGTTCTTCCCGGCGATGGCATCGGCCCGGAAATCATGGCCGAAGCGGTCAAGGTATTGCGCCTGGCCAATGACAAGTTCGACCTGAACGTCGAGTTGTCGTTCGACGAGCTGGGCGGCGCTGCCGTCGACAAGTACGGCGTGCCGCTGGCCGACGAGACCCTGGCGCGTGCCCGCGCGGCTGATGCGGTACTGCTCGGCGCCGTCGGTGGCCCCAAGTGGGACAAGATCGACCCGGCCATTCGCCCGGAGCGCGGCCTGCTGAAAATCCGCTCGCAGCTCGGCCTGTTCGCCAACCTGCGCCCGGCCATCCTGTACCCGCAGCTGGCCGACGCCTCGTCGCTCAAGCCGGAGGTGGTGGCTGGCCTGGATATCCTTATCGTCCGCGAGCTGACGGGCGGCATCTACTTCGGCCAGCCGCGCGAAACCAAGGTGCTCGATAACGGCGAGCGCATGGCCTACGACACGCTGCCCTACAGCGAGAGCGAAATCCGCCGCATCGCCAAGGTCGGTTTCGACATGGCCAGGGTGCGCAACAACAAGCTCTGCTCGGTGGACAAGGCCAACGTGCTGGCCTCCAGCCAGCTGTGGCGCGCCGTGGTCGAGGAAGTGGCCAAGGATTACCCGGATGTCGAGCTGAGCCACATGTACGTCGACAACGCGGCCATGCAACTGGTGCGTGCGCCCAAGCAGTTCGACGTGATGGTCACCGACAACATGTTCGGCGACATCCTCTCCGACGAAGCCTCGATGCTCACCGGCTCCATCGGTATGCTGCCGTCCGCCTCGCTGGACGCCAACAACAAGGGCATGTACGAGCCATGCCACGGCAGCGCGCCGGATATCGCCGGGCAGGGCATCGCCAACCCGCTGGCGACCATTCTGTCGGTGTCGATGATGCTGCGTTACAGCTTCAACCAGGCTCAGGCCGCCGATGCCATCGAGCTGGCAGTCAGCAAGGTACTGGATCAAGGCCTGCGCACCGGCGACATCCATTCCGTCGGTACGACCAGGGTCGGCACCGCGGCGATGGGTGATGCAGTAGTCGAAGCGCTGCGTAGTCTGTAATCTTCCAGGCCGCTGGAAGCTGTCCGGCGGCTTGTTCATATAGGTGTAGTGGTTATGAAACGTGTAGGTCTTATCGGTTGGCGTGGCATGGTCGGTTCCGTGCTCATGCAGCGCATGCTGGAAGAACAGGATTTCGATCTGATCGAGCCGGTGTTCTTCACCACCTCCAATGTCGGCGGCCAAGGCCCGGCCATTGGCAAGGAAACCGAGGCGCTCAAGGATGCCTACAGCATCGACGAGCTCAAAGGCCTGGACGTGATTCTCACCTGCCAGGGTGGCGACTACACCAGCGAAGTGTTCCCCAAGCTGCGTGAAGCGGGCTGGAAGGGCTACTGGATCGACGCGGCGTCCTCGCTGCGCATGGCTGACGATGCGGTGATCGTGCTCGACCCGGTCAACCGTCGGGTCATCGATCACGCGCTGGATGCCGGCACCAAGAACTACATCGGCGGCAACTGCACCGTCAGCCTGATGCTGATGGCCCTCGGCGGCCTGTACGAAGCCGGCCTGGTCGAGTGGATGAGCGCCATGACCTACCAGGCGGCCTCTGGTGCCGGCGCGCAGAACATGCGCGAGCTGATCAAGCAGATGGGCACCATCAACGCCACCGTGGCCGATGAACTGGCCGACCCGGCCAGCGCCATCCTCGACATCGACCGTAAAGTGGCCGAAGCCATGCGTGGCGACGCCTTCCCGGTCGACAACTTCGGCGTGCCGCTGGCCGGCAGCCTGATCCCCTACATCGACAAGGAACTGCCTAACGGCCAGAGCCGCGAAGAGTGGAAGGCCCAGGCGGAAACCAACAAGATCCTCGGCCGCTTCAAGAATCCGATCCCGGTCGACGGCATCTGCGTGCGCATCGGCGCCATGCGTTGCCACAGCCAGGCGCTGACCATCAAGCTCAACAAGGACGTGCCGCTGTCGGATATCGAAGGGCTGATCAGCCAGCACAACCCCTGGGTCAAGCTGGTGCCGAACCATCGCGAAGCCAGCATCCGCGAACTCGGCCCGACTGCCGTCACCGGCACCCTGAGCGTACCGGTCGGCCGTCTGCGCAAGCTCAACATGGGCTCGCAGTACCTGGGCGCCTTCACCGTGGGCGACCAGCTGCTGTGGGGCGCGGCCGAGCCGCTGCGCCGTATGCTGCGCATCCTGCTGGAGCGCTGATCGGGCCAGGGTGCGCCGACAGGTGTGCCACGAGAGGGGCGGGTAGAGGGTGGTCGCTTGCGATTGCCGTCGCCCGCCCCTCGGCTTTTCGGTAGAGTGCCGGGTCTGTTTCAGTTATCGAGCATCAGGCTCCCTTCATGACTTCTACCTTTGCTATCGCCATCGTCGGTGCCACCGGCAGTGTTGGCGAAACCCTGCTGCAAATCCTCGAAGAGCGCGACTTCCCGATCAGTGATCTGCATCTGCTGGCCAGCGACGAGTCGGCCGGCCGCACGTTGGCCTACAGAGGCCGTAATCTGCGCGTGCGCACGGTAGACGGTTTCGATTTTCGCACCGTGCAACTGGTGTTCTTCGCCGCCGACCCGTCGGTGACCCTGGCGCATGCCGAGGCGGTGCGCAAGGCCGGCTGTTCGCTGATCGATGTAACCGGTGCGCTGCCCGCTGACGTGGCGCCGCGCGTGGTGCCGGAAGTCAACGGCGCTGCGATCCGCGGCGAGGCACCTTTCGCGGTGACCAGCCCGTCCTCGGTGGCCGTTGCCGTCAGCCTGGTGCTTGGCGCGCTGCGCGAGCAGGTGCAGCTGCGCAGGCTGGTGATCGATGCCGGGCTGGCGGTATCCAGTCGTGGGCGCCAAGGTGTGTCCGAGCTGGCGCGGCAAACCGCCGAGCTGCTCAATGGGCGGGCTTTCGAACCGCAGCTGTTCGACCGGCAAATGGCATTCAACGTGCTGGCCCAGGTTGACGAACCGGATGCCGAGGGCCACGGCCGCCTGGAGCGGCGGGTCAATGCAGACGTCAAGGCGCTGTTCGCTGACCAGGCGCTGAATGTCGCGGTCAGCTGTCATCAGGTGCCGGTATTTTTCGGCGATAGTTTGAGTGTCACCGTACAGGCGTCTACACCTGTAGAGCTGGACAAGGTCATTGCCGCGCTGGATGCCGCCGCTGGCATCGAACTGGTGGATGCCGGGGATTACCCCACGGTTATCGGTGATGCCGTCGGCCAGGATGAAGTCTACGTAGGCCGCGTACGCCGGGGGATCGATGACCCCTGTGAGCTCAGTTTGTGGATTGTGTCTGATAATGTGCGAAAAGGTGCTGCTTTGAACGCCGTGCAACTGGCCGAGTTATTGATAAAACACCATCTGTAAAAGATACTTATCCGGAAGTCTGCATATCTATTCGAGCTTGGCAAATACTGAGCGCGCTGATCGTTGGCTGGGGGGCCTGCAAAGGGGCAGCCACCGATCATCTATCCTCTCGTCTTGCGAGAGCAGTTAACACAAAGGAAAAGGCTATGGTTCGGGTTCGTAAACTGGTGCTGGCTATCGCTGCGGCGACGGCGCTGTCTTCCGGTATGGCGCATGCGCTGGGGGTCGGCGAGCTGACACTGCAGTCGTCTCTGAACCAGCCTTTGGTGGCGGAAATTGAACTGCTCGACGTGCGCGACCTTTCCGCCGCGGAAATGCGCCCCTCGCTGGCCTCGCCCGAAGAGTTCAACAAGGCCGGCGTCGATCGTCAGTACTTCCTGACCGATCTCAAGTTCACGCCGATCATCAAGCCCAACGGCAAGAGCGTGATTCGCGTCACCTCGAGCAAGCCGGTTCGCGAGCCGTACCTGAATTTCCTCGTCGAAGTGCTGTGGCCCAATGGCCGTCTGCTGCGCGAGTACACCCTGCTGCTCGACCCGCCGCTGTACTCGCCCCAGGCCGCTGCCGCCCCGCAAATGCCGGTTGCCGCGCCGGCGCCGGTACCGCGCCCGGCACCGAGTGCCGCCCCGCGTGCTACTGCCCCGGTTGCCAGCGCCCCTGCGGCACCGCGTGCCGCCAGCGCCGGTGGTGACTACCGTACCAACGCCAACGACACGCTCTGGGAGGTCGCCCAGCGTGCCGGCGGCAGCGGCAGCGTGCACCAGAAGATGCTGGCCATCCAGGATCTCAACCCCGATGCGTTCATCGGCGGCAACATCAACCGCATGAAAAGCGGCCAGGTGCTGCGCCTGCCCGATGATCAGCAGATCGCCCGGCGCAGCCAGTCCGAAGCCCTGGCCCAGGTGGCCGCGCAGAACAGTTCCTGGCGTCAGGGGCGTAGCGCGCCCGCCGCTGCCGGTACCCGGCAGATCGATGCCACGCGGCGCAGTAGCGCTGGCGCGGCGCCAGCCGAGGTGACCGCCGAAGACAAGCTCAAGCTGGTCGCTGCCGAAGCCGGCAAGGCCACGTCGGGCAGCGAAAGCGGTACCGCCAACAACGCCGCGCTGGCCAATCAGCTGGCCGTGACCCAGGAAAGCCTGGACTCGACGCGCCGCGAGAACGACGAGCTCAAGGATCGCATGGGCGACCTGCAGAGCCAGCTCGACAAGCTGCAGCGACTGATTCAGCTCAAGGACAACCAGCTCGCCAAGCTGCAGGCCGATGTATCGGCACCCGCGGGCCAGGCTGCCAGCGCCGGTGCTGCGTCCGCGCCGACGCCTGCTCCGGCTGAGCCGGCAGCAAGCCCTGCTGGCGAGGCACCAACTGGCGCAGCCCCAACAGCTGAGGCGCCCGCCGCCAATGAAACCGCGCCGGAGTCGGCTCCGGTCGACCCGGCGGCTCCGCCAGCGGGCGAGCCGGCCGCCGAGGCACCGGCTGCCGAGAGCGCCCCTGCGCCGGCCCCTGAAGCGGCCACGCCAGCCGAACCGGCCGCACCCGCTGCCGAAGCGCCTGCCCAGGCGCCAGTCGCGGCAACCCCCGAGCCGGTCGAAGAAGACAGCGCGCTGGACAACCTGCTGGCCAACCCGATGATGCTCGGCCTGATCGGCGGCAGCCTGCTGCTGGCGCTGTTGCTGGTGCTGCTGATTCTGTCGCGCCGCAATGCACGCAAGGCCGAAGAGGAAGAGGTGAGCCTGTCGTCCTATGAGGAAGACACCCATCGCTTCGACAGCGACCTGGAACTGCCGGCCGACAGCCTCAACGATCTGCCGGATGACCAGGTGGCCCTGTCGCCGTCCGTTGAAGAGCGGGTGACTGCCCAGACCGGTGATGCCCTGGGTGAGGCGGACATCTACATCGCCTACGGTCGCTTCAACCAGGCGGCCGAGCTGCTGCACAACGCGATCAACGATGAGCCGCAGCGTACCGACCTGCGTCTGAAGCTGATGGAGGTCTACGCCGAGCTGGGTGACCGCGAAGGCTTTGCCCGTCAGGAAAGCGAACTGCGCGAGATCGGCGGTGCCAATGCCCAGGTCGAGCAGTTGAAGAGCCGTTACCCGGCGATGATCATGCTCGGTGGTACCGCGGCCCTGGCCAGCACCGCCGCGGCTGATGACCTGGACTCCTTCAGCCTGGACGACCTGACCCTGGACGAGCCAGAGCAGCCGGTGGCGCCACTGCAGCCGGCCGCTGATGATTCCTTCGATCTCGACCTGGATGCCCTGGAGGCCGAGTTCGCCGCGGACCCGCTGCCCAACGCCCAGGACGACCGTGCCCGTTTCGACGAGATCGACACCCTGGGCCCGCAGTCCGATTTCGATCTGCCGGCCGAGGCGCCGCTTGCCGGCAAGGATGCGCCCCTGGACTTCGATCTGGACCTGGGTGACGAGCCGGTCAACCGTCAGGAGCCGGGCGGTGAGCTGGCCGACTTCAATCTGGACCTGGACACACCGGCCGCTCCGGCTGCCAGCCAGGACGACGACTTCCTGTTGAGCCTGGACGACGATGACGACAAGCCGGCCGCCGATCTGCCGGACCTGTCTTCGGCCCTGGATGACGACAAGGGGGATGATTTCGGCCTGCCCGCCGACTTCGACCTGTCGCTCAATGACGAGCCGGCTCAGGCAAACAGCGGTGCCAGCTTTGCCGCCCAGCTCGATGACGTGACCGCCGAGCTCGATCAACTGGCCGAAAGCCTCGAGCAGCAAGGCCAGGCGCCGCAGGAACTGCAGACCGAGCCGGTATCGCTCGACGAAGACGATGACTTCGACTTCCTCTCCGGCACCGATGAAACCGCCACCAAGCTGGATCTGGCGCGCGCCTACATTGACATGGGCGATACCGAGGGTGCCCGTGACATTCTCGACGAAGTGATCGCCGAAGGTAACGATGGTCAGCAGCAGGAAGCACGCGAGCTGATCGGCAAGCTGGTTTGACGAGCAGTTGATCGACATTGACGGCAGCCCGGTGGGCTGCCGTTTTTGCATCTACAGCACACAACTAAATCGGCAGCTGGCATGGCGGCCTCCCTGGGTGGCGGTATAATTGCCGGCTTTGCAGCTTTGATCTGGTCATGACCCATTGATTAACGAACCAATGACGGCAGCCGAAATGGCTGCCGTCGGCCTTTACAAGATTGCCCTGGGTGTCGAGTACCGTGGCGCCCGTTATCGCGGTTTTCAGCGCCAGCGCGACGGCGTGCCGTCGATCCAGGCGGCCCTCGAAAAAGCCCTGTCCAAGGTTGCCGGTGGCGCACCGGTCACGCTCAGCTGTGCCGGGCGTACCGATGCCCTGGTGCATGCCAGCGGCCAGGTGGTGCATTTCGACACCAGGGTTGAGCGCTCCATGCATGCCTGGGTGATGGGCGCCAACATGAACCTGCCCGGTGACATCAGCGTGACCTGGGCCAAGGCCATGCCGAGCCACTTCGATGCACGTTTCTGCGCCATGGCGCGGCGTTATCGCTACGTGATCTACAACGACCAGATCCGCCCGGCGCACATGGCCGAGGAAGTGACCTGGAACCACCGGCCGCTGGATATCGAGCGCATGCGCGAGGCCGCGCGGGTATTTCTCGGCACCCATGACTTCAGTGCCTTCCGCGCCCGCCAGTGCCAGGCCAAGTCGCCGATCAAGACGGTTCATCACCTCGAATTGCTGCAGCACGGCCGCTTTATCGTCCTGGATATTCGCGCCAACGCGTTTCTGCATCATATGGTGCGCAATATCGCGGGCGTGCTGATGACCATCGGCACTGGCGAGCGGCCGGTCGAGTGGGCAGGGCAGGTGCTGCAAACCGGCGTGCGCCGTACCGGCGGCGTGACGGCTCACCCGTATGGGTTGTATCTGGTGCAGGTGGATTACCCTGAAGAATTCGACTTGCCGACCCGCTATCTGGGGCCGCACTTCCTGTCGGGCCTGGAAGACGTAGCGGCAAGGTAGGCGGGGCAGGGCGCGGCAATTAATGGCGCGTCTTCGCCGGTCATTTGCTACCATCCGGCCTTTCGCGGAGGTATTCGTCCTTGTCAGTGGTTCGCAGCAAGATCTGTGGGATTACCCGCCTTGAAGACGCGCTGGTTGCGGTGGCGGCTGGTGCCGATGCAATTGGCCTGGTGTTCTATGCGCGCAGCCCGCGAGCTGTGTCTGTTGAGCAGGCGCGCGCCATTCTGGCCGGCTTGCCGCCATTCGTGACCACCGTTGGCCTGTTCGTCGATATGCCACGTAGCGAAATCGACGCAGTGCTGGCGAGCGTGCCGCTGGACCTGCTGCAGTTCCACGGCGACGAAACCGCCGCTGAGTGCGAGGCGCTCGCAAGGCCGTACATCAAGGCGCTGCGCGTTCGTGCAGGGGATGATGTGGCTGCGCTTGTCGATGCTTACCCCGGTGCACAGGCGGTGTTGCTCGATACCTATGTCGAGGGCGTGCCGGGCGGTACGGGGCAGGCGTTCGACTGGTCGCTGGTTCCGGCAACGCTTAGCAAACCGGTGATTCTGGCTGGTGGGCTGACGGCGGATAACGTCGCCGCCGCCATCGCGCAGGTGCGTCCCTATGCGGTGGACGTCAGTGGCGGTGTCGAGGCTGGCAAGGGCATCAAGGATGCCGCCAAGGTCAACGACTTCGTGCGCGCTGTGCGTGCGGTTGGAGCGTCGATGTGACGGCGCCGTGCAGCGAGCCGTCCATACTGCTATCGCCGCGAACAGTGCGCGCTTTTTTCGTGGTCGAAGCGGGTGGCGGGCAATCTGCCGGCCCCTGGGGCGACCACTTTGTGAATTCGCTTGTCATGTGCAGCAAGCATGTTGAAGCCTACAGCGTTGGAGAATTGAAAGCATGAGCAACTGGCTGGTAGACAAACTGATCCCCTCGATCATGCGTTCCGAGGTCAAGAAGAGTTCGGTACCCGAAGGCCTGTGGCACAAGTGCCCATCCTGCGAGGCGGTGCTGTACAAGCCCGAGCTGGAAAAGACCCTGGACGTTTGCCCCAAGTGCAGCCACCACATGCGCATCGACGCGCGTGCCCGCCTGAACATCTTCCTGGATGCCGATGGCCGCGAAGAGATCGGTGCCGATCTGGAGCCCTCCGATCGCCTGAAATTCCGCGACAGCAAGAAGTACAAGGATCGCCTGGTTGCTGCCCAGAAGCAGACCGGCGAGAAAGACGCACTGATTTCCATGAGCGGCAGCCTGGAAGGCATGCCGGTGGTGGCCTGCGCATTCGAGTTCGCCTTCATGGGCGGCTCCATGGGCGCCATCGTCGGTGAGCGTTTCGTGCAGGCGGCCAACGTGGCGCTGGAAAAGCGTTGCCCGTTCATCTGCTTCGCTGCCTCCGGTGGCGCGCGCATGCAGGAAGCGCTGATCTCGCTGATGCAGATGGCCAAGACTTCGGCCGTGCTGGCGCGCCTGCGTGAAGAGGGCATTCCGTTCATCTCCGTGTTGACCGACCCGGTATATGGCGGCGTTTCCGCCAGCCTGGCGATGCTCGGTGACGTGATCGTCGCCGAGCCCAAGGCGCTGATCGGCTTCGCCGGCCCGCGGGTGATCGAGCAGACCGTGCGCGAGAAGCTGCCCGAAGGCTTCCAGCGCAGCGAGTTTCTCATCGAGCACGGCGCCATCGACATGATCATCCACCGTGCCGAGCTGCGTCCGCGTCTGGCCCGCCTGCTGGCGCAGTTCACCCACCAGCCGTCTCCTGCCGCTCTGCCGGTCAGCGCATGACCCAGCGCTCCCTGGCCGAGTGGCTGGCGTACCTGGAGCGTCTGCATCCAAGCGCCATCGACATGGGCCTGGAGCGCTCCCGCGAGGTCGCGGTACGCCTCGGCCTGTCCCGGCCGGCACCGCGGGTGATCACGGTCACCGGCACCAACGGCAAGGGCTCGACCTGCGCCTTCGTCGCCGCCTTGCTGCGCGCCCAGGGCCTCAAGGTCGGGGTGTACAGCTCGCCGCACCTGCTGCGTTACAACGAGCGGGTGCAGATCGATGACGAGCCGGCCAGTGACGCCAGCCTCTGCGAGGCATTCAGCGCGGTCGAAGCCGCCCGTGGCGAGACCTCGCTGACCTATTTCGAGATGGGCACCCTGGCCGCCTTCTGGCTGTTCGAGCGCGCCGAGCTGGATGTGGCGGTGCTCGAAGTCGGTCTGGGCGGGCGCCTGGATGCCGTCAACCTGATCGATGCCGACCTGGCGTTGATCACCAGCATTGGCGTCGATCATGCCGACTGGCTGGGCGATAGCCGTGAGTCGGTGGCCTTCGAGAAGGCCGGCATCATGCGTGCAGGCAAACCTGCGCTGTGTGGCGACTTCGACCCGCCGTTGCCGCTGCTCGAGCGCGTCATCGAACTCGATTCGCCGTTGTTTCTGCGTTGCCGGGATTTCGACCTGAGCGTCAACGAATCAGGCTGGAACTGGTATGGCCTGACCGCCACCGGCGAGGTGCTGCGCCTGCAGGATCTGCCACTGCTCGACCTGCCCATGGAAAACGCCGCGCTGGCGTTGCAGGCCTACGCCTTGCTCGACCTGCCCTGGGATGCCAGGCAAATCGCCGACGCCCTGCAGGCCACCCGGGTGACCGGTCGCCTGGATCGTCGTCACTTGAACTGGCGCGGCAAGTCCCTCACTCTGTTGCTCGACGTGGGGCACAACCCCCATGCCGCGCAGTTTCTTGCCGGTCGCTTGCAGGCGCGCGCCACTGCCGGCAGGCGCCTGGCCGTATTCGGCCTGCTGGCCGACAAGGAGCTGCCCGGTGTGGTGGCGCCGCTGCTGGCCGATATCGCCCACTGGGCGGTGACGACGCTGCCCAGCGAACGCTCGCGTCCTGCTGCCGAGCTGCACGCGCACCTGGCATCCCGTGGTGCCCAGGTCGAGGCCTACGGCGATGTCGCCAGTGCCCTCGAAGCGCAGTGCGAACGTGCGGCGGCAGGGGATGAAATTCTGCTCTTTGGGTCTTTTTTCTGCGTGGCCGAAGCCTTGATGTGGCTGGAGCGCTACGCCCAGGAGGATGTGCAGGATGGCAATGCTCGATAGTGCAACCAAGCAACGTATCGTCGGCGCGCTGGTGCTGGTGGCGCTGGCGGTGATTTTTCTGCCGATGCTGCTTTCCCGTCCCGACGAGTTGCGGCATGTGGTGGTCGATGCGCCGAGCATCCCCGCCAAGCCGGTCACGCCTGAAATCGAAATGCAGCCGGTGATCGTGCCCGATCCCCAGGAGCTGCCCCAGGAACCGGTGCCGGTCGACAGCTCGCCCAGCGATCAGGCGCAGCCGCCTGTCGAGCAGCCCATCGTCGAGCTGCCGGCCAGCGAGCCTCCGGCGCCCACGCCACCGCCGGCTGCGCAGCCCACGCCCAGCAAGCCTGCGGAGGTGACGCCGCCACCGCAGAAGGCGCCGACCGAGCGCCTGGATGTCAACAGCCTGCCGGTCAGCTGGTCGGTGCAACTGGCCAGCCTGTCCAGTCGTCCCGGTGCCGAAACCCTGCAGAAGACCCTGCGTGCCCAGGGCTACAACGCTTACATCCGCACGGCCGATGGCATGAACCGGGTGTTCGTCGGGCCGCTGGTCGAGCGTGTCGAAGCCGACCGTCTGCGTGATCAGCTCAACCGCCAGCACAAGCTCAATGGCTTCGTGGTGCGCTTCCAGCCGGAAAGCAACTGACGCCTCGCACGTATCTGCGCTTAACCGATGGGCAGGGCTCTGCTAAAATGCAGCGCCTCTTCCATCGGTAGCCTGCATCGTGGCATTCACCTGGGTTGATTGGGCGATCATCGCCATCATCGCCGTTTCGAGTCTGATCAGTTTGAGCAGAGGCTTCGTCAAGGAGGCCCTGTCGCTCGTCACCTGGATTATTGCCGGCGTGGTTGCCTGGATGTTCGGTGGTGCGCTCTCGCAGCACCTGGGCGCTTATATCGAAACTCCGTCTGCCCGCGTTATCGCTGCCTGCGTACTGTTATTCGTTCTGACGTTGCTGGTCGGCGCGCTGATCAACTACCTGATCGGCGAGCTGATCCGGGTGACCGGCCTGTCTGGCACCGATCGCTTTCTGGGCATGGTGTTTGGCGCCGCGCGCGGCGCCTTGCTGGTGGTGGTGGCGGTCGGCCTGCTCAGCCTGGGGCCTGTGCAGCAGGATGCCTGGTGGCAGCAGTCGGCCTTGCTGCCGCATTTTCTGCTGGTGGCAGACTGGTCGAAGAATCTCATATTGGGTGTGTCCAGCGAGTGGCTGGCCAGCGGTATCCGCGAGCCGGTCGAGCTGCCATTCAAAGAGGTGCTGCAGGGGGCTTCTCCCCTCGGTGCCGGTAAATAGTCGTTTCACTGAGTAGGGGTTGCGTCACATGTGTGGCATTGTCGGTATCGTCGGTAAATCGAACGTCAATCAGGCGCTGTATGACGGCCTCACCGTCCTCCAGCACCGCGGCCAGGATGCTGCCGGTATCGTCACCAGCCATGAAGGCCGCCTGTTCCTGCGCAAGGACAACGGCCTGGTGCGCGACGTGTTCCAGCAGCGCCACATGCAGCGCCTGGTCGGCCACATGGGCATCGGCCATGTGCGCTACCCGACCGCGGGCAGCTCCAGCTCGGCGGAAGCCCAGCCGTTCTACGTCAATTCGCCGTACGGCATCACCCTGGCGCACAACGGCAACCTGACCAATGTCGAGCAGTTGGCCAAGGAGATCTACGAATCGGATCTGCGCCACGTCAACACCAACTCCGACTCCGAGGTGCTGCTCAACGTGTTCGCCCATGAGCTGGCCGTGCGTGGCAAGCTCAACCCCAGCGAAGAAGACGTGTTCGCCGCGGTCAAGGACGTGCACAAGCGTTGCCGTGGCGGCTATGCCGTGGTGGCGATGATCACCGGTTACGGCATCGTCGGTTTCCGCGACCCGAACGGCATCCGCCCGATCGTGTTCGGCCAGCGCCATACCGACGAAGGCGTCGAGTACATGATCGCCTCCGAGAGCGTGGCCCTGGACGTACTCGGCTTCACCCTGATCCGCGACCTGGCGCCGGGCGAAGCGGTGTACATCACCGAAGAAGGGCAGATGTTCACCCGCCAGTGCGCGCCCAATCCGCAGCTCAAGCCGTGCATCTTCGAGCATGTGTACCTGGCGCGCCCGG
>Ga0207790_1000137_pt1 | contig 29051 bp, 27 predicted proteins | sample HigsolmetaGSP14D_FD_184842 | JGI IMG/M metagenome (GOLD analysis project Ga0207790, IMG submission 184842) | High solid enriched microbial communities from the Joint BioEnergy Institute, USA - SP1-4-D (SPAdes) | ecosystem: Engineered > Bioreactor > SSF (Solid state fermentation) > Aerobic >...
CGGCCAGGAAGGCATGGCTGACGAATGGGTTGCCGCCATCGTGCAGGGCATCCCATTGGTCGGCAGGCAGCGTATCGAGACCGGTCATGAAGCGGATAGAGGACATGCGGCAAGGATAGGGCAAACCGCGCGGTGCCGGTCGCGGGTGGCCGCACGAGCCCCCTGCGACCGCCACCGCTCCGCATCAGTATCTGGGAAGGCCGCGGAAGCGCGCCTCCTCCGGCTCGCGCTGATCCCACGGCAGCGGCCGCGGGGGCTCGGGGCGCGCAGGCGGACGAGGCGGCGGCACTAGTGGCCGCGCTGGCGCTGGCGGTGGCGTGGGCGTGGGCAGGGCGCTGGTCTTCGTGACTTCGGTATAGGTCGTACTGGTGCCGAGCTTCTGCCAGTACCGCCGAATCCAGGACTTGGGGCCGGCGCGTCCGAACTGCAGTCCCATCTCGGGCGTGCTCACCGACGTCCTCCGATCGATGGTGTAGATGTGAGGCGATTCACGGTAGATCTTCGTGCCGGTCGGCAGGTTTTCCAGATTGACCTCCTGGACCGCCTCGATTTTGTTCATCCGCGTCCCGCCGTACTTGGTCTTGCCGAAGATGATGTCGGCAAGCGTTGGTTCGCGCTGCATATCGTCGGGCGGGATGTCAGTGAAGTAGATGATGCCGTCGGACGTCCCCTTCTTCCCTCCCACGTCGCGGCTGCTGAACTCCACAAAACCCGTGGCGCGTTCCCTGCTCAGCTTTTCGCTCTGCAGATAGCGGTAGAACGGACGGCGTTTCATCTCCTCCAGTTTCGCTCCGGTGATTTCCACGCGCGTGGTCGACGGCGCATGCCCCTTGTTCGGTCCGCTGGATGTTGGCCGGGACGAGGTGGGCCTGGGCCTTTTTGAAGGGCTGGCCGCGTCGCTGCCAGAGGTCGGCTGGGGCGCTGGGCGCCTGGCGCTGCCCGCCGCCGAAGACGTGGGGCGCTGGCCGAAACCCGCGGCGGACAGGGTGCGGCGCTGCGTACCGGACGCCCCGGCAACAGGCTCGGCACTGCGTGCGATGGCGAGTGCGTCGTTGTGCCTGCGCAGGTAGAGGTCGTTCACGGGGCCATTGTTGCCGCCCACGTTTACCAGCAACTTGGAGATGGTGCCGTTGTTGTTTATCAGCTCGCGCAGTCTGCCGTAGTAGCGTTCGCGGAACTGGGGCGTGCTTCCCCGGAATACCGGCAGCTTGCGCATCTCTTTCAGGACGTGGTCGGGCACGCGCATGCCACCGCGCAGGCCACCGGATGCCGCGCCGACGAACAGCGCGCCGGACGAGGCCAGCACTTCGCGCGACTCGGATACATTCCGATCGTTGAAGATGACGTGCTTGCCACCGCGGTACTCGCCGCGGTAGTACTGGCCACCGATGTTCAGATACTCCTTTCCAGTGACCGGATCGCGACGGTAGTGCATGCCGCCGGGGCCCATGTTGCCCTGGGTCAACCGGCTGGCCAGCGCCGGATCCCTGCTGCTCCAGCTCTGCCATCCCTGCTCGACCGGCAGGCGCGGCGTGGCAGTGCGGGGAACGGCTGGCCGCTGCGGGCCGGGCCGGTAGCCCGCGCCAAAGGAATTTCTGCCGCCCAGCGTGCGTTGACCGCCACGCAAGCCCAGCAGTGGCGTCAGTGACGTCAGCACCTCCAGCCCGAACATGCCCATCTCCACCAGGGAGGGCCCCTCATCCTGCGCGGCCTTGGACCGATGCAGCGCGTGGGAGATCATGAAGCCGGAGGCTTCCTTGTAGCGCTCCTCGTAAAAATCACCTGTCATTGGCGCCAGGACCACCTGTCCGGCAGCGGATCCGCGACCGGACAGGATGCGCTCCGTCTCGGCCGTCTTGCCCGTGCTCATGCGCTCGGTGAAGTAGCCCTTCCATTCGGGCTGACGCGCGAGATCGACGACCTGGGATACGTCCGCCAGTTCGCGGAATGGCCGGCCATCCGGCGCGTCCGGGGTGTACAGCACCACCGCAGGCGACGTGGCGGGCGCAGCGCTGCCGATGACCACCACGCCCGTGATCGTCTGGCCACCACCACCGGAGCCGGCGGCGCTGGCTGCGCCCAGCACGAGCCGGTTGGCGACAACCTGCTGCCCGTCCACGCGCGGACGCGATGCCGGGTCGGGGTGCTCGATGACCGCGTGGAGGTAGTCCAGCGCACGCGAGCTCCCGGGCGCACCGCGTGAGTCGTTGACGAACGTTGAACGAATCGCAGGGTCCAATGCCGCCTGGGCGCTTTCGGCCCGCATCCGGTCGCGGGCGGCTTCGATCCACGCGGCCCTCATCTGGCGGGCACGCCCGTCACGCGGCGGGGATGCGAGCCACTCCAGCAACATCCGATGGTACTTGTCGTCGGCATCGAGGTCCTTCACCAGCGACTGCACGTCGCTTGTCTCCAGATGCATCGGGATGCCGCTCTTGTCGAGTATCGCCTTGCCGTCGGCGTCGACCGGCACCCCATCGACCAGCTCGACCGTTGTGGCGATGATCGGGGAAACGGGATTCCCGATCACGAGCGGAATCGGTGAGGGGGGCGCATAGTGCTTGGCGAAATCGGTAAGCGAAGAGATGCCATTGTTGAGCATTTCATCCGAACCCACCGGGCCGCCCATGCCGTTCGTCCGCCGGATGACCTTGTGGTGCACCTCGGTCCGGTCCGGGTCGATCTGCGCCGCGCCGGGATAGTCCTTGGCGAATTTCCGCTGGATCAGTACCTTTGTGAAGGATTCCAGCGATGGAATCTGCGCGGCGAGCGTGGAGAGCGTCAGGTCGCTGCGCAGCGCGGCCTGGCGCAGCGTTTCCAGCCGGGCGATCTGTCGCGGATCTGCGGCACTGCCCAGCTTCTGCCGGAGGCCTTCGGTCTGCTCGCCGTCGAGGGCGTGGGAAAGGTCCAGATCGGCCAGCGGATCGAACGCGTTGTCCAGATGATCAGGTAGCGGGACGCCGCGCGGGTCATCGGTCAAGGCGGCGGTGAAGCGGGCCTGCATGCGTTCCCGCATATCCTGCTCGCGCAGCGCGAACACATCGCCATTGGCGGGCGCCAGGCCGGCATCCTCTGCCCGGAACGCTGCGGGGGGCATTCCCCGTGCGGCGTTTTCGCCTGCCACCCAGCGCTTCAGTTCCTCCTCGCTGGTGAACTCCTGCAGTGGGCGCCCAGGGCGCCACAGGAGGGCCGGGCCAGACGGATCGCCGCTGCCGGCACGGGTGAACACGAACGCGCCGGGCACCGGTGCACCTTTCCAGGTGAGCCGGCGCACCCGTGCCTGGATCGCCTCGCCGGCGTCCGACGACACGGACACCTCGCCAACCTCGCCCTCCACTGGTCCTTTGACCACTGCGCGGGCAATGTCGGCGGCCTGCGCCGACAACGTCCCGGTGTGCAGGCGAACGGAAGCCTCCGTCCGCAGGGCGGATGTCAGCGTGCGGCGAAGATCTCGCGCCGGGGTCGAACCATTGGCAGGGGTGGACCAGTACGTGTCCTGTTCGCGCGTGTACTGCGCTTTCAGCGCGTCGATGAAGCTACTGGTGAGCCTGCGCTTCTCTTCCGGTGCATTCAGGACCGGTGACACCGTGGTGACGCCGGCCTGCGGATCGTAGTGGATGATATCGAACTGGTCAGGCCGGGGCACCGGTACCGCAACCCCATTCGCTACATGTGGCCGCCAGCTCAGTTCCCGCAGAGGCACCAACGGCGGATCGTCGCCTTGGCCGCTGTGTCCGATGCGGTGACGGAAATACAGGCGCGACGACCAGTCCGGACCCAGGGTGGCCTCCAGGTCTGCATATGCGGGCTGCTCGGCAAAGTAGCGTGACAGGGCACGGTCTACGGTGTCGGAAGGGGAGGGAAGGCGCAGCACGATCGCGCGTGTTTCGTCATCATCATCATGCAGCTGGTTGTACTCCAGCTGGATCGCGCTGGCACGCCGATCCGCCGCGCCGTCGACGTTACCGTCCACGGCAGTGTCTGGGGCGGCCGCGCTCCGACGCATGCGCAGCACGCTCGCGGTCGGTTCATCGGCGCGCTCTACAGAGGCGGAGGCTCGCGCCGGGCCGCGTGGTCCGGGTGATATCCGGGGTTGCCGCGCGGCGGCGGAGGTCTGCGCGTCGGTCGTGCCCGAAGCTGCAGGCGGAACAACGGATGTGTGGGGCCGGCGGTGGACGCTGAGGGTCAAGGCAATACTCCCTATGAACGCAAGGCGTGTCGCGGCCTGTGAGGCCGCGAAAACGTGCCAGGGCCCGCCGCAGAGTCATGCGGGCCCGGCATGCGCCGACAGTAAAGCGGGAGCATTGGCGCCGGGTGGTAAGAAAATACCGCAGCGCGGACGCGTCAATCTGATGCGTCAGGGAGGCCCGGGGAGGTGCGCCGTCCCCGGGCCATGGCCTCAGGCTTTGCCTTGGGCGTCCAGGTAGCGTTCTGCGTCCAGTGCGGCCATGCAGCCGAACCCGGCCGAGGTGATGGCCTGGCGGTAATGCTGGTCGGCCACGTCGCCGGCGGCGAACACGCCCTCCACGGACGTCTGCGTGGCATTGCCACCCAGGCCGGAGCGGATCTCCAGGTAGCCGTTGTTCATCGCCAGCTGGCCCTCGAACAGACCGGTGTTGGGGTGGTGGCCGATGGCCACGAAGAAGCCGTGCGCCTGGATGTCACGGGTGCTGCCGTCCTGGGTGGACTTCACGCGGACACCAGTGACGCCGGCTTCGTTGCCCAGCACTTCATCCACCTGGTGGTGCCACACGGTCTCGATCTTGCCGGCTGCCACCTTGGCGAACAGCTTGTCCTGCATGATCTTTTCGGCCTTCAGGGTGTCGCGGCGGTGCACCAGGTACACCTTGCGGGCGATGTTGGACAGATACAGCGCCTCTTCCACGGCGGTGTTGCCGCCGCCGACCACCACCACATCCTGGTCGCGGTAGAAGAAGCCATCGCAGGTGGCGCAGGCCGACACGCCGCGCCCCTTGAACGCTTCCTCACTGGGAATGCCCAGGTACTTGGCGGTAGCACCGGTGCTGATGATCAGCGCATCGCAGGTGTACTCGGCGCTGTCGCCGATCAGCCGGAACGGGCGCTGCGACAGATCGGCGGTATGGATATGGTCGAAGATGACCTCGGTTTCGAAGCGCTCGGCGTGCGCCTGCATGCGCGCCATCAGGTCCGGACCCATCAGGCCATGGGCGTCACCGGGCCAGTTGTCCACTTCGGTGGTGGTCATCAGCTGGCCACCCTGCTGCAGGCCGGTGATGACGACCGGCTTGAGGTTGGCGCGCGCGGCGTAGACCGCAGCGGTCCAACCGGCCGGGCCGGAGCCGAGGATGACAAGCTGCTGGTGGCGGGTGGGCGTGGTGGGGCTCATGTAGACTCGCAGAAGTAAGTGGGACCATACGGTGCGCCGCGGTTTGCGCGGCGTCGGTGGCAGGCCATAGAGTGATGGCTTGGGCGGGGCGATTCAAGGCGATGGATGGAACGGCGCGGCGCGCCCGTGCCACGCCGCCGGCGGCTGCGGCGCTGAGCGGGGCTGTGCGACGGCGCGCTGATGCGCGTGCACGAATCTCATCGCACATCGTTTATTATCAAACACTAACAGCGTATTTCAAAGGTATGGTCTAAGGTGGCGAAGCAGGTCCCCGAGCGCTCCACATCCGCCGACAGCAAGGCCCGCCGCCGTGAGCCGGCCGCGGCCGAGACGACCCGCCGACAGCGCCTGTGGCGCGACCTCGGCCTGATCGCGGTGGCGCCTGCGCTGCTGTATCTGGTTGCCAGCCTGTTCACCTACTCGGCGACGGACCCAGGCTGGTCGCACACCGGCTCGGTGGTGGCCCCGGTGCACAACATGGGCGGGCGGGCCGGTGCATGGATCGCGGACGTGCTGTTGCAGCTGTTCGGCTACATGGCGTTCGTGCTGCCGGTGATCCTCGGCGCGCTGGCGTGGATCGCCATGTTCGGCCTGCGCCGCGAGAACCGCGATGAAGCCCGCGGCGACAACGACCTGGATCCGGCCCTGCGGCTGGTGGGCCTGGTGGGCTTCCTGATCGCCGGCACCGGTTTCCTGCACGTGCGGGTGTTCAGCGGTGACGTGGCCGGCGCCGGCGGCATCCTGGGCAAGCTGGTCGGCAACTCGCTCACCGTCGGCTTCGGTGCACTGGGTGCGAACCTGTTCGTGCTGGTACTGCTGCTGGCCTCGATCACGCTGGCCACCGGGCTGTCGTGGTTCATGGTCATGGAAAAGATCGGCCGCGGCGTGATGGCGCTGGCGCCGCTGCTGGAGCGTCGAAAGGAACAGGCCACGGAGAAGCAGCAGACCCGCGCCCTGCGCGAGGAGCGCCAGGAAGTGCGCAAGGCCGATGCCGAGGTGCGGGCCAAGCGTGAGCCGGTGAAGATCGAGCCGCGCCCGGAGCCGGTGATCGAGAAAAGCGACCGGGCCAAGCGGGACAACCAGATTCCGATGTTCCGCGGCGTCAACGGCGATGGCTCGGACCTGCCGCCACTGGCCCTGCTGGACGATCCCAAGCCGCAGCCCAAGGGCTACGACGAGGACACCCTGGAGACGCTGTCGCGGCAGATCGAGTTCAAGCTGAAGGATTTCCGCATTGACGCCCAGGTCGTTGGCGCCTATCCGGGCCCGGTGATCACCCGGTTCGAGATCGAGCCGGCGCCGGGCATCAAGGTCAGCCAGATCAGCACGCTGGACAAGGACATCGCCCGCGGCCTGTCGGTGAAGTCGGTCCGCGTGGTGGACGTGATTCCCGGCAAGTCGGTGATCGGCCTGGAGATCCCCAACGTCACCCGCGAGATGATCTTCCTGTCCGAACTGCTGCGCTCGAAGGAATACGACAAGTCGGCCAGCCCGCTGACCCTGGCGCTGGGCAAGGACATTGCCGGGCGCCCGACGGTGGCCGACCTGGCCCGCATGCCGCACCTGCTGGTGGCCGGCACCACCGGTTCGGGCAAGTCGGTGGCGGTCAACGCGATGGTGCTCAGCCTGCTGTACAAGGCCAGCCCGAAAGACCTGCGCATGCTGATGATCGACCCGAAGATGCTCGAACTGAGCGTCTATCAGGGCATCCCGCACCTGCTGGCGCCGGTGGTCACCGACATGAAGGAGGCCGCCAATGGCCTGCGCTGGTGCGTGGCGGAGATGGAGCGCCGCTACAAGCTGATGAGCGCGGTGGGCGTGCGCAACCTGGCCGGCTTCAACAAGAAAGTGAAGGATGCCCAGGACGCCGGGCAGCCGCTGATGGACCCGCTGTTCAAGCCGAATCCGGAGCTGGGCGAAGCCCCCCGGCCGCTGGAAACGCTGCCGTTCATCGTGATCTTCATCGACGAATTCGCCGACATGATGATGATCGTCGGCAAGAAGGTCGAAGAGCTCATCGCGCGGCTTGCGCAGAAGGCGCGTGCCGCGGGCATCCACCTGATCCTGGCCACCCAGCGTCCCTCGGTGGACGTGATCACCGGCCTGATCAAGGCCAACATCCCCACCCGCATCGCGTTCCAGGTCAGTTCGAAGATCGACTCGCGCACCATCCTGGACCAGTCCGGCGCCGAAACCCTGCTCGGCCACGGCGACATGCTGTACCTGCCGCCGGGCACGGCGATGCCCGACCGCGTGCATGGTGCGTTCGTCTCCGACGAGGAAGTGCACCGCGTGGTGGAGCACCTCAAGGCCATGGGGCCGGCGGACTACATCGAGGGCGTGCTGGACGAGACGCAGACCATGGGCGACGGCGTGGTGGTCGGAGCGACCGGACTGCCCGAATCGGCCTCGTCCGGCGATGAGTCCGACCCGCTGTATGACGAAGCCCTGCGCGTCGTCACCGAAACCCGCCGCGCGTCCATTTCCGGCGTGCAGCGCCGCCTGAAGATCGGCTACAACCGCGCGGCACGGCTGATCGAGGCGATGGAAGCGGCCGGCGTGGTGAGCCCGCCGGAGCACAACGGCGACCGGACCGTGCTGGCACCGCCGCCGCCGAAGTAACCGCGCGCCTGGGCCGGGCACTCACGCAGAGAGGCTGTGGATGCCCATCGAGCGCATCGTTTGCTGCGTTCTGCTGGCCAGCGTGCTTTCAGGGTGGGGCAGCGCAGACCACTGCGCCTCCGGCACGCGCCGCTGACCCGATTTGGTGAACGCGCGTTCAACCAGCGATACTTGCTTTGCTGCCTATTCAGCCGGAACAGGCGAGCATCGTCCCATTGCCTACGTTTCGCGGAAACCAACCATGTCTTCTACCCTGCGCCGTGCCCTCGTCCTTGGTGTGTTCTCGCTCGCCGCCTCCAGCGCGGCCTGGGCGGGTGCGCGCGATGAGCTGAAAACGTTCACCACCGGTCTGCGCAGCCTGGACGGCCAGTTCAGCCAGCAGGTCTACGACACCCGCGGCAAGGTCAAGGAAACCACCAGTGGCCGGGTCGCGCTGTCCGCGCCGCGCCTGTTCCGCTGGGAGTACCAGCGCCCGCACGAACAGCTGATCATCGCCGATGGCAGCAAGGTGTGGATGTATGAGCCGGACCTGCAGCAGGCCACCGTGCGCGCCCAAGGCACCGAAGAGCAGAGCAGCCCGCTCACCGCGCTGATCAATCCGGCCCTGCTCGAGCAGCAGTACGACCTGAGTGAGGAAGCCGCGCCGCGCGATGGCCTGCAGTGGCTCTCGCTCACGCCCAAGCGTGACACCGAAGCCAGCTTCCAGTACGCCGCACTGGGCTTTGCCGCCAAGGGTCTGGCGCGCATGGAGATCACCGATGCCGTGGGCCAGCGCACAGTGATCACGTTCACCGGCTGGAAGCGCAACCCGTCGCTGGCCGCCGGCACCTTCCGTTTCACGCCGCCGGCCGGTACCGACGTGATCGGCAACTGACGCGCCGCATCGCGAGCGTTCGCGGCCCCGCCACGGACGCTCGCGGTACAATGGCGCGGTGCCAAGATCCCGTGCCACCTCATTTCCCGGCCCCGACCTGCTGAGCGTCGACCGTGACCACATGCGGCCCCTGGCCGAACGCATGCGGCCGCGGACCCTCGACGAGATGGTCGGGCAGAAACGCCTGCTCAACGAAGGCAGCGCACTGCGCCGCGCGGTGGAGTCCGGCCGCGTGCATTCGATGATCCTGTGGGGGCCACCCGGGTGCGGCAAGACCACCCTGGCGCTGCTGCTGGCCGACTACGCCGATGCCGAGTACCGGGCCATCTCTGCGGTGCTTTCCGGGCTGCCGGAGGTGCGCCAGGTGCTGGCCGAAGCCGCGCAGCGGTTTGCCGAGGGCCGACGCACCGTGCTGTTCGTGGACGAGGTGCATCGCTTCAACAAGACGCAGCAGGATGCCTTCCTGCCGCATATCGAGCGCGGCACGATCGTGTTCGTCGGTGCGACCACCGAAAATCCGTCCTTCGAGCTCAACTCTGCACTGCTGTCGCGCTGCCGGGTGCATGTGCTCGAGGCGGTGAGCGTGGCCGATATCGTCGAGGCGCTGCAGCGGGCCCTGCAGGACCGCGAACGCGGCCTGGGAGCCGAGGCGCCGGCGGTGAACGCGGCACTGCTGGAACAGATCGCCCATGCCGCCGATGGCGATGTCCGCCGGGCGTTGACGCTGCTGGAGATCGCCGCCGAACTGGCCACCGGCGAGGGCGGGGTGATCACCGCGCAGACCCTGGAACAGGTGCTGGCCGATCGCACGCGCCGGTTCGACAAGGGGGGCGAGCAGTTCTACGACCAGATCTCGGCGCTGCACAAGTCGGTGCGCAGCTCCAACCCGGACGCGGCGCTGTACTGGCTCACCCGCATGCTCGATGGGGGATGCGATCCGTCCTACCTGGCACGGCGTCTGACCCGCATGGCCATCGAGGATATCGGCCTTGCCGACCCGCGCGCGCAGACGATGGCGCTGGAGGCCTGGGACATCTACGAGCGGCTGGGCAGCCCCGAGGGAGAGCTGGCGTTTGCGCAGCTCACGCTGTATCTGGCCAGTACGGCCAAATCCAACGCCGGCTATGTGGCGTTCAACCAGGCACGTGCCGACGTACGCCGCAGCGGGACCGAGGAGGTGCCGCTGCACCTGCGCAACGCGCCCACGCGGCTGATGAAAGAGCTGGGTTACGGCGCGGACTACCAGTACGACCATGATGCCGAAGGCGGTATCGCGCTGGACCAGACCGGCTTCCCGGACGCGATGGGCGAGCAGGTGTATTACCAGCCCGTCCCGCGCGGCCTGGAAATCAAGCTCAAAGACAAGCTGGACCGCCTGCGCGCCGAGCGCGAGCAGGCGCGCCGGCGCAGGCACGAACCGCAGGCATGACCTGCGCGTATTCTCGATCAGGAACCCTGCAATGAACGTGTGGTGGCAGCAGTTGGGTGTGGTGGCGGTGGGCGGTGCGCTGGGGTCGATGCTTCGCTTCGTGCTGGGCGATGCGCTGTTGCGTCAGTTCGGGCAGGGCTTTCCGTGGGGAACATTGGCGGCGAACTTCATCGGTGCGTTCACCGCCGGCTACGTGCTGGTCTGGCTGCATGCGCGCGGCGGCGACACGCGCGTGCTGCGCGCGTTCCTGGTGGTGGGCCTGCTGGGCGGGCTCACCACGTTTTCCGCGCTGATGCTGGAAACGCTGGTCTTCGCCCGCGAAGGGCGCGCCGGCATGGCGCCGTTGTACCTGGGCATGAGCATCGCCGGCGGGCTGCTGCTGGTCTGGCTGGGCGCCCGCGTGGCGGAGTGGTCGCGCTGAGGGGCAGGGCAGCATGTGTGCATTTCGCGCTGCGGTACTGGATTAAAGTGATGCCTCACGATAAAGTGCGCGACCCCGTTCACCGACTCCCTGCATGCGCGACGACAACGACCCCGGAACACTGGAACTGGTCCTGCCGCGCAAGCGGGGCAGGCCGCCCAAATTCGGCTACGCGATGAGCGATGCGCAGCGTGCGGCGCGCTACCGCGCACGGCGGTTCGGGCAGGCGACCCATGCCGATGTCCGCGGCTGCAGCGACACCGTGCTGCTGGACAAGATACGCGCAGCGATCAGCAGCAAGGATGCCGAGCTGACCGGTTTTCTCGTGCACGTACTCTGGCAGCGGTATCCGTTGCAGCTGAAGTAACGGCGGCGGGGTGGCGGTCGCGGTCCGCCTTGTTGATAATGCGGGGTTCATGTTTCACCCGTATTCGCGCCCGGGATGGCTGGCGCGCTTCAGAGACGGTTCCCTGTAATGACGACTGCCGAAGACACCGCGCCCGCTGCTGGCGTTCCCATGTTCTACAGCCGCCCGGTGCCGCTGCAGGCCGACGCCCACGCTGACCTGCGCGTACTCCCAGGCCGCCTTGGTTTCGCCGCAGGCGCCAATGCACTGCCGGTGCTGGTGAGCGAGTTCTCCGCAGCGCTGCATCACCTGCCGATCCTGTTCGCCGGCGAGAACGCCGTGCCGATGGCCGCGATGGGGTTTGGCCAGCACAACCTGTTCATCAAGGACGGGTTCTGGGAAGAGGGCGCGTACGTGCCGGCGTACATCCGCCGCCACCCGTTCATCCTGATCGACACCGACGGCGGGCAGAACTTCCTGCTCGGCATCGAGGAGGACAGCGAGCGCCTGGTGCGCGGCGGTGACGAAGGCCAGCCGCTGTTCGTCGATGGCAAGCCGACCGACATGGTGCAGCAGGCGCTGGATTTCTGCGGACAGTACACGCGTGATCACGAGCACACCCGTGCGTTCTCGCAGGCCCTGCTGGAGCAGGATCTGCTGGTGACGCGCAGTGCCACCATGCGCGCCCCGGATGGCCGTGAGCAGTCGCTGCAGGGCTTCCGCGTGGTGGATGTGGACAAGTACACCGCACTGTCCGACGAGGTGGTGCTGGACTGGCACCGCAAGGGCTGGCTGGCACTGGTGCACCAGCACCTGATGTCGCTGGGCCGCTTCGGCGATCTGTCCCGCCGCGAGGCGCTGCGCGGCTGAACTCAGCGCGGACGCCGGCCCGCTGCCGGCGTCCCGTTTCCGGAGGCGCGCCGTCGGGGCGCGCGCGGCTTGCCGCCGGGCCCTGCGGCTGGCGTTGGCCGCGCGTCGGCCGGCGCGGTCTGCTCCAGCCATGACAGCGCGTCGGCGTAGGCGACGAAATGTTCCAGGTAGCCTGGCGCAAGCGTGCGCAGGCATTCCAGCAGGCGGTGCACCAGCACCGCCGAGTTCAGTGGCCCGCCTTCGGCGGGCGCCTGGTGCAGCGTCATGCGCAGGCGGCTGCGCGCGTGCAGCGTATCGGCCTCGGCGCGCAGCGCCGCCAGGCCCGGCACCTGCGGGTACGTGTCGCGTGCCCGTGACTGCGCATCGAGCCGTTCCACCAGCTCGCGCAGGCCGACGCGGCCCGGCGTCAGGGAATGGTCAGCGGCCATCCGTACGTTCCCGGGGTGCCTGCCGCGGGACCGGTGCGATCTCCACCCGTCGGTTGCGGGCACGCCCCTGTGCATCGGCGTTGTCCGCTACCGGCTGCTGGGCACCAAAAGCGGCCGCGAACAGCGAATCGGCCGGCACGCCGGCGTCGATCAACGCACGGGTGACGGTGAGCGAGCGCTGCGCCGACAGCTCCCAGTTGTCGGCGAACTGCCGGTTGCTGGCATGTACGGGCTGGTCATCGGTGAACCCGCTGACCATCAACAGTTCATCGCGGCGGGTGAGGTAGCCTCGCAGCGGCGCGGCCAGGCTGACCAGCAGCTCCCGGCCCTGCGGCTGCAACTGATCCGAGTTCAGCGCAAACAGGACGTTACCGCTGATGCCGATGCGTCCGTCCACCAGGGTCACCCGGCCCGCGGCCAGCGGGCCCGCCAACGCCTGCTCCAGGGTCTGCCGGCGCTGTTCCGCCGCCTGGCGCTGGCGGACTTCCTCATCCAGCCGGCCGCTGAGTTCCAGCTGCAGCGCGATCACGCCGACCAGGATCAGCACGAACGCCCCCAGCAGCACCGACATCAGATCGCCGAAGGCGGCCCAGATGGGCGTGGCGCTCTCGCCATCGGTATCGATCTCCGCGCTCATGCCGCAGTGCCACCGGAGGCAGGCGCCAGCTGCTGCAGTTCCTGCAGCACCTGCTTCTGTGACAGCAGCGTCAGGTCCACCACCTCGCGTGCCTGGGCAACGTAGTACGCCAGCTGCTCGTCACTGCGCGCCAGGCTGGCGTCCAGTGCACCGGCCAGTGTCTGCAGGTGGTCGTTGAGCGTGCCGCCCGCGTCGCCGAAGGCCTGCACCGCCGCCTGCAGGCTCGCCGCCATGTCGCCCACATGCTGGGCGCCGCCGGACAACTGATCTGCGAGCGCGTCCAGCCGGCTGCTGCCGTGCTGGACCTGCGTGGCGAACTGCTCGCCCGTACTCTGCAGCACGCCGGCGGCGCGCTCGATCAGCGCATCCACTGCGTCGCGCTGCTCATTGGCCGCATGGTTCACCGCGTCCATCAGCGATTGCAGCGTCCCCAGCAGCTGGGTGCGCTCCTCCAACTGCTGCGTGTCGCGGGCCATGCTGGCCGAGAGCTGCTGGCGCAGCTCGCCGATCACCTCGGCGGCAGCCTGCGGGGCCTGTGCGGCCGCGTCGACCAGCCGGCCGATGTCCGCGAGCGTGGCGGCGGCCTGTGTCTGTGCCTGGTCGGCCATGCGCTGGCCGGTCTCCGCCAGTGTCGCGCAGATCTGCCGGGCCTGCTCGGACTGCCGCTCACCGGCCTGCTGCCAGGTCAGGCGGGCCGTCTCGGCCGCGGCGGTGAAGACCTGCTGCCACTGCTCCAGGCGCTGCGTTTCATGGCGCTCAGCGTGTTCCTGCAGCGTGCGGGTGGTCTGGCCCATCTGCTCGAGCAGCTGCGCGGCAGTCTGCTGTTGCGCGGCCAGCGCATCCTGCAGTGCCTGGTCATGCCGCTGGGCAAGCCCCGTGGCGACCTGTTGCTGCTGCTCCAGCACCTGGGCCCACTGTGCCTGCTGGCGTGCGGCCTGCTCGGCGATCTGCCCAGTCATGTCCTGCAGCAGCTGCTGACTGAGCTGGCGCTGCTGTTCGGCGGCCTCCTGCAGCGCATCCAGCAGGCGGTGCACCCCCTGCTGCTGGCTGGCCTGCTGCTGATCGAGGGCGGACGCAAGCGCGTTCGAGGCTGCCGTCCGGCTCTCGTCGAAGCCCCGCTGCAGGGCCTGCAGCTGCTGCTCGACGGCCTGCGCGACGTGGCCCCGCTGCCGCTCGGCCACCTCGGTCAAGCCCTGCAGGGTGTCCCGCAGCAACGGCTGTACCACGGCGGCCAACGCCTGCGCGCTGTCCTGGGCGCTGCGCTGGGCGATGGCCTCCAGGGAAGCCGCCAGCTGCTGCTGGGCGGCCTGGCTGGTGGCGCCGAATTCGGCCTGCCGGGCCAGCAGTTGCTCGCCCTGCTGCTGCTGGGTGGACTGGAGTGTCTCCACCAGGGCCTGCAGCCGATCCACCAACGGGGGCAGGGCCTGCGCCTGCACCTGCTGCAGGCGCAGCGCCTCGGCACGCTGCCAGGCACGCGAATGGCCGGCGAAGGTGCTGGCGATGCAGGCATCCACCTGCTGCATGACGCCCGTGCGCTCGCGGCGCAGCAGCGATGACAGCAACCCGAGCATCGCCGAGGCCGCCACACCTGCGATGGAGGTGCCGAACGCCACCGCAAGGCCTTCCACAGGCGAGGCCAGCGAACCCCGGATGGACTGCAGATCCGTCGCGCTCTGCAACGCCACGCCGGTACCGCGCAGTGTGGCCATCATGCCCAGCAACGTGCCCAGCATGCCGAGCAGCACCAGCAGGCCTACCAGATAGGGGGTCAGCGACGGGCCGGGCAGGGCGACGCGCTCGCCGTCCACGCGCAGGCGCAAGGGGCCTCGCAGCTCGGCCGGCACCCGCGCCAGCCAGGCGCCTAGATCGGACTCGGGCGGCTGCAGTGACGCTTCCAGCGTCCGGGTGCTGCGGCGGAATGCGAAGAGCTCCGCGCCACCGACGGCGTAACAGACCGCGATCAGCGCGGCGACCACGGCACCGGTGGCGTGGTGGCCGAGGTAGCCGGCGCCGATCCACAGCGGGGCGGCCAGGCCGACGACGAAAATGACAAAAGGCAGAAACAGTCGTTGCATGGTGTCCGGTCAGTGCGTGCGGAGGGCGTCAAGCAGCCCTTCAACAGGGTGGAAGCGAAGGGTCAGATCGGCCTGCAGCAGGGTCAGCAGCGTGTGCTGCAACGGGTTCGGCAGCCCCTCGGGCCAGCCCTCGGCAGCGGCGTCGCCGCCGGTCCACTGGGCGAGGGCACGGGACACCGCGTTTTCCAGCAGGCGGGCCTCGCGCGGTGCCAGGGTCTGTTCCATCACCGCGTCGATGGCGGCCAGCCGGGCGCCGTCCTCGTCGCGCGCGGCAACCGTCTCGCGTGCGATGCCGCGCAACCGGCCACTGGCGGCCTGCGCGGCACGCTGCACCGTCTGCACGGAACGCAGCAGCTCGGCCGGCGCCAGCGGCGCCTGGCCCAGCGCCTCGACGGCTGACTCGGCAGACGCCTGCAGCTGCTGGCGCGTGGTCGCGTGGTCGCTGCGCAGCGCGTCCGCCCGGACCTGCCAGGGCACGTCCGTCGCGCGGTCCGCGGGGGGGCGAACGTCCAGTGCCGCAGCCAGGGACACCGCACGGTTCCAGTCCACCCACTGGCTCAACGCCGAGGGAAGCTCCGGGGCCGCGGTCGGCACCCGTGAAGGGTCGATGGCCGAGAGGGCCCGGATGATCGGCGGCCCCAGCAGGGCTGGCCGCAAGGGCGCGTTCGCCATGGGGTCGTCAGAGGCGGAAAGTCCGCCATTTTACACGCTGTTCCGCGCCATTGCCGACGCCGACCCGGGTGGCGTCCGGCCCCCACGTATCCGCGCGGCCTGGCGGCGGAACCGCGTCAGCCGGCCGCCAGTGCGTTGATCTGCCGGCACTCCACCACGCCCGGCGGGTTCGGCGAGCGCGCCAGAGCGATCATCGCCTCGCCGATCGCCCGGTTGTCGGTGACCCACTGGGGTGCGAGTTTTTCCGCCAGTTTCATTACCGGCCCGCCCACCGCGTACAGCGGCTTGAGCGCGCCGTGGCGCGTGCCGGTGTCGCCCACCGGACGCACCCCACCGGGACGCAGCATGACCGTACGCACGCCGAGCTGCTGCAGGGCCTGCTCGATCTCACCTTTCACCCGCAGCGGCATGATGCGGCTGTCCGGGTTGGCGTTGGCACCGGAGATGTAGAGGAAAACGCCGTCGGGATTGGCCGCGGCATACGCGCGCGCCACGGCCAGCGTGAGGTCCACCGTGACATGGCGATACTCGTCTTCCGCGGTCCCGACCGGCGGTGCGCCGGCGCAGTAGAAGCACGCGTCCAAACCCGCCAGGGCAGCGCGGTGGCTGTCGGCATCGGCGAAATCGGCCACCACTACCTCGTGGACTGCCGAAGCGCCCGCTGCTGGCAACGCGCCCGCCCTGCGCACCAGCGAGACGATCCGGCCGATGTGAGGTGACGCCTGGCACGCCTGCATCACGCCTTGCCCCACCAGGCCGCCGGCGCCAACCAGCAGAATGGACGTCGGGATGTCTGGGCGGGTGGGCATGGATCAGCTCCGTAAGGTGGAAAAGTGCGCGAACGTGCGCAGAGGCAGGTAACACGGCGCGACGACCGAGTGTAGTGCGCAGCGTCCCCACGGCAATGACGCCGCCGTCACGGCCGTTCATGCGGCGGCAACATCGTGGCGACGGCCGCGCGACCGGCACGCGCGTAGCGTGGAGCGTCGAATGGGTTTCACGACACGCAATGGACGCTCTCTCCCTGGAAGTTCCCGCCCGCCCGGTCACCGTGGCGGCACAGGCGCGTGCGGCGCTCACCGCGCAGCCCACGCTTCCGCTGCCCGGGTCGGGCCAGACCCTGGCCCGCTGGCGTCACCTCGCTGCGCTGGGCGCGCAGGATCTGTGCGTGGCCAAGATCCTGGAAGCCCACTACGACGCGCACGCCATCCTGGCGGACCTTGCCGTGCCGACACCGGTTTCCGATGGCCTGATCGCCGTGTGGGCTGCCGAGGGGCCCACATGCACCCTGCGCGCGGATGGCGATGGCCGTCTTCACGGGGACAAGCCGTGGTGCTCGGGCAGCGGCGTCGTGGACGCCGCGCTGGTGACGGTGCGCTCGCCTGCCGGGGGGCAGCTGTACCTTGTGGCCGGCCACCTCGCTCAGGCATTGCCGGATGCGGGCGGGCAGGCGCCTGGCATGGCCGGCGTGCGCTCGCCCACCGTGCGGTTTCATCAGGCGCCGGCCACCTGCGTGGGCGGCGTGGACGCGTATCTGCAGCGCCCCGGCTTCTGGCACGGCGGCGCGGGCATCGCAGCGGTCTGGTATGGCGCGGCGGCCGCGCTGGCCACACGCATGCAGCCGGCCTGCCGCGAAGGGCTGCGCGCGCGCCTGCTGGGCAAGGCGGATCTGGCGCTGGCGCCCGCTGCCGCCCTGCTGCGCGAACTGGCCGCGCGTATCGATGCCCAACCTGATCACGCCCACCGCGACGAGGTGATCCGAGCGCGCAGCGTGGTCGAGCGCGCGGCCACTCGCGTTCTGGACCTGGCAGGGCGGACGCTGGGCCCGGGACCGATGTGCCAGGAGGTCGAACATGCACAGCGCTGGTCGGACCTGACGGTGTTCCTGCGCCAGAGCCACGCCGATCGCGACTGGGAAGCACTGGGCAGCGCGCAGTCCGGCAAGGAGGACGCATGGACGCTGTAAGGGTTCTGCATGGCGAAGGTGCGCAGGAAGAACAGTGGCAGGACTGCCATTGGCTCTGGCGGCAGCCACGCACCTCGCTGCGCCGCCTGCTGGCCGGGGCACAGCGGGTGGTGGTGGTCGCGCCGCACCCGGACGATGAGATTCTGGCCTGCGGCGGACTGATGGCCGGCGCGGCCCTGCGGGGCGTCGCTGTCCAGGTTGTCGCGGTCACGGATGGAGAGGCCTGCTATCCCGACGAGCCCTGGTGGACCCCCACACGACTGCGCCATGCGCGTCGGCAGGAGCTGCGCGAGGCGCTGGCGGAGCTGGGGGTGGATGGCCGGGCCACCCTTCACCTGGGCATTGCCGACGGCGCTGTCGCCGGGCACGAGCAGGGCCTGACGGACTGGCTGGGCCAGACGCTGCGCGCGGACGACCTGGTGCTGGCGCCCTGGAAGTTTGATGGCCACCCGGACCACGAAGCGGCAAGCCGCGCAGCACGCACTGCATCGCGTGCGCTGGGGTGCAAGTATCTGGAGTACCCGGTGTGGGGCTGGCACTGGCTTGACCCTGGCTGCGCGCACCTGGCCTGGGAGTCGCCCCAGGTGCTGGACATCACCGCCTTCGCTACGTGTAAACAGCGCGCCATCCGCCAGTTCCGCACCCAGACCGGCGAGGTCGAGCAGCTGCAGTCGCCGCCCATTCTTCCCGCACATGTGCTCGCGCGGTTTCAGCGCAGCCATGAGGTATTCCTGCCATGAGCACGCAGACCTGTTTCGATGCGTTGCACCGCCAGGAAGATCCGTTCGGCTATCGCAGCCGCTGGTACGAGGCGCGCAAACGCGCACTCCTGCTGGCAAGCCTGCCCCGGCAGCGCTACCGCAGCGGGTGGGAGCTGGGCTGTTCCAATGGCGTGCTGACCGGGGCGCTTGCGCCGCGCTGCGACCGGTTGCTGGCCACGGATATCAGCCCACGCGCGGTGGAACTGGCCCGGCGCGCCGTGCGTGCCCATCCACACGTTCAGTTGCAGTGTGCGCGCCACCCCGACCAGCTGCCGCCCGGCCGGTTCGATCTGATCGTATGCAGCGAAATGGCCTACTACCTGCCGCCTTCCGCAGTCGCACAGCTGGCCGACGGCCTGCACGCCACGCTGGATCAGGATGGCCTGCTGGTGGCGTGTCACTGGCGGCCCGCGTTCGATGACAGGCGATGCAGCACCGATGCCGTGCACCAGGCGATGGGGCAGGGGCTGCACCAGGTGTTCGGCTATCGCGACGCCGATATCGTCCTGGAAGGCTGGATGCGCGCGCCGCACTCGCTGGCCGCCGAAGAGGGCCTGCGGTGATCGGCATCCTGGTCCCGGCCCACAACGAGGAAGCTCGTCTGGCCGCCTGCCTGCAGTCGTTGCGGGACGCGGCCCGGCACCCGGCGCTGCACGGCGAAGCGGTGGTCATCGCGGTTGCACTGGACGCCTGCAGTGATGCAAGCGCACGCATCTGTGCCGGGCACGGCGTGCATACCCTGCCGCTGGCGGCGCGGTGCGTGGGCACGGCCCGGGCAACGGCTGCCCACTGGCTCCTCCAGCAGGGCGCGCAGTGGCTGGCGAGTACCGATGCCGACAGCATCGTGCCGCGCAACTGGCTGGCCGCACAGCGGCGCTGTGGCGCAGACGTCTTCTGTGGCGTGGTGGACGTCCATGCGGTGGGCCGCAGCGAACAGCGACTGCGCCGCCTGTTCCGCTGCGGCGAGCGCTGGGGAGATGACCACGGGCGCATCCATGGCGCCAATCTGGGCCTGAGCGCGGATGCTTATCGTCGCTGCGGCGGCTTCCAGGACCTGCGCTGCGGGGAGGATGTCGCGCTGGTACGGGGCCTGCAGGCGCAGGGAACGCCGATCCGTTGGGCGGGCGCGCCGGTGGTGCGCACCAGCATGCGCCTGGCCGGGCGCGCGAACGGGGGGTTTGCCGACCATCTGGCCATGCTGGCCACGGCCGCTGGGGCCGCTGTCATCCCGGCCTGAGCAGGCGGACACCGGGCGCGCCGGGCACGACGCACGGCGCGTGCGGGAGTATCAGTTGTGGCGTGCGTCGGCGGCCACTGCCAGCGTCTCATTCACTGCCTTCTGCAGCGCATCCACGTGGAACGGCTTGGTCACGAAACGTGCGTCGCGATGCCGCGCCGGCACCAGCTGGTCGTAGACCGCGGAGGCGAACAGGAAGGGGATACCCAGTTCAACCAGCCGATCGGCGACGGGGAATACCACGCCGTCACGCAGCTCCACATCCAGGACCGCGCCGTCGTAGCGCCCCTTTTCCAGCAGACTGAGCGCCTCGAAGACGCTGTAGGCGTGGGTGACCGAGCTTCCGCTCTCCACCAGCGCGTGCTCCACCAGATCCGCCAGGTCCAGCTGGTCTTCCACCAGCAGCAGGTTGCGTCCGTTCGCGGTGGGTTGTTCCGTATGCATGTCTGTACTGCTCGTTGTGCTGCGTTGCCGCTACTTTCCCGCGAAGCGCATCAAGGTGGTGCCAGCTTCCTGTGTGCACGGCGCGAACATGGCGGCAACGCAGCCCTCCGGTGCGGTTCAGCGTTCCGACTGCGGGACCCGGCGCAGCTTGCTGGTGTCGTACCCCATGGCCTGGATACGCTTCACCGCCGCCTGGTAGTCCGCGTCGGACACCTGGGGCGTACGTGCCATGTACCACACGTAATCGCGCTTGTTGCGCCCGACAATGGTCTGGGTATAGCCGTCGTCCAGCCAGGAGATGATGTATTCGGCCTGGATCGGCCAGACAAACTGCATGCCCCACAGCGCACCGTTGCCTTCCTTCTCGACGCGCCCGATGGGGTGCATCGTCTTCACTGGTGCGTCGAAACTGCCTTTGCGGAAGGTGAACGTGGTCTGGATGCGGCCATCCGGTCGCATCGCGTAGCTTTCGACGGCGTCGTAAGCCTCGCGCTCCGGCCATGAGGGAATGTGGGCGATGACATACCAGTCGCCCATGAACCGCGGCACGTCCACCGACGCTGGGCGCGGCAGGGGACGCGTGTCAGTACTGCTGCAGCCGGCACCGATCAGGGCGACAGCCAGCAGGGAGAGCAGGGGCAGCGTACGCATGGCGTTCTCCTTCAGCGGGGGCGGAACAGGTAGTGGGCCACCAGCCATTGCTGGCCGTCGTCGTAACCGAACAGCTCGGCGCAGGCCATCCAGAACATGCGCCAGCGCTGCCACCACAGGCGCGCGGCGGCTTCACTGCCGTAGGTTTCCACCAGCACCGGCATGATCTTTTCGCGCTGGGCGTCCTGGTTGGCCAGCCAGTGATTGGCGGTCCGCTCGTAGTGCGTGCCATCCAGCAGCCACCGCTGTTCCAGCTGGAGGTCGCGCTGGAAATGCAGGAACGTGTCGGCCGCAGGCATCTGCCCGCCAGTGAAGAAGTGCCGGCCCATCCAGTTGTCATCCCCCTCGGCTTCAAACGGGTACATGACGGTGCGGTGGGCGAAGATATGCACGAACAGGGCGCCATCGGGCTTCAGCCAGCCCTTGATGCGGCCGAGCAGCTGGTCGTAATTGCGTACATGCTCGAACATTTCCACCGACACGCAGCGGTCGAACTCGCCGTCGGCCAGCTGCAGCTGGTTCACATCCCGGGTGAGCACCTGCACATTGTCGAGCCCGCGCTGGCGGCACTGGCTCATGATGTGCTCGCGCTGGCTGTTGGAATTGGACACCGCGGTGATGCGCGCATTGGGCAGGCGTTCGGCCATCCACAGCGTCAGCGAGCCCCAGCCGCAGCCCAGCTCGAGGATGGACTGGCCGTCCTGCAGGCCGGCGCGCTCCACGTACAGCGCCAGCATCGCCTCCTCGGCCTGGTCCAGGGTTTCCTCGCCGGTGGCGTAGTAGCAGCTGCTGTACTTCAGCCGGCGGCCCAGGCAGGCCTGGAAGAACGCCGCCGGCACTTCGTAGTGCTGCCGGTTGGCTTCGTCCACGTGCAGCGCCAGAGGGCTGCGCGCCAGCTCGGCAATGCGCTGGCTCAGCCGCTGCGCCTGCGCTTCCTGGCCACCTTCCAGCTCATCGCGCAGGCGCTGCGCGCACAGCCGGCGGATACCCCAGCGCAGGGCCGCATCCGGCACCAGGCCGCGCTCGGCCCAGCCGGTCAGGCCCGGCTCGGCAACAACGGGAGGGGTAGGGGAGGTGAGCACGTTCATGGGGCAGGGTCCTTGGAGGAGCGCGGAAACCACGGGAAGAACATCGAAGTGGAACGTTGGTACTGCCGGTAATCCTCACCACGGCTGCGCAGTGCCTGCTTTTCGGTGTACGGCACCCCGCTGAGATAGCGCAGGAAGACATACATCAGAACCGGACCGGCCCACGCCAGCCACCACAGCGGCGAGCCGACGGCCAGCAACACATACGCGAACCAGTGCACCCACTCGAAGAAATAGTTGGGGTGCCGCGAGTACCGCCACAGACCATCACGGCACGTCCGGCCCTTATTGGCAGGGTTGGCGCGGAACCGGGCCAGCTGACGGTCGGCCAGCGCCTCACCGCCCACGCTGACGAGCCACACCGCCACGGCCGCGATGGCCCAGCCCAGCCCATCCGCCTGCGGGTTGCTGGCCACCGCCACGAACGGCAGCGCGAACAGCACGATCAGCACGGCCTGGGCCATGAAGAAACCGAAGATCTTGCCCTGGTGGCTGTTCCAGTGGTCGCGCAGGTACCGGTAGCGCCCGTCTTCCGGCTCGCTGCGCACGCGGGCCCACAGATGCAGCGCCAGGCGCATGCCCCACAGGCCGCCCAGCACCGCAAGGCACAGGCGTGGCAGCGGCGCGCCATCGCCGAGCACGGCCAGGATCAGCGCGGCCATGGCCACGCCGTGCGCCCACAGCACATCCACCACGCCGATATTGCGGTGCCGGCGCTGCCAGTCCCAGCCCAGGCTCATCACCACCACGGCGTACAACAGCACCCACCACAACGTGCTCATACTGCGCCCCCCATTTCACGGCTTGCCGCAGCAAGCTGGGGGCGATGGCCAGGGCGTGCGAACAGCAGGTGCGACACCCCGATGGACCGCTCCAGGAAGCCGCCTTCGCAATAAGCCAGGTAGAACTCCCACAGCCGGCAGAAACGTGCATCGAAGCCCTGCGCTTCCACGGCCGGCAACTGCGCCATGAAGCGCTGCCGCCACGCGCGCAGGGTCAGCGCGTAGGAGTGGCCGAAATCATGCTGGCCGATCAGCTGCAGATCCGTCACCCGCGTCTTGGCGGCCATGATCGCGTTGATGGACGGAATGAAGCTGCCGGGGAACACGAAACGCTTGATGTAATCCACGCTGCGGCGCGCCTGCTCGTAGCGGTGGTCCTCGATGGTGATGGCCTGCAGCAGACCGACACCGTCCGGCCGCAAAAGGCGCTGCAGGGTGCTCATGTAGGTGTCCAGGTACTCCGCCCCGATGGCCTCGATCATCTCGATGGACACCAGCTTGTCGTACTGCCCGTGTAGATCGCGATAGTCTTCCATCAGCAGGGTCACCCGATCCTGCAGGCCCGCCTCGCGCACCCGTTGCTCCGCCAGGGCATGCTGCTCTTTGGAGATGGTGGTGGTGGTGACATGGCAGCCGTAGTGACGCGCCGCATGGACCGCAAAACCGCCCCAGCCGGTACCGATCTCCACCACGCGATCGCCCGGCTGCAGGTCCAGCTGCTGGCAGATGCGGTCCAGCTTGCGCGTGGACGCCGTTTCCAGCGCCTCATCTTCCGCGGCGAACAGCGCGGAGGAGTACATCAGGTCTGGCGACAGGAACAGCGAAAAGAAGTCGTTGCCCAGGTCGTAATGCGCGGCGATGTTGCGTCGGCTGCCGGCGCGGCTGTTGCGGCGCATCCGGTTCCAGCCCTGCAGCAGCCATCCGCCGATCCGGGCCGTGCCGCGCTCCATGCCGTCCAGCAGGTGCCGGTTGCGCACGAGCAGCTGGATCAGCCCGACCAGGTCGTCGCAGCGCCACTCGCCATCGATGTAGCTCTCACCCGCCCCCACGCTGCCACTGCCCGCCACTTTGCGGTAGAAGGCGGGGTCGTCAATCGTGACGGTCACCTGCAGGGCGGCGGCGGGGTCCCCCAGAAGGACCTCGCCGGAAGGGTCCCGCACCCGCAGCCCGCCATCGCGCAGATCGGCGAGCTGGGCCAGCAACCGCCGGCGCAGGAAGCCTTCCAGTGCGCCGAGGCGCGCCAGCGCCACGGAAGGAGTGATGTCATTCATCGGGATTTCTCGGCAAGGGAAGGGTGGTCGTGGACCGGGTTGCGCTTCAGCCACAGCCGCAACGCCTGCCAATGGATGGCGGCCACAACCTTCAGGGTCATCATGGGATAGCGAAGCAGCACCCGTGCCAGCCCGCGTCCATCCAACGGCCGGCGCTGCAGGGTCTGGGTGGCATCGAACTGGCGCACGCCGTCACGGTAAACCTGCATGTGCACGCGCAGCGCTTCGTCGGGCGGGCTGAACCGCCAGTCGTACTGGCAGTCCATCTGCATGAAGGGCGAAACGTGGAAGCACTTGTCGAAGGTCCAACGCAGGTCCTGACCCTGCGCGGCCGCATCGGCCACGGCCAGTACGTAGCTGTGGCGTTCCTTCCACGGGGTGTTGGTGATTTCGGCCACGATGCAGTCCAGCGTGGTGCCGTCGGCCTGGTAGCAGTAGTAGAAACTGACCGGATTGAAGACATGGCCCCATGTGCGCAGGTGCGTGAGCAGCCGGACCGGACCGGCCGGCCGGCGGCCGATGCGCGCCTGTACGTGCGCGCGGATGGCCTCGGCAAGCGGCACTGATGGATCACCGAAGTAGTCGCTGCGGCGGAACTCCACCACATTGCGCCGGTTCACCGACCACAACCATCGCCCGCGGAACACCTCGTCCAGTTCGTCCAGATCCAGCAGCACCTGCGCGATCGGGTAGCGGAACGCATGCGGATGCGGCGCGTGCCGGCGGTGGCGGACGTGGCCGAAGTAGAGCGCGCTTGCGGTCATGCGCAGGCCGGCTCGGGTTGCACCGTTCGCCGCGCGGCCAGCCGCTCGGCGATCGCATCCACCACACGGCGGGCGCTGCGGATGCCGTCCTCATGGAAGCCCCAGCCCCAGTACGCGCCCGCGAACCAGGTATGGCGATGCCCCTGCAGTTCCGCCCAACGCTGCTGCGCGTGGACCGCGGCATGGTCATGCACGGGATGCGCGTAGTGCAGGGTGCGCAGGACCTTGCCCGGGTCGATCGCCTCGCTGCGGTTCAGGGTCACCACCAGCGGCGTGTCCACCGCAAGCCCCTGCAGGTGGTTCATGCAGTAGCTGACCGTGCACGGTGCCTGCGGGTCGCGCGGCACATGCGCGTTCCAGGCGGCCCATGCCTTGCGGTTGCGCGGCAGCAGGCTTGCGTCGGTGTGCAGCACCGCCTCGTTGGCCTGGTAACGGATCGCTCCCAGCACTTCCCGCTCGTGGGGCTCGGCGTCGGCCAGCAGCGCCAGCGCCTGGTCACTGTGGCACGCCAGGATGACCTCATCGAATGATTCCTCACCCTCGGCAGTATTTATCTGCACTCCCCATGCCTGGCGGCGTACGGACCGCACCGGGCAGCTGAGCCGTTCGGTCACGTTCCAGCGTGCGCGCAGCGCATCCACGTAGCGCGCCGATCCGCCGGTGACCACACGCCACGGCGAACGCCCGGTCATCTGCAGCATCTGGTGATTGGCCATGAACTGGACCAGATAGCGCGCCGGGAAGTCCATCACCGTGGCCGTGGGGGAGGACCACAGCGCCGAGGCCATCGGCAGCAGGTGTTCTTCGATGAACGCCTCACCGTAGCGGTTCTGGTGCAGGTAATCCCCCAGCGTGGGGCCCTCGCTGACCTCCAGCAGCGCCGGCGCCTCGCGGTAGAAGCGGCGCAGGTCGGCCAGCATCCCCCAGAAGCGCGGCGACAGCAGGTTCCGCCGCTGGCAGAACAGGCCGTCCAGCGAGGTGGCGTTGTACTCCACGCCGCTGCGGTCGCTGTGCATCGAGAAGCTCATGGTGGTGGGCTGCGAGGCCACACCCAGCTCCTCGAACAGACCCGTCAGCAGCGGGTAGTGCAGGGGATTGAAAACGATGAAGCCGGTATCCACCGCAAGCGACTGTCCATCGACCTGCACCGCGTGCGTGTGGGTATGACCGCCCAGGTAATCATTCGCCTCGAACAGGGTGACCTCGTGCTGGCGGCTGAGCCAGTAGGCGCTGGCAAGGCCGGCAATGCCGGAGCCAATGATGGCGATACGCATGTCAGGCTCCTGCCTTTGCGATGACCCAGTCCGGCACCGGCTTGAGGCCCTTGACCACGCGCAGCGCGGCCAGCGCACGCAGGCCGTACCAGGTGAGATCCACTTCCCACCAGCGGAACCCCTGTCGGGCGCTGCCGGGGAAGAAATGATGATTGTTGTGCCAGCCCTCGCCGAAGGTCAGCAGGGCCAGCCAGAGATTGTTGCGGCTGTCATCGCGGGTCTCGAAACGCCGGCTGCCGAACCGGTGCGACAGCGAGTTGATCGTGACGGTGGCGTGAAAAAGCACGACCGTGGAGATGAAGAATCCCCAGACCAGCAGCTGCGGGCCGTTGGTGCCAAGGCCCGGGGCCCAGCGCTCCAGCGCCTCACCCAGCCCGAACAGGGCCGCCGCCAGCAGGATCGGCACGACCGTATCGAAGCGGTCCAGCCAGCGCAGCTCCGGATAGCGGGCCAGATCAGGCACGCGTTCCAGGTCCGTCGCGAAGGCTTCGCGGGTGAGGAACCAGCCCATGTGGCTGCGCCAGAAGCCGTGCTGCACCGGCGAATGGACATCCTGCGGCTGGTCGGCGTGGCGGTGGTGGTGGCGGTGATGCGCGGCCCACCACAGCGGACCGCGCTGGACACTGGATGCGCCGATGACGGCAAACAGGAACTGCACCGGCCGCGAGGTCTGGAACGTGCGGTGGGAGAAATAGCGGTGGTAGAACCCGGTGATGGCGAACATGCGTACGGCATACAGGGCCACCGCCACCGCCACCGCGGTCCAGGACACCCCGACCCAGATCACGCCCAGGCAGGCCAGGTGCAACAGCGCGAAGGGCACCGCCCGCAGCCAGTCGACACGGCCCGCCTCGCCCGGCACCATGGGCGCCGGGCTGCTGCCGGTATCAAACCAACGCTGCACGCTGCGCAGGAGGCGCTGGTAGCGGTGGGGCGGGCGCGGAGCAGATGCCATTGAGCGATCTCTGAGCATGTCTATACCGGTAATTACGCTGCAGGGCAGGGATTGGATGCATCCAATGCTGCCCATGCTGCCTGTCCGGCGTCTGCACGTCCATTGCACATGCCGCTGCGCAGACTGCATCCATTCGCGCTCCCGGACCGTAATGGAAAGCAGACCTCCCCCGGCGACGCCCACGGCGATGTACCCTGACCCCACCGCACCCACCACTCCCTTCGATACCGCCAGGATCGTGTCCAGCGCCCAGCAACCAAGCAGTGAGCCGCTGAACTGGACCGGTGACATGGACGGTGTCGCGCGGTTGCGTGATCGCGCGTGCTTCCTGCGTATCTACGACCACTTCATGCCCCGCCTGTGCGTGTACCTGCGGGGGCTGGGGTCGCCGGAAGCGGTGGCCGAAGAGCTGGCGCAGGAATGCCTGCTGCGGGTCTGGCTGCGCGCGGCGGAGTTCAATCCGGCGCAGGGGGCGCTGAGCACCTGGCTTTACCGGATTGCGCGCAACCTGCATATCGACCGGGTGCGCCGCGAGCGCAGCTGGAACCAGGTGGAAGCCGCGGTGGAGGAGGCGGCCGCCGAGGATGGGCTGGACCGGACCACCGCCGAGCAGTTCGCCGACCAGGCCAGGCTGCGCCAGCGCATCAACGAACTCCCGGCCGTGCAGGCGCGGCTGGTACGCATGTCGTACTTCGAAGCCAAAAGCCACAGTGAGATCGCCAGCGCGCTGGGCATGCCGTTGGGGACCGTGAAGTCGCACCTGCGCCGCGCGTTCCTGCAACTGCAGGCCAAGGTGGGGGGTGCAGCATGAGCCCGCGTCATCACCTGCACGAATCCACCCTGATGAGCTATGCCGCAGGCGCGCTCCCGGCGGCCCTGACGGTAGTGGCCGCCGCCCACCTGGAAGGCTGTCCGTGCTGCCGGCAGCGGCTGCGCTCGGCCGAGGCCATCGGCGCGGCATTGCTGGAGCAGACCCAACCCGCAATGGACCCGGATCGGCGGGACATCCTGCGCGAACAGGTGCTGGCGAAGCTGGATGCGGCCACGGCTGACACCACCGTGGTGCCGCTGGGTGACGTGCCAGCCGCAGCTCCGGAGCGCAACGCCGAGCAGCTCCCGGCTGCCTTGCATCCGTATTTTGGCAGCTCGGTGGACACCCTGCGCTGGCGCTGGATGGCGCCCGGCGTGTCCTGCATCCGGTCCGAGCAGATGCCCTCGCTCATCATGCTCAGGATCGCCCCGGGCAAATGCCTGCCCATGCACAGCCATGGCCGCAGTGAGCTCACGCAGATCCTGCGCGGCTCCTACAACGACTCGCTGGGCCTGTTCTCACCTGGTGACATTGCCGATCTGGATGAAGACACCGAGCACCAGCCGGTAACGGCGCCGGGCGTTCCCTGTATCTGTGTGTCCGCCCTGGATGCGCCGCTGGTCTTCAGTGGTTGGCTGGCGCGCAAGGTGCAGCGGTTCGTCAAGCTGTGAGCCGGTAGCGCGGGGCAGGGGACGTCTGGCAGGGCGGCATCCTACGGGATTTCTCTGAAGCCAAGGCGGCAGGCGCCCTGCACGTGTCACCGGGGCTGACCGGCCGGGGTGGGATCTGCGCCCAATGCGGAGACTTCGGTTTCCGCTGCATGCCGATGGGAACGGTGGCCAATGACACCTTGGCAGAGGCATTACCGACGGCTGGCCGGCATGTTGAGCGGCACTGGCAAGGCGCGTTGAGGACGTGCCGATTCAGCTCACAGCTGACGATTCCGAGTGACTACGCGGGCGGCGCCCAGGAGCATTCTGCAAATCGAGCACCAGAAGATCAGTTGCCGCGGAGTTCGCCAGCACCGGGACATCATCCAGCACGTCTCGGTGGCGCACGGGGTGTCGGTCAAGCACAACACTGATGCGGTGTGGCGGCTCAAGTGAAGGGCATCGGTAAAGAAGGCGCACGCGGACCTCGCGTTACTGGACCAGATGTTTGAGGAGCCGAGCTATCTCATGGGCTTCCTCGGCAATGTCGGCTCACTGGATCCAATGCTGCATCACTACAGCGGGCAACACCGCGATCGCATTGTCGCCGCTACCTATGGCATGGGCGGATCGAAGGTCCGTTGGCTCGCAGTGG
>Ga0207790_1000138_pt1 | contig 28913 bp, 23 predicted proteins | sample HigsolmetaGSP14D_FD_184842 | JGI IMG/M metagenome (GOLD analysis project Ga0207790, IMG submission 184842) | High solid enriched microbial communities from the Joint BioEnergy Institute, USA - SP1-4-D (SPAdes) | ecosystem: Engineered > Bioreactor > SSF (Solid state fermentation) > Aerobic >...
ATGGTGCCCAGAAGAGGACTCGAACCTCCACGAAGTTGCCCCCGCTAGCACCTGAAGCTAGTGCGTCTACCAATTCCGCCATCTGGGCGACTCAGGAGACGAATTATGCGGATGCGCCCCGTGTGTGTCAACACTCCATAACGCTTTTTTTTCAGTCTCCCGGTACCTGCCCGCCCAGGTGCAGCAGCAGGCTCTGCATCGGCCGTGACAACGCCGACCACGAGGCAAAGCACAGCGCCAGCTGGCGGCGCGCCCACGCGTCGCGCAGGGCGATCACCTCCAGCCCGAGCGTGCGCCGGTAGCGGCGCGCCACCGAGCGCGGCACGATGCCCAGGCCGATGCCATGCGCCACCATCGTGCAGATGCCGTCGAAGCTCTTCATGCGGATGCGCGCATGCAGTTCACCACCCAGCTGGCGTGCGTTGTCCTGGATGTGCGCGTGCAGCGCGTTGCCTTCGGCCAGCGCCACGAAGGTCTCTCCCAGCACCGTGGAGAACGCGAGCGGGCCGCTGCCGGCGAGACGGTGACCGGGCGCGGCGATCAGCAGCAGCGGGTCGTCGTCCACCGGCTGCACGTGCAGCGTGCCTGCATCCACCGCGTTGGAGATGATGCCCGCTTCGGCCTGGCCGCCGTGCACGGCGCGCACGATTTCCACACTGGTGCGTTCCTTCAGGTCCACCTGCAGGCGCGGTCGCTGCGCCAGCCATGGCGCCAGGCGCGCGGGCAGGAATCCGGTCAGTGCGCCGGTGTTGGCATACAGGTGCAGCGTGCCGTGTGCCCCGCTGGCGAAGTCCTGCAGTTCGCCGTGCAGCAGCGCGTGCTGGTGCAGGATCAGCCGGGCATGATGGGCCAGGGCTTCGCCGGCTTCGGTCGGCAGCACCCCGCGTGCGTGCCGGTGCAGCAGCGGCACCCGGCTGTCGTGCTCCATCGCACGCAGGCGTTCGCTTGCCGCAGGCAGCGACAGGTGCACGTGGGCCGCACCGGCGGTGATGCTGCCGGCTTCGACCACGGCCAGGAACAGGCGCAGGTCCGGCATGTCCATCCGCATCAGTGATCTCCGGGTTCGAGCCTTCGGCCACACCGAAGGGTAGGGCGGTAATGCCGCATTGTGCCGAACCTGCGCAGCCGCTCCAATGGGGCATGACTGATTCCCTGTATTTCTACGTGCTGGTGCTGGTGGTGTTCGCGTTGGCCGGCGTGGTCAAGGGTGTCACCGGCATGGGGTTGCCCACCGTGGCGATGGGTCTGCTGGGGGGCGCGCTGTCGCCGGTGGCGGCGGCGGCGATGTTGTTCATTCCCACCTTCGTCACCAACGTGTGGCAACTGCTGTCCGGACCCGCGCTGGGGCGGACGGTGCAGCGGTTCTGGCCGATGATGCTGGCGGTGGTGGTGGCCACGGTGGCCGCCGCGGCGCTGCTGGTGCGGGTGGACGCGCAGGTTTCGCGGATGGCCTTGGGTGCGGCGCTGATCGTGTACGCGGCCTATGCGTTGCTGGCGCCGGTGATGCGCGTGCCGCCGCAGCGGGAGCGATGGCTGTCGCCGTGGATCGGCGCACTGTCCGGGGTGCTGACCGGTGCCACCGGTGTGTTCGTCATGCCGGCCGTGCCGTATCTGCAGGCGCTGGGCATGGAGCGCGAGGAGCTCGTGCAGGCGTTGGGCCTGGCGTTCACCGTATCCACGCTCGCGCTGACCGGCGGCCTGCTGCTGCACGGTGCCTTCGGTCTGCCGCAGTTGGGGCTCAGCGCGCTGGCGGTGCTGCCGGCGCTGGCGGGGATGTGGCTGGGAACCCTGATCCGCCAGCGGATCAGCGCACGCGTGTTCCGTGCCTGCTTCCTGGCCTTCCTGCTGGTACTGGGCCTGGAGCTGGTGCTGCGCCCGTTCTTCTGAGCCGCGGCGGAGTGCCGGGGCGGCGCGGATGCAGGGGCCAGATATGAAAAAACCCGCTTGCGCGGGTGTTTTTCATTCTCGACATGGTGCCCAGGAGAGGACTCGAACCTCCACGAAGTTGCCCCCGCTAGCACCTGAAGCTAGTGCGTCTACCAATTCCGCCACCTGGGCGTCGAGGAGCGAGATTATGCGGGTGCGCTGCAGGAGTGTCAACACTTCCGTGCGGTCATTGCGTGCGCCGCAACGCAGCGGGTGCGGAGAAAACAAAAAACCCCCGCTTTCGCGAGGGTTTTTCATCTTGGTGCCCAGGAGAGGACTCGAACCTCCACGGTTTTACCCGCTAGTACCTGAAACTAGTGCGTCTACCAATTCCGCCACCTGGGCATTCCAGAGCGCGCAATTCTGGAGACGTCGCCGCCGCTTGTCAACGGTTTTTCACATTCCACCCGCGCCGCTGAGGCCTGGCCGGTCACGACCGCCCATGCACGCCGCGAACGGCTACCATGCAGGGTGATGACTACCAAAAAACCAGGCAAGGGCGGACGCAGCTCCCCCAGCAAGGCGCCGGGCAACCGCCCGGAACGAAACGTGGCCGCGGGCACCGGCAAGGGCCGGCCCGGTGCATCGGCCAGGAAGGACAAACCGCTTCCCGGCTGGATGCCGGCAGCGGCCGATGGCGCACCCCGTGCGCGTGGCCGTGGCCGTGACGCCGCCCCGGGCGGCCCGGGCCCAGCGCCGCACCGCAAGCTGCCGCCGGTCGGCACTGTGGTTGAGGATCCCTACGCGGCGCGCGAGGCACAGAAATACGAGCAGCCCATTGCCAGCCGCGAGGCCATCCTGGCCCTGCTGGAGCGCTGTGAGGGCCCGCAGACTGCCGAGGAGCTCGGCGCCCGTCTGGGCCTGACCGCTGACGACCGCGCCGAAGCGCTCTCGCGTCGGCTGGGCGCGATGGTCCGCGATGGCCAGCTGGTGCAGAACCGCCGCGGCGGCTTCGCCCCGGTGCAGGCGCTGAACCTGGTCACCGGCGTGGTGATCGCCAACCCGGAAGGCTTCGGCTTCCTGCGCGTGGTGGAGGGCGGTGACGATCTGTTCCTGCCGCCGTATGAGATGCGCAAGGTCATGCACGGCGACAAGGTGCTGGCACGGGTGACCGGCATCGATCACCGTGGCCGCCGGGAGGGCAGCATCGCGCGGGTGCTCGAGCGCGGCATGACGCGCTTGATCGGCCGCTTCAGCGTGGAAATGGGCATCAACTACGTGGTGCCGGACGACAAGCGCATCCAGCGCAACGTGCAGGTGCCGCCGGACCACACCGGCGGTGCCCGCGATGGCCAGCTGGTGGTGTGTGAACTGACCCAGGCGCCTGACAGCCGGCGCCCGCCGATCGGCCGCATCATCGCGGTGCTGGGTGACAAGCTGACCGCCTCGCTGGTGGTGGAGACGGCCATCCACGGCCACGAACTGCCGTTCGAGTTCCCGCAGGAGGTGCTGGACGAGGCCGCTGCGGTGCCGCTGGCGGTGGAGCCGGCGATGATCGGCGGCCGCGTGGACCTGCGCAGCACGCCGCTGGTGACCATCGACGGCGAGGATGCGAAGGACTTTGATGATGCCGTCTACTGCGAGCCGAATGCCGACGGCTTCCGGCTGGTGGTGGCCATCGCCGATGTCTCCCACTACGTGCGTCCGGGAACGCCCCTGGACGATGAGGCGCAGAAGCGCGCCACCTCGGTGTATTTCCCCGGGTTCGTGGTGCCGATGCTGCCGGAGACGCTGTCCAACGGCATCTGCTCGCTGATGCCGAAGGTCGACCGCATGTGCTTTGTCTGCGACATGCAGGTGGACCGCGACGGCCAGGTGACCGGCTCGCGCTTCTACGAAGCGGTGATGAACTCGCACGCGCGGCTGACCTACACCCAGGTCTGGCAGGCGGTGGGCGAGGACGATGCCGGCGCCAAGGCGGCCATCGGCCCGCTGATGCCGCAGGTGCAGCGCCTGCACCAGCTGTACAAGGTGCTGGCCAAGGCGCGCGCCAAGCGCGGGGCGATCGAGTTCGAAAGCAGTGAAGTCCGGTTCGTGCTGGACAACCGTGGCGAGGTCACCCAGGCCGGCATGCTGGTGCGCAATGACGCGCACAAGCTGATCGAGGAATGCATGATCGCCGCCAACGTGGAGGCGGCGCGCTATCTGCTGTCGCGGCACGTGCCGGCGCCCTACCGCGTGCACGAGAAGCCGCCGGAGACCAAGTTCGCCGACCTGCTGGAGTTCCTGAAGGAGTTCAAGCTGAGCCTGCCGCCGTGGTCGAAGGTGCGCCCGGGCGATTACACCCGGCTGCTCAAGAAGATCCGTGACCGGCCCGACGCGACCCTGCTGGAGTCGGTGCTGCTGCGCAGCCAGAGCCTGGCGGTGTACAGCCCGGACAACAACGGTCATTTCGGCCTGGCGCTGGAGGCGTATGCGCACTTCACCTCGCCGATCCGCCGCTACCCGGATCTGCTGGTGCACCGGGCGATCAAGCATGCGCTGTCCGGCAAGCCGCTGGACGCCTTCACCTACAACGCGCGGGAGATGGCGGCGCTGGCGCTGCAGTGCTCCGAGCGTGAGCGCCGTGCCGACGAAGCCGAGCGCGAAGTGGACGAGCGCTACCGTGCGGCATGGATGGAAAAGCACGTGGGCGGTCAGTTCGATGGCGTGATCAGCGGCGTGACCAGCTTTGGCCTGTTCGTGGAACTGGATGCCTCCAAGGTGCAGGGTCTGGTGCATGTGACCCAGCTGCCGCAGGACTATTACACCTTCGATGCCACCCGCAAGACGCTCAGTGGCGAACGCCGCGGCGCCAGCTACCGGCTGGGCGACCGGGTACGTGTCCTGGTGCTCAAGGCCAGCATGGAAGAGCGCAAGATCGATTTCCGCCTGGTGGAGCACAAGGGCGAGGAAGAAATCGGTGCCGGCATGGCGCCCCAGCCCGAACGCGGCAAGCCGGCCAAGCGCGGCAAGAAGCCGTACTGAGGCATCCTGCCGGCCGGTGGCGCCGGGCTTCGGCCCGGGGCCGCCGCAGCCGGGCCGGCCGAGCGGCGCTCGGCGCGATGCACTACCATAGCCCCCCCCTTTCCGGTCCCGCCCGCATGAGCAAGAACAGCCAGTGGATCGTCGGCGTCAACGCCGTCGCTTCCTCGATCGAGAACGATGCCGACAATGTCCGCGAAGTGCTGGTCGAAGCCGGTGCGAAGAACCCGCGGCTGACCGAGATCGAGGAAAATGCCCGCCGCAAGGGCATCGACGTGCGCAAGGTCAACAGCCAGGCACTCGATGGCGTGGGGGGCTCGGTCCGCCACCAGGGCGTGGCCGCACGCTACGCCGCAGCCCGTACCTACAACGAGAACGAGCTGGAAGCCCTGGTGACCGCGGCCGAAGGCAAGGCGCTGCTGCTGGTGCTCGACGAAGTGCAGGACCCGCACAACCTGGGGGCCTGCCTGCGCTCGGCCGCCGCGGCCGGTGCCACTGCGGTGATCATTCCCAAGGACAAGTCCGCCGGCGTCAACGCCACGGTGCGCAAGACCTCTGCCGGTGCGGCCGATCGCATTCCGGTGGTGGCGGTGACCAACCTCTCGCGCTGCCTGAAGGATCTGCAGAAGCAGGGCGTGTGGATCTACGGCCTGGCCGGTGAGGCCACCGCCTCGCTCTACCAGCTGGACCTGAAGGGCAACATCGCGCTGGTGCTGGGCGGCGAGGCCGATGGCCTGCGCCGCCTGACCCGCGAGAACTGCGATGGCCTGGTGAAGATTCCGATGCCGGGCGAGATCGAAAGCCTGAACGTGTCCGTGGCCGCCGGCGTGAGCCTGTTCGAAGCGGTGCGCCAGCGCGGCTGAGGACGTGGCAGCGCGCGACTCAGCCGGCGCTGCCGCCCAGTGCCTTGTACAGCGTGACGTCGTTGCTGAGCTGGCTCTGCCGCACACGCGCCAGTGACAGTTCGGCGGCCCGCCGCGTCTGCTGCGCATCCAGCCAGGTGCGCAGGTCCGTGGCGCCCACCCGGTAGCGCACTTCCTGCGCGCGCTCCACTTCCACCGCCTCATCGTAGGACGCCTGCGAGGCCGCCACCTGCTTCTGCAGCTGGACCCGTGCCGACAGCGCGCTGTCCACCTCGGCCAAGGCGCGGTACAGCGTGGTGCGGAACGTGGTGGCGGCGATCTGGTAGTCGGTCCCGGCCGTGTCCACGTCCAGCTGGGCGCGCGGCAGGTTGAGGAAGGGCAGGGCGAGGCCTGCCCCGAGGGTGGCGACCGGATTGCGCAGCACATCGCCCAGCGTCGGGCCGGATGTGCCGATGCCGCCGGTCAGGCTCAGGGTGGGGTAGTAGCGTGTGGCGGTGACGCGGATCTGCTTGAGGCTGTTGCGCAGGCGCAGTTCGGCCGCGCGCAGGTCCGGCCGGCGGCCCAGCAGGTCGGCCGGCAGGCCTTCGGCGATGGCCGGGCTGTGCGCATCGGTCAGCCGTTGGGGTTCATCGGCCAGCGGCCACGGCTGGCCGTCCAGCAGCACGGTGAGGGCATTGCGGGCCTCCACGCGCTGCTGTTCCAGAGCGCTCTGGGCGGCACGCTGTGCCTGCAGGTTCTGGGTGGCCTGGCGCACTTCCAGGCGCGAGACCGCGCCGGCATCGAAGCGCGCCTGCACCAGTTGTTGCGTACGCAGCAGGCGCTGCAGGTCCGCCTCGCCTGCGGCGATGGACTGGTTCAGGTAAGCCAGGTTCCAGTACTGGTTGATGACATCACCGACCAGCAGCAGCGCGGTGTTCTGCAGATCCTCCGCGGTGGCCTGTGCTTCCCAGGCGGCCATGTCGCGCTGCGTGCGCAGGCGGCCCCACAGATCCACTTCCCAGGCCAGCGCGACGCCCGCGCTGTAGTCGCTGCGCTGCCAGTCGTCGGCGCGGTCGATGGCGCGGCGCTGGCTGGCCCCGATCGCCGACAGCGACGGATCCGGCCACTGCTGCGTGCGGACCAGCCCGGCCTGCAGCCGTGCGCGCTGCACGCGCAGGCCGGCCGCGGCCAGTTCACTGTTCGCGGCCAGCGCCTGGCTGACCAGACGATCCAGCCGGGGGTCGGCGAAGCCCGTCCACCACGCATCGGTGCGGATATCGGCGCCGGCCTGCTGCAGCCCGCTGTGCGGGACCTGCGCCGGCGCGGCGGTCGCCGCGTCGCCGCCGCCCCAGTGCGCCGGCACGGTGGGCGCAGCCACCGGATAGCGGTCCAGGCTGGCACAGCCGGGCAGGACGGCAAGCACGGCGGTGGCCAGCGCGATGCGCAGGGGGGCGCGGGAAAGACGGAGCATAGGGGTTCTCATTCGCGGGCCAAGGCCTCTACCGGGTCGAGCTGGGCGGCGTTGCGTGCCGGCAGGAAGCCGAAGGCCACGCCGATCAGGGTGGAGCAGGCGAACGCGGCCACGATGGAGGCCGTGGAGAACACCATCTGGAAATCCGCCGACAGCCGGCCGATCAACCAGCCCAGCCCCAACGCACTGCTGACGCCGATCAATCCGCCGAGCAGGCAGACCAGGACGGCCTCGATCAGGAACTGCTGGCGGATATCGCTCTGCCGCGCGCCCACCGCCATGCGCACGCCGATCTCCCGGGTGCGCTCGGTCACCGAGACCAGCATGATGTTCATCACCCCGATGCCGCCCACCAGCAGCGCGATGGCGGCGATGGCGCCGATCAGCAGCGTCATGGTGCGGGTGGTCTGTTCGATGGTCTGGCGGATCTCGGCGCTGTTGCTCAGGAAGAAGTCCTCGCTGCCGTGGCGCAGCGTGAGCAGTTGGGTAATCGCCGCCTGGGCGGCATCCATCGGGGTGTTGTCGTCCACGCGCACGGTGATGCCGGAGACGTACGTCTGCCCCAGCATGCGCGACATCGCGGTGGTGTAGGGCACCCAGACGCTCAGGCTGGTACTGCCGCCGAAGCCGAAGCCCTGCCGCTTGGCCACGCCGACCACCCGCACCGGCACGTTGCCCAGCAGGATCACCTGGCCGATGGGGTCACGGTCGGGGAAGAACTGCGCCCGGGTGTTCTCGTCGATCACCGCCACCTGGGCCAGTGTTTTCACCGCATCAGGCTGGAAGAAGCTGCCGCTGACCAGGCTCACGCCCTTGACCCGGAAGAACTGCTCGCCCACGCCGCTCACCTGGGCGCTGGCCGACTGGTTGCGGTAGCGCGCGGTGACCGAGGTGGACACGTTCGGGGTCGCGCTGTCGACATAGCTCTGCCGGGCCAGCGCATCGGCATCGCTGGCCTTGAGCGTCTGCACGCGGGTGGAGCGCATGTCGCCGAACCCGCGGCCGGGGTAGACGTCGATGGTGTTGGTGCCCAGCGAGCTGATGTTCTGCAGGATCTGCTGCTGCGACCCGTTGCCGAGCGCCACCACCGAGACCACCGAGGCGATGCCGATGATGATGCCCAGCATGGTCAGGAAGGTCCGCAGCCGGTGTGCGTTCATGGCCAGCAGGGCCATGCGGAACGCTTCGGCGAACCGGTCGCGGGTGGCCTGCCAGCGGGTGCTGTGGCCCGCAGCGACGCCAGCGGCCCGTTGCGCCCGGTGGTGCGGCGCCGACGGGTTGGCGCGGTCGGCGATGATCTGGCCATCGCGTATCTCGATGATGCGCTGGGCATGCTCGGCCACGCTCATGTCGTGGGTGACGATGATGATGGTCTGTCCTTCGGCGTGCAGTTCGCCCAGGATGGCCATCACCTCTTCGCCGGAGCGGGTGTCCAGGGCCCCGGTGGGTTCATCGGCCAGGATCACCTCACCGCCGTTCATCAGGGCGCGGGCGATGGACACGCGCTGCTGCTGGCCACCGGACAGCTGGCCCGGCTTGTGGCCCATGCGGTCGCCCAGCCCCAGCCGCTGCAGCAGTTGTTCGGCCCGCGCGCTGCGCTGGGCGCCCGGGCTGCCGGCGTAGATGGCAGGGACTTCCACGTTGCCACGCGCATCCAGGTCGCCCAGCAGGTGGTAACGCTGGAAGATGAAGCCGAAATGCTCGCGCCGCAGCCGGGCCAGTTCGTCCGGCCCCATCTGCCCGGTTTCCCGGCCTGCCACCTGGTAGCTGCCGCGGGTGGGCCGGTCCAGGCAGCCGAGGATGTTCATCAGCGTGGATTTGCCGGAGCCGGACTGGCCGACGATGGCGACCATCTCGCCGGCGCGGATGTCCAGGTTCACATCGCGCAGGACCGCGATGGTCTCTTCGCCGGCCGGGAACTCGCGGCGCAGGTCGCGCAGCCGCAGCAGCACTGCTGGGCCGTCACGGTCCGCCGCGGTCATCGGCGCGGCCCCATGCCCGGACCCATGCGCATCACCGGGCCGCGGTTTCCGGCGGCCGGGCTGCCGGCCGTACCGCCGCCTTCGCCGACCACCACCTGTTCGCCTTCGCGCAGGCCGGACAGCACTTCGGCGCTGGCGCCGTTGTTGATGCCCACCTTGATCCTGCGCGGCTGCGGCTGACCGTTCTCATCGACCACCCGCACGCGCTGCTCGCCGTCGCGCGTCTTCGGCCCCAGCGCCACCGCGGGCACCAGCAGTGCGTCCTTGGCCTGGCGCAGCACCACCGAGACCTGCGCGGTCATGTCGATGCGCAGCGTGCCGTCGGGATTGTCCACGTCGAACAGGGCGTTGTAGTACACGGCGCTGCTCGAACTGGCGCTGGAGCCGCTGCTGCCGGAGCTGCTTTCGCTGGCGATCGAGGCCGGCGCTGGATTGATCTGCCGCAACGTGGCGTGGTACCGGCGGTCCGGGTCCCCCAGCGTGGTGAAGTACACCGGCATGCCGGCCTTGATCTTCACCACGTCAGCCTCGGAGATTTCCGCGTTGATGGTCACCACGTCCAGCCGTGCCAGCATGACGATGGTCGGCGCGGTCTGGTTGGCGTTCACGGTGCGGCCTTCCTCGGTCACCACCGCCACCACGGTGCCATCCATCGGCGCGGTGATGCGGGTGTAGGCCAGGTTGGCCCGCGCGGTGCCCAGCTCTGTCTCGCGCCCGCGGATCTGCGCGTCCAGACTGCGCACCTGCGCCTGGGCGGTCTTCAGTGCGGCCTCGGCGGCATCGTATTCCTGCCGCGAGGTGGCTTCTGCGGCCAGCATCTGCTGCTGCCGCTGGAACTCCAGTTCGGCCTGGCGCAGGCTGGCCTGCTGCACGGCGCGCTGGGCGCGTACCTGTTCCAGCGCGGCCTCGGCATTGAGAACGGTGTTGCCCTGGGTGGTGGCGTCGATCTCGGCGATCAGCTGGCCTTCCTTCACCGTATCGCCCAGCTGCACCTTCAGCGACTTCACCTGGCCAGAGGCCTGCGCGCCCACGCTGACCCGCTTGAACGCATCGATGGTGCCGGTGGCCTCCACGGTCTGTTCGATGTCCCCGCGCGTCACCGGAGACAGCGCCAGGGTGGGGGCCGGCGGGGTGCGCAGCATCCACCATCCGGCTGCCAGCACCGCAACGCCGACCACGGCGATCAATGAGAACAGGCGACCGCGGCGGGTCGTGGGCAGCAGGGGCGGTTTCACGTTCGGGGCAACTCGGCGGGGCCGCAGCGCGGCGTCGGCGGTCATTGTGCGAAGCCCCTGCCCGCCGGCTCAATCCTCGGCGTGTGTCCTTGTGTAACACTGTCGGCCCACCCTGTTTCACCGTGTGTCCCCGCCGGCGCCGGATACAGTGCTACGCATGGCCTGGCGTGCGGTTCAGCCGGCGACAGGGGATGATGCCGCCATGGAGACCGTGACCCCGATGCATCGATTGCTGGTTGTCGATGACGACAACGACATCCGCAGCCTGCTGGCCGAGCAGCTCGGCCGCGCCGGCTACCAGGTGAGCACGGCGGCCGACGGCGCCAGCATGCGCCAGGTGCTCGAACGCGAACATGTGGACCTGATCGTGCTGGATCTGAACCTGCCGCGCGAAGACGGCCTGACCCTGTGCCGCGACCTGCGTGCGCGCTCGGCCACGCCGGTGATCATGCTGACCGCACGGGCCGAACCGATCGACCGCGTGCTGGGGCTGGAGATGGGCGCCGACGATTACCTGGCCAAGCCGTTCGAGCCCCGCGAGCTGCTGGCGCGCATCCGCAATGTCCTGCGCCGCACCGAAGCCCTGCCGGCCAATCTGGAGCCGCTGGCGATCCGCCGCGCGCGCTTCTCGCGCTGGCTGTTCGATCTGGAACACCGCCACCTGGTCGACCCCGATGGCCGTGTGGTGGTGCTGTCCGGGGCCGAATTCCGCCTGCTGCGGGTGTTCGTCGCCCATGCCAACAAGGTGCTCTCGCGCGAGCAGCTGGTGGCGCTGAGCAGCGGGCGCAGCTACGAAGCGCAGGACCGCGCGATCGATCTGCAGGTGAGCCGGCTGCGCAACCGGCTGGGTGACGATGGCGGCCCGGACGGCCTGATCAAGACCGTGCGCAACGAAGGCTATGTGCTGGCCACGGCGGTGGCGCTGGAATGATCCGCCTGCGCCGCTTCCTGTCGTCGATGGTGGGCCGGCTGTTCGTGATCCTGCTGCTGGGCATGGGCGTGGCCGCGGTGGGTGCCACGCTGCTGGCCGGCGCCAAGCGGCAGCAGGAATTCGAGCGCGCCAACCTGAACCGCATCGCCGACCGGCTGCAGGGGTTCGTCAACCTGCTCGACGGCAACCTGGAGCTGCGTGCGCGGCTGCTGGCCGCCGGTGGGCCGGCGGTGCGCCAGCTGCCGGCGACCGCGCGGCTGGGCCGGGAGGATACGGCGCTGCGTGAGCTGCTGGCCGCGCGGGGGGGAGCGGTGGCGGGCGCACGTGTGCACTTCACCTCGTTCCGCGCCTGCGTGCCGCGTCCGGACGACCTGTTCCCGCCCAAGACCGGTCCGCGCAAGCCGCGCGAGCACGACCCGGCGTTCAGCCCGCCACGGTGCCGTGCGGTCCTGCTGCGGCTCAGCGACGGCACCCCGCTGGCGTTGGCGCTGGAATCTCCGGCGGTGGCCCACAACAGCGCGCTGGCGGTGGATCCGTTGTTCCTGACCCTGCTGGTGCTGGCCATCGCCGTGCTGGCCTACGTGGTGGCACGCATCGCCAGCATGCCGCTGCAGCGGCTGGCCGCCGAGGCGCAGGCGCTGGGTGCGGACCTGGAGCGCGAGCCGATGCCGGTGGCCGGGCCGCTGGAACTGCGCCATGCCGCAGAAGCCTTCAATGCCATGCAGCGCCAGCTGCAGCGCCACCTGGCCGAGCGCACGCACATGCTGGCGGCGATCACGCACGATCTGCAGACACCGGTGACGCGGCTGCGGCTGCGGCTGGAAAATGTCGACGACGAGTCCCTGCGCGAACGCCTGGTGGGCGATCTTGCGGCCATGCAGGCACTGATCCGGGAAGGCCTGGAGCTGGCGCGCAGCGCCGAGACCGCCGAACAGCGCGCCGCACTGGACCTGGATTCGCTGCTGGAGAGCCTGGTGGAGGACGCGGTGGAAGCCGGTGCCAACGCGCGCTTCGACGGCGGCTGCGGCGTGGTGATGCAGTTGCGGCCGCTGGCCATGCGTCGGCTGTTCTCCAATCTGCTCGACAACGCGCTGATGTATGGCCACAGCGCGCGCGTGCGGGCCGAGCAGAACGCCGCAGGCATCACCGTCGTCATCGCCGATGACGGACCGGGCCTGGCCGGGGAGGATCTGGAGCGGGTATTCGATCCGTTCGTGCGGCTGGAAACCTCGCGCTCGCGCCAGACCGGCGGCGCCGGGCTGGGCCTGACCATCGCCCGGGCGCTGGCCGGCAAGGACGGGGCGCGGCTGACCCTGCGCAACGGCGCCGGGGGCGGGCTGGAGGCGGTGGTGCACTGGCCCGCGCCAGCGGGCAGCGGGCGAGCGGGACGCTGAGCGCACCCGCATAACGCAAGCGGTGACGGTTTTGCCTATGATGCGCAGACCTTCACAGTGTCCTCACCATGCGCGATTCCGTTTCCGCCGCTGCCTGTCCGCGAGCGTGGCCGCCGGCCATGCCGGGAGCGCGCCTGCGGTGAGGGAGATCGGGGGCGGGTTGACCGGCACGGGGCGGCGTGCCGACTGCGGTGGCAGGCTGGCACGGCATGTCGTACTGGTGCTGATGCTGCTGGTGCTGTGGCCGAGTGCGGGCGCCCTGGCGCAGTCCGGCGCGCCGCCGCTGCGCGATTACGCCATCGACGTGTGGACCTCGCGCAATGGCCTGCCGCACAACTCGCTGCGTGACATCGCCCAGACCCCGGAAGGTCACCTGTGGTTCGCCACCTGGGAAGGGCTGGTGCGCTACAACGGTCTGGATTTTTCCGTGTTCGACCGCAGTACCCGGCCCGCGCTGCGCGACAACGGGATCGGCGCGCTGCTGGTGGACCGCCAGGGGGGGCTGTGGATCAGTGACTCGCGCGGCAATGTCAGCCGGCGCTCCAGCGATGGCCGCTGGGAGGTGTGGGCGCGCCAGGGCGATACGCCCCAGGTGCTGATCAATTCCATGCAGATGGACAGCCATGGGCGCCTGTGGCTGTTGTACGAGGGTAAGGGCATCGGCTACCTCGGGCCCGATGGCAGGTTTGCCTACACCCCGCCGCCGCCCGGCCTGCCGCTGGCGTTGAGCTTCACCAAGCTGGCCGTGGATGCGCAGGACCGGGTCTGGGTGGGCACGCTGGACGGCATGGTGCTGCGCGACACTGATGGCGTGCTCAAACGTGCACCGGAGGAATGGGGTCTGGGCCGCGGTCTGGTCTGGCCGTACCGCGCGCCCGATGGGGTGCTGTGGATCGTGGCCGGCGAGCGCCTGTACCGCATGGACGATGGGGTGCCGGTATTGCAGCACCGCCTGCCGGGCCAGATGCACATGACCGCGATGCTGCAGGACCGTCACGGTGACCTGTGGCTGGGCACGGAAAACCAGGGCCTGCTGCGCATCTCCCAGCACGGTGTGGAGCGGCTTCCGGCCGGCCTGAACCTGCCGGGCGGGCGGGTGGTGAGCCTGCGCGAGGATGCCGAGGGCAGCATCTGGGTGGGCGCCAACGGCGGGCTGTACCGGCTGCGCGAGACCCTGTTCAGCAGCTACACCGAGCGCGATGGGCTCAGTGGCGACTACGTACGCACCGTGCTGGAAGACCGTGACCGCACGCTGTGGGTCGGCAGTGCCAGTGGCCTGGATCGCCGCGGCACCGATGGCCGGTTCCATGCCGTGCCGTTGCACAACCGGGGGGGCAAGGCGCCTTCGGTGCTCAGCCTGGCGCAGGGTCCGGAGGGCGATATCTGGGTGGGTACGTTCGGCGATGGCGTGCTGCGGCTGGATCGTCAGGGCCGCCTGCTGCGCACCTACGACACCGCCGAGGGCATGCCCGGCGGCAACATCCGCGCCATCAGCATCGACCGCGACGGGGTGGTGTGGGCGGGCACGCAGAAGGGCGTGGTGGCCATCGGTCCGCAGGGGCCGCAGCGGCCCGCTGCCAGCGGCCTGCCGACCGGACTGACCACCGCGCTGGGACACGACGCCCAGGGCAACCTGTGGATCGGCACCATCGAGGGCGTCTGGGTGCTGCGTGGGACCCAGGTCCAGCACATCGACCTGTCCGGTCTGGGCGGCGGACGCAGCGTGTTCGGCTTCCAGCAGATCGGCGATGCGATGTGGATCAGCAGCGACCGTGGCCTGTACCGCTACCAGGACGGCGCGATGGCGCGCGTGGGGCTGGAACAGGGCATGCCGGTGGATACGGTGTTCCAGCTGGTGCCCGACCGGGTTGGCAACGTCTGGATCAGCAGCAACCGCGGGGTCCTGCGCACCGACATGGGCATGCTCAACGAAGTGGCCGATGGCCGTTCCCCGCAGGTCAAGGTGGAGCGCTACAACGAAATCGATGGCATGGCCAATTCACAGGCCAACGGCAGCTCCGGCCCGTCGGCACTGCTGCGCCAGGATGGCACGTTCTGGGTGGTCACTGCAGGCGGCCTGAGCATGGTCGACCCGCTGCGCCTGCAGCGCTTCCGCGAGCGCCTGGCGCCCCCGGCGGTCGTGGAAAGCGTCCACGTGGAAGGGCAGCCGATCCATTGGGAAGGCGAGCAGCGCACCCTGGTGGAGGGCGGCAAACGGCTGACGGTCAGTTTCGTCGGACTGAGCTATCTGATGTCCGAACGCATCCGTTACCGCACCCGGGTGGAGGGGCTGGATCCGGGCTGGGTGGACCGTGGCCAGCAGCGCAGCGTGGAATTCATCGGCCTGGCGCCGGGAAATTACGTGCTGCACGTCGCCGCAGCGCACCCGGGTGGGGACTGGAGCGACAGCGAGGCGGTTTGGGCGTTCACCATCCAGCCGCTGTGGTGGCAGAAGAACAGCGTGCGCGCCGCGGCGGTGCTGCTGGCATTGGCGGTGCTGTTTGCCCTGTACGCGTATCTGATCAACCGCTACAAGGCCAGCAACGTGCGCCTGGCCCAACGCGTGGACGCGGCCACGCGTGACCTGCAGGCGCAGACGCTGCACCTGCAGAGCGTGAATGCCGAAAAGACCGCACTGGCCGAGCGGATGGCCCTGCAGGCCGAGGCGTTCGAGCGCCAGGCGCGCGAGGACGCGCTGACCGGGCTGCCGAACCGCCGCGCCTTCGACGAGGCCCTGGCGCGCGATTTCGCCCGCTCCCAGCGCAGCGGTCATCCGCTGTGCCTGGTCGTGCTCGACATCGATCACTTCAAGAGCGTCAACGATCGCCACTCGCACAGCGTCGGCGATGCGGTACTGGTGGAGGTGGCCGAGCTGCTCGCTTCCGCCTGCCGTGACTCGGACATGCCCGCACGTACCGGCGGGGAGGAATTCGCGGTGCTGCTCAATGACACCGGGCTTGCCGAAGGCGCGCAGGTCTGCGCACGGCTGCGCGGGCTGTTCCATGACCACGGCGAGTGGGCCGGCATCGCCGGACTGAAGGTGACCTTCAGCGCCGGACTGGTGGAACTGGAGCGCGATGACCGCACCCCGAAGCTGCTCTACCAGCGCGCCGACCGCGCGCTGTACCGGGCCAAGAGCGAAGGGCGCGACCGCACCAGCATCGGCTGAGCGGCCGCGCTCACCGCACCGGCCGCCGCGCTGGCGTGGCGGGCGTTACTTCGGCCAGGCGTTGGCGATGGTGCAGAACAGTTTGGCGGTCTGCTCGGTGTCATACACCGCGCTGTGTGCTTCGTTGGTATCCCAGCCCAGGCCGGCCGCATTGGCCGCGCGTGCCAGCACCGTCTGGCCGTAGGCGATGCCGGCCAGGGTCACGGTGTCGAAGACGCTGAAGGGATGGAACGGGTTGCGCTTGTGCGCGGTACGGGTGACGGCAGCATTGACGAAACCCAGATCGAAATGGGCGTTGTGCCCGACCAGGATGGCGCGCTGGCAGCCGTACTTCTTCATCGCCGCGCGCACGGGGGTGAAGATGTGGTCCAGCGCGGCTTTCTCATCCTTGGCCAGGCGGAACGGGTGGTCGAGAATGATGCCGGTGACTTCCAGCGACTTCGGGTCGATCTCCAGTCCCTCGGCCGGCACCACATGGGCGCTGGCGGTCTGCCCGGGATACAGCAGCCCGTTCTCGTCCATCTCGATCGGAACGGCTGCGATTTCCAGCAGCGCATGGCGGCTGCTGTCGAAGCCGCCGGTTTCCACATCCACCACGACCGGAAGAAAGCCGCGGAAACGTTGTGACATGGCACGGTGCGCCTGCGGCTGGGCCGCGTCGGCGCAGGCAGCTGCGGGGGGGAGCGTAGGGTCGGTCATGGCTGAATTCTAGCAGAGCCATCCTGAGCGCCCGGCCGCGGGTGCGCTCACGGCGCGGCCGGCACGCTGGGCAGGCGTGGCCCACCCCGCAGGCGGACCAGTACGGCGTCCAGGCTGAGCCGGCCGGCACCGCTGAAGATCAGGGGCAGCAGCATGGCCATGAACAGCAGCGGCAACTTGAAATTGCCGAAACCCTGGTCGGTGATGGCATAGCCCATGGCCAGCTCGGTCAGGCTGCTCCACTGGCTGGGCCAGTGCACCGCATAGGTGGCCACCACGGTCAGCCCGAGCAGCGCAGCGGCCGCTGCACGCGTGCCCAGCCCGAACAGCAGGCACAGCGCGCCCACCACTTCCACCCAGGTGGCCAGGTGCCAGTTCAGCGCGGCAGGCAGCTGGTCGAACGGAAACGGAAACGCGCCCTGCAGATCGGCGAACCAGTTGTCGCCGCGCAGCTTTTCCTGTCCCGCCTCCAGATATTCCCACGCCAGCAGAACACGCAGGCCAAGCGGGGCGATCCAGGGAGCGCAGCGGTCCAGCATCCTGCGTACGGATGCGCCAGGGAGGGTGTTCATCGAAAGGTTCCTTCAGCAGAGGGGGGCAATGGCGCGACCGGGCCGATGATTCCGGCGCGCAGGAACTGCCGCAGCAGCAGCGTGCCGTCCTGCACCAGCGCGTCGGCAGGCAGATGATTGCGTTCGGCCAGCGTGTGCAGCAGCGCCACGCCGGTTTCACCCGGGACGTTGCCGAGCCGCTCCAGCAACTGGGCGGCCAGCGGGGTGAGGCTGGCAAACCGCACCACGCCGTCGGCGTCACGCCGCACCAGCAGGCCGGTGGGTTCCGCTGGCGGCACGGTCGGTGGCGCACCGTTGCCCAGCAGGTGTACCGGCCAGCGATACAGCAGTGGCCAGGCCAGGGCGGAGCGCTGCAGCGGCACCCGCAGGGGGTCGATCACCGCGATCGCCGGCAGCGGGGTCGCCGGGTGCTGGTACAACGCCGTCTCCACCCACTCGTAGTGCGCCAGTTCGGCCAACGCCGGGTGCGGCAGGTCGTCGTGCTCCTGCAGCCACTGCACGAACTCGGCGGCCAGCTCGGTGAACAATGGGGTGCGGCAGACGTGGCTGGCCAGATACCGGTGCACCAGCGCGGTCCAGTCCGCCTCGCCGAGCAGGCGGACACAGACAGGAAAGCCGCTGCCCAGCAGACTGCGCAGATTGTTGAACACCAGCCGCCGGTAGACCGCCAGCCGGCGTGGTTCAAGGTCTGGGGCGGGAGCCTGCTGCGGATCGCGCAGGTACGCGGTGAAGCGCCGCTGCTGGGCCTGCAGGCCGGGGGCGAGCTCAGCCATGGACGCCGGCCAGCAGCCGCCGGAGGGTGTGCAGTTCGGTCCGCAGCACGGGGTAGGGTGGGATGTTGAAGTCGCGTTCCAGCAGGGTGGGACGGGGGCCGATACGGTCATAGGTGCGCTCCAGCAGGGCCCACACCGGCGCCGTCACGGCGCTGCCATGGGTATCGATCTTCAGATCCTCCGCTTCGTCGATGTGCCCGGCCACATGCAGGCAGACGATGCGCGATGCGGGCAGCCCGGCGATGAACGTGTCGGCGTCGTAGCCGTGGTTGAAGGCATTGACGTAGACATTGTTCACATCCAGCAGCAGATCGCAGTCGGCCTCGGCCAGCACCGCGTTGGTGAAGGCCAGCTCGTCCATCGCCGGCTCGGGCGCGACGTAGTAGGAGACGTTCTCCACCGCGATGCGCCGGCCCAGGACATCCTGGACGCGGGCGATGCGCGTGGCGGTGTGGCGCACGGCTTCCTCGGTGAACGGCAGCGGCAGCAGGTCGTACAGGTGGCCGGCCTCGTCGCTGCAGTAGCTCAGATGATCGCTGTACAGCCGCACCTGGTGGTGGTCCAGGAACGTCCGTATCTTTGCCAGCAGCGGCATGTCCAGCGGTGCCGTGCCGCCCAGCGACAGGGACAGGCCATGGCAGCTGAGCGGATGCCGGGCGGCGAGCTGGGCCAGCGCCTCGCCGGCCGGGCCGCCCACGCCGATCCAGTTCTCCGGCGCGCATTCGAGGAAGTCGAAGTCGCCGCCGGGGGCGTGCTGCAGGTCGTCCAGGAGTGCGCGCCGCAGGCCCACCCCCACGGCCGCCGCAGGCAGCGGCGACCGTGCGGAATCCTCGGCGGCGCGGTGGTCAAAGCCCACCACCGCACTTTCCTTCGCCGCACTTGCCTTCGGCGGCCTTGGCCTGACCGGTGCTGCCTGCCGCAGTGCCGGCGGCTGCCGTACCGGCTGCGGGTGCAGCGCCGGTACCGCACTTGCCCTCGCCGCACTTGCCTTCCGTGCTCTTGGCCGCCGTGGCCGCCGCTGCTGCGGGGGTGCCGGCAGCGTGGCTCTTGTCCGCACCGCACTTGCCTTCGCCGCACTTGCCTTCAGCGGCTTTGCCCGTGGCCTGCGCGGCCACCATGTAGCCCTGGGCCAGGTCGGTCATACCCAGCGCCGATGCACTGGTGGCCATGCCCAGGCCGGCCACCAGCGCGGTGGCGGACAGCATCGTGGTCGACAGCAGGGAAGACGTCTTGTTCTTGCAGGTCATTGCTCAACTCCTAGCGGAAGGGGCCGCGGCCCCGGGGTGAGACGATCGTGCGCCGCCTCGCTTCACCGAATCCTCCGCGAAGCCTCACATTTTCGTGAGAGCTTTTTGCGACATGCCGCTGCATTGATTCAGCTAGCCTGTCGCTCACACGCATATCAGTACGCGCGCTCTGTCGCATGCCCCGGAAACGCAACAGGCCGCTGTCGGGTGACAGCGGCCTGTTCAAGCCGGATCGGCGACGCAGTGCGGGTTTACATGGCGCCGGTACTGGAGGTCTCGTCGCGCTTCTCCCGCGGCGGCAGGGGCTGCTCGCCGTGCACCAGGAACCACACGTTCTCGGCGATGTTGGTGGCATGGTCGCCCACCCGCTCAAGATTCTTGGCCATGAACAGCAGGTGCGTGCAGGGCGTGATGTTGCGCGGGTCTTCCATCATGTAGGTGAGCAGTTCGCGGAACAGCGCGGTGTACTGCGCATCCAGGCGAGCGTCGTCCTCGCGCAGGGCCAGGGCTGCGTCGGCATCGTTGTCACGGTAGGCGTCGATGGCACGGCGCACCTGCAGCGCGGCCAGCCGGCCCAGCGCACGCAGGCCCTGGATCTGCGGCAGCGGCGGGACGGCGCCAAGCGCGATCGAGCGCTTGGCCACGTTGGCCGCGTAGTCGCCGATACGCTCCAGATCCGCCGGGATGCGAAGGCCGGCCAGGATCTCGCGCAGGTCGCGTGCCATCGGTCCGCGCAGGGCCAGGCGCATCACATCGTGGCTGATCTGCTGCTCCAGTGCGTCGATGGCTTCATCATTGGCGATGATGCGCCGGGCGGCGCTCTCGTCGCGGCGTTCGATGACATCCATGGCCGCCTCCAGCTGGGCCACCGCCATTTCGCCCATGCGCACGATTTCGGCTACCAGGCGCTGCTGCTCGTCGTCGTAGCTCTTGACGATGTGGTCGTTGGGAAGGTTCATGTGCGTTCCGCTCGGTGGCGTCGAGCCGTGCTCGACGTGGAAGGTCGGGGAGAAACCGTGGGGGTCAGCCGAACCGGCCGGTGATGTAATCCTCGGTCTGCTGCCGGGAGGGCTGCGAGAAGATCACTTCGGTGCGGTCGTGCTCGATCAGGTCGCCCAGGTACATGAAGGCGGTGTAATCGGATACGCGTGCCGCCTGCTGCATGTTGTGGGTGACGATGACGATGGTGTAATCGTGCTTGAGCTCTTCCACCAGCTGTTCGATGCGGCTGGTGGAGATCGGGTCCAGCGCCGAGGTCGGCTCATCGAGCAGCAGGACGTCCGGGCGCAGGGCGACCGCGCGGGCGATGCACAGACGCTGCTGCTGGCCGCCGGACAGCCCGAGCGCGCTCTGGTTGAGCTTGTCCTTGACCTCGTCCCACAGCGCGCCTTGGCGCAGGGCCTGTTCAACCCGGTCGGCCATGTCCGCCTTGGACAGCTTTTCGTGATGGCGGATGCCGTAGGCCACGTTCTCGAAGATGGTCATCGGGAACGGCACCGGCTTCTGGAACACCATGCCGACCTTGCTGCGCAGGCGGTTCATGGGGTACTTCGGCGAAAGGATGTTCTCACCGTCCAGCAGCACTTCGCCGCGCGCTTCCATCTTCGGGTACAGCGCGTAGATGCGGTTGAAGATGCGCAGCAGGGTGGACTTGCCGCAGCCGGACGGACCGATCAGCGCGGTGACGCGCTTTTCCGGAATCTCCAGTTCGATGTTCTTCAGCGCGTGGAACTTGTCGTAGTAGAAATCCAGGCCGCGTGCGGCCAGCTTCACCGGGGCGGGCTGGCCCAGCGATGCGTTGGAGGCCGGGACCGCGATGCGCTGCATCGGCACGGCGTTGGAAAAATCGTTCATGGCGATGTCCGGGGAAAAGTCAGTCATGGGAGATGCGGTTGCGCAGCAGCACGCCGCGCGCGGTGAGGCTGATCAGCAGAACGAACACGGTCAGGACCAGCGCGCCGGCCCAGGCCAGCACCTGCCAGGATTCGTATGGGCTGCCGGCGAACTGGTTCATCACCACCGGTACCGAGGCCATCGGCTGCATCACGTTGCTGCTCCAGTACTGGTTGCCGAAAGCGGTGAACAGCAGCGGTGCGGTTTCACCGGAGATGCGCGCCAGCGCCAGCAGGATGCCGGTGACGATGCCGGCCGAGGCGCTGCGGTACAGCACCTGGACGGTGACCTTCCACTGCGGGATGCCGAGCGACAGCGCCGCTTCGCGCATCTGCGAGGGCACCAGGCGCAGCATCTCGTCGGTGGTGCGCACGACCACCGGCAGCACGATGAAGGCCAGCGCCAGGGCACCGGCGAACGCCGAGAAGCTGCCGCCGGTCTGCATCACGTACAGGGTATAGACGAACAGGCCCAGCACGATGGACGGTGCCGACAGCAGGATGTCGTTGACGAAGCGCACCACGGTGCCGGCCTTGCGGGCGTTGCCGTACTCGGCCAGCCACGTGCCCGCGAGCACGCCCAGCGGGGTGCCGATGGCGATGGCCAGCACGCACATCACCGCGCTGCCGTAGAACGCATTGGCCAGGCCGCCCTCCTGCATCGGCGGCGGCGTCATCTGGGTGAACAGCGCCCAGTTGATGCCCGGCAGACCGCGCGAGGCGAGCGTCCACAGGATCCAGCCAAGGAAGAACAGGCCGAACAGGGCGGTCACCACCGACAGGGTGATGGCGATGACGTTGCCGATGCGGCGGCGCAGGTACAGCGATTCGGTGGCGGTGGCCATCAGTTGCCCTCCTTGCGGGACAGTCGCATCAGCATCAGGCGGGCGATCGCCAGCACCACGAAGGTCACGATGAACAGCACGAAGCCCAGCAGCAGCAGTGCCGACCGGTAGGTTTCCGTGGCCTCGCCGAAGTCGTTGGCGATCAGTGCGGCGATCGTCGTGCCCGGCTCCAGCAGCGAGGGCGACAGGCGCACGCTGTTGCCGATGACGAACGCCACGGCCATGGTTTCACCCAGCGCACGGCCCAGGCCCAGGAAGATGCCGCCGATCACCGCCGAACGGGTGTAGGGCAGCACGATGTCCCAGCTCACTTCCCACTTGGTCGAGCCCAGCGCGTAGGCCGATTCCTTCAGGCGGGTCGGCACGGTCAGGAACACTTCGCGCATGACCGAGGAAATGAACGGGATGACCATGATCGCCAGCACGAAGCCGGCGGTGAGCATGCCGATGCCCAGCGGTGGGCCCTGGAACATCGGGCCAATCAGCGGCCACTCGCCCAGGGTTTCGTTCAGGAACGGCGTGACGTACTCGGTCATCACCGGGACCAGCACGAACAGGCCCCACATGCCGTAGATAATCGAGGGGATACCGGCCAGCAGCTCGATGGCCGTACCGACCGGACCGCGCAGCCAGCGCGGCGCCACCTCGGTGAGGAAGAAGGCGATGCCGAAGCTGACCGGCACGGCGATCAGCATGGCGATCACGGCGGTGACCAGCGTGCCGTAGATCGGCACCAGCGCGCCGAACCTGTTCTCCACCGGATTCCAGTCGGCCGAATAGAAGAAGCTCAGGCCCTGGGTCTGCAGCGCATGGCGGCCGCCCCACAGCATGGACAGTGCGGCGCAGGCCAGGGCGACCAGAACGAAGACGACGGTGCCGACCAGCACCCATCGGAACAGTGTGTCATTGCGGGCATCACGCGCGTCGCGCGTGGACGGAACGGCTGCGGCTGGGGCGATGGCATTCATGGGGACGACAGAGCCAGGAGAGGGTGGGGCGGCGCAGTGCGCGAAGAACGGTGCCCGCGCGTGGCGGGCACCGTCGGGAACCTCACTTCAGCTCGGTACCCCAGTAGGCCTGGATCCGGGTGACCAGTTCGGCCGGCAGCGGCACGTAGTGCAGTTCGTTGGCCTGGGTCTGGCCGTTCTCGAAGGCCCACTTGAAGAAGGCCAGCGCGTCCTGGTTGCGCTTGGCATCCTTGGGCTGCTTCTGCATCAGCATGAAGTTGGTGGCGGTGATCGGCCAGGCCTGCTCGCCCGGGGCATTGGTGATGACCAGGTTGAAGTCCTTGGCGCTGGCCCAGTCAGCGCTGGCCGCGGCCGCGGCGAAGGTGTCGGCGTTGGGCTGCACCCAGGTGCCGGCCGCATTCTGCAGCGAGGCATAGGGCATGCCGTTCTGCAGCGCGTAGGCCAGTTCCACGTAGCCGATCGATCCCTTGATCTGCTTCACATACGAGGCCACGCCTTCATTGCCCTTGCCACCGACGCCGCCCGGCCACTGTACCGAGGTGCCTTCACCGACCGACGCCTTCCACGTGGTGCTGACCTTGGACAGGTAATTGGTGAAGTTGAACGTGGTGCCCGAGCCATCGGAACGATGCACGACGGTGATCTTGCCGTCCGGCAGGGCCACGCCGGGGTTGGCCGCCGCCAGTGCCGGATCGTTCCAGGCGGTGATGCGGCCGGCGAAGATGTCGGCCAGCAGCGGACCGGTCAGGCGCAGCTTGCCCGCCTCCAGGCCTTCGATGTTGACCACCGGCACCACGCCGCCGATGGCCGACGGGAACTGCGCCAGGCCGGCCTGGGCCAGTTCCTCGCTGCTCAGCGGCTTGTCCGAGGAGCCGAAATCCACCGTGCCGGCCTTGATCTGGGCGATGCCACCGCCGGAACCGATCGACTGGTAGTTGATCTTCGCGCCGGTGGCGGCGTTGTAGTCGGCCGACCACTTGGAGACCAGCGGGAAGATGAACGATGCGCCGGCGCCGGAGACTTCCGCGCTGACGCGCTCGCCGGAGGCGGGCGGGCTGCCGGCATCGGCCGACGCCTGCTGGGCGGCCTGCTTGTCGCCACCGCAGGCCGACAGGCCCATGGCGATGGCGAGGGAAAGGGCGGCAAGGGCGGCCGTGTGCAGTTTCATGCGTCACTCCATAGCGGGGTAGGGCCGGTGTGGCCGGCGGTTGCGGCTATGAAATGATGTTTTTGTTACAGCCGTATGACGCTGATGACAGAAGTGCGTCCGGTCGCCCGTCTGAACGCCGGGCACTGGACGCAGAAAGGCGCATGACCGACCGGTCACGCGCCCGGGTGGCACCCGCAGGGGGAGAGAGGTCCCTGCGGGTGCCGTGCCTGCGGGGTGCGGTGGATCAGTACTTCAGGTTCTGCGACCAGTAGGTCTCGATCTGGCGGACCAGCGCGTCCGGCAGCGGCACGTAGTCCAGTTCACGCGCCTGGGCATCGCCATTGGCATACACCCACTTGAAGAAGGCCTGGGCCGAACGGGCACCGGCGGCGTTGCGCGGGTTTTTCTGCATCAGGATGAAATTGGTCGCGGTGATCGGCCAGGAGTCGTTGCCCGGTGCGTTGGTCATCACCAGGTAGAAGTCCTTGGTGGCGCCCCAGTTGGCGCTGGCGGCGGCCGCCGCGAAGGATGCATCGGAGGGCTGCACGAAGCGGCCGGCCGCGTTCTTCATCGAGGCGTGCGCCATGCGGTTCTGCAGGGCATAGGACAGCTCGACGTAGCCGATGCCGCCCTTGATCTGGCGGACGTAGGCCGACACGCCCTCGTTGCCCTTGCCGCCGATGCCGGCCGGCCACTGTACCGTGGTGCCTTCACCGACCCGGGTCTTCCACTCCGGGCTGACCTTGGACAGGTAGTTGACGAAGTTGAAGGTGGTGCCCGAGCCGTCGGAGCGGTGCACGATGGTGATCTTCTGGTCGGGCAGGGTCAGGCCCGGGTTGAGCGCGACGATGGCCGGGTCATTCCAGGTCTTCACCTTGCCCAGGAAGATGTTGGCCAGCAGGTTGCCGTCCAGCTTCAGCGCGCCCGGCGCCACGCCGGCCACGTTGACCACCGGCACCACGCCACCGATCACCGACGGGAACTGGACCAGGCCGGCGGCGGCCAGTTCTTCCGGCTTCAGCGGCGCATCGGACGAACCGAAATCCACGGTGCGCGCCTTGATCTGCGCGATGCCGCCGCCGGAGCCGATCGACTGGTAGTTCACCCGGTTGCCGGTCGCGCTGCTGTAGTCGGCCGACCACTTGGACATGACCGGGAAGATGAACGAGGCGCCCGCGCCGGTCACATCGGCGGCATGGGCAGCGAACACGGACGACGCGGCGATGACAGCCACGGCAACGCGCGACTTGAAGGTGTGGATCACGGGAAGAACTCCTGGGTGGTCGACCGGCGGCTGCCTGTCGGTTCGGCGCACATTCCATAACCGTTGCGTGACAGCGCCGCGTCTCCCGCATGACGCGTGGATGACACCGACAGCCCGGTACGTTCCCGGCCCGCCGCAGCCGCGCGCGGCGCGGGTTTCATGCCGCTGTCATATCCGTTGAATCGGCCTGTCATAAAGCGCCGTGAACATTTAACGCATCTTTGACGGGCCGTTCATGTGCTGCCGGCCGGCCCCCGCAGAGCCCGCTGTTCCATCCGATCCCCTTTTCCGGAGAGTTCTCCCATGCGTTACTCCCTTCTGGCTGCCGCGCTTGGCGTCGCCATGGGTTCCACCAGCTTCACCGCCGCGGCCGATACCCGTGATGAGCAGATTGCCGAGCTGCGTGCGCAGATGGCGGCCATGCAGGCCAAGCTGATCGAGATGGAAGCGCGCGACGATGCACAGTCGGGCGTCAACCTGGATACCGCCGAGGCGCTGGACAAGCTGGCCAACAATTCGCCGAAGGTGGAAACCAAGGGGGGCCTGAAGGTCACCTCGGCCGACAAGAACTTCGAAGCCTCGCTGGGCGGGCGCATCCAGTTCGACGCCTATGCGTTCGATCGTGACATCGCCGATACCACCGGCACCACCGAGTTCCGCCGCGCCCGCCTGACCCTGGCCGGCAAGGCGTACGGCTGGGAGTACAAGCTGGAGCAGGATTTCTCGGCGGGCAGCAACCTGGATGGCCTGCGTGATGCGTACATCGCCCGCTCGGCGCTGGGTGGCAAGTTCACCATCGGTCATTTCAAGCCGTACCGCGCGATGGAAGAGCTGACCAGCTCCAACGAACTGCTGATGATGGAGCGTCCGTTCGCCTCGGCCACCGGCCTGTTCAACGGCCGCCAGTTCCAGCAGGGCGTGGGTTACCTGCGTGCCGGCAGCAACTACACGGCCGGGGTCAGCGTGTTCAATCTGCGCGGTGCGGCGGCCAGCCGCAACGAGGGCACCGGGGTGGCCGGGCGTGCCACCTTCGCGCCGATCAACAACGACAACAGCACGCTGCACTTCGGTGCCTGGTTCAGCCGCGAGGATGCCAACAAGGGCTCGGCGGATCTGGTCGCCAGTTCCAACTACGCGGGCCGCCGCGGGCCGTCGCAGGTGATCGCCACGACCACGGGCGCCAGCCGCAACACGGTGGATGTCTATGCGGTGGAAGCGGCCGGTTCGTTCGGTCCGGCGTTCTTCCAGGCCGAGTATGCGGATGCGACCTTCGGCCAGCCGGGCGGCCGCGACCAGGATGTGAAGTCCTACTACGTGCAGGGCAGCCTGATGCTCAACGGCGGGCACAAGGCGTACAAGAACGCGACGGGTGTGTTCGCGTCGCCGAAGGTGGCCGACAAGGGTCTGTGGGAGCTGACCGCCCGGTATGACACGGCCGAGAACGAGACGCTGAACCGTGAGGTGAAGAGCTGGCTGGCGGGTGTGAACTATTACGTCAATCCGAACCTGCGTTTCATGTTCAATTACACCAAGGGTGACAACGACGTCACCGGTGATGAGACGGGCCAGTACGCGCTGCGTACGCAGTTCGCCTGGTAAGCCGCTGCAGACGGCACCGTGACAGAACAGCCCCCGGCCTGGCCGGGGGTTTTTCTTTTTGGTGACCTTGTTTGAAGCGTAGAGCGCAAAGCGCAAAGCGCAAAGCGCAAAGCATGGAGCGTTGCGGCGGTTGTCCGATGGGGCTGGGTGGGCCGGGGCTGTCTGCTGGGGGCCGGCAACAACTACATCCCTGTGGGCCTCGGCGAGCGCCATCCAGGCGCTCGACGCCCCCATCAGACACCCCCGACCCACCCTTCGACAGCGCGTCGGCGCTCACTGCAACACGTACCTGCGCACCGCGACCCCCTCCGCCATCCACGCGCTGTTGCGTTTGCTGCTGACGTTGTCCTGGGCCCGCGCATCGGCTCTGGCGTCGAGTGCAGGTGATGGTGACGCTGCGGCAGGGTTGCAGGGGCGGGGTGGGCAGGCCGGGCGGGGGCGTCGAGCGCCTGGATGGCGCTCGCCGAGGCCCGCAGGAGCGGCTGTTGCCGGCCCCCGCCTGGCCTGCGCACCCCGACCCCCTCAGCCCACGCGCTTTCAGGTTTTGCCTTCAGCCTTCAGCCTTCAGCCTTCAGCTTTGAGCTTTGAGCTTTGAGCTTTAAGCTTTGAGCCTTGAGCTTTGAGCTTTCAGCGAGATCGATCGCTCAGGCCGTTGTCTTGTCCTTGAACCGGCACAGGTCAGCGATCACGCAGCCCGGGCAATCCGGCTTGCGTGCCTTGCAGACATACCGGCCATGCAGGATCAGCCAATGGTGCGCATCCAGCAGGAACTCCGCTGGAATTGCTTTGACCAGCGCATCCTCCACCGCGCGCACGTCCTTGCCCGGCGCCAGCCCCGTGCGGTTGGAGACCCGGAAGATATGCGTATCCACCGCCATCACCGGCTCGCCGAACGCCGTGTTGAGCACCACGTTGGCCGTCTTGCGACCCACCCCCGGCAGCGCCTCCAGCGCCGCACGGTCACGCGGTACCTCCCCGCCATGCTGTTCCAGCAGCAGCGTACAGGTGGCGATCACGTTCTTCGCCTTCGCGTTGAACAGGCCAATGGTGGAAATGTAGGTTTTCAGGCCCTCCTCACCCAGCGCCAGGATCGCCGCCGGGGTGTTGGCCACCGGGAACAGCCGGCGCGTGGCCTTGTTCACGCCCACATCCGTGGCCTGCGCGGACAACGCCACCGCCACCAGCAGTTCGAACGGGGTGCTGTACTCCAGCTCCGTCTTCGGATGCGGATTGAGCTCGCGCAGGCGGGTGAACATTTCCACCACGTCCGCGCGGGGCATGCGCGGCGAACGCCGGCGCGGGGCGGCGGGGGCGTCCGCCGGGGCACGCGGAGCCATCAGTCCGCTCCGCCGCTGGCACGGGCCTTGGCCCGGGCCAGAATGGCCGCCGCCGCCGCCGGCAGTGCGGCCGGCTGGTCGGGCGCGGGTGGGGGCGTGCGCCGGGCATCACGCTCGGCCGCACGGCGGGCCAGTCGCACCGCACGGTCACGGTAGCGCTCCCGCGCCTGCCAGGCAGCGGCCAGCCGGGCCTGCGCCTGCAGCAGCACCGCGGGCAGCTCGGGGTGACCCGGCACGCAGTCGGCGTCGCCCGGGTTGGGGCGGTAGGCCATCAGCCCGGCCGTGATGGCTGCATCCACGTCGTCCTGCTGCAGCAGCGCGAACAGCTCTGCAGGGCGGGGGCGACGGTTCACCTCCACGCCGCCACCTGGCCGCGCACCGTCTTGAACATGCCTGCCACCACGGTAAATCTCCAGAAACGTTAAAAAAAAGTGATGTTGAACTTGCTGAGCGCAGACAGGTCCAAGCCTGCGTCGTCAGTGGCGGTTCAACGTTTCGGCGGCTATGCTAACCCGTCGCCTCAGGGCGGCGAAAATGTCCACTCACGTCCGCTCCCTGAGTTACCACCCCTGGAGAATTGTTTGATGAAGTTGCGTTCTATCGCGGTCGCCGTCGCGGCCCTGGCCCTGACGGGCAATGCCTTCGCCCAGGAC
>Ga0207790_1000140_pt1 | contig 28657 bp, 23 predicted proteins | sample HigsolmetaGSP14D_FD_184842 | JGI IMG/M metagenome (GOLD analysis project Ga0207790, IMG submission 184842) | High solid enriched microbial communities from the Joint BioEnergy Institute, USA - SP1-4-D (SPAdes) | ecosystem: Engineered > Bioreactor > SSF (Solid state fermentation) > Aerobic >...
GAACATTACTGCAGTGCCCAGGTGGCGGAATTGGTAGACGCGCTGGTTTCAGGTATCAGTGATCGCAAGATCGTGGAAGTTCGAGTCTTCTCCTGGGCACCAAATTTCAAAAAACCGAGCCAATGGCTCGGTTTTTTATTGCCTGCGAAAACCTGCCGCAGCGCCTGGCGCGCGCCAGGCCCCGGGCACCCCGCCTCACACCTTGAATTGCCCCAGGCTGCCCTTGAGCTGAGCCGCCAGGCCATCGAGCACCCGGCCGCTATTGGCGGTCGCCGCCACGGCCTCGGCCGCGCGCTGGGCTTCGGCATGAATCACCTCGACCCGCCCACGCACCGCATCGGCACCTTCGGCCTGGTGCGCCGCCGCCTGGGTCGCCGCATTGATGGCGCCATGCACGTCCTCCACGGAACGCTGCACCGCCTGCTGGATGCGCGCACTCTCGCGCAGCGCCGCCAACCCCTGATCGGCCTGCTGCCCGGCCTGGCCAATCGCGCCGACCGCCTCGCGAGCACCCTGCTGCAGCGCAACGATATGCGCCTGGATATCGCCGGTTGATTGCTGGGTCTTGCTGGCCAGGGCACGCACTTCGTCAGCGACGACCGCAAAGCCACGACCACTCTCGCCCGCCCGCGCCGCCTCGATGGCCGCATTGAGGGCCAGCAGGTTGGTTTGTTCGGCAATGGCGCGAATCACCGTGAGCACCACCTCGATCTGCTCGCTCTGCGTGGCCAGCCGCTCGATGACCGCAGCCCCCGCATCGACCCGCTGCACCAGCTCCTCGATGGAACTGCCAACCCGGCTGGCGATCGCGGCATTTTCCTGGGTCGACTGGCGAATCGCTGCGACCCGCTGCAGGGCCTCCTGCATGGCCCGACTCTCGGCCTGCGCCTCGTCGGCCATCGCCGCCAGCGCCTGCAGGCTGGCCGCCACTTCGTCACGCTGGCGTTCGGCTGCCGATTGCGCCGCGGCACTACGGGCGCTCAGGGCGGTGATTTCCTGCCCGGTGCGCACCGCCACCTCGCCGGCCTCGCGAACGATGGGCTGCAGCTTGGCGACGAAACGGTTGACCGCCGAGGCCATTTCGCCCACTTCGTCACGGCTGTCGATTTCGATCCGGCGGGTCAGATCACCCTCGCCGGCAGCCAGATCGTCGAGCGCCGCGATCAGGGTACGCAGGCGTACGACAACGCGCCGGCCCAACACGATCGCCAGCGCCAGCAGCACCCCGAAGCCGACCACCGTCAGGCCCAGCCCGATGCGCCAGCGCAGGTTCGCGGCCGCGGCGTCGACCGCCACACCGGTATTGGTCGCCATGCCCTGGGCAGCCTGCTGCGCCGATGCCAGGCGCGCCGACAGCGCCTTGGCGCTGTCCGTGGAGGCACCGGCCAGGCTCTCGGCCACCAACTGCCCACCGTTGGCGAGCAAGGCCTCGAAACGCTTGTCCACGGCTGCCAGCTCGGCATCGATGGCGGCCGTGGAAACCCCCATCAGCACCTTGCCGATTTCCACTTCGTTGGGGCTGATGCTGGCCTCGACGAAATACACGCTCGGGTCGCTTTTTGCGGCATTGATGACCTTGTCCAGCGCACGTTCGCCCTCGCCCTTGTCGAGCATGCTCTTGATCTGCGCGTTCTGGCGGTTGAGGTAACGGGTCAGATGGTTACCCTCGGCGTCGTCGTAGATCACGAACAGCACGTTGGGGTTACGCTGGGCGCGGCGGGCGAATTCCGACAGCGCCGGAACATCGGAATCCCACATGGCCCGCGGCGCCACGGCGGCCAGCAACTGCGCCAGATCATTGGCGGAATCACGCAGGCTGCGCTCGAGGCTGGCGCGAATCTGCACGCGCTCCTCGCCGAGGCGGCTCGACAACCCGGCCGACAGGCTCTCGCGGGTGCGCACCGACAGCCCGCCAAGGCTGGCCGAAACTTCCTTGTTGGCCTGCTCCAGCTCGCTCGCCAGGCGCTGGGAGTCACTGCCCAGCTGGCGCTCCAGATCGGTCACCAGGCCATCCACGGTACTACGGGTCAGGGCCAGCACCAGCAGCACCTGAACCAGCAACGCCACGCCCAGGGCAATGAACACCGGCAACAGCAGGCGACTACGCAACAGCGACAACACAGCGATCACGGGCAAATCCTCCGACCGCCAGAGGAGCGGCAACTTCAGGGGTAGGATCAACACCAAGCAAGGCGCGTGCCGAGTAGCGGCACATCGCCAGATTGTGCCGCACGTGAGTGCCCGTCAAATGAAAACGGGCCGCCCAGAGGCGACCCGTTTCTTGTTACCCGCTGACAGCTCGCCGTGGAGCCACCATCACTCAGGCGAAGGGATGACGCAGCACGATGGTCTCGTTGCGATCCGGGCCGGTGGAGATGATGTCGATCGGCGCGCCGACCAGCTCTTCCACGCGCTTGATGTAGGCGCGGGCATTGGCCGGCAGTTCGTCCAGGGTCTTGGCACCCAGGGTCGACTCGCTCCAGCCCGGCATTTCCTCGTAGACCGGCTCCAGGCCGATGTAGCTGTCGGCATCGGTCGGGGCGTCGATGACGGCGCCGTTCTCGTTCTTGTAGCCCACGCAGATGCGGATGGTTTCCAGGCCGTCGAGCACGTCCAGCTTGGTCAGGCACAGGCCCGAGATGCTGTTGACGTCGATGGCGCGACGCAGGATCACTGCATCGAACCAGCCGCAACGACGAGCACGACCGGTGGTGGCACCGAACTCGTGACCACGCTTGGCCAGGAAGGCGCCAATGTCGTCGAACAGCTCGGTGGGGAACGGGCCGGAACCGACGCGCGTGGTGTAGGCCTTGGTGATACCGAGAATGTAATCCAGGTACATCGGGCCGACACCGGAACCGGTGGCGATACCGCCAGCGGTGGTGTTGGAGCTGGTGACATACGGGTAGGTGCCGTGGTCGATGTCCAGCAGCGAGCCCTGGGCGCCCTCGAACATGATGTCCTTGCCGGCGCGACGCAGGTTGTGCAGCTCGGCGGTGACGTCGAGCATCATCGGCTTGAGCAGCTCGGCGTATTCCATGCACTGATCCAGGGTTTCCTGGAAGTCGATGGCCGGCTCCTTGTAGTAATTCACCAGCTGGAAGTTGTGGTAGTCCAGCAGCTCGCCGAGCTTGGCGGCGAAACGCTCGCGGTGGAACAGGTCACCGATGCGCAGGCCACGACGCGCCACCTTGTCTTCGTAGGCCGGGCCGATGCCGCGACCGGTGGTGCCGATCTTCAGCTCGCCACGGGCCTTCTCGCGGGCCTGATCCAGGGCCACGTGGTAGGACAGGATCAGCGGGCAGGACGGGCTGATGCGCAGGCGCTCACGCACCGGTACGCCCTTCTCTTCGAGCTTGTTGATCTCGCGCAGCAGGGCGTCGGGTGCAACCACCACGCCGTTGCCGATCAGGCACTGTACGCCCTCGCGCAGCACGCCCGAGGGAATCAGGTGCAGCACGGTCTTCTCGCCATCGATCACCAGGGTGTGACCGGCATTGTGGCCGCCCTGGTAGCGCACTACGGCGGCGGCATGTTCGGTCAGCAGATCGACGATCTTGCCCTTGCCCTCATCACCCCACTGGGTGCCCAGGACGACGACATTCTTACCCATGATACTTGTCCTCTTCGCGCAAGCTTGAGCCGGTCACGGCCGGCGAAAGTAAATCAGAATAGACGACCACGCAGGCCGCTCAGTCCAGCGCCAGCACCTGCCAGCGACCGTCATGCAATAGCAGTTGGCGATCACAGCCGACATCGGCAGCCGCGGCCAGCTCCTGGCCAGGCAACGCCTGCACCACACGCTCGCCTGCAGCGCGCAAACGACGAACCGCCTGCCACAGGTAAACGTCATGGCTGTCCGGCGCCCAGATACCGGCCGGCTCTTCGCCGAGCGGCATACGGCCGAGCGTCACCAGGGTTTTCAGATCGGTGGAGAAACCGGTAGCGGGGCGAGCACGGCCGAAGTCGGCGCCGATGTCGTCGTAGCGGCCGCCCTGGGCAATCGCCTGGCCGACAGCCGGCACGAACGCGGCGAACACCACACCGGTGTGGTAGTGGTAACCGCGCAACTCGCCGAGATCGAAATACAGCGGCAGCTCCGGATAACGCAGCTCCAGCGCATCGGCGATGGCCACCAGCTCATCCAGAGCGGCATGCACGTCATCCGGCGCATCGACCAGGCACGCCTGGGCCAGGTCCAGCACATCGCGACCGCCACACAGCTCGCCCAGGGCGCGCAGCATGCGCCGCAGCGATTCCGGCAGCGCCTCGGTCAGCGCATCGATCTCGTCCATGGCCTTGCGCTGCAGGGCATCGAACAGCTGCTGCTCGGCTTCACCAGACAGCTCCGCCGCACGCACCAGGCCGCGGTAGATACCGACGTGGCCGAGGTCCATGTGCACGTCCGGCACCTCGGCCAGCTCGAGGGTGTCGACCAGCAGGCTGATCACCTCGACGTCACTGGCCGGGCTGGCATCGCCATACAGCTCGGCGCCCAGCTGAATCGGGCTGCGCGAGGTGGTCAGCGCCCGCGGCTGTGCATGCAGCACGCTGCCGGCGTAGCACAGCCGGCTCGGGCCCTCACGGCGCAGGGTATGCGCATCGATGCGCGCGACCTGCGGGGTGATGTCGGCGCGAAAGCCCATCTGCCGGCCGGACAACGGATCGGTCACCTTGAAGGTGCGCAGATCCAGATCCTGGCCAGCACCGGTGAGCAGCGACTCCAGGTACTCGATATGGGGTGTAACCACGAATTCATACCCCCAGCGCTGAAACAGATCCAGCACCTGACGACGCGCGATTTCGATGCGCGCCGCTTCCGGGGGCAATACTTCTTCGATCCCATCTGGCAGCAGCCAGCGGTCTACGGTCGCCATTTCGCCATTTCCCTCTTGATTCGGGCGGCACAAGCCTTCAGTGAAGCGGATGGAAAGCCAAAGCCGGCAACAGGCCGGTCGGCTCCAGGAACGGGCATCGCGGCGATCAGTGAATTGATTGCACGAGGCCCCCACGCCAGGGGCGCGGAAAGGGACAAGGTCAACAGCCTTGCAAGACAGAACGTAACGCTAGGTTCGTGCCGCATGATTCCCACAGGCGTAAAAAAGCCGGGATTTTCCCGGCTGCCGCATCATACCACGCCAAAAGCCCGAAGCCACAAGCTTCAAGCGACAGGCGAGCACTCGGCCCAACCTGGCGCTTGCAGCGTGCGCCTTACAGCCCTATCAAGGCTTGGACTTTTCCAGGTAACGGAAGAAGTCACTGCTCGGATCCAGCACCAGCACGTCACGCTTGTCGGAGAAGCTCTCGCGGTAGGCGTTCAGGCTGCGATAGAAGGAGTAGAACTCCTGATCCTGACCGTAAGCCTTGGAGTAGATCGCAGCGGCCTGGGCATCACCCTGACCACGCAATTCCTCGGCCTGACGATAGGCCTCGGCGAGCAGCACCCGGCGCTGACGATCGGCGTCGGCACGAATGCCCTCCGCCAGCTCCTTACCCTTGGCGCGATGCTCACGCGCCTCACGCTCACGCTCGGAGCTCATGCGGTCGAATACGCTGCGGTTGACTTCCTTGGGCAGGTCGATGGCCTTGACGCGAACGTCCACCACCTCGATACCCAGCTCGCGTTGCGCCGCCCGATTGAGCGAAGCGGTCACGTCAGCCATCAGCGCATCACGCTCGCCAGACACCGACTCGTGCAGGGTGCGCTTACCGAACTGGTCACGCAGCGAGGCTTCGAGACGACGCGACAGACGCTCGTCGGCGATCTGCTTCATGCCCGAGGTCGCGGTGTAGTAACGCTCGGCGTCCAGCACGCGCCACTTGGCATAGGCATCGACCATCAGCGCCTTCTTCTCGAGGGTCAGGAAGCGCGAGTTGACGGTATCCAGGGTCAGCAGGCGGGCATCGAACTTGCGCACCTGGTTGACGTAAGGAATCTTCATGTGCAGACCCGGCTGCACGTCGGCCTCGACGATACGCCCGAACTGCAGCAATACCGCCCGCTCGGTCTGCGCCACGATGTAGAAGCTGCTCCAGGCCACCAGAGCCAGCACCACGCCCGCGATCAGGGTCACCAGTGATTTATTGCTCATCAACGGCTCTCCCTTGTACGCACGTCTGACTGGCCGGCGCTGTTACCAACGCGTGCACCGAGATCGGCTGCGCCCGCGCCGGCAGCGCTGGACGACGTGTTGCTGCTGCCACCACGGCTGTCGATCATCTTGTCCAGCGGCAGGTAAAGCAGGTTGTTCTGCCCCTTGTCGCCGGTTACCAGCACCTTGCTGGTATTGCTCATCATCTGCTGCATGGTGTCCAGGTACAGACGCTCACGGGTGACTTCCGGTGCCTTGCGGTACTCGGCCACCAGCGCGGTGAAACGATCCGCCTCACCCTGGGCGCGGGAGATCACTTCGTCGCGGTAACCGCTGGCATCCTCGATCAGACGCTGGGCCTGACCACGGGCTTCGGGAACCACGCCATTGGCGTAGGTTTCCGCCTGGTTCTTCTCACGCTGCTCGTCTTCACGGGCCCGAATCACGTCGTCGAAGGCTTCCTGCACTTCACGCGGCGCCGCGGCGCTCTGCAGGTTCACCTGGGTCACGGTGATACCGGTGCCATAGGTGTCGAGGAAGCGCTGCAGCCGCTCGCGCACATCGCCGGCCATCTGCTCGCGACCTTCGGTCAGTACCTGATCCATCTCGGTGGAACCCACCACGTGGCGCACGGCACTGTCGGTGGCGTGCTGCAGGCTGGTTTCCGGCATGTCGACGTTGAGCACGAAATCTTTCAGATTGCTGATCTTGTACTGCACGGTCAGCGGCACTTCGATGATGTTTTCGTCTTCAGTCAACATCTGCCCCTGCTTGCTGTAAGCACGCTCGCGGGTGACGTTTTCCTGAAACTTGCGATCGAAGGGCGGGAAGTAGATGTTCAGGCCCGGGCCGACGGTCTCGTGGTATTTGCCGAAACGCAGCACCACGGCCTGCTCCTGCTCATCGACCACGTAGATCGCGTTGTACAGCCAAAAAGCGCCCACCACGGCCAGCGCAACGAACAGCAGGCCGAAACCGCCACCCTTGCCTCTGGAGCCATTGTCGTCACTGCCGCGTTTGTTGCCGCCACCGAACACCCCATTGAGTTTGTCCTGTAGCTTGCGGAAGGCTTCGTCAAGATCCGGTGGTCCCTTGCGGTCGCCGCCGCCACCGCCGCCGTTACCACGACGGCCGCCGCCACCCCAGGGATCCTGATTGTTCGAGTTGCCACCCGGCTCATTCCAAGCCATAGCGCTCTCCATACTGATAAAGCAAAGACGCGCCAACGGCGCGCCCACCAATGCTACAGAATGCCTGCTTCCAGCGGCAAAATCACCGCTGCGGGCTTTATTGCAAAGTGTGTTGCTCGATGAACTCGAGTGGCTGCAGGCCTTCACGGCTGACCAGGCGGTTGAGCTCGACCCGCGGAATGCGCACCTGCAACAGGCTGCTGCCGTCCTCGGTATAGGACTCCTGCAACACCGCACCCTGTTCAAAGAATTGTGCCCGCAAGCGCGCCAGGCGCTGCGGCAGCTGTAGCGTGGCAATGAACAGGTCATCACCGAGCAGCTCGGCAACCGCCTGCTTGAGCAGGTGCAGGCCGCGACCATCACGGGCCGACAACCACACCCGCTCGGGGCGACCATCGGCATTGCGCTGGATCTGCGGTTCGACGCCTTCGAGCAGGTCGAGCTTGTTGTACACCTCGAGCACCGGCAGATCCTGGGCGCCGATCTCGCCGAGCACGTGAAGCACCTGCTCGATCTGCGCGTCACGCTCCGGCTCGTGGGAATCGATCACGTGCAGCAGCAGGTCGGAGTTGCTCGACTCTTCGAGGGTCGCGCGAAACGCCTCGACCAGCTTGTGCGGCAGGTGACGGATGAAGCCCACGGTATCGGCCAGCACCACCGGCCCGAGATCATCGAGCTGCAGACGGCGCAGGGTCGGATCGAGGGTGGCGAACAGCTGATCGGCCGCGTAGACCTCGGATTCGGTCAGGGCGTTGAACAGGGTGGACTTGCCGGCGTTGGTGTAGCCAACCAGCGACACCGACGGGATATCCGCACGCTTGCGGCCACGGCGAGCCTGCTCGCGCTGGCTGCGCACCTTTTCGAGCTTCTGCTTGATCTGGCGAATGCGCACGCGCAACAGGCGACGGTCGGTTTCCAGCTGGGTTTCGCCCGGGCCGCGCAGACCGATACCGCCCTTCTGCCGCTCGAGGTGAGTCCAGCCACGCACCAGGCGCGTGCTCATGTGGTCGAGCTGAGCCAGCTCGACCTGCAGCTTGCCTTCGTGGGTACGTGCGCGCTGGGCGAAGATATCGAGAATCAGCCCGGTACGGTCCAGCACACGGCACTCGAACATGCGCTCGAGGTTACGTTCCTGGCTGGGCGTGAGGACGTGATTGAAGATGACCAGGTCGGCCTCATGGGCCTGTACCTGGTCGCGCAGCTCTTCCACCTTGCCGCTGCCGATAAGGAATTTAGCGGTGGGCCGACTGTTGGGCACACTGAAAAATGCCACGGTATCGGCACCGGCGGAGAGAGCCAGCTCTTGAAACTCCTGGGGATCCTCGCTCGCCTCGGTGTTCTGACTATCCAGATGAACCAGGATGGCCCGTTCACCCCCTTCATGGCGCTCGAAGAACAATGCGACCCCCTGGGTTAGGCGTTGCCAGGCTCGGATTCAGCCTGATCGGTCTCGGATGCAGTTGGCAGGCGAACCGGACGGCTCGGTACCACAGTGGAGATCGCGTGCTTGTAGACCATCTGGCTGACGGTGTTCTTCAGCAGGATGACGAACTGGTCGAAGGACTCGATCTGCCCCTGCAGCTTGATGCCGTTGACCAGGTAGATGGAAACCGGGACGCGCTCCTTACGCAGGGTGTTCAGGTAAGGGTCTTGTAGCGAATGCCCTTTTGACATGTGCCGCACTCCTAAATAAATCGATAATTGAATAGTTTTTGAACGGTTTGCTTAGCCTGTGAACGGCTTTGGCACGCCTTCCCCCAAGGATAGACGGCCCGCGGCAAGGTCTCAGCTCAATATGGAGACCGTCGCCAGGTATTTCAAGGCACGTGGCAGATTGTCGCAATCAAGACTGTCCAGCCACTGCACATTTTGCCAACTGCGTAACCAGGTGAACTGCCGCTTGGCCAACTGGCGGGTGGCGATGATGCCGCGCTCGCGCATCTGCGCCGCGCTGAGCCGCCCTTCCAGATGATCCCATACCTGCCGGTAGCCTACCGCCCTGATGGAGGGCATCTCGGCGTGCAGGTCAGCTCGCCGATGCAGGCGTTCGACCTCGGCGACGAAGCCCTGTTCCAGCATCAGATCAAATCGTTGTGCAATTCGTTCGTGGAGCGTCTGCCGCTGCGCAGGGGCTATCGCCAGTTGCGCCACAGTATAAGGCAAGCCGCCGTCTTGCGAGGCGGCGTCGCGCTGCTGCGCGCGCAGTTGCGTCATGGTCATGCCGCTGACCCGCCACACCTCCAGCGCCCGAACCAGACGCTGCGGGTCGTTCGGGTGAATGCGCGCCGCCGACTGTGGGTCCACCGCCTGCAGCTCGGCGTGCAGCGCCACCAGGCCGTCACGCTCGGCACGCGCTTCCAGCTCGGCGCGCACCTCGGCATCGGCGCCCGGCATATCGGCCAGGCCCTCGAGCAGCGCCTTGTAATACAGCATGGTGCCGCCGACCAGCAGGGGAATACGCCCACGCGCGGTGATGTCGGCCATGGCCGCCAGGGCATCGCGGCGGAAATCGGCCGCCGAATAGGCTTCGGCCGGGTCGCGGATATCCACCAGGTGGTGAGGAAAGGCGTCGAGCGTGGCCCGGTCGGGCTTGGCCGTGCCGATGTCCATGCCGCGATAGACCAGCGCCGAGTCCACGCTGATCAGCTCGCAGGGCAATACGCGCGCCAGGGCCAGGGCCAGATCGGTCTTGCCGGAGGCGGTCGGGCCCATCAGAAAGATGGCGGGAGGAAGCGAAGACATCAGCGCGACTCGAATGAACGGCGGCCCATTTTCAGGGCATGAACCGCCGGCCGCAAGCGTGGCGCCGAGGTTACCAGGCCGTTCTTGACGCAGTGTTGCCAACGCCGGTCGTTTTTCAACGCCCCGTTACTGACCGCGCAGGAACAATTTGTCCAGCTGATCCAGGCTCATCTGCGTCCAGGTCGGCCGGCCGTGGTTGCACTGGCCACTGCGCTCGGTCTGCTCCATGTCCCGCAACAGGGCGTTCATTTCCGGCAGGGTCAGGCGACGGTTGGCGCGCACCGCACCGTGACAGGCCATGGTGCCCAGCAGCTCGTTGAGGTGCGCCTGAATCCGATCACTGGTGCCGTATTCGAGCAGATCGGCCAGCACGTCGCTGACCAACCGCGTGGCTTCAGCCTGCTTGAGCAGCGCCGGGATCTGCCGGATGGCCAGGGTTTCCGGCCCCAGGCGCTGCAGCTCGAAGCCCAGCTTCTGGAACCACTGGCCGTGCTCCTCGGCACAATCCGCCTCGCGCTGGCTCACCGCGATGGACTCGGGCACCAGCAGCGGCTGACCGCGCAGCCCTTCGCTGGCCATCGCCACCTTGAGTCGCTCGTACATGATGCGCTCATGGGCCGCGTGCATGTCGACGACCACCAGGCCGTGGGCGCTTTCCGCCAGAATGTAGATGCCCTTGAGCTGGGCGATGGCGTAGCCCAGCGGCGGAATGTCGCCCTGCTGCTCCGGCAACGTGGCGGCAGCCGCACCCGCAGGCAGCGGTGCGAAGAACTCGCGGTAAACACCCTGGGCCTCTGCAGCAGGCAGCGGCGATTCGCTGCGCTGCCCCTGGTAACCGGCGCCCGGCGACCGCCAGACCGATTCCACGGGGCGCTCGAGCACGCTGGCGGACAAGCCCATTTCGCCCTGTGGGCCGAACTCGCCCGCCGCCTGGCCGGTTGGCCGCAATACGCTTTCCACGGCAGCCGGGGTGGCCAGCTGACTTTCCGGGCGCACCTCACCGAGCGCGCGGTGCAGGGTGCCATACAGGAAGTCGTGAACCATGCGCCCTTCGCGGAAACGCACTTCGTGCTTGGTCGGGTGCACATTGACGTCGACAGCCGTCGGGTCGATCTCCAGAAACAACACGAAGGTCGGATGGCGACCGTTGAACAGCACGTCGCGATACGCCTGACGCACCGCGTGGGCGACCAGCTTGTCACGTACCATGCGGCCATTGACGTAGAAATACTGCAGATCCGCCTGGCTGCGCGAGAAGGTCGGCAAGCCCACCCAGCCCCACAGGTGCAGGCCGTTGCGCTCGATATCGATGGGCAACGCCTGCTCGAGGAAGCCGGCGCTGCACACCGAGGCGACGCGCCGGGCGCGGCTGGCATCGTCATTGGCTTCATGCAGCGACAACACGCTCTTGCCGTTGTGACGCAGGTGAAAGGCCACGTCGAAACGCGCCAGCGCCAGGCGCTTGATGACTTCCTGCAGGTGATCGAACTCGGTCTTCTCGGCCTTGAGGAACTTGCGCCGCGCCGGGGTATTGAAGAACAGGTCGCGCACCTCCACCGAGGTGCCGACCGGATGGGCGGCCGGCTGCACGCGCGGCTGCATGTCGCGGCCTTCGGTTTCCACCTGCCAGGCCTGATCGGCATCGGCGGTGCGCGAGGTCAGCGTCAGCCGCGCCACCGAGCTGATCGAGGCCAGGGCCTCGCCGCGAAAGCCCATGCTCAAGACCTGCTCGAGGTCTTCGAGCTCGCGAATCTTGCTGGTGGCATGGCGCGCCAGGGCCAACGGCAGGTCATCGGCGGCGATGCCGCGGCCGTCGTCGCGCACGCGCAACAGCTTCACGCCGCCCTGCTCGACATCCACCTCGATGCGTCTGGCACCGGAGTCCAGGCTGTTTTCCAGCAACTCCTTGGCCACCGATGCCGGACGTTCGACCACCTCGCCAGCGGCGATCTGGTTCGCCAGCCGCGGGCTGAGCAGCTGGATGCGCAGCGCTTCACTCATGGCTGTGCGGCCAGCGAGGTCGCCGGGATGTGCAGCGTCTGGCCGACCTTGATCACATCGGACTTCAGCGAGTTGGCGGTACGCAGGTTGGCCAGGCTGACCTGGTAACGCTGGGCGATCAGCGCCAGGCTTTCGCCGGAGGTGACCACATGCTCACGGGGCCCCTGAGCGATCTTGCCGTTGTCGCGCAGCCAGGCAATATAGGTGCCGGGCGGCGGGTTCTGCTCGAAGAACTGCTTCACGCCGGTGACGATGGAGCGCGACAGACTCTGCTGGTGAGCGGCGGAATGCAGTTTGCGCGCCTCGCTGGGGTTGGAGATAAAGCCGGTTTCCACCAGGATCGACGGAATGTCCGGCGACTTCAACACCATGAAGCCGGCCTGTTCGACGCGGCGCTTGTGCAGCGGGGTGATCTGGCCCATCTGCCCCAGTACCTTCTGCCCGACGTTGAGGCTGGACGACAGCGACGCGGTCATCGACAGGTCGAGCAGCACCCCGGCGAGCATGCGGTCCTTGTCTTCGAGGCTGACGTTGCCGGCCCCACCGATCAGGTCGGACTGGTTCTCGGCGTCGGCCAGCCAGCGCGCGGTTTCCGAGGTGGCGCCACGGTCGGACAGCGCATACACCGAAGCCCCGAAGGCGGCCGCACGGGGCGCCGCGTCGGCGTGAATGGAGACGAACAGATCGGCGCCCTTCTTGCGGGCGATCTCGGTGCGTTTGCGCAGCGGAATGAAGTAGTCGCCGGTACGCACCAGCTCACCACGGAAGCCCTTCTGGGCGTTGATCTGGCGCTGCAGTTCCTTGGCGATGGACAGGGTCACGTTCTTCTCGACCTGCCCCTTGGTGGGGCCGAGGGCGCCCGGATCCTCGCCACCGTGGCCGGCGTCGATGGCGATCACGATATCGCGCTTGCCGCCGGGCACCGGGGCCAACTTGGGCGGTGCCTGGGTCGGCGTGACGGGCACCGGCGGTGCACTGGCCGTGGTGGTGGACGGCAGGCTTGGCGCCGCGTCCGACGCCTGGTCGAACAGGTCGACCACCAGGCGATTGCCATACTGCTGGTTGGGCGCCAGGGTAAAGCTCTTGGGCGTGACCTGGGCCGACAGGTCGATGACCACGCGCAGATCTTCCGGCGTGCGCTGCGCCGAGCGCACAGCCGTGATCGGCGTATTGCTCAGCGCCAGCTTGTCCAGCGGCGTGGCCAGCTTGGCACCGCTGATGTCGATGACGATACGATCCGGGGCCGTCAGGGTGAAGACGCTGTGCTGCACCGGCCCGGACAGGTCGAAGACCAGGCGCGTGTTGTCCGGTGCGCGCCACAGGCGAACGCTGCGCACATCCGATGCGGCCCACACATCGGCAGCCATGACCGCCAACATCAGCCCCACCGCGATCATTCGCGCGCCTATGCGCATACCCGCCCCCACTCTATTATTCATGCTCCGGCTGCCAAAACGGCACACCAGCCTTCACCCTTCGCGCCATGACCGCGAAGCAGCAGCGACCGGCCACCCGCTCGCGGGCTAATGGTAATGTCAAGGTCGGCCTTTGGCAAAACGCCGGCGCCGCGCTGCGGCCATTCGATCAGGCACAGGGCATCAGCGTCGAAGTAATCGCGAATGCCCAAAAACTCCAGCTCCTCCGCATCGACCAGGCGATAGAGGTCGAAATGGAAGGCGCGAACCTCGCCAATCTCGTAGGGCTCGACCAGCGTGAACGTGGGGCTTTTCACCGCGCCGCGGTGCCCGAGGCCTTGCAGGATGCCCCGTGACAGCGTGGTCTTGCCGGCGCCCAGATCACCCTCCAGGTAAATCATTCCGCGCCCCTGGGTGGCAACGGCAATGCGCGCGCCGAGCGCCAGCATGGCGTCTTCATCGGCGGCGAACAGTTCTAATTCCGACAAGCGGCTCGCTCCTTTAACAAATCGCGGATAGCGTCGCACAGATCGCTGGCCGCCAGACCATTTCCTTTGCCGGCCAATGACTCACCCGCGCAGGCATGCACCCAGACGCCGAGGCCGGCCGCATCCCACGCACTGCAGCCCTGGGCGAGCAGCGCGCCGATCAACCCGGCCAGCACATCGCCCAGCCCGGCACCAGCCATCACCGGGTCACCGCGATCACAGACCAGCAGGCGCCCGCCAGGGTCGGCGACCAGGGTGCCGGCACCTTTGAGTACGCAGACCACGTCATAACGCCTGGCCAGCGCCCTGGCCGCTGCCGGTCGATCCGCCTGCAGCGCCGCTGTCGAGATGCCCAGCAAGCGTGCCGCCTCACCGGGATGGGGGGTGATGACGCTGCCGGGGGCGATACGCACCGCGCCCGCGGCCAGCAGGTTGAGCGCGTCGGCATCCCATACCTGGGCGCCGCCAGCGGCCACCGCTGCCGACAGCAGGCTGCGGCCCCAGGCGCCCTGGCCAAGCCCAGGGCCGACGACCCACACCGTGATCCTGTCCGCCAGGGCGTGCAGTTGATTGGCCGAGGCGACCGCCAGGCTCATCACCTCGGGCAGCCGGGTCTGCGCGGCGCCGATATTTTCGGCGCGAGTGGCCAGCGACACCATGCCGGCGCCACCGCGCAGCGCGCTCTGCGCCGAGAGCAGTGCCGCGCCACCGGTACCCTGATCACCGCCAACCACCAACAGATGGCCAAGCTGGCCCTTGTGGGTGGTGGGCTGGCGAGCCGGCACCTGCGGCAGTAGCTCACCCGCCAGGCGCCGGGCAGTGGATTGCTGGCTGGCAACGAGCTCGGCATCGGCCTTGAGTGAATCGAACAGCAGGCGGCCGACATGATCGAGCGCTGCGCCAACGTACAGGCCGAGTTTCAAACCGATCAGGGTGACGGTGAGCTGCGCCTTTACCGCCGCGCCCAGCACCTGCCCCGTATCGGCGCAAATCCCCGAGGGAATATCCACCGCCAGCACTGGACAGCCACTGCGATTGACCCATTCGATGGCCGCCGCATAAGGCTCGCGTACCTCACCCCTGAGGCCGGTACCGAGCAGCGCATCGACCAGCACCCCGCGCGCCTGGCAGCTTTCGCTCCAGGCCAGCACCTCGACACCGGCCGCCCGGGCCTCGTGGTAGGCCCGCGCGGCATCGCCCTGCAAGCGTTGCGGCTCACTGACCGCCAGCACCCGTACCGGCCAGCCGGCACGCTGTGCCAGTGCCGCGATCAGGTAACCATCGCCGGCATTGTTGCCGTGCCCGGCCAGTACGGTGACCGCGCCGGCGACCGGCCATTCGCGGCGCAGGGCCCGCCAGATGGCCTGGGCGGCACGGTGCATCAGCTCGAAACCGGGCGTACCGGCAGCGATCAGCGCAGCATCCAGCGCGCGCACCTGGGCGGCGCTGTAGAGCGCGAGAGGAAGATGGTCTGATGAATGCCGCATGCCTGAGCTCCGATGTCTGGCAGAATTATACGCCGCCTACTGCAGATTCCCGCCCAGCATGACCGACGCCACCCTCGACCTCGCCAGCCTCGCCCAATCCATCAAGGACTGGGGCCGTGAGCTGGGCTTCCAGCAGGTGGGCATCAGTGGCCTGGACCTGGGCGAGCACGAAGCCCACCTGCAGCGCTGGCTGGATGCCGGCTACCAGGGCGAGATGGACTATATGGCCGCGCATGGCCGCAAACGTTCACATCCCGACGAGCTGGTGCCCGGCACCCTGCGCGTGGTGTCGCTGCGCATGGACTACCTGCCCGGCGACACGCAGATGGCCCGACGCCTGCAGGAGCCGGAAAAGGCCTATGTGTCGCGCTACGCCCTGGGCCGTGATTACCACAAACTGATCCGCAAACGCCTGCAACAGCTGGCCGAGCGCATTCAGCAGGCCATCGGGCCATTCGGCTACCGCGCTTTCGTCGACAGCGCACCGGTGCTGGAAAAGGCCATCGCCGAGCAGGCCGGCCTCGGCTGGATCGGCAAGAACACCCTGGTGCTCAACCGCAAGGCCGGCAGCTACTTCTTTCTCGGCGAGCTGTTCGTCGACATCCCGCTACCGACAGACGAGCCCCACGGCAGCGAACACTGCGGGCGCTGCAGCGCCTGCCTGGACATCTGCCCGACCGCCGCCTTCGTCGGCCCCTATGTGCTGGATGCGCGGCGCTGCATCTCCTACCTGACCATCGAGCTCAAGGGCCCGATTCCCGAGGAGCTGCGCGCGCCCATCGGCAACCGGGTGTTCGGCTGCGACGACTGCCAGATGGTCTGCCCCTGGAACCGCTTCGCCAAGGCCACCGAGCAGGGCGACTTCCAGCCGCGCCACAGCCTGGACAATGCCGAGCTGGCCGCGCTGTTTCGCTGGAGCGAGGAGGAGTTTCTCAGCCGTACCGAGGGCTCACCGCTGCGCCGCGCCGGTTACGAGCGCTGGCTGCGCAACCTGGCCGTCGGCCTGGGCAACGCGCCGTCGAGCATTGCGGTGCTGGAGGCACTGCAGGCCCGCCGCGAGTATCCGTCGGCGCTGGTGCGCGAGCATGTGGAGTGGGCGCTGGCGCAGCATGCCCAGCGCCAGAGCTGAGTCAACTCCGCAGCCTGGGTCGAGCGCAGCGATACCCAGGCTTTCGCAGTTTTCCCGGGTTACGCCTGCGGCTAACCCGGGCTACGCAATGGCAGCTTTCAGACCTTGAGCAGGTGCTGGCGGTAGTACTTGAGCTCGGCGATCGACTCGCGGATATCGTCCAGCGCCTGGTGCGTACCGGTTTTCACGAAGCCTTCCTTGACCCCCGGTGCCCAGCGCTCGGCGAGAATCTTCAGGGTCGAGACGTCCAGGTAGCGGTAATGGAAGTAGGCTTCCAGCGCCGGCATGTACTTGTAGAGGAAGCGGCGATCCTGGCCGATGCTGTTGCCGCAGATCGGCGACTTGCCCTTTGGCACCCACTTTTCCAGAAAGGCGATGGTTTGCGCCTCGGCCTCGGCCTGGCTGATCCGGCTGTCGCGCACGCGCTGGGTCAGGCCGCTCTCGCCGTGGGTGCGGGTGTTCCACTCATCCATCGCCGCCAGGCACTCGTCACTCTGGTGCACGGCGATCACCGGGCCTTCGGCCAACACGTTGAGCTGGGTATCGGTGACGATGGTCGCCATTTCGATGATGACGTCCGTCTCGGGATCGAGGCCGGTCATTTCCAGGTCGATCCAGATCAGGTTCTCTGGGTTCTGCATGCTGCGCTCCTCTATAGAACTGCCATTCTAGCCAATCTCCCAGAGCAGCAGGCGCGAATCACGCCAGTCTTTCAGCTCCACCACGCGCTGCGGCGCCACGCCGGGGATCTCGAAGGTGTTGCTGATCAGCCAGGCGTTTTTCGGCAGCTCTGCGCGAGCTTTATCCCAGAGTGCGGGCATCGGCGCCGGCGACAGAAAGCAGTAGGCGACGTCGATACTGCTCAGGTCGGCACGCCACAGGCTCTGGTAGCGAATCCGGCAGTTACCCTGCCCGATACAGCGCAGCCAGGCGATGGCAAAGGATAGCGGCGCCGTTTCCACGCCCACGAATTGCGCCTGTGGAAAACGCCGCGCCAACCACAGCAAGGTGCCTGCCGGGCCGCAGCCCAGGTCGACGAAGTTGAAGCGTTCAGCACGGCCTTCGAGCAAGCGCGCCAGCTCATTGCGGCTGCCCGAGCCGGTCAGGTAGAGCGGCACGCGCTCGCCGAAGCTGTTCCAGTTGAGCAGCAACAACAACACAAAGCCGAGCAGGAACAGCCAGGAGGGCAAGGGCGCCCCACTGGCCAGCAGCAGCCCCGGCACGAACAGCAGGTTCAGCCACCACCACCAGCGCGACAGCCCCAGCCAGCGCGCCAGGCAGGCACAGAGCAGGCCATGCAGGAGCCCGGCAGCCAGCGGGCTGGGCCGCCAGGCCGACAGATGGGCCGCCACCACGATCGCCAGGCCCATGCCAAGGGTAACCACAAGCTGGATCAGCAGGGCCAGCAAGGCGGGGTAGCGCTCGCCCAGGCGCCGCAATGCGCGTTGAAAAGCTGCCATGCCGACAGGGCTCTTGAAAGACGGTTGGCCAGTCTAGCATCCGCAAATTGCCGCTTCTCCAGGCGTGCTAGAATCGCCGCCATTTCAAGCGCAGCACAACTCGGAAGCCCCATGGCCAAACGCCAACTCAACCGCCGGCAAAACTGGCGCATCGAAAAGATCCAGGGCGAGCGCGCCGCACGCGCCGCCAAGCGCGAATCCCGCGTGGTGGAAACCCTGGAAGGCGGCGACCTGGGCCCGGAGCAGACCGGTCTGGTGATCGCCCACTTCGGCGTGCAGGTGGAAGTAGAAGCCACCGATGGTGCGCTCAGCGGCCAGGTGTTCCGCTGCCACCTGCGCGCCAACCTGCCGACGCTGGTCACTGGCGACCGCGTGGTGTGGCGCCCGGGCAACCAGGGCATTGGCGTGATCGTCGCCCAGCTGCCCCGCGACACCGAGCTGTGCCGCCCGGACACCCGCGGCCAGCTGAAGCCGGTGGCGGCCAACGTCGACCTGATCGTCATCGTCTTCGCACCACTGCCCGAGCCGCACGCCAACCTGATCGACCGCTACCTGGTCGCCGCCGAGCACGCCGGCATTCGCCCGCTGCTGCTGCTCAACAAGGCCGACCTGATCGACGCGCAGAACGAAAGCGCGCTGAATGCGCTGCTCGCCGTGTATCGCCAGCTGGGTTATCCGCTGCTGGAAGTCTCGGCGCTGGAAGGCGACGGCATGGAACTGCTCAAGAAGCAGCTCGACGGCAACATCAGCGTGTTCGTCGGCCAATCGGGGGTGGGCAAGTCGTCGTTGGTCAACAGCCTGCTGCCGGGCGTCGATACCCGCGTCGGCGCGCTGTCCGAGCTGACCGGCAAGGGTACGCACACCACCACCACGGCGCGGCTGTTTCACTTCCCGGGTGGCGGTCAGCTGATCGACTCACCGGGGATTCGTGAATTCGGCCTTGGCCACGTCAGCCGTGACGATGTGGAAGCGGGCTTTATCGAGTTCGCCGAGCTGCTCGGCCATTGCCGCTTCCGCGACTGCAAGCACGACCGCGAGCCTGGCTGCGCACTGCTGAAGGCGCTTGAAGATGGGCGCATTCAGCCGCAGCGGATGAACAGTTACCGGCACATTCTGGCCAGCCTGCCGGAACCGGAGTACTGATCAGGGCGCCGGCCGATCACTCGGCCGGCTGGTCCATCTGCAGCGTGCCGTCCTCGAAGATGTTCAGCTTCTCGCGCAGCTGATCATTGGAGAGCGGCTCGCCGGCAGGCGCAGCACCTGCGCCACCTGCGGGCGCGGGATCGGGCGCCAGCGCGCCACCGCTCTGCTCGCCCTCGATGTCGCGCTGCGCCTTCTTGTTCAGCACCACGATATCGATACGCCGGTTGACCGGGTTGAACGGATCGTCACGGTCGAACAGCGCCGATGAGGCGTAGCCGACCACCCTCGCCACCTGCGCATCGTCGTAGCCCGCCGCGATCAGCACGCGCCGCGCCGCGTTGGCGCGATTGGCCGACAGCTCCCAGTTACCGAAGCCGCCCGCCCCGGCGAACGGCTTGGCATCGGTATGCCCGCTGATGCTGATCTTGTTGGGTACCGCCTTGATGGTGTCGGTCAGGGCAAACAGGATGTCCTCGAAGTAAGGCTGCAACTGGGCACTGCCGAGGGCGAACATCGGCCGGTTCTCGGCATCGACGATCTGGATGCGCAGGCCGTCCTGGGTGATCTCGAACAGGATCTGATCCTTGAAGCGCTGCAGTTGCGGGTCCAGCTCGACCTTGTTCTGCAATTCCTGCAGCAGCAGCTCCAGGCGTTCGCGCTCGACCTCCTCGGCCTTGGCCTCGGCCTGTTCGGCGTCCAGCTCGGCGGGGTCCTTGGGATCGGTGTCGGCTTCGTCGCCCGGTGCTTCCTGGGGCTGCTCGTTGAGAGTGCGGTCCGGCGATGGCGTCGGCGAGCCACCCAGGTCGATCACGTAGGGGCTGGCGCTCTCGGAAAAGCCGATGGGGTCCTTGAAGTAACCGGAAATCAGCTTCTTCTGCTCGGGGGTGGCCGAGGACATCAGCCACATCACCATGAAGAAGGCCATCATCGCCGTGGCGAAGTCGGCGAAGGCGATCTTCCAGGCGCCACCGTGGTGGCCGCCGGCAACCTTCTTGACCCGTTTGACGATAATCGGCTGGTTGTTTTCCATGGTGCTTAGCTTCCGCGCATGGCCTGTTCAAGCTCGCTGAAGCTTGGGCGATGCGCCGGATAAAGGGTCTTGCGCGAGAACTCCACGGCCAGCGTTGGTGGCATGCCGGAGGCAGACGCCACCAGGCCGGCCTTGATGGCCTCGTAGACGTTGAGTTCTTCCTTGGCATCGTGCTCGAGCGCGGCAGCCAGCGGACCGAAGAAGCCGTAGGAGGCGAGAATGCCCAGGAAGGTACCGACCAGCGCGGTACCGACCTTCTCACCGATCTGCGCGTTGTCCGCTTCGGCGAGGATCGACATGGTGATCACGATCCCCAGTACCGCGGCGACGATCCCCATTGCCGGCATGCCGTCGGCGACCTTCGCCACGGCGTGAGCGGGATGGTCCAGCTCCTCCTTGAGGCCGACCAGCTCCATGTCGAACAGGCCTTCGAGCTCGTGGGGGGCCATGTTGCCCGAGGACATGATGCGCAGGTAATCGCAGATGAACGCGACCATCCGCTCGTCACCCAGCACCGCCGGGTACTTGCTGAAGATCGGGCTGGCCGCCGGATCCTCGAGGTCGGCCTCGATGGCCATCATCCCCTCGCGGCGCGCCTTGTTGAGGATCTCGTAGAGCAGGCGCAGCACTTCAAGGTAGTAGTCGTGGGTGAAGCGCGACTTGAACATCTTCAAGGACTTCTTGAAGACGGTCATGAACATGCTGCCCGGGTTGGACTGCAGGAAGGCACCCAGCGCCGCCCCGCCGATGATCAGCACCTCGAAGGGGTGCACCAGTGCCATGATCTTGCCGCCGGACGCGACGAAACCGCCGAGCACGCAAGCGAATACAACGATGATGCCGATGATTTTGGCCATAGAAAGAAACTTGAGCAGGTGAGAAAGAAAGGGTGAGCGCGCGAATCCCCTTCTACTTATCGGAAGAGATACGCCAGACTATAGTCAGTTAAGTCTAAAAAAAGCCATTTTGGCACACCCCCATGGTCGCAAGCACGCCGTTACCGCGCACTCTCGATGCCTGGCTCAAGCAGTTGGACGGCCAGCTGTTGCCCATCGCGGCCCATCACCATCAGCAGGTGCGCCGCGCACTGGGTGACAGCCGCCGCTCGCTGCGCGAGATTGCCGACCTGATGCAGGACAGCCCGGCGCTGGTGCTCAGCGTGCTGCGCGAGGCCAACAGCAAGGGCAGTACCCTGGGCGAAGCGGCGGAAAGCCTGGAAACGGCCCTGACCCGCCTGGGCCTCAAGCGCGCCGAAGAGCTGCTGGCTCGCCTGCCTGCCCGAGCCCTCACGGACATCCCCTTGCCGCTTCGGCAGATCCAGCTGATCAGCCAGCATGCCGCCCACCAGGCCAACGGCCTGTTCGCCGCGCGCCTGGCGCGCCTGTGGCAGGAAATCCATTGGGGCAGCCTGCTGTTTCTATCCCCCGTATGGGTCCTGCTGGCCGCTCACCCCCATCTGTTCGAAGCCTGGGAACAGCGCGTGCTGATCAACGGCGAGCCGCCGGTCAAGGTCGAGCGCGACATGCTCGGCGTCGCGCTGTTCGATCTGTGCCTGGCGCTGGCCGAACGCTGGCGCCTGCCGGCGTGGATCATCCAGGGTTATCGCCTGCTGATCGATGACCGCCGGCTGCTGGGCAAGGCCCTGCACCTGGCGCGCCGCCATGACGAGCCACTACGCCAGCAGCAGGAGCTGGACGCCGACCCGGCCCTGCAGCGCTGGCTCACCCAACCTGCCAACAGCATCCTGCTGGCCAATGTGCTCGCCGTATCGGCGCACAACGCCTGGAGCGGCCCGCATACCAAGCGCTGGCACGGGCTCAACAGCCTGTACCTGCAGTTGCCGCTCGGCGAACTGCAACAGCAGATCCACCAGAACGCGGCGCACAGCGCACGGCAACTGGATACCGTCGGCCTCTGGCACCCTGCCGAAGCCTTGCTGTGGCCGTGGAATGCCCGTCACTTTCAAGCGCCCAAAGCGGCCGCGGCCCCCCAGGTCAGTGACTGGCGACAGCTGTGTGGCCAATTGCTCGCCCAGCCCTCGGCATTCAGCAACGTGCAGCAGCTCACCACTTGCGCCCGCCAGGCGGTGCAGGCCGCCGGTTTGTCACGGGTGGTAATGCTGCTCGCCGATCGCAGCCACAGCCGCCTCCAGGTGCAACAGCACGCTGGCGTGACGCCCAGCGCCAGCGGCCTGACCCTCGATCCGAAGCAGAGCCAGGTGCTGCGCCGCCTGCTGGAAAAGCCGGCGCAATTGCGTCTTACCCCGGCGAATGTCGCGCAGTTCTCGGCTTTGCTGCCCGGCGACCTGAAAGCCCTGCTGCCCAGCGAACACCTGCTGATCCGCTCCCTGGCCAGCAACCAACGGGTGGTGATGCTGCTGTTCGCCGACCAGAGTGGCCAGCCGATCGGCGACACCATCGCGCAGGCCTTCACCAAGACCGGCCAATGCATCGAGCGCGCGCTGGACACCTTCAGCAAACGTCAGCGTTGAGCGGCGCCGCTTTGGCGCATTCTTCTGCGCTACAATCGCCCCTTTAATTCCGCCAACGAGGCCTGTATGACAGCCTTCGACGAATTGCCGCTGGTCATCGAGCCGGCGGATCTCGCCGCACGCCTGCAAGCGCCCGAGCTGATCCTGGTCGATCTGAGCAGCCACCAGCGTTATCTGGCCGGCCACATTCCCGGTGCCCGCTTCGTCGACGGCAAGCGCACGCAGTCCAGCAAGCCGCCGGCCCCCGGCCTGCTGCCCGAGCTGGCGCAACTCGAGGCACTGTTCAGCGAGCTGGGCCACCATCCACACGCGACCTACGTGGTGTACGACGACGAGGGCGGTGGCTGGGCCGGCCGGTTCATCTGGCTGCTGGACGTGATCGGCCACTCGCGCTACCACTTTCTCAATGGCGGCCTGACCGCCTGGCAAGCCGAAGGCCGGCCGCTGAGCCAGGACACGCCGGCGCCGCAGCACACGGCGGTGTCGCTGTCGCTCAGCGACGAGCCGACGGCCAGCGCCAGCTACCTGCAATCGCGCCTGGGCGCCGCCGACCTGGCCATCTGGGATGCACGCTCGGCCGAGGAGTACCGCGGCGAAAAGGTGCAGGCCGCACGGGGTGGGCACATCCCCGGCGCGATTCACTTCGAGTGGACTGCGGGCATGGATCCCGCCCGTGGCCTGCGCATCCGCCAGGACATCGCCGAGCAGTTGAACCAGCTGGGGCTGAGCGCCGACAAGGAAATCATCACCCATTGCCAGAGCCATCGCCGCTCCGGCTTCACCTACCTGGTCGCCAAGGCCCTGGGCTACCCGCGGGTCAAGGCCTACGCCGGCTCCTGGGGCGAGTGGGGCAACCTGACCGACACACCTGTCGAACGTTGAGTTCGACCTGACTGTCCATTCTCATATGCCCGGCAAGCATGGCCGGGCAGCCAAGGAATAACGATGAAAGAACGCCTGTTTATCCTCAGCCAGCACCTGACCCCGCACCACCTGCTGTCGCGCCTGATCGGCTGCGCCGCGGAGTGCCGTGCTGCCTGGTTCAAGAACCGCCTGATCGGCTGGTTCGCCAAGCAGTACCAGGTCGACATGAGCGAGGCACAGGTCGAAGACCTCACCGCCTACGAGCATTTCAACGCCTTCTTCACCCGTGCCCTCAAGGAAGGCGCCCGGCCGCTGGACAACCAGCCCGGCGCCGTTCTGAGCCCCGCCGATGGCGCGATCAGCCAGCTGGGCCGCATCGAACATGGCCGGGTATTCCAGGCCAAGGGCCACAGCTACAGCGTGACCGAGCTGCTGGGCGGTGACAGCGCGCGCGCCGCCCCCTTCATGGGTGGCGACTTCGCCACCGTGTACCTGTCGCCCAAGGATTATCACCGCGTGCATATGCCGCTGGCCGGCACCCTGCGCGAGATGATCTACGTGCCGGGTCGGCTGTTTTCCGTCAACCAGACCACCGCGGAAAACGTCCCCGAGCTGTTCGCCCGCAACGAGCGCGTGGTGTGCCTGTTCGATACCGAGCGCGGGCCCATGGCCGTGGTACTGGTTGGCGCGATGATCGTCGCCTCCATCGAAACCGTGTGGGCCGGGCTGATCACGCCGCCCAAGCGCGAGCTGAAAACCGTGCGCTACGACGAAGCCGCGCGGGCGCCGATCAGCCTGGCAAAAGGTGCCGAGCTGGGCCGCTTCAAGCTGGGTTCCACGGCTATCGTGCTGTTCGGCCCCGAGCAGGTGAAATGGGCCGAAGAGCTGGGTGCCAATAGCCCGGTGCGCATGGGCCAACTGCTTGGCCAATGAACCGTTCACCCATCCCGCAGCCCCGGCCCGTGGCGCGGCAAAGGCTGCGATGATGGCCGGATGCTGCTAGAGTCGCTGCACCCTGACCAACGAGTCGCTCGAATGCTGGCGCTGGAGTAACGAAGCTAGATGGATAAACAGAGCCCCCACCTTTTGCTCCGCGTCCCGACGCCGACCAAGCAGGGCCTGACTTTCTGCGACGCCACGCCACGTGACCTGAAACGCTGGATCGCCGGCCTGCCCAAGGCCAATATCGGCGAAACCGCCCGCCAGTTGTACCAGGCGCTGATCGAGCTCAACCAGCTGCTGACCCCGTCGGACAATCGTATCCAGCTGCTCGAGCTGCTGCGTCCCGAAGTGTATTTCGTCTGCCAGCACCTGGAGCGCCACTTCCTCAACCAGGCCATCGTGCTCGATGAGCGTCCGCGCAAGGTCGCCAACCTCTGCCAGGCGCTGCAGAACCACCTGGCCATCGGTTACAAACTGATCATCTCGCGCCTGGCCACGCAGCCCAACCGCGAGCGCAATGCGCTGCTCGGCACCGCGTTGCAACGCGCCGTGCACAGCCTCAACGGCCCGCTGATTCGCACCAGCCAATTGTATTGCCCGGTGCCCGAAGGCCTGTGGCTGGAGCTGCACCAGCTGTACCTGATTGCCCGTCGACACGAGTTGCACAGGGTGGTGATTCGCGACCCGTTGGCCCGCCATACCCAGGGAATGAGCGTCGAGCAGGGCTATATCGTTGCCCTGCTGATCGGTTGCTCGCGCTGCAACCAGATGCGCCAGAGCGCCATTGCCCGCCTGGCCGAAGCCCTGGAAGCCTGGAGCACGCTGGTCAACCTGCAGGGCGGCGGCCAGCCGACCAGCATCTTCGCCGTGGCGCCGCAACTGGACGGCCCGCCCCGCTACACCTCGCTGTTTCAGCCAAGCGAGCTGCAGGGTGCCCTGGGCATCGACCCGACGCCGCTGGTCGACGCCATCAAGGATCACCTGGAGCTGCTGCCCGAGGAGCGCCCTCGCTCGCGCCTGTCGGTACCCGAGGGTTTCAGCGTGGACATGCTGCAGCATGCCGCCGCGGCCTGGGGGGATATCTCCGAGCGTACCTTCCAGCGCACCCAGGGCACTGGCAGCATGACCCTGTGCATCGGCATGAGCGCCCTGAATTACTACCTGGCCAACGGCCGTGCGTTCAGCGAAATTCTCAAGCAGCAGGTCGACACCACCGCGTCGTTCAAGCCGCTGAGCGGCGAGCCCGACGTCTGGGCCAACGCCCACGACGCGCGCCGCGTCAACGATTGGGACAACGGCTTGCCCTTCGAAGAGATCGAATACCCCAAACCCGCTTCCGAGCAGGACGAACAAGCCAACGCGGTGGAAAGCTACCCGACCTTCGCGTTGTCCATCGTCAACCACAGCCCCGGCGGCTATTGCCTGTCGTGGCCCAAGGAAGTACCCAGCCAGCTGCAGGCCGGCGAGATTCTCGGCATCCGCGACAACCCCCAGCAGGGCTGGAGCGTCGCCGTGGTGCGCTGGATCCGCCAGGTACGCGGTGGCGGTACGCAGATGGGCATCGAGCTGATCGCCCCCCACGCCCAGTCCTGTGGCCTGCAACTGGTGCGCAAGACCGAGCAGAACAGCCAGTACCTGCGCGCCCTGCTGCTGCCGGAAATCGCCGCCATCTCGCGGCCGGCCACGCTGATCACCCCGCGCCTGCCGTTCCAGGAAGGCAGCAAGGTGCTGATCAACATCAACGGCAAGGAGCGCCGCGCGGTGCTCAGCCAGAAGCAGGTCAGCACCGGCAGTTTCAGCCAGTTCGAGTACCACGATCTGGAGCAGAAAGCCGCGCACCACGCGACCTCCGTCACAGCCTCCGGTACCCAGCGACCTGCCGGGGAGGAAGACTTTGACTCACTCTGGAAGTCGCTGTAGATTGCCGGGAAACCCTAATTTCCCGCCCTCTTCTGCTGTTTTATCGCAGATTCGACTTCGCTAATGGCCATCGAAAAGAAAACCATCCGCCTGCTGATTCTCGAAGACTCGCAGAATGAGGCCGAGCGTCTCGTCAGCCTGTTCCGCAATGCCGGTAACGCCACCCGCGTGCACCGCCTGATTTCCCCTGAAGACCTGCTCGAAGCGCTCAAACACAACTGGGATCTGCTGATCTGTTCGCCGGCCAGCGACTGCCTCGATCCCCATGAAGCGCTCGCCAGCATCCGCAAGCAGGGCAAGGACATTCCGATCATCATGCTGCTGGCCGACAACGAGCCGGACAGCGTCACCGAAGCGCTGATGCTCGGCGCCCAGGATGCCCTGCCCCAGGGTGAAGACGAGCGCCTGGTGCTGGTCGCCCGCCGCGAACTGGTCAACCTCGAGGAGCGCCGCGCCCGCCGCGCCGCTGAAGTAGCCCTGCGCGAAGCCGAGAAACGCTGCCAGTTGCTGCTCGACAGCTCGGTCGACGCCATCGCCTACGTGCACGATGGCATGCACATCTATGCCAACCGCGCCTACCTGGAGCTGTTCGGCTTCGATGACGCCGAAGAGCTCGAAGGCCTGCCGATGATCGACCTGATCGGCGCCAGCGATCAGGGGGCCTTCAAGGACTTCCTCAAGAACCACCAGCAGATGGACAACCACGAGCTCGGCTGCGCCGGTGTGCGCACCGACGACAGCAGCTTCCCGGCGCGCATCAGCCTGTCGCCGGCGGCCTACGATGGCGAGCCGTGCATTCAGGTGGTGATCCGCGCGGAAACCGCCAACGCCGAGCTGGAAGAGAAGCTGCGCGAGATCAGCAGCCTGGACTTGGTCACCGGCCTGTACAACCGCACCCACTTCCTCGAACTGATGGACCAGGCCGCCCACCGCGCCGTCCATGACGAGCAGCCGGCCAGCCTGGCCTACATTCGCGTCGACCGCTACGCCGCCCTGCTCGCCGACATGGGCCTGGGCGCCATCGACCTGCTGCTCACCGACCTGGCCACCCTGCTGCGCGCCCACTTCCCGCAGGACGCGCAACTGGCGCGCTTCGGCGACGACGTGTTCGCCGTGCTGCAGACCGGCCTGTCGCCGCAGCAGCAGCGCCCGCTGCTCGAAGCCCTGCTGAAGAAGGCCGAAGCGCACCTGTTCGATATCAACGGGCGCACCGCGCAGACCACGCTGTCCATCGGCGTGGCCGGCCTCAACGAGACCACGCCCAAGGCCGGGGAAGTCATCGACCGCGCGCAGCGCTGTGCTGACCAACTCGACGAGCCCGGCACCCTCAAGCTGTTCGACCCGGCCCAGGAACTGGCCGCCGCCGCCAGCCGTGGCAGCGTGGTGGCGATGGTGCAGCAGGCGCTGGAACAGAACAGCTTCCGCCTGTTGTTCCAGCCGGTTATCAGCCTGCGCGGCGACGAGCACGAGCACTACGAGGTGCTGCTACGCCTGCTCAGCCCGTCCGGCGAGGAAGTGCCGCCAGATGAATTCCTCGCCGTGGCCAGGGACTCGGGCATGGGTGAGAAGATCGACCGCTGGGTGATCCTCAGCTCGATCAAGCTGCTGGCCGATCACCGTTCCAAGGGCCACGCGACGCGCCTGTTCGTGCACCTGTCCAGCGCCAGCCTGCAGGATCCGACGTTGCTGGCATGGCTGAGCGTGGCGTTGAAAGCCGCACGACTGCCGTCCGACGCCCTGGTGTTCCAGTTCAGCGAGCCGGATGCGGTCACCTACCTGAAGCAGGCCAAGGCACTGGCCCAGGGCCTCAAGGACCTGCATTGCCACCTGGCGCTGAGCCAGTTCGGCTGCGCCCTGAACCCGTTCAACACGCTGCGTCACCTGCCGGTCGACTTCGTCAAGGTGGATGGCTCGTTCACCAAGGAGCTGGGCGATCCGGTCAATCAGGAAAACCTGAAAACCATGCTGGCCAGCCTGCACAGCCAGGCCAAGCTGACCATCGTGCCATTCGTGGAATCGGCCAGCGTGCTGGCCACCCTGTGGCAGGCGGGTACCAACTACATCCAGGGCTACTACCTGCAGGGCCCGAGCCAGTCGATGGACTACAACTTCTCGTCGGACGATTGATCGACGGGGCAACCAGGTTGCCCCGCTCCCCCCTCAGATACCTTAGAACCTGGTCATAATCTTTCAGCCCGGGTTCGTCGATTTTGGCAGCTAAGTGGCGCTAGCGGCCGTTCGATTTGGTGGGCTGAAGCCCACC
>Ga0207790_1000145_pt1 | contig 27969 bp, 29 predicted proteins | sample HigsolmetaGSP14D_FD_184842 | JGI IMG/M metagenome (GOLD analysis project Ga0207790, IMG submission 184842) | High solid enriched microbial communities from the Joint BioEnergy Institute, USA - SP1-4-D (SPAdes) | ecosystem: Engineered > Bioreactor > SSF (Solid state fermentation) > Aerobic >...
TCGCGCGGGCTGCGTAGATGGCCGCGGTGTACCCCGCGGGGCCCGAGCCGATGATGATGACCTTGCGCACGATGAATCCCTTCTCCATCGGGGCGAAATTCCTCGCCCCGACACGTCCAACCAATGCTAGTCGCGTGGCATTCCACGTCGCCTGGGGACGCGGGCCCGTGTCAGCGGCCGGGCAGGAAACGTCGGAGCGCGCGGCCCGCCGTGGCGAGCTCGGGAGTGCGGAACGCCGCGAGGATGGCGGCGTACACGACGAGGGTGGTGCCGCCGATGAGTGCGGCGCCGAGGAAGCCGAGGAAGCGGTCGGAGACGGTCCAGCCGTGCACGCCGCCGAAGAGAAGGAAGACGCCCCACCCGGCCGCCGCGGCGGGGACCGCCGCGAGCAGGAAGCGCAGGATGCCGCGGAACGCACCGCCGAGCCCGAGCGGGCCGATCTTGCGTCGCAGAAGTGACACGGCGAGAGCGAACTGCACGATGTTGGCGATCGACTGCCCGAGGGCGATGGCGACAGCGAGCCACGTGAGTGGCAGGATGCCGGCCTTCAGTAGGGCGGAGGCAGTCACGGCCGTGGCGATGACCATCGCGGCCTGCACCAGCGTGTAGAAGAACGGCGTGCGCGTGTCTTTCAGGGCGTAGAACGTGCGCTGGATGCCGAACTGGAACGACAGGGGCAGGAGGGCGATGAGATAGGCCCCGAGCACGAAGGCGAAAGCGACCGCCTTCTCGGGCGTAGGGGTGAACAGACGCGAGAGCGGCACGGCGGCGACGGACATGGCGGCGAGGATGCCGACCATGAAGATGCCGACCGTGCGGGTGAGGGAGGACAGGTCGGCGGTGACGGCATCCGTCCGTCCCTCTGCCACGTGCTCGCTGAGCTTCGTGTAGTAAGGCGTGCCCAGCGACAAAACGATCACGGAGAACGGGAGCATGAACAGCAGCCAGGCGTTCTGCAGGGTCGCTCCGGCGGCTGCGGGGCCCGACGCGGCGCCCACGATGTTGACCTGGAACGCCCCGGCGACCTGGCCGACGACGACCATGAGGAAGGTCCAGCCGGCCAGTCGGCCGATCTGGCGGAGACCGATGCCCCGCCACCGGAAGTCAGGCCGCACGTGGAGGCCTGCGCGTCGCCAGAACAGGAAGAGGATGCCGGCCTGCACGACGATGCCGAGGGTCGCGGTGCCACCCATCAACGCGATCATCCCCGCGGTCCAGCCCGTGGCGGCTTCGTACGTGCCGAAGAGCGCGATGAAGACACCGAAGCCGGCGATGGAGATCACGTTGTTCACGATCGGAGACCACGCGAACGGGCCGAAGACGCGGTTCGCATTGAGGATCTCGCCGACGAGCGCGTACAAGCCGTAGAAGAGCAGTTGCGGGAGGCACCAGTACGCGAGGGCGAGAGTCAGGGTCTTCGCCTCTTCCGTGAACTCGCCCGCGTAGATCTCGACCAGCAGGGGGGCGGCGACCACGGCGACCGCCGTGACGACCAGCAGGGCGAGCACGCCCAGCGTCAGGAGCTTCGACACGAAGGCGTCGCCCCGGTCGTCGTGGGTCTTCACCGCCTTGACGATCTGCGGGACGATCACCCCGGCGAGCAGCCCGGAGGAGATGAGCGCGAAGACGGAGTTCGGCAGTTGGTTCGCGATGGCGAAGGAGTCGGCCGCCTTCGCTCCGACGGTGCCTAGCGCGATGGTCAGGACGATGTTGCGGATGAGGCCGGTGATCCGGGACGCCATGGTCCCGGCGGCGACGGTGGCGCTCGCGCGGCCGAGGCCGGCCATCAGGCGTCCACCGGCATCCGTCGGCGTCGTCGGATGGTGCGGACGACACCGAAGACGAGGAGGACGCTGACGAGGGCGCTGAGGATGATGACGGAGACCGCCTCCCATTCGGCGCGCACCGAGACGCGGATCGTTTCACCGGGACCGATGTCGACACCGGCGCGGGTGCGCAGCTGGAGCTGCACCGAGGACTCGCCGCTGCCGACGAGGGCCGAGACGGGGATCGCGACGCGACTGGTCTGCTGGGCGCCGATCTCCACCTCGGTGCGGGATTCGATCACCAGGCGGGCGTCTCCCGGCGAGGCGAGCAGGTCGAGACGGGCCGGCCACGGCAGATCGTTGCGCACCGTGAAGACGAGCGGTGCGGACGAGCCCGCGAGCGTGATGGGACCGCCGGGGACGAGGGCGACGCCGTCGGTCCAGGTCGCGATGCGTTCGCGCTGCGTCTGGATCGCGGCATCCCACCCCTCACGATCACCGAGCCACGCGTTGCCGAGCAGCTGCAGCTCTGTCGCCCGTTCGGAAGAAGCGAGGAGTGAGGGATCCTCGAGGACGCCGGCGATGCGCGAGAGGCCGGTCTGCGCGTCGCGGAACTCGGTGATCACCGCGACGCGGTCGGCGTCGGGGGCGACGGAGGTCAGGGCGACGGCCGTCGGATCGGTGGCGAGCAGAGCGCCGAGGTCGGTGGTGGACCATGAGGGGAGCGCCGTCGCCGCGCGGATCGCGTCGCGGAGCGCCGCTTCGGAGCGGCCCGTCGCGCGATCCACGGTGACCAGGAGCGGGCCGGTGGGCGCCGTCAGTGCGGCGCGCGCTGTGTATTCCGCGAGGATGTCGGCACGTTCGGCGGCGTCTGCCGTGGTCGACGCCTGTGCGAGGAGCGACGAGAGCCCCTCGTCGTAGACGAGTAGATCGGCGCCTCCGGCGGTGGCGTGGGCCGCGGCATCCGATCCGACCACCGAGCTCGGCAGCAGCGTGACGGGGGTGTCGTCGGTGCCGGTCAGGGCGCCCAGGGCGGCGGCGGTCTCGGCGCCGGCCGTTCCGGTCGCGGGCCAGAACACGGAACCGCGGTCGGCTCCGACGTCGAAGAGCTCGTCGAGAGTGGGCACCACGGGTGCGCCGGGAGTCGGGCTGGGGGCGGGCGTCGCTCCGCCGGCGCCGGTGTCGGCCTCGAAGTTCGCCGCGTCGAGGTACGCCGCGAACGAGGTCAACCGCGCCGGGGCCGTCGCTCCCGCGCCGACCTGCGCGGCGAGGTCGGCATCGCCGTACTGCAGTGCGAAACGGTCGTTCGGAAGGGCCATCAACTCATCGAGCCACGTCACGGCATCGGCGGGCGCGGCCTTGCCGAGCGCGCGGATCGACGCGGTGATGGCGGGGTCGACGGCGAGGATCGCGTCGGTTCCGGAGACGGCGTCGAGCTGCTGCCGCAGATCGCCGTCCTCCGCCGTCAGTTCGCGAAGGGCATCGGCGCCGAGCGCGCCGGTCGCCTGCGGCCCGGCCGTGATCGGGACGAGGACACCCGCGCGACGCGCCGGCTCGCCCGTCCGCGGCACGACGACGACCGTCTGCGCGCGGAGGGTCTCGTCGCCGGTGCGGTAGACGACACGAGCCGGGTAGACACCGGGGGCGAGGTCCTGGACCGCGGGCTCGTCGGGGTCGACGGTGACCGACACCGAGGTCGACTGCTGTCCGGCGACGGCCGGCACGTCGGTCTCGCCGACCGCGTCGAACGGCACCGCCGCCGCGCCGCGTTCGAGCCAGGAGTCGAGGGTGTCGCTCGTGGTCAGCGCGCGCGTGCCGATCTCGAAGGTCGCCTGGCCGGCCGCGAGGGCGTCCGTGCCGGCGTTGTCGGCGGAGAGGGTGAGTGTGAGGGGGGCGGATGCCGAGAGCACACCGTCGTTCGCCGGCGCCAGGACTGCGGTCGCCGTCTCGTCGTCCCCGGCACCGTCCACCGCGGCGAAGGCGGCCGGGGCGGGAGCAGCGAGGGCGATGGCCGCGCTCGCCGCTGTCGCCGCACGCAGCCAGCGCGGTCGGCGCGGCGGACGTCGGCCCGGAACAGGCGAGATGAAGGTCATGAAGAGGTCGATTCCCGTGCGATCCATGACCGCACCATCGGGAGCGATTCTAGGGTCACTGCCCTGCAGAGCCCCTGATTGCGTGCGAGGGCCGGTTGAATGGGTGGGTGAGCGACTCCCGGCATCCCGACCCGTCTTCGATCGTCGCGCTCCGCGCGGACCTCGCCGCGGCGGGCTACACGGCTGACGCGGTGCGGGCGGCGTGGGGGGCGATCGCCGACGACGCGATCGGCCGCGGGCTGCTCGCTCCCGCCCGCCGGGGCCTCGCGGACCGCGCCGACGCGCTCGCGGTGCTGTGCCGACTCCTCTTCCTCGGTGACCCGGCGTCCGTCACCGACGTCGACGCCGCCCTGCCCACGGCCGGGGCGGTGGGCCTCGAGCGGCTGGGTCTCGTGCGGCTCGGCGCCGACACGGTCACCCCGACCGCGCTGCTGCGCCCGCAGGGGTACGCGGATGCCGGGGGTTCCGGTCAGTGGTGGATCGTGAGCGACCTCGACGAGGCGGCGCTCGGCGGCGCCCTGCCGACGGGACACGTGCTGGGGGTCGGTGGCGCGTCGCTCACGCTCGCGGGACTGCAGCTCGACACCCCCGCGCAGCGCGTGCTCGATCTGGGGACCGGATGCGGCATCCAGGCCCTGCGTGCTCGGCGGAGCGCACCGCGCGTCGTCGCCACGGACGTCTCGGAGCGCGCGCTGCGGTTCACCCTGCTCAATGCAGCCCTCAACGACGTCGACGGGGTCGAGGTGCGCCACGGCAGCCTGTTCGAACCGGTCGCCGGCGAGGAGTTCGACCGCGTCGTCTCGAATCCGCCGTTCGTCATCACGCCGCGCGTCGCCGGGGTGCCCGAGTACGAGTACCGCGATGCCGGTTTCGCGGGCGACGACCTCGTCGCCGCGTTCGTCTCGGGCGTGGGCGACGTCCTCGCCCCCGGCGGCACGGCGCAACTGCTCGGCAACTGGGAGTACCGGGAGGATGCCGACGGTCTCGAGCGCGTGCGGGCGTGGGTTGCGGCATCCGCTCACCCGCTCGACGCGTGGATCGTGGAACGCGAACGCCTCGACCCGCTCGCGTACGCGGAGCTGTGGGTGCGAGACGGCGGCACGACCCCCGGCAGCCCCGAGTACGCGCGCCTGATCGACGCGTGGCTCGCCGACTTCGCGGAACGCGGCGTGACCTCGGTCGGTTTCGGGTACCTGCTGCTGCGGCGTACGCCGATCGGGATGCCGCCCCTCGCCCGCTACGAGCGGGTGACCCAGCCGGTGGGCGGGGCTCTCGGGACGCACCTCGGCGAGGCGCTCGCCGCGTGGGACCGGCTCGGACTGCTCGACGACGACGCGCTCGCCGACACGACCGTCATCGTGGGCCCGGACGTCACCGAGGCCCGTCACCACCGCCCGGGCGCGGAGGAGCCGTCGGTCATCGAGCTGCACCAGGGCGGCGGGTTCGGGCGCGTGCTGAACGTCGACCCGGCGCTCGCGGCCCTCGTGGGGGCATCCGACGGCGACCTGCCGCTGGGCGTGCTGATCGACGCGATCGCCGACCTGCTCGAGGTGGATGCCGGGGCTCTCCGCGCCGACCTCCTGCCGCGCGTGCGCGAGCTCGTGTTCACCGGGTTCCTGCGCTTGGTCTGACCGGCCGGCGCGCGGGGTGGGGCACACCCACCGGAGCCCCCGGCGACGCTCGGTAGGCTCGTAGGCATGCTGAACATGGCCGAGGGTCTCGCGCGCCTGGGCGCGCTCGCGGAGGCTCCCGTGTCGGCCGCGCTCGCCCGTGCGTTCGCGGATGCCGGGTACGAGCTCGCGATCGTCGGCGGACCCGTCCGCGACGCGCTGCTCGGCCGCAGGGTGAACGACCTCGACTACACGACGAACGCGCGCCCCGACGACATCCTGCGCATCGTGAAACCCCTCGCGACGGCGACGTGGGACATCGGTCGCGCGTTCGGCACGATCGGTGCGAAGGTCCGCGGCGAGCAGGTCGAGATCACGACGTACCGGGCCGACAGCTACGACGGCACGACCCGCAAGCCCACCGTCGAGTTCGGCGACACGCTCGAGCAAGACCTGGTCAGGCGTGATTTCACGGTCAACGCGATGGCGCTGCGGATCCCCGGTCCCTCCCTCGTCGACCCGACCGGCGGCGTCGAGGACCTCGTCGGCGAGTCGCTCCGCACCCCGACCGACCCCGACGTCAGCTTCGGCGACGACCCGCTCCGGATGCTGCGCGCGGCGCGCTTCGCGAGCCAGCTCGGCATGGACGTGCATCCGGCCACCCTCGAGGCCATGACCCGCCTGGCACCGAGCCTGTCGATCGTGAGCCCCGAGCGTGTGCAGGGCGAGCTGGTGAAGCTTCTCGCGACCGACGCGCCGGACCGCGGCATCCGTCTGCTCGTCGATACCGGCCTCATGGAACTGTTCCTGCCCGAGGTCCCCGCGCTGCGCCTCGAGGTCGACGAGCACCACCACCACAAGGACGTCTACGAGCACTCGCTCACGGTGCTCGCGCAGGCGATCGACCTCGAGAAGCAGCGGCACCCGGGCGCGGCGCCCGACGTGACGCTGCGCCTCGCGGCGCTCCTGCACGACATCGGCAAGCCGGCGACGCGCAAGCTGGAGCCGGGCGGCGCCGTCAGCTTCCATCACCACGACGTCAAGGGCGCCCGCATGGCACGCAAGCGCCTGCAGGCCCTCAAGTTCGACGGCGCGACGACGGATGCCGTGTGTCAGCTCATCGAGCAGCACCTGCGCTTCTTCGGGTACGCCGAGGGCGCCTGGACCGATTCGGCCGTCCGACGCTACGTCCGCGACGCGGGTGAGCAGCTCGAACGGCTGCACATCCTCACGCGGGCAGACGTGACCACGCGGAACAAGCGCAAGGCGGGTCGCCTGCGCTCGGCCTACGACGACATCGAGACGCGGATCGCGCAGCTCGCCGAGCAGGAGCAGCTCGAGGCGATGCGCCCGGCGCTCGACGGCAACCGGATCCAGGAGGTCCTCGGCATCCGCCCCGGTCGCGAGGTGGGCGAGGCGTACCGGTTCCTCCTCGACATCCGCCTCGACGAGGGCGTCGTCGAGCCGGAGGTCGCCGAGCAGCGCTTGCGTGACTGGTGGGCCGCGCGAGCCTGACTCAGCCGGCGTCGTCGGGCTCGAACACGGTCTCGATCGACGTCTCGAACAGACGCGCGATGCGGAACGCGAGCGGCAGACTCGGGTCGAATCGGCCGCGTTCGATCGAGATGATCGTCTGACGCGAGACGCCGAGCTCGTCCGCGAGGCGTTGCTGCGACCAGCCGCGGTCCTGTCGCAGCGCAGGCAGTGTGTTCCGCACCCTCAGCCCCGGCGCCGCGCGACGAGGTAGCGGACGCTGAAGCCGCCCATCGCGACGAGAAGGACGCCGATGAGGGCGATGAGCACGTCGATCCGGATGCCGGTGATGGCGAGGAACGCCGTGCCGAGCCCGACGATGAGGAGGATGTCCGAGAAGGCACCCTGCGCGGCCTTGTCGTACCAGGCGCCTTCGACGGACTCCTCGGGCCGGTCGATCGCGCCGCGCAGCGTGTTGCGATCGACCAGGAACGCCCAGACCAGGCCGACGAGCGCGGGGAGGGTGACGACCGTGAAGCCGATGCCCACGACGACGGGCGGGGTGGGGGCATCCCACATCGCGGCGGCGATGACGCCGACCAGGACGGCGAGGACGAGGCCGGCCGGGATCGCGATCGCCATCGCGGGAGTGCTGCTGCCGCCGCGGAGGCGCCCCCAGCGGGTGCGGCCCTGTTCCTGCGTCGCGTGCTCCACGGAATCCTCCTTGCGTCAAGTGAGCTTTACGTAAAGCAACCTTGACATACACGGCCGGCGGCCGCAAGCGGAGCTCGGTGGCCTATGGGGAGGGCTCCCCATAGGCCGCCTCGACGCTTCTCGTTAGGGTTGGGTCTCGACAGATGGGAGCTCGAGATGGACGTTCTGCTCGACCGCCAGCGGCTGCGAGACGCTCGCGACACGTTGACGAACGCCGAGAACGCCTTCAACGATGCGTCGAAGATCAACGACTCGCTCGAGTCCGCCATCGACACCCCTCACGGCAAGAGTTCCCTGCGCGACAGGGTCGGCTGGTTCGAGTCGAACTGGTCGGGCAACCGCGAAGACCTGACCGAGATGATCGCGAACGTCCGCGAGGGTCTGTCATCGATCCTCTCCGGCTGGGATCAGTGGGAAGAGGACGCCTCGGCGCAGCTCGAGCAGATGGGGTCGGAGGGCGGCAACTGATGTCCCTTCTCTACTCATCGCCCGACGGTCACGAACTCCGGCAGTTCGCGGGACAGCCCGACGTCATCATCGCGACAGCTGCGGACTACACTTCCCTCGGCGAAGCGATGGCGACCACGGCGGACACGCTGCGCGACATCGGCGATTCGCAGATCAGTCTCGGAACCGACCGCCTGAAGTCCGACGCCGAGAAGTTGGAAGGCGATCTCCGGAAGGCCGCCGTCCGGTACGAGCAGACCGGCACGGCGCTGGAACCGTACGGCCCCGCACTCGCCGAGGCGCGACACGCGTACGACATCCATCACGCCGCGATCGACGCGGCGATGCAGGCGTACCGCACCGCGTTCAACGAGAGTCTCGCACCCGCCTCTCCGCTCGATACGGACGCCGAGGCCGATGACGGTCCGACGCCTGCCGACCGGCTCGACGACGCCGAGGAAGAACTCCGGGCTGCGTGGCAGCCCTTCGATACGGCCTTCGCGCTGTGGGAGGAGGCGTACGAGAAAGCAGCGGACGGCGTCGCGCAGGCGATGGATGCCGCCGACAACGACGACGGCAAGTGGGACTGGATCGCCGACGCTCTGCGCATCATCGGCTATGCCATCGTGGTGCTCGCCGTCGTGGCGCTCTTCGTGGTCTCGAGCCCGTGGTCGACCATCCTGCTGGCGACGACGATCGCACTCTCGGCGGTTCACCTCGCCGGTACGGCCTATCTCTATGCGAACGGGAAGGCGACGCTGTCCGACCTGCTCTGGAGTGCGTTCGGATTGGTGACCGCCGGCGCCGGCGGCATCCTGGCGCGCGGAGTCAACGCCGCCGCCGCTCCCGGAAGCCGCATCCTCAGCGCCTCCAACATCGCCCAGGACCTGCCCGTGTTCACACGCGGGGCGCGGGGATTCTCGATGCCGCGGCTCCCCTCCGGACTGAGCGTCAATCCGTTCTCCACCCTCATGCGAGGGCAGAGCTGGTCGATTCTGAACAAGTGGGGCGGCAGCCTCACGCAGTGGGCCTCCACTCCCGCGCGGAGCGGCACGATCGCTGCGGCGTGGGGGGACATGGTGGTCGAGGCCGTTCCCCGCATCGGCGCGCGCGGGTGGGCGAGCCTCGGCAACTGGATCGCCGGTACGGGCGCGGGAGTCTTCACGAGCACACCGTTCTACACGCCGGTGGGACGCCGGTGACGGGCGAGCGGCGCGACGCAGGTTTCACCGACCTGTCGCCGGTCAGTCGCAACCGTTCACGGCTCCCGCGCCGGGCGGGAAGCCTGCGCCTCATCTTCACGCTCTGTGCGATGTTCGCCGCCGCCCAGTTCCTCGTCCCGCTCGTCGCGCGTCTCGCTCTCAACGGTGGACGAGTGTGGCCCACCGACCAGGTTCACTCGCTGTGGGGATCGGTGATCGACGAGCGCGTGCTCAGCGTGCCGGCATGGCTGACGATCGCCACGGGCGCGGTGGGAATGGTCGCCGCCGTGTCGTACCTCGTCGCAGCCCGCCGTGACGCCGGCCCCGACGCGCCGTACGTCAGCCTCGTCTCGGTACTCGTCTTCGGGATCTTCCCGTGGGCGATCGCTGCGCTGGATGAGGACCCGACAGGAGTCATCCGCACCCCGGGGTCCGACGGCTATCTCATCGGATGGCATTGGGTTCTGTCGCCGCTGGCGCTCGTCGTCCTGCTGTGGGGGATCGTCGTCTCCGCGCAGTCGAGCAGGGAGGCGCGTCGGCGTCGTGAACGAGGGCGTGCGCTTCGCGCCGCCGCTCGGGGCGAGAGCGGTGACGCCCGGTGAATCTGCGCGCCGAGCTCGGTTCTTCGCCGGCACCTGCCGGATACACGATGTTGACGCCCCCCGATTGGGGTCGCTTCCCGGCGACGCCGGAGGGCCGCGATCAGTTGACCGCCCTCCTGACCTCGCGCTTCAAGGCAGTCGGCCGCCCCGACCTCGACGCGGAGACGCGATCCATGGTGCGCCGGCAGTGGCAGACGCTCGCTGCGACCAATGTGATGGAGATCTTCCTGCCGGTCGAACCCGCGCGCGAAGGGGCCACGCCGATCAGCATCGCCGCGTCACCCTGGGTCGGACAGGGTGACTTCGAGACCGACCTGCGCGGGCGGGCGGGGTCGGAACGTCCCGTGTCGAAGATCGATCTCCCCGAGCTCGGGACGGTCTTCCGGTGGGAGAACGAGCGGTCGGGGCCGGAAGGGATGGAGGGCTTGCGGGCACGCGAGATCGCCTATGTCATGCCCTTCCCGGGTGATCGACCGACGCGAGGGGTTCTCCTGATGGCGTCGGTGGCCCATATCGGAGTCGAGGAGTCGGGGCCTGCGCTCGACGCCTTCACAGTCCTCACCGACGCCATCGTGTCGACCTTCCGCTGGCGGTACGTGTGAGCGAACTCCCACCCGGATGGCTCCCGATCCCCTTCGCGGTCTCGCCGGAGGTGTCCTCCGAGATGGCGGCGGAGATCCTCCGGGCGAGCGGGGCGACGCCGTCGGGCGACGCCGACGTCGGCGCGGCCGTCGCGAACCTCCGCGCCGCGATCGAACGCCTGCCCGTCTCGGCGGCTACGAGAGCCCGCCTGTGGCATGGTTTCGGTGACATCGCCTCCGGCGTCGTCGCCGACCTCTCCGTCGAGGAGGTGTCGGCACCAGGGCGCTATGCCTCCGAGACGGCGCGATTCGCGCGGGCCGATGCGCAGCGCCGTGTCGTCTCCGAGGACGGCACCGTCGCATCCCTGTCCGCCGTGGCCGCCGATGCAACCGGGGAGATCGGATTCCTCCTTCGCGTCCAGAGCCCTCAGGGGCACCACGTCCGCGTGGTGGACGTACTCGACCGGGATCTGCGCGCGATCGGAGCGGTGTGGGACGACGCGGTCGCCATCGCGCGTGGCTGAGCGCGGAGCGTCAGGGCCGTAGGCGCCTCGCGGCCGCCAGGTCGATGACGAAGAGTGCAGCTCCCTGGATGATGACGGCGAGGCCGTGTCCGCGGGCCTCGGCGACGCTCAGGCGGCCCCCGAAGGTCGGCGTCCGCACCGCGAGGTGGGCACCCGTCGCCATGTAGCCCACGTCGAGGGCGGCGTTGGCGAGGAGGATGCGGCGCAGCATCCGCTTCTTCGGGATCTCACTCCGTTGACGGGTGAACAGCGCGAGGGCGACGTCGATCGCCCCCCACATGAGTGTCTGCACGCCGAAGGCGCGTGTACGTCGCGGGAGTGCGAGAGCGCCGCCGACGAGGACGGATGCCGTGCCCCACCGCGCGAGCCGATCGACGACGGTGCCGGTGACGCTCTTCGCTGATGCCATTCCCCCATGATGGCGCGGTCCTGGCCGGATGCGGGCGGAACCGCGCCATCAGGAGTGTTCACGCAGCGCGGGATGCCGCGAGGGTGCGACCGGCGTCGACCGCCGCCCGTTCTGCTCCAGCCTTCAGCTCTGCGGCCGCGTCCGTGAACGCGTCCAGAGCCGGATTGACGCCGACGAGCGTGAACGGGCGGTGGACGACCGTGAGGTCGAGACCCCAGACATCCTCGAACACGCGCCGGAGCCATCCCGTCGAATGATCCCACCCCTCCTTCGGACTGCCGGGCTCGTAGTTGCCGCCGAGCACCGTCACGAGCGTTGCTGCCTTGCCGCGCAGCGCCGTACCGGTCGGATCGATGCGCGGGTCCGTGTAGGCGAGGTCGAACCAGGTCTTCACGTGCTGCGAGACGCCGTAGTTGTACAGGGGGACGGTGAACAGCAGGGCATCGGCGCCGATCAGTTCGTCCGCCAGCTGCGTGCGGAGCGCGATCGCCTCACGGTGGCCGTCGGTCTGCGCCTCCGCAGGGGTGAACCCCGACGTGACCGAGTCCCGCCAGGCGGTGGCGGGGACGGGATCTGCGGCGACGTCGCGCCGTACGACGGTGCTCGAGGGGTGGGCGGCGAGCCATTCGGCCTCGACGAGGTCGCCGAGCTCACGGCTGGCTGATGTGGCGGGCAGGATGCTGGCATCCAGGCGGAACAGGGTCATTCGCTTCTCCGATCAGAGTCACTATGGAAAACAAAGCGGCTTCGCGAACGCTAGCACACGTACGATGGGGGCATGGCAGAGACCCACGACGCGCGCCAGTGCGACGCCGCGGTCTCGCATGCGTTCTCGGTGCTGGGCAAGCGCTGGAACGGGATGATCCTCGATGTCCTCGGCGCGGGAGAGCTCTCGTTCTCGGGGCTCCGTCGCGCGGTTGCGGGCATCAGCGACGCCGTCCTGTCGGATCGCCTCTCCGAGCTCTCGGACGCGGGCCTCGTCGCCCGTCGTGTCGAGCCGGGACCGCCGGTCGCCGTCACCTACGCGCTGACCGAGGCCGGGTGCCGACTCGTGCCGATCCTGACCCAGCTCGGGGAGTGGGCGGACGGCAACCTCACCCGACGCTGAACCTCCTCCGTCGTGCGCGCACGCGAGAACGCCCCCCGTCCGACGGACGAGGGGCGTTCCGGCTGTGTGCGATGGGGATCAGTTGCAGGCTTCGCTGATCTCCTTGGCGGCGTCGGTGAAGCCCGTGATGCCGTCGGTCAGCTCGTTGGCTGCCGCCTGGAGGGCGGTGTTGTCCTTCGCGTCGACCGCGTCGCTGATCTTGACGAACGTCTTCTCGAAGTCGTCCCACGCCGACGAGTACGACGCGTAGGCCGCGGAGACCTCGGTGTTCGTGATCTTGCCCGAGATCTCGTCGATGCGGGTGCCGATCTTCGTGAACATGTCGCGTGCAGCCGAGGTGTCGCCCGACTGGACCGCGGACGAGAGCTCGCCGCTCGCGCCGTTGACCTCGGTGTTGAGGTCGCTGAGCTCGGTCTGAAGGATCTGGCAGGCGTCGGTCTTGCTCTGGTCTCCGGCGGGCGCCTCGGCCGCGGGCGACTCAGCCGCGGGGGACTCGGCAGCGGGTGAGCTGACCGGCGCGGGGTTGGTGGTGGTCCCCGACTCGGACGAACCGCAGCCGGTCAGTGCGAAGAGGGCGATCGTGGCGACGGCGAAGCCCGTCGACAGGGTGGTCTTGCGCGACATGTGAGGTCTCCTTGGTGTGCGAAGAGCGGGGACACGCACCAGGATGAAGCGCCCCCCGACGATCGACCACGATAGCCGAGTCTCACGAACCGCCCAGCCAGTGGACCGGGAGCGACGCGTGTGGTAGCCGGGGCGGCGATCGTCGGGAACCGTTCACCCTGCCGCCACCTGCCGGACACGCCCGCTTGTTTGGATCGCGGCGTGTCCTCTCCGATCGTGACCGTCATCCTGCCGGCCAAAGACGCCGGGCCGTACATCGGCACGACTGTGACGACCCTCGGGCGCCAGTTCGAGGATCCGGGACGGGTGAGGCTGGTCGTCATCGACGACGGCTCGACGGACGACACCCGCGTGCAGGTGCAGCATTTCGCCCGAGACATGCCCCACGTCGAGGTGATCTCCAACCCGCAGCCCGTCGGACTCGCCGCAGCCCGGAACCAAGGTCTCGAGCGAGTGGACACCGACTACTTCTGTTTCGTCGACGGCGACGACTGGATGCACCCGGAGCGGCTCGAGAGCCTCGTCGACTCGATGCGTCGCCTGGATTGCGACTTCGTCCGAACGGATCACGTCACCGACACGGACGGCCGCCGGCGCCTCATGAAAGCTCCCTTCGCCTGGCGCGGGCGCGTCGCCGATCCTCGGGACGCGATCCTCCCCGCGGACGAGACGACCATGGTCGACTACCCCTATGCCTGGGCGGGTATGTTCCATCGCCGAGTGATCGACCAGGGGCTGGCGCACTTCGAGCCGGGACTGTTCACCGCGGAAGACCGGCCGTGGATCTGGCGCCTGCACCTGAAGGCGGCCTCGTTCGCGGTCGTCGATGCGCCGGCGATCCTCTACCGGCGCGGCGTGACGACCTCCCTCACGCAGGTGCTCGACCGCCGCCAGCTCGACTTCCTCCCCGCCTTCGCGGAGGCCATCCGCGTGGTCGAACAGGATCGCGAGGCCGACCGCTTCCTCCCGAAGATCGCGACCACCACGATGTCCGTCTGCGCGTATCACCTCTTCCGTGCTCGGGCGATGTCGACAGCGGACCGCACGGCGCTGCGCCACGGCATCCGGGATCTTCTTCGGGCGATCCCCGGGGACCAGATCGACCCGGCGCTGCTGCGCCTCTCCGACCGTCGCCGCCGCATCCTTGCGCGCCTCGTGCGCGAGGTGCGCACCGCATGACCCAGATCTTCGTCCTCAATTCGGCGTACGGTCTCATGACGGCCGTGGCGGCGATGGATGCCGGTGCCATCCCGGCCTCCGCGTCCGGCCGCATCCTCGTCGCGGTGAACGCCGCGATCGTCCCCGAAGCCGGCCACGGAATCGGGGACGCCCCTCACCTGGCGACGTTGCGCGCGCGATTCGACCGCGTCGTCGACCTCAACGAGCTTCTCGCCCCCGAACGTCCGCCGCACTGGCGCACGACCGTCGCGGAGGCCGCGGTCCTGGGGAGGCTGCTGCGTCAGGCGTGGGAGATCGGCGAGGGTGAGGTCGAGCTCTACCTGCAGAGCCCGCAGGTCGCTCCCTCGCGCGTGTTCATCGACGTCTTCGAAGGGGCGCCGGTGTCGATCATCGGCGACGGTCTCATGACCTACTCGCCGATTCGTGACAAGTGGCCGCATTCGGTCGCCGGCCGAGTCGTGGGCGTTGTCTACGCCGACGCGGTCCCCGGCGTCGAGCCGCTGCTGTTCGCCGGGACGCCGCGCGTGCCCGTCGCCGCGTCGGCACTGCGTTCCGTGGTCGAGGAGGTTTCCGCGGCCACGGTCGATCCGGATGTCGACGCGTTGACCGAGGTGCCCCGTCCTGCGCTCGTGCTGGGCCAGTATCTGTCGGCGCTCGGGCTCATCTCGCCCGCCGAGGAGGCACAGATGCAGCGCGACATGGTCGACCGAGCGCTCGCCTGGTCGCCGGGTGCGATCGTCTTCAAGCCGCATCCTTCGGCCACCCCCGCGCTCATCGACGACCTGGCGGCGCATGCGGCGAGCCGCGGCATCCCTCTGACGGTGTTCCGCGGCGGTACTCCCGCCGAAGTGCTCGCGCTCCGCCTGCCGTTCGTCGGTGCGGTGGCGGGGTTCTCGACGGCTCTGCCGACCCTGCACACGCTGGCCGGGCTGCCGATCGCAGCCGTCGGGACGGAGCTGCTGCTCCAGCGGCTCACTCCCTTCGAGAACGGCAACCGCATCCCGGTCACGATCATCGACGCCCTGACGCGGCCCGATTCCCCCTACGACGCGAGCAGGATGCAGTTGCTCGTCGACGCCGTCGGCTACGCCATGCAGCCGGTCATCGCGGCGCCGCTGCGCGATCGAGCCGAGGAGTTCCTGGCCGAAGCGCCCGCCGCGGAACGCGAGCGCTACTTCGCTCGGACCCGCTTGGGCGCGCTGGGCCTTCGGGGCGGTACGCCCCCCGGACTGCTCGCTCGTGCGCTCGCGCCTCGCGGCGGGGCATCCCGCGTCGTCGAGATGCAGTTGGCGATCCGCGGTGCGCAGCGCCGCGGGAAACGCGCGTGGAAAGCCCTGCGAGGAGGATGACCGTGACCGACGCCGTCGAGACAGTGGCCATCATCCCCGCGCGCGGCGGGTCCAAGGGCGTGCCGGGGAAGAACGTCGCCCGTGTCGGCGGCATCCCCCTCGTCGCCCGGGCGGTGCGGGCCGCGCGGGATTCGAGGGTCATCGACCTCGTCGTCGTGTCGACCGACGACGAGGCGATCGCATCGGCCGCTCGCGGTGCCGGTGCCCGGGTCGTCGACCGACCGGCGCAGATCTCCGGTGACACCGCGACGTCCGAGAGCGCGGTCCTGCACGCGCTCGACGCGCTGGGCGCCGACGGCATCACCCCTCGCGTGACCGTCTTCCTGCAGGCGACGAGTCCCTTCATCCCCAGCGACGCCCTCGCCGATGCCGTCGCGCTCGTCCGCGACGGCCGGGCGGACTGCGCGTTCTCCGCGCGCGAGAGTTACGAGTTCGTCTGGCGACGGGATGCCGACGGTGCTGCGGCCGCGATCGGCCATGACGCGGCGCGTCGCCCCCGGCGGCAGGACCGTGAGCCGCACTACGTCGAGACGGGGGCGTTCTACGTCTTCACGACGGAGGGGTTCCGCAAGGCGGGACACCGCTTCTTCGGTCGCACCGAGATCGTCGAGGTCCCTGCGGGGTCGTCGATCGAAATCGACGACCCCGACCAGCTGCGGGTCGCCCAGGCGCTGGCGCGCCTCGTCGCTCCCGCCGAGCCCGTGACCGCGACGGTGGTCGTGACGGACTTCGACGGCGTCCACACCGACGACAGCGCGTGGGTGGATGCCGCCGGCACGGAGCACGTGCGGGTGAGTCGCTCCGACGGGATGGGCGTCGCGCTCCTTCGTCGAGCCGGAGTGCCGATGCTGATCCTGTCGACCGAGCAGAACGCCGTCGTCCGCGCTCGCGCCGAGAAGCTGCGGGTCGACGTCGTGCACGGCGTCGAGGACAAGGCGTCCGTCCTCCGAGAATGGGCTCTCGAGAGCGGTGTCGACCTCGCCGACATCGCGTATCTCGGCAACGACGTGAACGACCTCCCGGCGATGGCCCTCGTCGGCTGGCCCATCGCGGTCGCCGATGCGCACGCGGAGGTCCTGGCGGCCGCGCGCGTCGTCCTGACCCGCCGCGGCGGTGACGGTGCCGTGCGCGAACTCGCCGACCGCATCCTCGCGGCCCGCTGACCGCACACACCCGTCAGCCAGTCGTCCGGTCCGGGCCATTCGGGGTTCATCCGTCATTCACAGTCGGAACTCACGCTGAGGGGAGTAACGACGAAAGGACTCGCCATGACGGTGACCATCGGAAACCATGTACTCGGCGGCGGACACCCGGTGTACGTCATCGCCGAGATCGGCCTCAACCACAACGGCGATGTCGACCTCGCCAAGCGGCTGATCGACGTCGCCGCGGACGCCGGCGCGAACGCGGTGAAGTTCCAGAAGCGCACCCCGGAGATCGCCACTCCGGTGCACATGCGCGACACCCCGCGCGAGACGCCGTGGGGGACCATGACCTACCTCGAGTACCGGTACCGCGTCGAGTTCGACCGCGACCAGTACATCGAGATCGGCGACCACGCCACGATGCGGGGGCTCGACTGGTTCGCTTCGCCGTGGGACGTTCCGAGCGTCGACTTCCTCGAGGACCTGGGCGTCGTCGCCCACAAGGTCGCTTCGGCGAGCCTCACCGACCTCGAGCTCCTCGAGGCCCTGCGCGCCACCGGCAAGCCGGTCATCCTCTCCACGGGGATGTCGACCATCGATCAGATCGATCGCGCGCTCGAGGTGCTCGGCACGGACCGCACGGTTCTGATGCACGCCACATCGACCTATCCGATGGAGCCCGAAGAGGCGAACATCAAGATGATCGCGTCGCTGCGCGACCGGTACGCCGGCATCCCCGTCGGGTACTCGGGGCACGAGCGCGGTCTGCAGATCTCGCTCGCCGCCGTCGCCCTCGGCGCCGTCGCCGTCGAGCGGCACATCACCCTCGACCGCACGATGTGGGGATCCGACCACGCTGCGTCCCTCGAGCCCACGGGGCTCGAGCACCTCGTCCGCGACATCCGCGTCATCGAGACGGCCCTCGGCGATGGTGTGAAGCGCATCTACGACGGCGAACTCGCCCCGATGGCGAAGCTGCGCCGCGTCCCGGCATGACGATGCAGGGTGACCGTCACGGGCGACTGCGCGTCGTCGCGATCGCCGATGCCGATTCCTTCGTGAAGTGGTCGGCGGCTCTCATCGACTCCGCGCCGTCGGTGGACCCCCATCTCGTTCTCGTGCAGACGCCGCTCGTGGTGAGCGTCGCGCAGGAGCACGCGGCTCTGGCGGGCACCGGCATCCGTCCCGAAGCGGTCACCCGCGTCGCCTACAACGAGCTCCCCGGTTGGCTCGCCACGGATCGGCCCGACGTCGTCGTCATCGCAGGACGCGGACCGTTCGTCCGCCTCGTGATGCGGCAGATCGATCGGGTCGCTCCGCGGCCGGTCGTCGTCTCGGGTCTGCCCGGCATGTCGATCCCCGCGCAGCGCGGGGCCGCGCTCTACCGGCGTCACTGCGATCTGATGGTCCTGCACTCCAAGCGCGAGCTGCGTGCCTTCCGGCAGCTCGCCGGCCGGCTCGGAGTCACGATGCGCTTCGGTCTCGCGACCCTTCCGTTCGCCCGACCGGCGGCGGAGGCGACCGGTGGAACGGACCTCGTCTTCGCTGCGCAGGCGATCGTGCCGCGCGAGCCGGAGGAGCGTCGGCAGCTCGCCGAACTGTTGCGGGCCGCGGCGCTCGCCGACCCGACCCGGCGCGTCGTCCTCAAGCTCCGTTCGCGACCCGAACTCGGCGAGGTCGAGACGCACTTCGAGCGCACCGAACTCACCGACCTGCTCCGCGACCGACCCGACAACCTCGTGTTCTCGCACGAGCCGATGTCGCGGGCGCTGGAAACCGCCGAGGGGCTCGTGACGGTCAGCTCCACCGCCGCCATCGAAGCGATGGCGATGGGCGTTCCCGTCATCGCGCTCACCACGTTCGGCGTCTCGAAGACCTATCTCAACACCGTCTTCAGCGGGAGCGGGGTGCAGGGGAGCGCCGAGGACGTCATCGCACGGCGGTTCCGGCATCCTCACCCGGGGTGGCTCGCCGACAACTATTTCCACGACCCGAGCGAGTCCACGTGGTGGTCCGACGTCGAACGCCTCGTCGACACGCGCAGACGAGGCGTGCTGGCGCCCCGCTTCGTACCGACCGCTCGCGGTGGTGCGCTGCACGAAGCGTGGCAGCGCAAGGCCGTGCTCGGTTTCGAGGATCGTTCGCTCCTCGGGGCGGTCGCGCTCGCCGTCGGGGCTCCGCTGGTCTGGGGGATCCTCACTGCCCGGAAGGTCCTCGGCAGACGCGGCGCGGAGTCGTGGTCCGATGACGGCAGCGACATCACGGTCACCCCGGCGCGGTATCAGGACCCGATCGTCCGCCCGCGTCGGTCGGTCCTCGCCACCGTCATCGACTGAAGATCGCGTCCAGCACGCCGCTCTGCAACGCGATCCATCCGACCACGATCGCCCCGCCGATGAGGATCGTCGCCCACGGAACGGCCGTCTTCAACCGGCGGCCGCCCGGGGCGACACCGGGCGGCGGGCGCAACGCCTCGACCGGCGGCGCGAACGGCAGAGCGCCTGCGGCGGCTGCGAGCGGAGCGGATGCCGGGGCCCCGGCGGCGGGCATCGCGAGTCGATCGTCGCGCCACCGCTCCCACTGGGCGAGCTTGTCCATGAGCGCGCCGACGACGGAGAACAGCCATCCCCACGTCCGCGGGTCGAGGGTCGAGAAGTCGCGTTTTCCGTAGAGGAACAGCCAGTCGTCGACGATCTCGACGTCGAGCTGGGCCGCGTTGTCGATGAAGCGGGCCATGATGTCGGGCGTGAACAGGTAGAGCGCATCCTGCTCGTAGCCCTGGGGGCAGTAGAGCGAGAAATACCTGTCGAAATCGCCTTCGAGGCTCAGCCGCTGATGCCGGTCGAAGGTCTGCGGCAGGTTCGTTCCGAGGAAGGTGTTGTTGCCCTCGGCATCCAGCACGATGTGGGGCAGCGGTGCGCCGAGCCGGATCGCGACGTAGCCCCATCGGTGCGTGGTCCGGTTCTTGCCTGATCCCGTCGTGTAGCGGTAGTTGCCGAACTCGACCAGGCGAGGCTGCTCGCCGCGGAGGATGTCCGTCGCCGTCCGGGAACTGCCGAGGGAGAAGATCATCCCCGGAAGAGGAGGATCGGATGCCTGGGGGAACCAGGTCATCCCGTTCGCCCGGGCGAAGTGGTCGAGGCGGTACCAGCGCACCCCGCCGTTGCGATATGCCTTCACGATGAGGGCGGTCACCCCGACCGCGATGAGAGCGACGACGAGGATGATCCCGATCGAGCCGGCGGCATTCGGCGGGGAGCCCTCGAAGAACGGGGCGAAGACGAGGCGGAAGATGAGGTTGACGACGATGAGACCGAAGACGCCCACGACCCCGACGACGAGGCATCCCGCTGCCCAGCCCGCGGTCTTGGGAGCGCGGCCCGACGCGAGCAGCTGCTTCCGGTAGGCCCGCGCCGTGGCGCCGTCGACGGGGTCGGTGAGGGGGCGGGCGTCGAAGGCGGGGGTGCTCACCATGCGGCCACCGTACCGAAGACGCCACCCCGCGGGAGATCCTCCTCGCGGGGTGGCGCCGGGTGCCGCCGTGTGTCAGGCCGCGTGCTGCGCCCGCACGTCGACGACCCAGGTCACGCCGAAGCGGTCGGTGAGCATGCCGAAGCCGGCGCTCCAAGGGGAGGCGGCCAGTGGCTCGATGACGGTGGCACCGTCGGCGAGGAGCGCCCAGCGGGCGGCGACCTCGTCGAGGGTGTCGCCCTGCAGCGAGACGAAGAATGCGCGGTCGGTGATGGTGGCGCCGTTCTCGCGGTGCGTGGATCCCGCGACGGCTTCGGGACCGCGCGGCTGTCCGGGGATGTCGTACGCCATGAGGCGGAAGCCGTCCGCCGCGACGAGGAGGCCGAAGACGACCTTGTCTGAGCCGGGCGCCTCGGCCGGCATGCCGACCTGGGCGTAGGTCGTCACCGAGACGGTGCCGTCGAACACCCGGCCGTAGAACTCGAGCGCTGCCTGGGCGTCGCCGCGGAAGTTGAGGTGGGTGGTGGTGGAGAGGGTCATGGTCGTCCTTCGGTCGGAGGCTTGCTGCCGAGAACCACTCTTCGCCGCATAGAGGACCGTTTCTGTCCGCTTCTGCGTCAGGATGGAGGAATGTCGTCGCCGTCGCACCGGATGCTGGACCTGCTGTCCGTCCTGCAGTCCCGCCGCGACTGGGGCGGGCAGGAACTGGCGGACCGTCTGGGCGTGACGGTCCGCACCGTGCGCCGCGACGTCGACCGGCTGCGCGAGCTCGGATATGCGATCAGCGCCGCGAGGGGTCCGTACGGCGGATACCGGCTCGCTCCCGGCGATGAGCTCCCACCCCTTCTCTTCGACGAGGAGCAGGCGGTGGCGATCGCCGTCGCGCTGCAGTCGGCATCCGGTGTCGACATCGCGGATGCCGCTGCCCGGGCCCTCGCCACGATGCGGCAGGTCATGCCCTCGCACCTGCGTCACCGCATCGACGGGATCCGGTTCGCGGCGGGACCGACGGCAGACCAGGTCGAGGTCGGGGCGCTCGAGGGAGTGAGCGTCGCCGCGAGGGAGCGGCGGACGCTGCGCGTCGAGTACGGCGACGACGCGGATCGTCCCACCCGGCACATCGAGCCGCACGCCGTCGTCGCGCAGGACGGCCGCTGGTACGTCGTCGCCTGGGACCGGGATGCCTCGGACTGGCGCATCCTCCGGCTCGACCGGCTGCGCCCTCGGCACGGCGGCGGTATTCCCTTCGAGTCGCGCGAGATCCCGACGGGCGATGCGCGGACGTATCTCGCCGCTCGCTTCAAGGGATCCACGACGGCGGACCGGTGGCCCGTGACGGGAGAGGTCGTCCTGCCGCTCCCGCCGCGGAGGATCGCGCCGTGGCTCGGCGACGCCGAGCTGGCGGAACGTGCGGACGGCTCGTGCCTCGTCCGGGTCGGGTCGTGGTCGTGGGCGGGCGTTCTCGCATGGGCGCTGCGCTTCGACGTCCCCTTCGAGGTCGTCGGGCCGCCCGAGCTCGTCGAGGCGGCGGCCGCGACGGCACGTCGGATCGCGGCGTCGGTGGCCCTGCCGCCCGATTCCGCGGCAGGGCCGGGCATCCGCTAGACTGTTGTGGTTGTCCGCCTGCGCTCGTGCGCGGAATCAGCGGACACGTGCATCAACCCTCCTGATGCCGGGAAACGCCCGGCATCCGTTCTAGTCCGAAGGAGGTGGGTTAGTGACGCACATCCACCAGTACGAACTCATGGTCATCCTCGACCCCGAGATCGACGAGCGCCAGGTCGCTCCCAAGCTCGACGGTTTCCTCAAGGTCATCACCGCAGACGGTGGCACCATTGACAACGTCGACGTGTGGGGCAAGCGCCGTCTCGCCTACGAGATCCAGAAGAAGAACGAGGGCATCTACGCCGTCGTCAACTTCACGGGTACCAGCGAGGCCACGAAGGAGCTCGACCGTCAGCTCAAGCTGAACGAGCAGATCATGCGTACCAAGGTCCTCCGCGCCGAGGAGGCGATCGCTCAGGTCGCCGCCGAGAAGGAGCGCGCTGAGGCCAAGGCCGCCCGCAAGGCTGCGAAGGCCTAAGGCTCATGGCCGGCGAGACCATCATCACGGTCGTGGGAAACCTCACGGCGGACCCCGAGCTGCGCTACACGCAGAACGGCCTGCCCGTCGCGAACTTCACGATCGCATCGACGCCGCGCAGCTTCGACCGTCAAGCCAACGAGTGGAAGGACGGCGAAGCGCTGTTCATGCGCGCGTCGGTCTGGCGCGAGTTCGCTGAGCACGTCGCAGGCTCGCTCACCAAGGGCATGCGGGTCGTCGCGACCGGCCGCCTGAAGCAGCGCTCCTACCAGGACCGCGAAGGCAACAACCGCACGGCGATCGAGCTGGAGGTCGACGAGATCGGCCCCTCGCTCCGCTACGCGACCGCACAGGTCACCCGCGCCGCGTCCAGCGGTGGCAATGGTGGCGGCGGTGGCGGCAGCTTCGGCGGCGGTCAGCAGCAGTCGCGTCCGCAGGTGCAGGCAGACGAGCCCTGGGCGACGCCCGGGTCTTCGGCCCCTGACGCCTGGAGCGCGCCCGGGACGAGCTACGGCGACGACACCCCGTTCTGATTCGAATTCCGGATGCCGCGGGCCGCGGCATCCACATCTCTTAAGGAAGACACATGGCTGGAAAGGCAACCGGCGATCGCCGCAAGCCGCGGAAGGGCGCGAAGAACGCCGCTCCCGCGAAGGCGATCCGCGTCGGCGTCATCGACTACAAGGACGTCGCGACGCTTCGCAAGTTCATTTCGGAGCGTGGAAAGATCCGCGCCCGTCGTATCACCGGAGTCTCGGTGCAGGAGCAGCGTCTGATCGCCAAGGCGATCAAGAACGCCCGTGAAATGGCGCTCCTGCCCTACGCCGGCGCTGGCCGGTAAGGAGTACCGACATGGCAAAGCTGATTCTCACGAACGAGGTCGCCGGGCTCGGTAGCGCAGGCGACGTCATCGAGGTCAAGAACGGGTACGCCCGCAACTACCTCATCCCCCAGGGCTTCGCTGTGGCCTGGACCCGCGGTGGCGAGAAGCAGGTGGCGTCGATCCGCGCCGCCCGCGAGTCCCGCGCGATCCACGACCACGAAGAGGCTGTGGCGCTCAAGAACACGCTCGAGTCGAACACGGTCAAGCTGACCGTCAAGGCCGGCGCGGAAGGCCGCCTGTTCGGTTCGGTCAAGCCGGCCGACGTGGCCGACGCCGTCAAGGCCGCCGGTCTCGGTGACCTCGACAAGCGCAAGATCCACATCACCTCGCCGATCAAGGCCGTGGGCGAGCACGAGGCGACCGTTCGCCTGCGTGACGACCTCACCGCCGTGATCACCTTGCAGGTGGTCGCCGCCAAGTAATCCTGGCGCGCGGTTCGGATGCCGCGGTTCCCCCTCTCCGGAGGGTGGGACCGCGGCATCCGGCGTTTGGGGGCGTGTGTGCGGGGGTGCGGGTGTTCGCGGATGTTCGCGGATGCAAGGGTTTCGGGGCGACACGCCGGGCTGAGGGGCTCGGGGTCGGGGTGTCGCTCGGGATCTATTGCATCGGCGTACGGGTGGGGCGGATGCCGCGGGTCGAGGCTCGCGGCATCCGCCCTCTCGGGGAGATCAGACGGTACGGCGGCGCAGGGTGAGCAGCGCTCCGGCGGCGAGCAGCGCCAGGGCGAGCGCGGGGAGCCACGTCACCGCGACTCCGCCGGTCTGTGCCAGCGTCCCGACCGGGGTGCTCGCGCTGGCCTGGGGGGCCATCGGAGCGGCGCCGGCGCCGGGGATCTGGTCGTCTGTGCCCATGCCCGGAGTGTCACCGGGGACCGTGCCCGGGTTCGCCGGGTTGGTGCCCGGGTCCGTCGGGTCGGTGGGGTCCGTGCCGGGGGTCACCGGGTCGACCGGGTCGGTCGGGTCCACAGGGTCGGTCGGGTCAACCGGGTCGGTCGGGTCCACGGGGTCGACCGGGTCGGTCGGGTCCGTGCCGGGGTCGGTCACCGTGCTGTCGCCGATGATGGAGACCGCGGTGTCGCCGATGGTGACGGGGATGTCGATCGGCAGCAGAATCTGCGTACCGCTGCCGACCCCGTTCTCACCCGAGGTGACCGGGGCGCCGGGCGTGGTGCCCGTGCCAGGAGTGCCGGACGTGCCGCCGCCGACGGTGGTGCTGTCGCCGATGACGGAGACGGCGGTGTCGTCGATGGTCACCGGGACGGTGATCGGGGCGACGACCTGGGTGCCCGAGCCGATGCCGTCGGATCCGTCGGTGGACGGGGTGCCGGTGGTGCCGGTGGCGGGTGCGGCCGGGGTGGCTGCGTCGGTGCTTTCGGTGGTGCTGTCGCCGATGATCGAGATCGCGACGTCCTCGACCGTCACGGGGACGGTGATCGGCGCGACGACCTGCGTTCCGGAGACGGCGCCGTCGGAGCCGTCGGTGGTGACCGACGGTGCGGGCGACGACGGTGCGGCCGGGGCCGCGGCATCCGTGCTCTCGGTCTTGCTGTCACCGATGACCGACACCGCGGTGTCCTTGACGGTCACCGGGGCCTTCACGGGGGCGACGACCTGCGTGCCGGACCCGATGCCGTCGGACCCGCTGGTCGACGCTGCGGGAGCCTTGGCGGGCTCCTTTGCGGGTGCGGCAGGTGCGGCATCCGTGCTCTTAGTCGAGCTGTCACCGATGACCGAGACCGCCGTGTCCTTCACGGTGACGGGGACGGAGACGTTGATGATCGCCTGCGAGCCGGAGGCAGCACCGTCGGAGCCGCTGGTGGATGCAGAGCCCGAATCGCGCGACGGAGCCGGGGAGGATCCCTTGTCGCTCGAGCTCGTGGACGAGTCGCCGAGCAGCGAGATCGCGGTGTCGCCGACGCTGATGGGGACGTCGACGTTGAGGAGCGCCTGGGTGCCCGAGAGCAGCCCGTCTTCTCCTGAGGTGGTCGGTTCTGCAGCCTGTGCGGCTGCCGCGCCGAAGAGGGTGATCCCCCCGGCGACAAGCGTGCCCAGCAGGGCGCGCGACAACATGGTGTTCATTTCTCTCTCCTGGAACATGACTGGGGATGGCGCGGGTGCGCCGTCACGCGGGACGTGCGGGATGCGTGCCGCGAAAACGCGCGGCGCAATCCCCGTCAGTCGGGAGAGACGTCGGTGTCGAAGAAGGGAGCGGGCAGGCCGTGCTCGTCGTTCGGCCGTCCGCGTCGCGCCCAGGCACGGTGCGCGACGGGGACGCCGAACGGAAGCAGGGCGAACAACCCGGCAGCTCCTCCAGAGGAAGTAGAAGTCAGAGAACCGGTTCCCGCCAGGGGCGCTGCGGGCGCGGGCGGGGCGGTGTCAGGCCTGGGGGATGCCGCGGGCCCAGCAGCGGTCGACGATACGTCGGCGGCGGAGCCAGCCGCCACGGCCACCTGGAAGGCGTCACGCGTTGCCAGAGCGGCGGGGCTCACCCCGGCGGCGGAAGCGGGCGTCGAAGGTGCAGCGGCAGCGGTCGCGGCGGGTGTCCTGCCGGTCGCGGAAGCGTCGGCATCGGGCGCCGCCGGCGACACCGGAAGAGGGAAAGCGGGAATGACGTGGAGGCCGGGTGCGGCGGGCTCTGTCACGGGGTCGACGGCGTCCACGACCGGGGGGAGCACGGTGTCGATCACCGGGTCGATCGCGTCCACGACCGGCTCGACGACCGGGCGGACGGCATCCACGACACTGTCCGTGATGGGTGTCACGACGGTGACGACGGGCCGCAGAACGGTGTCAGTGACGGGCTTCACCACCGTGTCGACGACGGGCTTCACGACCTTGTCGGTAGCGGGTGCGACCACTTTGTCGACGACCGGCTGGACGAGCTTGTCTGTGACAGGCCTTACGACCTTGTCCGTGACGGGCTTGATCGCCTTCTCGGCGACCGGCTTCACGACCTTCTCGGCGACCGGCTTCACGACCTTGTCGGCGACGGGCGTGACGACCTTCTCGATGACGGGTGCGACCGCCTTCTCGGCCACGGGCGTGACGACCTTGTCCGTGACGGGCTTCACTACCTTGTCGGTCACCGGTGCGACGGTCTGTCCGACGACTTTGGTCACCCCGCTGAGCAGTCCATCGTCTTCGCGGTCGGCGGCGTGAGCGTGCGATGCGCTCAAGACGACCGCGAAGGCCAGCCAGAGCAGTGCAACGCCGAATCCGATCGCAGCGAGGAGACCGAGTCGGACGAACGCGCGTTGCGTTGTAAGCACAGGTCACCTCCACGATGTCTCATCGGAACGCGCGCCGTGATGGCCGCGTTCTGCGGGGTGCCTGGACCACACACGGTACCCACTTCCTATGAATTTGACAAGAGCACCTCGGGCATCCTTCCGAGGGGCAGAGACACCGCGGAAACCGGCCGACTTTCTCATTTGACAAATCCGAGATTCTGCACATGGGTGGGGATAACCCTGAACCTTCAACCGGCACTTGAGGTCGGATATCTATCCACAGACTGTGGGAAAGAAAAAGCCCGGCCAGATGCCTTTTATTGGGGCTGCTTTTGTGAGATTCCACGCGTTGTCCACAGGCACTCTGCACAGGGTGTGCGGCGTTTCGCGCAGATTCTCCACATAGTTATCCACAGGCTGGTTTGCGTGTGTCCGACCCCCTCCATAACGTGTGCGAGGGCCTTCCAGCGGGCCCGGAAGAGGGGCGTGCATGTCGATCGCGGATCTGTCGGACGACCGAATCGGCGGATCCCGCGGTCCGGAACGCACCCCGCCGCACGACATGCTCGCCGAGCAGAGCACCCTGGGCGGAATGCTCCTGTCGGGAGACGCGGTCGCCGATGTCATCGAGGCGCTTCGTGGAACCGACTTCTACGTGCCCAAGCACGAGCTGATCTTCGAAGCCGTCCTCTCGCTCTACTCGCACGGTGAGCCGACCGACGTCGTCGCCGTCACCGATGAGCTGATCAAGACCGGCGATCTGCAGCGCGCCGGCGGTGCCGACTACCTGCACTCCCTCACCTCGATCGTCCCGACGGCCGCCAACGCCGCGTACTACGCCTCGATCGTCCGGGAGCGAGCGCTGCTGCGTCGCCTCGTCGAAGCCGGCACCCGCATCGTGCAGATGGGCTACAACGGCCAGGGCGAGGCCCTCGACCTCGTCAACAACGCTCAGGCCGAGATCTACTCCGTGACCGGGCAGGAGCAGTCCGAGGATTACGTTCCCCTCCAGGTCGCCGTCGACGCCGCCGTCGAGGAGATCGAAGCCGCCCGCGGGCGCGACGGTCAGATGACCGGCATCCCGACCGGCTTCGCCGCCCTCGATCAGCTCACCAACGGCCTGCACGGCGGGCAGATGGTCGTCGTCGCCGCGCGTCCCGCCATGGGTAAGTCGACGCTCGCGCTCGACTTCGCCCGCGCGGCCGCCATCAAGCACAACCGGCCGACCGTCTTCTTCTCGCTCGAGATGGGCCGCAGCGAGATCGCCATGCGCCTCATGAGCGCCGAGGGTGCCGTGCCGCTGCAGAGCATGCGAAAGGGCATGCTCGACAGCCGCGACTGGACGACGATCGCGTCGACCCGCGGGCGGATCAACGATGCGCCGCTGTACATCGACGACAGCCCGAACATGACGCTCGTCGAGATCCGCGCGAAGTGCCGCAAGCTCAAGCAGCGCGTCGGGCTCGAGATGGTCGTC
>Ga0207790_1000147_pt1 | contig 27791 bp, 25 predicted proteins | sample HigsolmetaGSP14D_FD_184842 | JGI IMG/M metagenome (GOLD analysis project Ga0207790, IMG submission 184842) | High solid enriched microbial communities from the Joint BioEnergy Institute, USA - SP1-4-D (SPAdes) | ecosystem: Engineered > Bioreactor > SSF (Solid state fermentation) > Aerobic >...
CTGGCGTCCCGCGGTTGCCAGGCAAGCAGTACTTCCAGTGCTGGCTGGCGCAGGTCGCCGGGTCGCTCGGCGAACAGGCGCAGATTGCCAAGCGCTTCCTGATCACCCAGCTGAGCGCTGGCCCAGTTGCTCCAGAAACGCACATCATCGTCACCGTGCAGGCGGTATTGGCGCAGCGGCTGCAGCAGGTCGCGGCGCCGCAGGGTGCCAGCCAGTCGCGCGGCGGCCGCCAGTACGCTGGCATCACCGTGGCCCAGGGCCGAGAGCAGCGCCGGGCCTGGGTCCTTGCCATGCAGGGCATGGGCAGCCAGGGCGATACGGCGGCGCTGGGCGTCAGTGGAATTCAGATCGCGCTCGATCGCCATGGAGACTTCGTGCCACTCCAGCCAGCCCAATGCGGCGACAAGAAGCGGCTCGCCCTCGGGATTGGCGCGCAGGTGCTGATACAGGGTTTCCAGGGCGCTGTCGTTGCTCTGCCGCAGTGCCAACGCGGCAATAGCGAACACCTCGCCCTGGGCGTGTGGGGTCAGTTGCTCCAGCAGCAGATGAAGCCCCTTGAGTCCGGCGATCTGCAGGCCGTCGAGATGGGCCTCGATCCGCTCGTCCAGATCGCCGAGATGCGCCAGATCATAATGCGGCGCGCCGACGGCGTAGCTGCGCAGGCCGGCTAGGAAGGCGGCTTCTTCGGCGTGTTGGTCGAGAAGGGTGGCGATCATCAGTCGATGCGAGTCCAGGTATTGCCGTCGAAGGCCATGATGTCCTTGGCGCCGAATGACCACATTACGCCATCGGCCACGCTCAGGTGGTAACAGGTCGCCGGTGTGTCATCCCCGAAATCCACCTCGACCAGGCTGCCACCCTGAAGCGTATACAAGCCGCGCATCGTTGAAAGGTAGAGCTTGCCGTCATACCAGGCCAGATCCCATATGTCGCTGGTGACGTCCTCCTGCTCGATTGGCTGCCAGGCATCACCGCGACCTACGATCAGAAGCCCGCGCCGGCCCGAGGCATAGACCTGACCATCTCCGGCGCAGAGCACACGGGTCAGCAGGAGGTTGGTCGGGCTTTCCTTCTGGCTCCACAGCTGGCCGTCGTGGTGCCAGATCTCGCCATCCCAGCCGACCGCATACAGGTCGCTTTCGTGGAAACCATCAATGGACTCGAAGCCCTTTGTCTCGCCGATGGCAGGACGGATCGCTTGATCCATGCATGTCCACTGGTCAGCATCGTCACGTCGATAGACTTGGCGGCCCATGCCGACTGCGAAGGTTCGCTGGCCAACGGTGCGTACGTGGCGCAGGTGACCGCGGTCGATGGGATTGCCTTCAGGAGTGCTGATTTTTTCCTCGCTCTCTTGTCCACTGCCCAATAGACGAACATCGCCATAGGGCGAAATGGCTAACATTTGGTGAAGTGGGTACAGGCTGACGGTCATGCTTGCGGTTGGCCAATGGTTGCCTCCTGCATAACCCCAGACGCCTTGATCCCATGTGTAGAAATGCGAATGTTCTATCCGAGGTTCGATGCTGTCATCCAGGGTCGAGACATAGGCCAGATCTTTGAAACGCACAGCCCCGGTCACATAGGTATCTGTTTGACTCAGTTTCTTGGTCATGAGTGGTTTTCCAAGTCCTTACCTTGTTGACGGTGCTGGCGAAGAGGCGGCTTTGATCTTTATTGAGCGAGCAACTACCGCGTTATCGGCGGCCTTTTGAGCTGCATCACCTTTGTAGCCGGTCGCAATCATTCGGCAATCCGTCTGATCATCGATGCCGCACTGGTTGTGATAGGCGTCCAGTTGCGCTTTGGTGCACTCGGGGTCGCAACCCGACTCGGGAAAGGTCTTGCCTACTGCGTCCACGCCGAAGCCTTTGGCTTGGCCATAGGTAACGCTGACCAAGCGAGCCGAACTGTCGTCTTCGAAGGTGATTCGCTTTGACTGAGCGCCGCTATTGAGTGCTGCGTTGCTCTGATAGGTATGCATCAGTCCGTGTGTGCCGTGGTACTGGTTGCAGCCTTCCACACAGATGCAGGGAGCCTTGTCGCCGTTGTAAGGGCTCGTTCCCTTGATGGCCTTGGATTCCTTGCCACCGCGGCCTTTGTTGAAGAAAGAACCTGCTTCAACCAGGTGGTGGCCTGTTTGCCCAGGGCAGCAGCCGGCTTGTCCTGCGGTTGGTTTGTAGGGGGTGAGCTGGCACCGCCTGGCGCTTAGGCATTTGTCTGCGCCAACTTTGTCAGCGTAAGCGTCTGCCGCCGTACTGGTCTCTGGTTTGCCATCGGGAGGGCAGGGGCTAGGTCCATCTGGCTTGTGAGGTGAAAAGTCCTTGCAGGCATCTTTCTCTTTCTTGATGTCTTCCTTGCACGGCCCTTCGCCCTTGCTTACTGCCATCTGATCCAGATACGGCCAGGTCGGCGTATTGCCCGGAAACGACCCATGGTTATGGGTCGTCAGGTCCATATGCCGCACCACGTTCTTGCCTTCGAACTTGACGTCCATCGACCAGGAGGTGAAGTACACCTTGCCCTTGATCTTGCTGGTGATGATGCCTTTCTTCGGGGCGCGGCCGGGTTCGTCGCCGTAGCTGGTCTTGTAGTAGCTCTTGTTCTTGAGCATCACTTCCTTGCGGGTGATGCGGATGGTGCGCGTGCCCTTGGTGGTGTCCTTGGACAGCCCGGTGTTGGGGTACGGGATCGGAATGCCCAGGGGCATCGGCGGCGTCTGCGGCGGGGTGAAGCAGACGTCGGGAAAGGCCGCGATGGATTTTCCACTGGCCGACTTGCAGGAGATTTCCCGGTTGTTGGCATAGACCTCGTTGGCCATCAGGCGGCTCCTACCCGTTGGTAACGCAGCAACGCCACGGCGCGCTCGCCGGCATCGTTGCCCAGTTGATAGACGATGTTCGAGCCCAGGTTGTAACCCTTGCGCGATGCGGCCAATGCCACCGCCAGCATGGCCGGGCCGATGGCCGCGCCGCATTCGCCGATGCAGTCGGCGGGGTGCCAGATGTCGAACTCTTCCTTGACCACCCGCAGCGTGCGACTCAGCGCCAGGGCCGCTTCCTTGAAGTAGTACTGCTCGCCGGAGTTGTCGGTCAGCCGGTAGTCCATCTGCTCCATACGGCAGTTGCCGTCCTTGAGCGCCGCCTGGGTGGCCTGCACCAGGCCGTCGGCGCGCAGCGGGATGTCGTCGGCTTCCACGCTGGCTTTCTCGATGCCAAAACCCAGCCCGAAGCAGATCAGTTGCTCGGCGTCCTGGCGCACGGGCGCGCCGACCACCACCGCTGCCGCACCTTCGCCGGGAATGAAACCATTGGAATGGCGGCTGGTGAGCAGCCGCTGGCGTTGCTCGAAGGCGGACAGGGTGGCGGCGTTGAGAAACGAGTCGACCCCGGCGATCAGCACGTGGCGGTGGCCGCCTTCGTGGATCAGCCGGCGTGCATTGAGCAGTGCCACGCCGGCGCTGACCCGGCCCCGCGGGATCAACGTGGAGGCGCCATGAAACTGCACGCCCAACTCGCGCTCGATATCGCGCAGCAGGCCGTTGTCCAGGCCATCGCTACGGCCTGGGCGATCCAGTTCGGCGACGCCGAGCAGCAGCGGCGTAGCGGCGCAATCGATGCCCGGCAAGGCGGCGAGGCTTTCGGCGATGGCGCGGGCAGCCATCTTCACCAGCTTGGTGCGGCCGCGCCAGGGCTCTTCCAGTGGCACGCTGGCAGCGACTTGCCACTCACCGCCGGCGTCGATGAAACGGGTTTCCTGGAAATTGTCGAGGGCGCAGCGGATCGCCGCGCAACTGGCCGGCGCGCTCAGACCCACAGCACTGACCATGCCGCTGGAGAGGATGCTGAGGGCACTCATGACAGGTCATCCTCGGTCGAGCGGCTGCGGCTCAGCGCGGCCAGCGACGGGTAGTAATCCTTGCCCAGCTCGCGGGCGCGCCACCAGCCCCGGGATTTCTCGCCCACCAGCACCTGGGCGATCTCGAACAGGCTGCGCTTGAGTGGCCGGCGCGTGCGCCAGGTGATTTCCACCCGGTTGGCGTCGGTGTCGACCAGCAGGGTGTCGATGACCGCCTGCGCCGTTTCATGGCCACCGGTGCTGAGGAAATAGGTTACCGGCATGCGCACGCTGGGCACCCGGAAGCCGGCGCGCTCGGTGGGCAGCAGGCCGAGCAGGAAGACCTCTTCGCCACCCTTGAGGTAGTCGGTCTGCTGATCGGCCGGGGCCGCCTGGAAGTAGCGCTCGTCGAAGTCTCTAGGCAGGAAGGGAAACTGTTCGTCCTGCCAGGCCTGGTCGTAAGTGCCGGCGAAGCCGACGCGCGCCTGCCAGTGCTTGCCCAGCGGGCCCAGGGCCATGGGTTCGAAATCGCCATGGGGCGCATCCACCGGCTGGCCAAGTTTTTCGGTGTTGGGCATCGGCATGCCGACCACGGTGCCACCGCTCAGGCTGCGTGGGTACCAGCCCTGGCCGGCCGGGTTGCGCAGGTTGCACAGCAACTGCTCGGGGTTGCCGGGTGCCGGGTGGTTGCCGCCGAAGGCGCTGGCGTAGGAAATGTCCTGGCGCACGAAGGGCTGTGGCGCGCCGGCGCTGGTGCCCAGGGCGCCGGGCTGCCAGTGCCGCGGGCCGTACACGCTGAATGCCTTGCTGACCCGGCCGACGCGGATGCCCACGGTCAGCTGGCTGACCGGGCGGCCGCCTGGTGCGTGGGCGCTGCCGCTGACCAGCACGTCGCAGTAAGGCTTGAACGGCGCGAAGTCGAACTCGCGCAGTGGCGCCGAGAGTGCCGGATCGCCGGCGAAGGTGTCGCTCATCAGCAGCGGCTGCTGCTGCTCGTCGAGCAGGCGCGCCACGCTGCCGTCCACCGGCAGGTCGAAGGTGCCCTTGACGATGACCACCAGGTATTCACGGCCATCGGCGTCCAGGCCCTGGTTGTAGGCGGCGACCATACGCGTGGCGTTGAGCAGTTCCATGGGCGGCTTCTTAGTTGATCTGCACCGAACCGCCCTTGATGCGGTTCACGCCGCTGGAGCGGCTGGACAGGTAGGCGCCCTTGATCAGCACCTTGCCCTCGCGGGTCAGGGTGATGCTGGCCTTGCCGCAGCGCAGCACGATCTCACGCTCGGCGCTGAATTCCAGGCGTTCGCCGTCGATATGTGCCACGGCCGCTGGAGCAGTAACCGGCGCCTGTGGCAGGCGCTGGATGCGGCCGATCACCAGGGGCTGGCTCGGCTCGCCGCCGACGAACATCAATGCCACCTGGGCACCGATGTCCTCGCGGCTGAGGGCCGTGGTGGTGGTCGCGGCGATACCCGTCTCGGACGGGCAGCCGGGGAAGGCTACCACCGGGCTTGCGGCCTGCGGCACATCGAGCAGTACGCCGATGACCACGCCGTCCAGGCGAGTGGCGGCGGGAGTGTGGTGCTGGACAGTCATGGGGAGCTCCTGGCGGTGATCGCTGCCTAGTTCTGCAGGATTTTCTGGCCTTTCATCACGATGTTCTTGGCGGCCTTGACGTTGATCGCCCCGGAGCCGTCAATGCTGATGTTCTTGCCACGAATGACGATGGTGCCGTCCTTTTTCATGACGATGCTGGCAGCGCCGGTCTGCAGGGTGATCGAGTCGCCGGCCTTGAGCACGAAGTTCTTGCCGACATGCAGGTTGTCATCCTTGAGCACACGGCTGTTGCGCTCGCCGCGCACGTAGTGCGATTCGTTGCCGCCCGCCATGGTCGCCAGGTCCGCACCGATCAGCACGTACTCGTTGGCGGTGATCAGCGCGGTGCGGTCGGCACCGATGGTGGTGCGCTCGCTGCTGCCGACGCTTTCGGTGCGGTTGGCACCGATGCTGATGGTTTCGTTGCTGCCCACGCTCTCGGTACGGTTGGCGCCGATGCTGATGGTTTCATTGCTGCCCACGCTCTCGGTGCGGTTGGCGCCAATGCTGATGGTTTCGTTGCTGCCGACCTGCTCGGTGCGGTTCACGCCGATGGTGATGGTTTCGTTGTTGCCGACCTTTTCGCTGCGGTCGACACCGATGGTGATGGTCTCGTTGTTGTCCACGGTCTCGGTGCGGTCGTGTTTGACGTGCACCGTCTCGTCGTTGTCGATGGTCTTGCTGCGGTCGTGGCCGACCCAGTGGGTCTCGTCGTTCTCGACCTCGATGTCCTGGTTCTTCTCGGCGTGAATGAACAACTGCTCTTCGCCCTTCTTGTCCTCCATGCGGATTTCATTGAAGTTGGCCGGCGTGCCGCCCTTGCTCGAACGGCTCTTGGTGCCACTCTGGGTGGCGTTGGCGGGCAGGTCGTAGGGCACCGTCTGCTCGGCGTTGTAGACGCGGCCGGTGATGATCGGTCGGTCGGGGTCGCCTTCCAGGAAGCTGACGATGACTTCCTGACCGATACGGGGAATCTGGATCGAGCCCCAGTTCTTGCCGGCCCAGTTCTGCGACACGCGAATCCAGCAGGAGCTGTTTTCGTTGGACTGGTCGTGGCGGTCCCAGTAGAAGTGCACCTTCACCCGGCCGTACTGGTCGGTCCAGATTTCCTCACCCTTGGGGCCGACCACCATGGCGGTCTGCGGGCCCTGCACGATGGGCTGCACGGTCAGCGGCAGGGGGCGGAACACCTGGCTGGCGTCGATGCAGGTCAGGCTGCTGTCGAACTGGAAGCTCTCGCTGCCGCGGCCGCTTTCGTAGAGATCCTGGGTGATGGTGTATTCGCTGTCGACGATCAGGTATTCGCGGTTCTGGTCGTCGCGTGGGTAATCGGTGAGGCTGAACAGGTGGCCACTGCCCAGCCCGCGGGCGTTGCCCTTGAGGCGGATCTGCTCGTACTGCGCCTGGATCGCCTCGATGCGATTGCGCGCGTACTGCTCGCCGTCCTTGCTCTGCACGTATTCGCCCGGGTAGTCGTACAGCGGATAGTCGGCGTTGCTGTGCTCGCGGGCGATGCTGGAGCGCACTTCCAGGCGCGCGCTGGGGCGCTGGAAGTCGTAGTCGTTGAGCGCCAGGGAGCCGGGTTGCACTTCGTGGGCCAGGTGCCAGTCGTGGATGTGGTCGCGCTCGCGCATCTGGTCGTCGAGCGGGTAGAAGGGCACCCGCGCATAGCCTGGCGCCGTGCTGTGCGCGCCATAGGCATCGCAGAGCACCAGCACGTGGCGCTCCTGCTCGTGGCGGAAGTAGTAGTAGATGCCTTCCTGCTCCATCAGCCGGCTGACGAAGTCGAAGCTGGTTTCGCGGTACTGCACGCAGTAGTCCCACTCACGGTAGGAGCGGGTGAGGGCGTCCTCGAAGTCGGAAAAACCCAGGTCGCGGAACACCTGCTTGACGATGTCCGGCACCGTCTTGCTCTGGAAGATGCGGCAGTCGGAGGTACGTGACAACAGCCATAGCCAGGGCTTGAGGGTGACCTGGTAACTGGCGAACTGGCCACGATGGGCGGTCTGGCTGCAGCGCGCGACGATGCCGTGGAAGTAGCGGTCGCTGCCGTCGGTCAGTTGTACGGCCAGGCCCATGGGTTTACCGAGCAGCGCATTGAGCTTCAGCGAGGCGTTTTCCGAGGCCAGGCTCAGCTCATAGTGGAACAGGCGGCCCAGGGACTCGCTGCCGGCCATGCGCTCCATCACCAGCGCATTTTCGCCGAGTGGGCTGCTGACCTTGGCCATGCGCGACTGTTGTGTGATTGCCATGTGCCTATCCCTGCGATGCCATCCTGTGCCAAAGATAACCGGGAACGCGGTTACCTGCTGAGACGCCGTTCGGAATGTGCGCTCAAGAGGCTGGTCTGTCGAAGATCCGTCATGTGCCGAGGCGGTCGTGGCGTGCCGCCAGGCTGCTCGGCGCAGCTGCCAAAGGTGGCGCAAGCGGCATGCCGTTGTCCAGTAATGGCACGGCGCCACATTTCGCCCTGTGGCTTGCGGGCGCTGGCGCCTGATCCTAAGGTGCTGGTTTTCGCACATGGCGCCCTGTCGATGAACCTGGATTGCTTTGCCCCCCATGCCGAGCTTGCCGGTCGGCTGCTCTCGCGTTGCGCGCCATCGAGCGACGATGGCGCCCATGATCTGTCGCACCTGCAGCGGGTCTGGGCCAACGTTCGGCAACTGCAGCGCGAAGAGGGCGGCGACCTGCAGTTGCTGCTGGCGGCCGTGCTGCTGCATGACTGCGTGGCGGTGGAGAAGGATTCGCCATTGCGCTCCAGCGCTTCGCGGTTATCCGCCGCACAGGCCGGCGAATTGCTCGCTGGCATTGGCTGGCCGAGCGAGCGCATCGCCGCCGTGTGCCATGCCATCGAGGCGCACAGTTTTTCTGCCGCTATCATGCCCACCAGCCTGGAGGCGCGCATCCTGCAGGACGCCGACCGCCTGGATGCCATCGGCCTGATCGGCGTGGCGCGGTGCTTTCATGTCTCCGGGCGCCTGGGCAGCGCGCTGTATGACGCCGAGGATATCGATGCCCGGCAGCGCCCGCTGGATGATCAGCGCTTTGCCCTGGATCATTTTCACACCAAGCTGCTGGGCCTGGCCTCCGGCTTTCAGACAACGGCTGGCGCGCGTTTGGCGCAGCAACGGCACGCGCGGATGGTCGCCTTTGTCGACGCCTTTCGCGACGAAATCCAGCCCTTCGAGCAGTAGAGAACCCCATGCACTACGACGTAATCGTGATCGGCCTGGGCGCCATGGGCGCCGCCACCCTGTATCAGTTGGCCAAGCGCGGTGTACGCGTGGCCGGCGTGGATCGTTACGCGCCGCCCCATGATCAGGGCTCCAGCCATGGCGATACGCGCATTACCCGCCAGGCGGTGGGCGAAGGCGCGGCTTACGTGCCGCTGGCGCTGCATTCCCAGCGCATCTGGCGTGAGCTGGAGGCGCAGAGCGGCGAAGCGCTGTTCGAGGCCTGCGGCATGTTGATGCTCAGCAGCAGTCATCAGCCGACCCGCGGCCACGGCACGGCGGACTTCGGCGGCGAAACGGCAGCGCTGGCCAAACGCTTCGGTATCGAGCACAGCCTGCTGGATGCCGCGGGCATTCGCGCACGCTTCCCGCAGTTCGGCGGCTTTGGCGACGGGGCTACCGGCTATTACGAGCCGGGCGCCGGTTATGTGCGCCCCGAGCGGGCTATCGAGGTACAGCTGAGACTGGCCGAGACGCTAGGCGCGGTGTTGCACGGCAACACGCTTGTCGAGGCCATCGAGTCAGAGGCCGGAGGCATTCGTGTGCGCACCAGCAGCGGCACGCTTACCGCGGACAAGGCCATCGTCTGTGCCGGCATGTGGACGGGCAAGCTGCTCGGTGCCTCGGTCGAGGGCTTGCTCAAGGTCTGTCGCCAGCAACTGGTGTGGTTCGAGCTGGACGAGCCCGAGCGCTTTGCCGCCGGCTCGCCGGTGTACATCCTGCTGCACGGCGCGGCCGATACCGACAGCTGTTACGGCTTCCCGCCGTTGCCGGGCGAGAACGCCATCAAGATCGCCACCGAGCAATACCTCGAGGGCTGCGACCCGGATGCCGTGGACCGTAGCGTCAGCCAGGCGGATATCGACGCCCTGTACGACGCCCATGTGGCTGGCCGGCTGCTGGGGGTGTCCCGGCGGGTGCTGAAGTCCAAGGTCTGTACCTACACCCTCACACCGGATTTCAACTTCATCATCGATGCCCATCCGCAGATGGCCAACGTGACCCTGGTGTCGGCCTGCTCGGGGCATGGTTTCAAGCATTCCGCCGGCATCGGCGAGGCGCTGGCCATGCAGCATTGCAACGAGCCTGGCGCGGCAGACCTGTCGGCATTCTCGCTGGCGCGTTTCAGGTCGTAGCCTGCAATCGCTACCGACGAATAGACGGCAGCAAGGCGGAAGCGGCCGTAGGGTGGATGACGCTCTTTTCATCCACCATTGCAATCGCAGAGCGGTGGACGGATGAGGCGTCGTCCACCCTACGACCGGCTGCTATCGCCACGTTGCGGCCATCGCAGGCAATTTGAAGGCTAAAGATCATTGTCATTCAGCCAGCGGTACATCACATGGCAGTCCACCAGGCCCAGGGTGCGGTGGCGGTAGGCTTTGGGCAGGGTGCCGACGATGGTGAAGCCGTGCTTTTGCCACAGCGCCACGGCGACGGTGTTGCTGGCCACCACGGAATTGAACTGCATGGCCTTGAAGCCCAGCTCGCGGGCGGTGTGCAGCGAGTGCTGGCAAAGCGCGCCTGCCACGCCCTTGCCGCGGGCCGCTGGCGAGGTCATATAGCCGCAGTTGCACACGTGGTCGCCCGGGCCGGCGGCGTTGGCCTTGATGTAATAGGTGCCGAGGATCTGCCCGTCCTGTTCGGCCACATAGGTGGCGCGGGGCAGTTCGACCCAGGTCTTCCAGGCCGTTTCGCGGTCCATGGCGGGGTCGTAGGCGTAGGTTTCCTGGCCCTGGACGACATCATGGATGATCGGCCAGACCTGATCGAAGTCATTGGCGGTAATGGGGCGGATATTCACGTGGCTTCCTGTGGCTGGGTCACGCCTTGAACATGCGTGGGTCGTAGGTGAAATCGTAGGTATCGACGATGCGGATGCGGCTCACCGCGGGGTGCAGCGGGTTGACCACCAGGTTGCGCTCCAGTGGCAGCACCGCGGATGGCACGATCAGGCCGAGGTGGCTGACGGCGCGCAGCCAGGTGCTGCCAAAATCCATGCTCGGGCGATCCACCGGCAGGGCGTTCCAGCCGTCTGGCAGTTCGCCGACGGCAGGCTCCCAGTAAAGATCCGGGTCGTCCGGCAACTCGAAACAGGTGATCTTCATCGGCATCGCCGGCGGGCCTTCGGCGTGGACGAAGGTTTCCAGGCAGCAGATGCCGGGGCTGAGGCCCATGTACACGGCGGCGATGTCCTGTTCGTTCCAGCGGCCACCTTCGATGGCGGCGCCACGCCCGGACAGATCGGTCGCTCGCTTGGCCTTGGCCACGCGCCAGGCACGCATCAGGCAGCGCCACCCCAGTCGAGGGCGTTGAGCACCCGGCGTACCTGCTTGGCGCCGATTTCCGTCTCGCAGAGCATGATCGGCGCCTGGCTGCCGAGCGAGCGATTGCTGCGCGACATCCACTCGGCAGCGGCCTGGCGGCTCTCGAATACCTCTTCAGCCAGCTGGCAGACCATGGCGATCCGATCCAGGCGCTCCGAGGCGACCGGGTCGAGCACCTTGCGCTCGCGGCGGCGGCGTTCGAGGGTCGAGATCGAGGCGTTGAGGAGGATTTCCAGGCTGCGCTCGGGCAGGCTGAAGGTCGCCTTGACGGCCTGCACCAGGTCGGCAGCGAAGCCGTCCCTGATCTGCTGCAGGCGCTCGGCTTCGCTGAGCTTTTCCCGCCCGGCGCTGAAATCCCAGAAGGCAGCGACCACGGGCGAGTGGTCGTCCTTGCCCTCTTTGGCCTGACGCATTGCGGTAATGCTCATGCTGCCTCCTTCATTTGAATAAAAATAAACGTCAAATGAAGGTTACGCCATTCCGCTCGCGTTTGCACGCCTGGCTGCTGGATGGCAAAAGCTGCGATGTTGGTTTACGCGGGCCAGTTACAGCTGTTGTAGGCATCCAGCACCGCCGGGTTCTCCTCGAAATGGAAGGTTTTGCCGGTGCGCAGGTTCCTGTACTGGAAATCGAATACCACGGCGCCCTGATGGTGAAAGCTGTAGCGCCCGCCGATGCGTTCTTCGTCAGGCAGCACCTCCAGCCAGGTGCTGAGGTATTCCCACGGGCGACCCTCTACCTCGTCGACCACTTCGCTGCTTTTGAACACGATGGGCAGGCTGTCGGCCTGGCCGGCATACAGCACCGTGCCGGCGCGGCTCCACTCGCCTTGTTCGGTGGTGAACAGGGTCAGGCTCAGGCGGATCGGCTTGCCGCCGCCGGTCGATTGCAGGCAGCGCACATCGTCTGCCCAGGCTGGCGCGCAGGCGGTGACCAATAGCGCGCCTGCCAGCAGACGCCTCACCTGTCGTAGCCTTCGGCGATGTGCTGATCCTTGAGCTTCACGTAGTTGCCAGCGGTGTAGCTGAAGAAGTTGCGCTCCTTGTCGTTCAGTGGCCGCGCCTGTTTCACCGGGCTGCCGACATACAGGAAGCCGCTCTCCAGCACCTTGCCCGGCGGCACCAGGCTGCCGGCGCCGATGATCACCTCGTCCTCGACCACCGCGCCGTCCATCACCGTGCTGCCCATGCCGACCAGGATGCGGCTGCCCAGGGTACAACCGTGCAGCATCACCTTGTGGCCGATGGTCACTTCGTCGCCGATGATCAGCGGGAAGCCGTCCGGGTTGAACGGCCCGGCGTGGGTGATGTGCAGCACGCTGCCGTCCTGCACGCTGGTGCGCTTGCCGATGCGGATGCGGTGCATGTCGCCGCGGATCACGGTCAGCGGCCACACCGAACTGTCCTCGCCGATTTCCACGTCGCCGATGACCACCGCCGAGGCGTCGACGAATACGCGGTCGCCAAGCTGCGGGGTGATGGATTGGTAAGTACGAATCGCCACGATAGAACCTCTTAAGCTGCGTCGGGGGTTGATTGTAATTAAGATGACCGCCATATCAGTTGTCAGTCTTTCTAATTCATTCCACCACAGGTACCCGACGTGAGTGCGAACAATCCCCTGTTGCAAGATTTCGACCTGCCGCCGTATTCGACCATCAAGCCCGAGCATGTAGAGCCGGCGGTGGATGCCATTCTCGCCGAGAGCCGCAGCGTGGTCGCCAAGGTGCTGGCCAGCCAGGGCGATGCACCGCGCTGGGAAAGCCTGATCGACGCGCTCGACGAGCAGGGCGCCAAGCTGGGCCGCGCCTGGAGCCCGGTCAGCCACCTCAATGCCGTGCGCAACAACCCCGAGCTGCGCGCCGCCTACGAGGCCTGCCTGCCGAAGCTGTCGGAATACTGGACGGAAATGGGCCAGAACCGCGCCCTGTTCCAGGCCTACGAGGCGCTGGCTGCCAGCCCCGAAGCGGCGAATTTCGACGTGGCGCAGAAGACCATTCTCGAACAGGCCCTGCGTGATTTCCGCCTGTCCGGTATCGACCTGCCGCCCGAGCAGCAGAAGCGCTACGGCGAGATCCAGATGCGCCTGTCCGAGCTGGGCAGCCGCTTCTCCAACCAACTGCTGGACGCCACCCAGGCCTGGACCAAGCACATCGAGGACGAAAGCCTGCTGGCCGGCATCACCGAGTCGGCCAAGGCGCAGATGCAGCAGGCCGCCGAAGCCAAGAACCTGCAGGGCTGGCTGATCACCCTGGAATTCCCCAGCTACTACGCGGTGATGACCTACGCCGACAACCGCGCGCTGCGCGAAGAGCTGTACGCCGCCTACTGCACCCGCGCCTCGGAGCAGGGCCCGAACGCCGGGCAGAACGACAACGGCCCGGTGATGGCCGAGATTCTCGAGTTGCGCCAGGAGCTGGCACGCTTGCTGGGCTTCGCCAACTACGCCGAGCTGAGCCTGGCCAGCAAGATGGCCGAGTCCAGCGAGCAGGTGCTGAGCTTCCTGCGCGACCTGGCGGTACGCAGCAAGCCGTTCGCCGAGCAGGACTTGAGCGAGCTGCGTGCCTTCGCCGCCGAGCAGGGCTGCAACGACCTGCAAAGCTGGGACGTGGGCTACTACAGCGAGAAGCTGCGCGAGCAGCGCTACAGCATTTCCCAGGAAATCCTGCGTGCCTACTTCCCCATCGACAAGGTGTTGAGCGGCCTGTTTGCCATCGTCGAGAAGCTCTACGGCATCCAGATCAAGGAGCTGCATGACTTCGACACCTGGCACCCGGACGTGCGGCTGTTCGAGATCAGCGAAAACGGCGGGCACGTCGGGCGTTTCTTCTTCGACCTCTACGCCCGCGCCAACAAGCGCGGTGGTGCCTGGATGGACGGCGCCCGCGACAAGCGCCGCGCATTGAGTGGCGAACTGGTCAGCCCGGTGGCCAACCTGGTGTGCAACTTCACGCCTGCTTCGGCCGGCAAGCCGGCGCTGCTGACCCATGATGAAGTCACCACGCTGTTCCACGAATTCGGCCATGGCCTGCATCACCTGCTGACCCGCGTCGAGCATGTCGGCGTGTCCGGCATCAACGGCGTGGCCTGGGACGCCGTCGAGCTGCCGAGCCAGTTCATGGAAAACTGGTGCTGGGAGCCCGAGGGCCTGGCGCTGATCTCCGGCCATTACCAGACCGGCGAACCGCTGCCCCAGGACCTGCTCGACAAGATGCTCGCCGCCAAGAACTTCCAGTCCGGCCTGATGATGGTGCGCCAACTGGAGTTCTCGCTGTTCGACTTCGAACTGCACGCCACCCATGGTGACGGCCGCAGCGTACTGGAGGTGCTCGAAGGCATCCGCGACGAGGTCTCGGTGCTGCGTCCGCCGGCCTACAACCGCTTCCCCAACAGCTTCGCGCACATCTTCGCCGGCGGTTACGCGGCCGGTTACTACAGCTACAAGTGGGCCGAGGTGCTGAGCGCCGACGCCTTCTCGAAGTTCGAGGAAGAGGGCGTGCTCAACCCGCAGACCGGTCGTGCCTTCCGCGAGGCGATCCTGGCGCGCGGTGGTTCCCAGGCGCCGATGGTGCTGTTCGTCGATTTCCGCGGCCGTGAGCCAAGCATCGACGCGCTGCTTCGCCATCTCGGCCTGAGCGCGGAGGCGGCATGAGCGACGCGCCTGTAGAGGTCACGCCCAAGCGCTTTATCGCCGGCGCCGTGTGCCCGGCGTGCAGCGAGATGGACAGCATCAAGATGTGGAACGTCGACGGCGTGCCGCACCGCGAGTGCGTGCAGTGCGGTTACGCCGACACCCTGGACGAGCGCGGCAACTCGGTGGCCAGGGAGCTGCCGACCCGCGTCAACGTCAGCGGCCTGACGCCGAAGAAGCCGGCCGACCCCAAGGTCAAGGCGGTGCAGTTCTTCCCCAATCCGAAGCTGAAGAAAAGCGACGACTGACAGCATCGCCACAATAAAAAACGCCGCTCCAGTTGGAGCGGCGTTTTCGTTTCCACGGCAGCGATCAGGTACGCAGAATCTCGTTGATCGCGCTGGGTTTCGGGCGCAGTGCGCTGAACACTTGCCAGAGGATGAACGCCAGCGCCAAGCCGAGGAAGGTGCCGGCGATGGGGTTGGTGAAGAACTCCGTGAAGTTGCCATCGGACAGCATCAGGCCGCGGCGCAGGTTGGTTTCCGCCATCGGCCCGAGGATGAAGCCGATGATGAACGGCGCCGCCGGCATGCCCGCTTTGACGAACCCGTAGCCGAGCAGACCGAACAGCAGGATCGACCAGACGTCGAACAGGCGGCTGGAGAGGCCGAAGGCACCGACCACGCACAGCACCAGGATGATCGGCAGCAGGATGTGCTTGGGCACGTCGAGCAGCTTGATGAACAGGCGCAGGCCGTAGAACTCCATGAACAGCATCATCACCGTGGCGACGATCAGCGCGGCGAAGATGGTGTACACCAGTGGCCCCTGGCTGATGAACAGCAGCGGGCCAGGCTGGATGCCGTGGATCAGGAAGCCGCCGAGCATGATCGCGGTAACGGTGTCACCGGGAATGCCGAGGGTCATCAGCGGCATCATGGCGCCACCGATACCGGCATTGTTGGCGGTCTCGCTGGCCACCACGCCACCGATGTTGCCCTTGCCGTAGGTGTCACCATCCTTGGCGCGCTTCTTGGCGATGATGTAGGACACCAGGTTCGAGGTACCCGCGCCGATACCCGGCAGGATACCGATGCCCAGGCCGATCAGGCCGGAGCGGCCAGCGTTGGGCAGTTGCTCGCGGAACTCCTTGAGCGAGAAACCGAAGCCCTTGATGTTTTTCATGCTCACCGACTTGGCCTTGCCCTGCACGGCATGCCGGCCGGTTTCGGCGAGTTTGATGATCTCGGCCACGGCGAACATGCCGATCATCACCGTCAGCATCGAGAAACCGCCGTTGAGCTCGCTGAACCCGAAGGTGAAGCGGCGGATGGCCTCGACCGGGGCGATGCCCACGGTAGACACGGCGATGCCCAGTGCACCGGCGAACAGGCCCTTGACCATGGAGCCGGCCGACAGGGTGGCGATCAGGGTCAGGGAGAATACGGCGATGGCGAAGTATTCATGGGGCCCGAAGCTCAGGGCTACCTTGGCCAGCTGCGGGGCGATGAACATCAGCGCGGCGATGCTGAAGATGGTGCCCAGGAACGAGAACACGATGCCCACGCCCAGCGCTTTTACGCCATGGCCCTGTTCCATCAGCGGGCCGCCGTCGAACACCGTGGCGATGGAGGAGGGCGTACCGGGGATCTTCAGCAGGATCGCCGAGATCAACCCCCCCGAGGTGGCACCGATGAACAACGCCACCAGCAGTGACAGGCCCGCTTGCGGGCCCATGGTGAAGGTCAGCGGCAGGCACAGCGCCACGGCCATGGTGGCCGACAGCCCCGGCACGGCGCCGAAGACGATGCCCATGGCCACGCCAACGGCCATCAGCATCATGATGTTCAATGAGAAGACGGCACCGAAGCCTTGCTGCAGTAAGTCGAGCATGGTCGATCCTCAGATGAAGTTGTTCAGCAGGCCAGCGGGCAGCAACAGGTCGAAGGCCTCGCGGAACAGCAGGAAGATGACGGCCGAGCAGATCGCCGCGGTCAGCAGGTAGACGACGTGCCGAGGTTTCTGCGTGACGGGCGTCAGCACCAGGAACTGCAGGTACAGGTAGATCACCGTCATGATCGGGAATCCGACCGGGCCGAGCAGCGCCATGTACCCGAGGATCAGGCCGAGGGTCAGCAGCACGGTTTTCGGTTCGATGACATCGGCTGGCGCTTCTTCCTTGGGCACCTCGGGCAGGTCGCTGGCGGTGGTCACGGGCACTTCTGCGCCGGGCCCTTTCTTCGGCAATGCGCCGAGCAGCTGAAACACGCCCAGCAGGGTCAGGAAACCGGCCAGCAGCACGGGCAGGGTGCCGGCATCGATGCCGTCATGCCCGGGCAACTGGTAGGCCATCACCATGTAGGCGAGGCTGACACCGATCATGACCACGCCAATGATCAGCTCTTTCTTTTTCGCGGTGGTGCTCATGTGAAACCTCGAAGAACGAATGCGCGGCGCCGGCCCGCTCATTGAGCCGGCGCTGCGTCATGACTCACTTGGCCTGGCGCAGTTGATCCTTGAACTGCATGAAGTCTTCGCGGGTCTTGGCCAGAACCTGCTTGGCCTCTTCGGTGCCGTAGAACGCGACAGGTTGCTTGAATTTCTTCAGGTCTTCGGCGTACTCGGGTTTCTCGGTGATCTGTTTCATGATGTCAGACATCTTCTTGATGATCGCCGGGTCGGTACCTTTCGGGAAGGCCACCACGTAAGGCTTGTCCATGGTGATGTCCAGGCCTTGCTCTTTCAGGGTCGGCACGTCGCCCAGCAGTTCGTTGCGCTCGGCGTTCGGCTGGCCGAGGGCAACCATCTGGCCGCCGTTGACGTAGTCCTGTACCGAGCCATAGGTGATGGCGCCCAGATCGAGGCGGCCGCCCAGCATGCCCACCACGCGGTCGGATACGGTGCCACCATCGACCATCTTCAGTTTGGCGCCGGTGAGTTTTTCCAGCATCAGGCCCTGCAGGTGCGAGAAGCTGCCCATCTCGGTGCCGTAGGTGATGCTGCCCGGCTTGGCCTTGGACTTCTCGACCAGATCCTGCATGTTGGTCACGCCCGACTGCTTGGAGGCGACGAACACGGTGCTCTTGTCGACGCCGGCAATGCAGGCCACATCGAAGGTCTCGTAGCTGTCTTCGGTCAGACCCGCCACTTCGTTGACGATCAGCTGCCCCGGGTGGGTGAACAGAATGGTGTTGCCGTCAGCGGCTGCGCCTTTCACCTGCTCGGCTGCCAGGGTTCCGCCACCACCGGCGACATTGGTCACCACCATGTTCTTGCCGGTGATCTCGTTGAAGTACTTGGCCATCATGCGGGCGTTGAAGTCGGTATCACCGCCCGGGTTGGCGATCACCACGACCTGCACCGGGCGGGTCGGCCATTTGACCTCATCAGCAATGGCTGCTGATTGAGCGCCGATGGCACCCATGCCGACGACGGCAGATAGAAGAGAGGCGCGGAATATTTTTTTCATTGGAAGCTCCGTGGTGGTGTAGGACCGTCAGTTCATGACGATGAATCGGGAACGGCGCATCGCTGCCGTGCCGCAAGGCGAAGGAAGACAGGGCGTGACTCGGGTGCGGTAGCGTGGCCATGGCAGAAGCCTTGGTGGCCGACAGGCAGGCATGCGGGAGCGGCGTGATCAGGCGCAGGCATGGGCGCTTGACCGGGGTAAGGGGAGCAGAGGTGTCGGGGCACCCGGGTAGGCAGTTGTGGTCGTAGGCATGACCGTAGCCTCTCTTGTTATAGGTTGTCGTATGACTTGGCGAATTAGTACCAAGCTCGCTCGGTGCTGTCAACGGAACCCTTGCTGTTGATGCGCTTTGAGTCACGTGCAGAAATGCGACTGGGCTTCTGAGAAGCCGCGGTAGGTAGGTGTGGGATGATTTTTTATGGTGTTGTACGATAACGTATGACAAAAGTTGTGTTCGAGTCCGTATGCTCGTTCTCCATCCGCCCGCGCGCTCCCGGCGCCGTATAACAACAAACAAGGCCCCTGATGATCAACATTGCCCCCGCAGCCCCCGACATCCGCTGTGAACCCTGACGCCGGCCTTTTTCCCGTGTCGTGTTTCATCGCAAGGATCGCTCATGGCTGCCCCTAGAATCGGACGCGTACGCTTCAGCATCGTGGCGATGCTGTTTCTGGTCACTGCGGTGACCTTTGCCGACCGCTCGAGCATGTCCATCGCCGGGGCGGCCCTGCAGGCCGACCTGGGCATCGACGCGGTGACCCTCGGTTATATCTTCTCGGCATTCGGCTGGGCCTACGTGGTCGCGCAGATTCCTGGCGGCTGGCTGTTCGACCGTTTCGACGTCAAGCGCGTGTACGCCATCGCCCTGTTGAGCTGGTCGGCGCTCACCTTCGCCCAGGGTTTCGTCGGCTTCCTGCCGGTGGCCTGGACGGTGGCCAGCCTGTTTCTGCTGCGCGTGGCGGTCGGCCTTGCTGCGGCCCCTTGTTTTCCCGGCAACGCGAGGATCATCGCCGCCTGGTTCCCGAGCGCCGAGCGCGCCACCGCCACCGCGGTGTCCGGCTCGGCGCAGTATTGCTCCACGGCGCTGTTCGCCCCCTTGATGGGCTGGGTGGTGCAAGCCTTTGGCTGGCAGCAGGTGTTCATCGTGCTCGGCTGTTTCGGTTTCGCGCTGTGCTTCCTCTGGGCGCGAACCATCCACAGCCCGCGCCTGCATCCGCGCATCGGCGCCGCCGAGTTCGCGCATATCGAGCGCGGCGGCGGGCTGCTCGACCTGACGCCGCTGCCCGCGACCGGCAAGCCCCGGCAGCGCGGCCATCTTTGGCAGCTGCTGAGCCAGCGCACCCTGCTGGGTATCTACGCCGGCCAGTACCTGAGCAATGCCACCACCTACTTTCTGCTGACCTGGTTTCCCGTGTATCTGGTGCAGGAGCGTGGCATGACCCTGATCGGAGCCGGTTTCGCTGCGGCATTGCCGGCCATCAGCGGCTTTGTCGGCAGCCTGGCGGGCGGCATGCTTTCCGATGCCCTGGTACGTCGCGGCTACTCGCTGACCCTGGCGCGCAAGCTGCCGATCGTCACTGGCATGACGTTGTCGGCCTCCATCGGCCTGTGCGTGTTCGCCGACAGCGACGCCGCGGTGCTGGCGCTGATGGCCCTGGCGTTCTTCGGCAAGGGCTTCGGCACCCTGGGCTGGACACTGGTGGCCGACACCTCGCCGCGGCAGATCGTCGGGCTCAGCGGCGGGCTGTTCAACAGCTTCGGCAACCTGGCGGCGATCACCACGCCGATCATCGTCGGTTACCTGGTCAGCCGCAGCGGCTCGTTCGACCTGGCCCTGGCCTACGTGGCGGCCAACTCCCTGCTGGCGGTGCTTTGTTACCTGCTAGTGGTCGGCCGTATCCAGCGCATCGAACTGAAAGACTGAAAACCCGCCGACGGAGGAAGAGAGACCATGAGCATGCTTGATCAGCGTTTGCTGCAGGATCTGGAAAAGGTGGTCGGCGAAGCCGGTCTGGTACGCGATGAACAGCGCCTGCAAAGCTACCTGAGCGACTGGCGCAACGCCTACCGCGGCAAGGCCGCGCTGGTGGTGCGCCCGGCCAGCACCGAGCAGGTCGCGGCGGTGGTTCGCCTGTGCAGCGCGGCCGGCGTGGCCCTGGTGCCCCAGGGCGGCAACACCGGTTTGTGTGGCGGTTCGATTCCAGACGGCTCCGGCACCCAGGTGGTGCTGTCGCTGACGCGCATGACGCAGATTCGTGACGTGGACGCCGGCAACGAAACCATCACCGTCGAGGCCGGCGTGCTGCTGCAGCGCCTGCAGGAGGCGGCTGCCGAGGCCGGCCGGCTGTTTCCGCTATCCCTGGGCGCCGAGGGCAGTTGCACCGTGGGCGGCAACCTGGCGACCAACGCCGGCGGCACCGCCGTATTGCGTTACGGCAACATGCGCGACCTGGTGCTGGGCCTGGAAGTGGTGCTGCCCGACGGGCGCATCTGGAACGGCCTGCGCGGCCTGCGCAAGGACAACACCGGCTACGACCTCAAGCACCTGTTCGTCGGCAGCGAGGGCACCCTGGGCATCATCACCGCCGCCGTGCTCAAGCTCTACCCGGCGGTGCGCAGCCGCACCACCGCCTGGGTCGCGTTGCCGAGCCCACAGGCGGCGGTCGACCTGATCGGGCGCATGCGCGCCCTGTGCGGTGATCGCCTGACCGGCTTCGAGCTGATGTCGCGGCAGAGCGTGGAATTCGTGCTGCGCCACGTGGCCGGCTGCAGCGAGCTGTTCGCCGAGCCGCACCCCTGGTACGTGCTGATCGAACTGAGCGACACGCTGGTCGACGCGCCCCTGGCCGAGATGCTGGAAAGCGGCCTGGGTGAGGCCTTCGAGCAGGGCGAAGCGTTGGACGCCGTGGTGGCCAGCAATGAGGCGCAGGTTGCCGCGCTATGGAAGCTGCGCGAGGGCATTTCCGAGGCGCAGAACCATGAAGGGCCAAGCCTCAAGCACGACATCAGCGTGCCGGTCAGTCGTATTCCTGCGTTCATTGCCCAGGCCGACGCGCGCCTGCAACAGGCCTTCCCGGGTGTGCGTATCGTCGCCTACGGCCACGTCGGCGACGGCAACCTGCACTACAACATCAGCAAGCCGCTGGGCAGCGAGGATGCACCGTTCAAGGCTCAGGCCGAGGCGATCATGCAGCTGATCTACGACGTGACCGCGGCGTTCGCCGGCAGCATCAGCGCCGAGCACGGCCTCGGCCAGGCCAAGCGCGAGGCGGCGCGCCGCTACAAGGACCCGCTGGAGCTGGAGCTGATGCGCACCCTCAAGAACGCCCTGGATCCGGCCGGGTTGATGAACCCGGGCAAGCTGCTCTGAGCCTTCGTCTGGAGTTCGCGGGGGACGTGGCGGATACTGCCGGCCTTTCGTGACTGCATTAAGGATGTGCGCGTGCGCTTGCTGCTATTGCCCCTGCTTGCCATCGGCCTGCCTGCGCTGGCCGATGTGCGTATCGATGACCTCACCGCCAAGCGCAGCGACTGGGAGACCTATCGCTTCCCGCTGCTGGTCGGCGACAGCCCGGCCATCGGGCGTATCAACACCTTTTTGCATGCGCGCGAACTGCAGGCGCTGCCGGGGCGGTTCAGCAAATCGCCGTTCGAGAAGGTACAGCCCAAGGATGGGGAAATCTGGGGCGTGAACAACCTCGATTATCAGGTCGTCGGCCAGGGGCCAGGCTATCTGTCGCTGAACATCGACGGCGAGTACACCGGCGCCTACACCAGCCAGGGTTCACGCAGCTACAACTTCGACCTGGCCAGCGGGCGGCCCATCGGCTTGCCGCAGTTGCTCACTCCCGAGGGGTTGCTGCGTGTGCAGGGCGAGCTGCAGAAGCAGCGGGTCAAACGCCTGGAAGATTTCCTGACCGCATTGCCGCCCGCCAAGGCCGACGACGCCGAAAACCTCAGCGACGACGAGCAGTGGCTGGAAGGTCAGCGCGCCATGTACAGCCAATGCGTGGGCATGCGCCGCGCCGCCAGCCTTGACTACGACCGCTTGCAGCTGGGCAGCGACAGCCTGACGCTGATAGGCGAGACCTGTGCCAACCATGCCAGCCGTGCGCTGGACGACCTTGGCGAGTTCGCCAACAGCCTCGGCTATCAGGCCCTGAGCGGCGATCTCAGCCCCTACGGCCGCTGCCTGCTGCTGGAAAAACGCAGCGACTGCACCTTGCCGGCCAATAGCACGGCGCAAGGCGTCTACCACGGCACCCTCGGGCGTTATCCGATCACCCTGGTGATCGAGCAGCCCTATGCCGATCACAGCCTGTCGGCCAGCTACTTCTACGACAAGCATGCCAAACAGATCGAACTGGGCGGCGAATTCCAACAGGACTTCCTCACCCTTCACGAAAACGGCGAACCGCCGGCCCGCTTCGAACTCGAATTCCAGGCCGATGGCAGCCTGACCGGCACCTGGCAGCAGGGCGACAAGCCGGCGCTGGCGGTGAAACTCACCCCGTAACGCTCGACGAGGAGGACTTATGTGGCATCTGGTCTGTGGTGACAACGCTGTCGCCGGCGTCGCCCATGTGATCGGCCCGCAGGCCGCCGAAGCTGGCCTGCGCGTACTGCGCGACGATCTGGCCGTCGGCCCGCTTGGCGATGTCGACACACTGCCCTGTGCGGCGCGCGTGGCGTTCTGGCACGCGCTGTGGCCCGAGGGCGTGACGCCGCTGCCGGATTTCGCTACGGAGCTGCCCGCCGATGCGCAGTGGCTTGCCGGCCTGGCGCTGCAGGCGCGGCCGGTTACCGTCTGGCATGGCGACAGTGCCAGCGAGCAGCTGCTGTTGGCGCGGGTAGCCAGCGCGTTGGAAGGCAGCCCCGTGGCGCTGATCGAGGTGGCCTGCGGCACCGGCAACAGCTGGGTGCAGAGCCGCCAGGCGGTGGCCATGCATGCGCCGCAAGCGCTGCTGGGCCTGGCCAAACCGCGTGTGGTCGAGGCCCAGCGCCGTGCCAGCCTGGCCGCGCAATGGCGTGCCGCCGTGGCCGATGGCGGGCTGATTCATCGCTGGCAGGCGGGCCATTTCACGGCCGAGGATTACCAGGCCATCGACGCGGCGCTGCTGCGCCACGCCCGCGCCGAGCCGCAGCCTCTGGCCCGGGTGATGGCCGAGGTGATGGCGCGCTGCGACGGTTTCTTCGCCAGCGATTACTTGCTGTTCTGGCGTGCCCGCGAGCTGGCGGCAAGCGGTCAGCTGGTAGTCGATGGCGAGCCCGGCGAGCACGGCTACTCGGGCCTGCAGGTGCGCCGTAGCAGCTGATTCAGGCGCTGAAGAACTCGCCGGGCGTGGCACCGAACTGCTGGCGAAACGCGGCGATGAATGCCGAGGTCGAGTCGTAGCCGCAGAGCAGGGCGACATCGGTGACCCGCTCGCCGCGCTCCAGCGGCGTCAGCGCACCGAGCAGGCGCAGGCGTTGCCGCCAGGCACGAAAGGTCAGGCCGGTGTCGCGCAGGAACAGGCGGCTCAGGGTCTTTTCCGACACGCCAAGCTCGTTGCCCCAGGCGGCCAGCGTGCGGTCATCGTCCGGCTTTCGCTGCAGGCGGCTGCAGAGTTTTTTCAGGCGCGGGTCGCTTGGCAGGGGCAGCGACAGGCGCACTTCCGGCGCCATCCGCAGGCGGTCGAGCAGCACCCCGGCGAGGCGGCCATCCGGCCCGCTTTCGTCATACTCCACCGGTAGCTCGCAGAAGCTGCGGATCAGCTCGCGGGTCAGCGCATCCACGCCCAGCACGCGGCAACCTGGCGGTGGGTTTTGCGGGCTGTCGTCGTGCAGGTACAGGCTGCGCATCTCGGTATTCGGCGAACTGAGCACCTCATGCTCCAGGCCGGCGGGAATCCAGATCGCCCGCTGCGGCGGCGCGACGAAGCTGCCGGCCGCGGTGCGTACGTGCAGCACGCCCTGAATCGCGTAGGTCAGTTGCACCCAGGCATGGCTGTGGCGCGGTGTGCCGGTCTGCCGGGGCAGTGATTCGTTGCGTGCGTAGAGCGGGCGGGGCAGGCGCTCCAGCTGGGGAATACTGCGTTCGGTGATGCTGCTTTGTCCGTTAGGCGACATGATCTGGCTTTATGGCGTTAGTCGGCAATTCGGGGTCAGGGTAGAGTGGCCGCCTTTATGTGGCAACTGCCTGCCATCGCCTGCCCGGAGTGCTGCCCATGGCCCGTTCCCGTTTACTGCCCGACAACTTCACCCTGACGCTGATCGCCGTCGTGCTGATCGCCACCTTCCTGCCCGTCAGCGGCCAGGCGGCGGTGGCCTTCGGCTGGATCACCAACCTGGCCATCGCCCTGCTGTTCTTCCTGCACGGCGCCAAGCTGTCGCGCGCAGCAATCGTCGCTGGCGCCGGCCACTGGCGTCTGCACCTGCTGGTGTTCAGCTGCACCTTCATCCTCTTTCCGCTGCTGGGGCTGGCGCTCAAGCCGCTGCTATCACCGATGATCGGCGCCGAGCTGTACCTGGGCATGCTCTACCTGTGCGCCCTGCCGGCTACCGTACAGTCAGCCATCGCCTTCACCTCCCTGGCGCGCGGCAATATCCCGGCGGCGATCTGCAGCGCAGCGGCCTCCAGCCTGTTCGGCATCTTTCTCACCCCGCTGCTGGTGGCGCTGCTGATGGACGTGCAAGGCAGCAGCGGTTCGACCCTGGACGCCATCGGCAAGATCACCCTGCAACTGCTGGTGCCCTTCATCCTCGGGCAGATCGCCCGGCGCTGGATCGGCGCCTGGGTCGGCCGCAACAAGAACTGGCTCAAGTACGTCGACCAGAGTTCGATCCTGCTGGTGGTCTACACCGCGTTCAGCGCGGCGGTGGTCGGTGGCCTGTGGAGCCAGGTGTCCTGGCCGACCCTTGGCATGCTCATCGGCGCCTGCTGCCTGTTGCTGGCCCTGTCGCTGGGCATCACCGCGCTGCTCGGCAAATGGTGCGGTTTCAATATGGAAGACCGCATCACCATCCTGTTCTGCGGCTCGAAAAAGAGCCTGGCCACCGGCGTGCCGATGGCCCAGGTGCTGTTCGCCGGCAGCAGCATCGGCCTGATGATCCTGCCGATGATGATCTTCCACCAGATCCAGCTGATGGTCTGCGCGGTGATTGCCCAGCACTACGCCCGACGCCCGGAGGCCGTCATCGAGGCACCGGCCGCGCAGCCGGCGCCTGTCGCCAAGGCGCCGTGATGGCGTCCGCGCCGGAGGTTAGAACAGTTTGTGCACGAAGCTGAGCACGAACTTGTTGCCCTCGGTGCGGTTCTCGGCGTCCTGCTCGAAATAGCTGTTGGCGGTGAGGATGTTCTCCTTGGAGAACCCATAGGTGAAGCCCGGGCCGATGGCCCAGACCTGCTCGCGGCGGCCGCTGACATCGCGGCCGTCGACCTGGGTATCACTGATCTGCTTGAGCCAGTAACCGGTCAGGCCGACGCTCAGTTTGTCGTTGAGCGCGTACTGGGTGGCGAAATTGGCGTGCAGCGCCTGGCCGGCCTGGGTGCTCGACACATCGCCGAACGCCGCTGACGGGTCACGGTTCTTGGCGTTCCACAGGTACCAGAAGCGGCCGCTGACCGACCACCTGGGGGTGAACCAGTAGGTGGCCGCGTAGTAGGGGTTGAACGACCAGAAGTTGCTGCCCGGGTTGACCGACTTGTCACGGTCGTAGGCGCCGGTCGGCAGGATCACCTCGGCCTCGAGGCGCTGGGCGAACAGCGGCGAGCCGTCGGCGCGGGTGGTCAGCGGCGATTGCAGGAACGCCCCCAGCACCAGGTCGCCCAGGCCTTCACGTGAGCTGAGCACGCTGTTGTCGAGGCCGTCATCCACCTCGGCATGGGCCAGCCAGGGCAGGATCACCGTGGCGCCGGGCATCCAGCCGTTGGCCAGCGGCTGGCCCAGGTGGATGTACTGGGTGACCGGCGCGAAGGTCTCGATCTCCTGCCTGGGCAGCGGCAGCTTGTCGCCGCGCTGGTCGTTGAAGCGCGAAGCCTTGCCGTAGATCAGGTACTCGACCACGTAGTCGCCCGGCCCGCCGGGCAGCGGCGCGCCGTCGTAGAAGCTGGTGGAGCCCAGGTTGACGGAGGGCAGGTCGTAGGCCTGGGCGGTGCCCGCCAGGGCAGCCAGGCCGAGGCTCAGCGCCGAGAGGCGTGATGCGTGCATGGTGATGATCCTTGTCTTGTTGTTTTCGTAGATCGCTGCGCCGCGTTGGCGCGACTCACACGTAGCTGGCGGCCAGCCCGCCATCGACCGGGATGTTGGCGCCACACACCCAGCGCGCCGCATCCGAGCAGAGGAACAGCACCACCGCGGCCACCTCGTCGGCCAGGGCCGGGCGCTTCATGTGGCGGCCGTCGCGTTCCAGGCGCTCGTCACTGAGCATCTGCACGAAGTCGCCGAGAATCGGCGTGAACACCGGGCCGGGGGCCACGCAGTTGAGGCGCACGTCGTGCTCGCGGAACCAGGGCGAGGCGTTCTGGTACGACCAGACGATCAGCGCCTCCTTGAAGTACTGGTAGCAGGTGGCCTGTTCCACCGGGTTGGCGGCCAGCCAGGCGCTGCCGGCCGCGAAGCCCGCCGTGGCGGCCAGGGCCTTGTGCGCGGCGAGGCGTTGCGGCCATTCGGCGCCGAGGATCGAGGCGGCGTTGACGATGCAGCCGCCGGCCAGGCGCGGCAGCAGGCCTTCGCTGAGGTGGCGCAGGCCCAGGTAGTTGACCCGGCCGACCAGGTCGGCGGGGGCCGTGCCGGGCACGCCGGCGATGTTGCACAGACCGTCGATGCGCTCGGGCAGGCGGGCGATCACCTGGTCGATACTCGCCGGGTCGCCCAGGTCCACCGGGTGATAGGCGTGCACGCTGATCTGCGGCTCGTTGCGGTCCAGGGCGATCACCCGCGCGCCTGCGAGGCGGGCCAGGCGGGCGACTTCCGCGCCGATACCCGAGGCGGCGCCGGTCACGATCAGGGTCTTGTCTTGCAGGTTCAGGTTCATGGTGGATCCTCTTGTTCTTGTCGTGAGCCAATCGGCTGAAGCCTCAGAAGGGGTATTGCGGCGGCGTGTCCTTGACCGTCACCCATTGCCACTGGGTGAACTCGTCCCAGTTGGCCGGGCCGCTCATGCTGCCGCCGTTGCCGGAATTGCCACGCCCGCCGAACGGGTTGACGCCGTCGTCGTTCACCGTCTGGTCGTTGATGTGCAGCATGCCGGCGCGCAGCCGCGCGCCGACCGCCATGGCGCGGCCCACCGAGCGGGAGATCACCGCCGCGGCGAGGCCGTACTCGCTGCGGTTGGCCAGCTCGATGGCCTGCTCGTCGCTGGCGAAACTGGCCACGCAGGCGACCGGCCCGAACATCTCGGTGTCGAAGGCCGGCATGCCCGGTTTGAGGTGGCTGAGCACGGTGGGCTGGTAGAACAGCCCGTCGTACTGACCGCCGGTGTGCAGGCGCGCGCCGGCCATTACGCTGTCGAGCACCAGTTGGTGGGTGCGTACCAGCTGGTTCTCGTTGATCATCGGGCCGAGCTCGACGTCGCCGCCGGCCGGGTCACCCAGACGCAGGCGCCGGGTACGCTCGACCAGCCTCTCGACGAAGCGCTCATGCAGCGACTCGTGCACCAGGATCAGCCCGCTGGCCATGCAGATCTGCCCCTGGTGCAGAAAGGCGCCCCAGCTGGCG
>Ga0207790_1000152_pt1 | contig 27472 bp, 23 predicted proteins | sample HigsolmetaGSP14D_FD_184842 | JGI IMG/M metagenome (GOLD analysis project Ga0207790, IMG submission 184842) | High solid enriched microbial communities from the Joint BioEnergy Institute, USA - SP1-4-D (SPAdes) | ecosystem: Engineered > Bioreactor > SSF (Solid state fermentation) > Aerobic >...
GCATACCTTCGAGGTGAATCTGGAAACCACGCTGGACCTGCTGCCGCGCATTCCCCGCGACCGCCTGGTGGTGACCGAGAGCGGCATTCTCAATCGTGCCGACGTCGAGCTGATGGAAATCAGCGAGGTATACGCCTTCCTCGTTGGCGAAGCCTTCATGCGTGCCGAAAATCCCGGGGCTGAGCTTGGCCGGTTGTTCTTTCCCGAGCGCAAGCGGTTCATCGGCAGCCCCGACGTGGACTGACTACTAAAAAAACGGCGCCTTCGAGGCGCCGTTTTTCATCCTGCGTGCAGTCTCATGGCCCGATGAACAACGGCCATCCACGATCCCTGTGGGAGCGCGCCATGCGCGCGAAATTCAGCGTGATGGTTACAGCGACAGGCGCATCGACAGATCCACCGCCTTGACGTCCTTGGTCAGGCTGCCGATGGAAATGTAGTCCACGCCGGTCTCGGCAATGCCGCGCAGGGTGGTTTCGTTCACGCCGCCCGATGCTTCGAGCTTGGCACGGCCGGCGTTGATGGTCACCGCACGGCGCATGTCATCCAGCGACAGCTCGTCGAGCATGACGATATCGGCGCCAGCCGTCAGCGCTTGTTCCAGTTCGTCGAGGTTTTCGACTTCCACTTCGACCGGTTTGCCTGGCGCGATAGTGCGCGCAGTGGCTACCGCCGCCGCGATCCCGCCGCAGGCCGCGATATGGTTCTCCTTGATAAGGAAGGCGTCGAACAGGCCGATGCGGTGATTGTGGCAGCCGCCCTGGGTGACCGCATACTTCTGCGCCAGGCGCAGGCCGGGCAGGGTCTTGCGGGTGTCGAGCAGCTTCACCGCGGTGCCCTGCACCAGCGCGGCATAGTGCTGGCAGCGCGTGGCGACGGCCGACAGGGTCTGCAGGAAATTCAGCGCCGTGCGCTCACCGCTGAGCAGCGCGCGCGCCGGGCCTTCGAGCTGGAACAGTACCTGGTTGGGTTCAGCCCGCTGACCGTCCTGCACCTGCCAGTGCACGGCGACCCGGGCATCGAGCTGGCGAAACACCTCATCGACCCAGGCTGTGCCGCAGATCACCGCACTGTCTCGGGTGATCACGCTAGCATTGGCCAGGCGCGACTCGGGAATCAGCTGGGCGGTGATGTCGCCGCTGCCGATGTCTTCGCGCAGGCTGCGACGGACATTGGCCTCGATTTCGGCACGAAGCTCGGTGAGCAATAGATTCGGCATGGCGCCTCCGATTGGCTGAGGCGGCGAGTATAAGGGCTGCGACAGGCACTGTTACGTTCATCGGGTAAAAATGAACCCTGACTGTAACGATAGGTCACATGCCCAGTTCGCCGGCAGCCCGTCGGATGGGCTGTGATGCATGTCATATCTGCAGGAAATTGCTTTGGCATCTCCTGTAGCAATCCGATATGTTTTAATGCAGAACTATTGGCGTCATACCCTTGACGTCTGCGGTACTCGCATTCCTGTTTCAGTTTGCTTCACCAGCGCTCTGCGCAGGAGATCCTGATGAAGACCGATGCCAACGTGGTGCATCTTAACAAGATGGTTCCCGACACGGCCCACCCCGCGGCCGCGAGGTTGCCTGCATCGCTCATTCAGGTTCGTGATCGCGCCGCTACCCAGCTCAAGCAGGCGCTGCAGGCGTTGTTCGACAATGCTGACGACACCCTGTTCGATATGGCGGACCGCGCCACCAGCAATGCCGAGCAGAATTCCTTTTTCGAAGCCATGCGTGACCTGCGCCTCAAGCGCAAGGGTATCGAGCGTGGCTTCCTGCAGCGTGTCTTCGAGTCGTTCGCCAGCCTGAATCACTATGTGGTCGGCAAGGCGCCTACCCTCGACGCGGTGTCCTTCGACAGTCTGTCGCTGGTGCAGAACGACGAGCTGGAAGAAACCGTCGCGCTGGACTCGATGATCGCCAAGGTACTGAGCCGCGATCACGTCGCGCTCACCCACCTGACCACGCGTCTGAATGCCATCGTCAGCAAGAAACTCGACGACAAGTCCAACCCCCTTGGCCCGGTATCGCTCAGTGAGCTGTTCCTCGAGTCATGCAGCGGCCTGGGTGTGGAAATCAAGGTCAAGCTGATCATCCTCAAGCTGTTCGAGAAGTACGTGCTCAGCGGCCTCGACCAGCTGTATAGCGATGCCAACGGCGTGCTGATCGAGGCCGGCGTGCTGCCTGAGTTGAAGGCCGTGCCAGCCCGGCGTGCCGCCGCCCATGGGCGCCCTGAGCGCAGTGATTCGGTCGAGGGTTTCGAGCGCACCGCAGGATTTGCCGACGACGAAGTGCGCGAGGTGTTTGGCGCCCTTCAGGAGCTGTTGTCGCAAACCCGCGAGGGCGCAGCGCCACGGCGCCAGGCGCCGTCCAATGCGATGCCGATTTCCACCAACGACCTGATGCGGCTGCTTTCGCACCTGCAGCAGCGTGCCCCGATCCAGGCGCCGATGGATGTCGACCTGCGTGCCCAGCTCGAACACCTGCTCACCCGCGCCAGCGCCAAGAGCGGCCGCGTGCGGGTGGTGGGCGAGGTCGACGAGGACGTCATCAACCTGGTGTCGATGCTGTTCGAGTTCATCCTCGACGACCGCAGCCTGCCGGATTCCCTGAAGGCGCTGATCGCCCGCCTGCAGATTCCCATGCTCAAGGTCGCGGTGCTCGACAAGACCTTCTTCAGCCGTGGTAGCCACCCGGCGCGTCGCCTGCTCAACGAGATCGCTACCGCCGCCCTCGGTTGGGGCGAGCACGACAGTAACCAGCGTGACAGCCTGTATCAGAAGATCGAGCAGGTCGTAGGGCGGCTGCTCAACGATTTCACCGACGATCCGGCGATCTTCTCCGAGCTGCTGGCCGACTTCCTGGCCTTCACCGGTGATGAGCGCCGCCGCAGCGAGCTGCTCGAGCAGCGTACCCGCGATGCCGAGGAGGGCAGCGCACGGGCCGAGATGGCTCGTCGCGAAGTGGAGCAGGCGCTCAATGAGCGGTTGCTCGGCAGGACCCTGCCCGAAGTGGTGGTGCGTCTGCTGCGCGAGGCCTGGAGCAAGGTCATGATGCTGACCTGCCTCAAGCACGGTTCCGATTCGCCGCAATGGCAGAGTGCGCTCGCCACCATGGACGAGCTGATCTGGAGCGTGGAGCCCCACGACAACCCGGAAGCGCGTCTGCGCCTGCTCGAACTGGTTCCTGGTCTGCTCAAGGCGCTGCGCGAAGGCATGGCCAGCGCGGCGTTCGATCCATTCTCCACCAGTGAGTTCTTCAGTCAGCTCGAAGCGCTGCATGTGCAGGCCTTTCAGCGCTTCAAGCGTGCCATCCCCGATGTCGAGCGTGGCGCGCCGAGCGAGTCCGATGAGGTGCAGCGCTCGGCGCTTTCCGCGCTCGGGCTCGAGCTGCCGCTGCTCGACCTGCAGCCGGAGGAGGAGAGCAGCATCTCGGCGATGGTCGAGATCGTCGAAGAGATCGTCCTCGAGGCCCCTGGGCAGCCACGCAGCGAGCCGCAGGATGAGCCCGTGCTTGCCGACGACGATGAGTCGCTGCTGTACGTCGACTCCTTGCGCGTCGGCAGCTGGGTCGAGTTCCAGGAGGACGACGAGCACAAGCTGCGCTGCAAGCTGGCGGCGATCATCAAGCCGACCGGCAAGTACATCTTCGTCAATCGCACGGGCATGAAAGTGCTCGAGAAGACCCGCATGGGCCTGGCCCTGGAGTTTCGTCGCAACGCGGTGAGGCTGCTCGACGACGCGCTGCTGTTCGACCGCGCCCTGGAGTCGGTGATCGGTAACCTGCGGCGGCTCAAAGGCGCCTGAGCCGCTGCGTCTGCTTGAACGATGCATTTCTCACGGCCCGTCAGGGCCGTGAGTCGTTCTGGCCGCCGCAAAAGCTCGCGCGCCACGACTTGCACTGGGAGCTGCCCAGCCCCTAGAGTGTGCGCAAACTCGTGGAGCACCTATGCGCAAGCTACTCGAAGACGGCTGGTATCAAGGGATTCAGCACTGTCCTTCGCCCAACTTCAACGAGCGGCCGCAGGGCGAGATTTCCCTGCTGGTCATTCACAACATCAGCTTGCCGCCAGGCCAGTTCGGCACCGGCCAGGTGCAGGCGTTCTTCAGCAATTGCCTGCAGGCTGATGCGCACCCGTATTTTGCGGATATCGCCAGCATGACGGTGTCCGCGCACTTCCTGATCGAGCGCGACGGTACCATGGTGCAGTTCGTGTCCTGCCTGGATCGCGCCTGGCACGCCGGTGCGTCTTGCTTCGAGGGGCGCGAGAACTGCAATGATTTTTCCCTCGGCATCGAACTCGAAGGTACCGATCATTTACCGTTCACGGATGCGCAGTACGCTGCACTGGCGCAGTTGACGCAAGCGCTACAGGCGGCCTATCCGGCCATCACCGTGGCGCGCATCTGTGGGCATAGCGATATCGCCCCGGGCCGCAAGACCGACCCCGGGCCTGCATTCGACTGGGCGCGGCTGCGCTCGTCACTGATGACTGATAAGGAGGCATCATGAGTTTCCTGGTGTTGCTGCTGGTGCTGTGGGTGGAGAAGTTTTCCGCCTGGCGTCAGCGTATCCAGCAGGATGAACCCTGGCTGCGCGCGCTGGCACGGATGGAGCGCGGTGGTACCACCAGCGATTCGCCCTGGCTGGCCATTGCCCTGCTGGTCGGCGTGCCGCTGCTGATCCTGGCCGCCGTGCTGAAACTGCTGGCGCCGCTGGCCTATGGCTGGTTGCTGTTGCCGATTCATCTGCTGGTGGTGATCTACAGCCTGGGCCGTGGCGACCTGTTGGCGGCGCTCGGGCCGTTCCGCGACAGCTGGCGGCGTGGCGACGGCGAGGCGGCCTACCTGGTTGCCCAGCGTGACCTGGGCGTGCAGGCCGAGGGCGAGGCGACGTTGCTGCCGAACGTGCAGACCTACCTGGTCTGGCAGGCCTACCAGAGCTTCTTCGCGGTGATTTTCTGGTACGTGTTGCTGGGCCCGCTCGCGGCGCTGGCCTACCGCCTGCTGGCGCTGATCGTCGAGCACGGCCAATCCGAGGCGCTGCGTGAGCGCGCCGGTCAACTGCGCCACGCGTTCGACTGGTTGCCGGTGCGGGTATTGGCGGCCAGCTTTGCACTGGTCGGCAATTTCATCGCGGTCAGCCGCGCGCTGTTGCACGAAGTGCTGAGCTGGGACATCTCGGCCGCGCAACTGGCAGCTGGCGCGGCACGTGCCGCTGCCGAAACCCCGGAGCCAGTGCTCGGCGAGGCGGGCGTGACGACGTTGGACGGCCTGTGGCAGTTGCTGGTGCGCGCGGCCATCCTCTGGTACGCCGCCATCGCCCTGTGGACGCTGTTCTTCTAAGAACCTGCTCACGATCTGCTGCGCGTCGGCGCTCCTGCGTTAAAAACAAGCTCGGAATGCTCATTTACTACTTGTAAACTCCGCTTCCTCGCTTGTTTTTGCCTTGTATCGCTCTAGCTCGCGAGGTCGTGAACAGATTCTAATTCCGCCAGCCGAACAGTGCTGCCGCATTGCGGCTGCTGGCGGCGGCCAGAACCTCCGGCTCCACCGCTAGCAGTGTGGCCAGCTCGCGGCAGATCGCCGGCAGGTGAACCGGGCTGTTGCGGATGTGCGCATGCATCGCTGGCGCCATGTCCGGTGAGTCGGTTTCCAGCACCACGGCGTCGAGCGGCAGGCGGGGCACCACCTGGCGCAGGCGCTTGGCCTGGGGCCAGGTGGCCGCGCCGCCCAAACCCAGCTTGAAGCCCAGCTTGAGGTATTCGCGGGCTTCCTCGTAGCTGCCGGCAAAGGCGTGGATGATGCCAGCCCGCTGCAGCTTGAAGCGCTTGAGGGTGGCGATCACCTGGGCATGGGCGCGGCGCACATGCAGCAGCACGGGCAGTTCGAAGCGCGCGGCCAGGCCCAGCTGGGCCTCGAAGAGCACCTGCTGGCGCTCTCGATCCAGCTCCGCCAGGTAGTAGTCCAAGCCGAATTCGCCCACCGCACACAGCTTCTCGTGGCCGTGCAGCTTCTCCAACCATTGCTCCAGCACCTGCAGGTGCTGTGGTCGATGGCTGTCCAGATAGACCGGATGCAGGCCGAAGGCGGCGTACAGCCCGTCGTGCGCCAGCACCTGATCCCACAGGCGCTGCCAGTTGCCGTGCTCGACGCCGAGGATCACCAGTTTTTCGACGCCCAGGGCGCGCGCTTCGGCGAGCACGCGAGCGCGATCCTCATCGAAGTCGGGGAAGTCCAGGTGAGTGTGGGTGTCGATCAACTGCATGGAGGCCCGCCCGGGTTTCAGGTTGTATGAACGGCAGGCTTGTACACCTGCGTGACAACATTCTGTGAGTCATTCCTGGCATTGGCCAGTCGAACGATCAGGGACGGCGGTTGTGGGGATCGCTGATAAACAGGGGCCGCCGCATGATGCGTCTTCGCAAGATACTTGGCTGGTGCCTTGCCAGTCTTCTGCTGCTGATCGCAGCGCTGATGCTGTTTCTGGTGCTGTTCGATTGGAACCTGCTCAAGCCGACGATCAATGCGCGGGTCTCCGAAGCGCTCAATCGGCCCTTCGCGATCGACGGCAATCTGGCCGTCACCTGGCAGCGCGAGCCTGATGAGCCCGGTCTGCGTGCCTGGGTGCCCTGGCCCCACGTGTCCGCCGAGCAGCTCAGCCTGGGCAATCCCGAGTGGGCCAAGGGGGAGCACTTCGTGTACCTGGAGCGCGTCGAGGCCAGCCTGTCGCCCGTGCCGCTGCTGTGGAAAACCCTGTCCATCCCGCGCATTCATCTGACCGGTGCCGATGCCGCGCTGCAGCGCCTGGCCGACGGGCGGGCCAACTGGACGTTCGACCTTGGCGAGCAGGAGCAGCCGGAAGAGCAAACGGCCTCGCCCTGGGTGATGGACATCGGCACCATCGGTTTCGACAAGGCGCGGGTCAGCGTCGACGACCGAATCTCCCAGGCCAGCGTGAACCTGCAGGTCGAGCCGCTTGGTGAGCCCATCGCCTTCGCCGAGATCGTCGGCAAGTCCGCCAGCCAGGCGAACCAGGAGGCTGCCCAGCCCCAGGATTATGCCTTCGCCTGGCAGGCCAAGGGGCGTTACAAGGACCAGGCGCTCAGCGGCACTGGGCGCATCGGCGGATTGCTGGCACTGCAGGACGCCCGCTTGCCCTTCCCGGTACAGGCCGATGTGCGCGCCGGCACCACCCGGGTGCAGGTGGCCGGCACGCTGACCGATCCGAAGAACCTGGGCGCTCTGGATCTGCGCCTGCGTCTGTCGGGTTCGAGCCTTGGCAACCTGTATCCGCTGACTGGCGTGACCCTACCCGACACCCCGGCCTACTCCACCGATGGGCGACTGGTCGCGCAGCTGCAGGATCCTGACGGCCCGCTGTTTCGCTACGAGAAATTCAACGGCCGCATCGGTGACAGCGATATCCATGGTGACCTTACGTTCTCGGCGCGCAAACCGCGACCAAAGCTGTCCGGGGCCCTGGTGTCCAACCAGCTGCGCTTCGCCGACCTGGCGCCGCTGATTGGCGCCGACTCCAACGCCGAGAAGAAGCAGCGCGGCGCGACCAGCGTCCAGCCGGCCGACAAGGTGCTGCCTGTCGAGGCGTTTCGCACCGAGCGCTGGCGCGACATGGATGCCGACGTCAGCTTCACCGGCAAGCGCATCGTGCACAGCGAGCAACTGCCCTTCACCGACCTGTTTACCCATGTGGTGCTCAACGACGGCAAGCTCAGCCTGGAGCCGCTGCGCTTCGGCGTAGCCGGTGGCCGGCTGGATTCCACGCTGCGCCTGGACGGCAGCGCCACGCCACTCAGGGCCCAGGCCCAGCTGCGCGCGCGCAATTTCCGTCTGCGCCAGCTGTTCCCCAATGTCGAGGTGATGCAGAGCAGTCTCGGCGCCTTGAACGGTGATGCAGCCATCAGCGGTACCGGCAATTCGGTCGCCACCCTGCTGGGTGGCGCCAACGGGCACGTCAAGTTGCTGATCAACGATGGGCGGGTCAGCCGTAACCTGATGGAGATCGCCGGCCTCAACGTCGGTAATTACCTGGTCGGCCGGCTGTTCGGTGACGCCGAGGTGGAAATCAACTGCGCCGCCGCCAACCTGGACATCAAGCAGGGCGTCATGCGGCCACAATTGATGGTGATCGATACCGAAAACGCACTGATCGGCGTGGACGGCACGGTGAATTTCGCCAGCGAGCAACTCGACCTGACCATCACCCCCGAATCGAAGGGGCTGCGAATCTTTTCGCTGCGCTCGCCGCTGTACGTACGCGGCACCTTCAAGAACCCCAACCCTGGCGTTAAAGCCGGGCCCCTGGTGTTGCGCGGTGCCGGCATGCTGGCCCTGGGCGCTCTGGTGGCGCCAGCCGCCGGCCTGGTGGCGCTGGTGGCCCCCAGTGGCGACCAGCCCAACGAGTGCGAGCCGCTGCTGCAGCAGCTACGCCAGGGGCGCTAGGGGCCAGGCGGAAAAGGCCGCGAGCGAAGGTGCTTGTCGTGCCGGGCTAAGGCTTGAAGCGGATCTTCAGGCCGCGCTCCATGGCATCCAGGCCCGGGTGGTAGCTGCCGTCGAGCGCATCGAGCAGGCGGTCGAACACCCGCTCGGCGATGCGCTCGTGGTGCTGGGAGATGGCGTTCACGCGCAGCGGCAGGAAGTCCAGCAGCTGCGCATCACCAAAGGTGCCGAGGCGCAGGTGGCGGGTGTCCAGCTGTGGATGCTCGTACAGCGCATCGAGCACGCCCTCCAGTAGCACGTAGGCGGTGGTCACCAGCACGTCCGGCAGGCCACCCTTGGCCAGCAGTTCCTTCATCTGTCGGTAGCCCCACTGGCGGCTGAACTGTTCGCCATGACTGACGCTGATCAGCCCATCGAAGCCGATTAACGCCTCGCGGAAACCGTGCTCGCGGGCCTGGCTGATCGGCAATTCCAGGCGCGCGCCGATCAGCGCGGCATGCCGTTGCGCCGGTTGCACCAGGCTGCGAGTCAGTTGTTCGCCGGCCTGACGATCATCGCTGACCACCGAGTACAGGTGCTCCGGGTCCAATGCCCGGTCGACGGCGATCACCGGCGTACCGGCGGCAACCAACTGGCGGTAGTCGGGCGCGTCCTGGGGCAGGCAACTGGCGACGATCAGCGCGTCGCAGCGGCGTGAGCGAAACAGCTCCAGCAGCTGTCGCTCGCTGTCTGGCTGATCGTCGGAGCTGGCGATCAGCAGCTGGTAACCCGCCGCCCGGGCGCGCTGCTCGAGCAGCTTGGCAAGGCGTGCATAGCTGGGGTTTTCCAGGTCCGGCAGGATGAAGCCCAGGCAACGGCTTTCCCCGCGGCGCAGGCCGGCGGCCTGGGTGTTGGGGCGGTAGTCATGCTTCTCCACGACTTCCAGCACGCGCTGCACGGTGGCCGCGCTGATGCGCCGCTTGGCGGCCTGGCCGTTGATCACGTAGCTGGCCGTGGTCACTGAGACGCCGGCCAGGCGGGCAATATCGGTCAACTTCAAATGGCTGTCTCCTCTGCCGGGCCTTCAAGGATTACCCATTATCAGGTAACGTGCCAGTGCTAGATGAAACGATTCAGCAAACGAGTCGACTAAGCTAACAAGAATGTCCGCCAAGCCCGCCTGCAGCCGGTCTTGCTTGAGGAGAAACGTCATGCTCGAACTACACCCTTCGCAAATCCAGATGGGCCGACAGGCCGTCGACAAGCAGCAGGCGCTGGCTCAGCTTGCCGACCAGCTGGTCGCCGACGGCTTGGTGGCGGCCGGTTATCTGGATGGCATGCAGGCGCGCGAGCGCCAGGGGTCGACCTACCTGGGGCAGGGCATCGCCATCCCCCATGGCACCCCGGAAACCCGCGACCAGGTGTTCGAGACCGGCATGCGGCTGATCCAGTTTCCCGAAGGCGTGGACTGGGGCGACGGCCAGCGAGTGTACCTGGCCATTGCGATTGCCGCGCGTTCCGACGAGCACCTGCACCTGCTGCAACTGCTGACCCGCGCGCTGGGCGAGGGCGACCTGAGCCAGGCCCTGCGCGAGGCGCCGGATGCCGAAGCGATTCTCGCCTTGCTGCAGGGCGCCGCGCCGGAGCTGGCGCTGGATGCACAGCTGGTGAACCTGGGCGTTGAAGCCGAGGACCTCGATGAGTTGACCTGGCAGGGCGCGCGCCTGCTGAAGAAGGCGGGTTGCGCAGGCGCCGGTTACGCGGCCAGCCTGGTACAGGCCGAGCCCCTGCCGCTGGGTAATGGATTGTGGTGGCTGAGCAGCGAGCAGGGTGTCGAACGCCCGGGCCTGGCCTTCGTCACCCCGGCGCAGCCGCTGCAGCGTGGCGACCAGCCGGTTGCCGGGCTGTTCTGCCTGGCTTGTCTGGGTGAAGGGCACCGCCAGGTGCTCGAGCGCCTGTGTGACCTGTTGATTGCCGGGCAGGGCGAGGTGCTGAGCCAGGCCACCAGCAGCCGTGGGGTGCTCGAGGCGCTGGGCGCCGAACTGCCTGCCGATTGGCCGACGCTGCGCATTACCCTGGCCAACGCCCATGGTTTGCACGCGCGCCCGGCCAAGACCCTCAGCGAAATCGCCCAGGGGTTCGACGGTGAGGTTCGTGTGCGCTTGGTCGATGGCGCGGATGCGAGCGTATCGGCGAAAAGCCTCAGCAAGTTGCTGGCCCTGGGTGCACGTCGTGGTCAGGTGCTGGAGTTCAGCGCCGACCCGGCCATCGCCGAGCAGGCCTTGCCGGCCATCGAGGCCGCGGTGCGCTCCGGCCTGGGCGAGGAGGTCGAGCCGCTGCCCGAGCACGCCGAGAACAGCGTCGAGGCGCCCCCCGCAGCACCGCTCACGGACACTGTGGTCGCACCGGTGGCCGGTTCGCGCGTGCATGCCGTGGCGGCCTCGCCGGGTATCGCCAGCGGCCCGGCGTTCGTGCGGCGCATGCCGAAACTCGATTATCCCGAGCGCGGTGAAGGTGTGGCTGCCGAGCGCCAGCGCCTGGACGCCGCACTGCAGCACATCGATGGCGAAATCCAGCGTTTGGTCGAGCGCAGCGAGGAGGCCAGCATCCGGGAAATTTTCGTCACTCACCAGGCGATGCTCCGCGACCCGGCGCTGCGCGAGGATGTCGATGCGCGCCTGGCCAGTGGAGCCAGCGCCCAGGCGGCCTGGATCGGTGAAATCGAAGCGGCCGCAGCGCAGCAGGAGTCCCTGCATGATGCCCTGCTGGCCGAGCGTGCAGCCGACCTGCGTGACGTCGGTCGGCGGGTGCTGGCTCAGCTGTGCGGCGTCGAAGCGCCGCAGGAGCCGGTCGAGCCCTACATTCTGGTGATGGGCGAGGTCGGCCCGTCGGATGTCGCCAGCCTGGATCGCCAGCGCGTGGCCGGCATCGTCACCGCTCGCGGTGGGGCGACCGCCCACAGCGCGATCATCGCCCGTGCCCTGGGCATTCCCTGCGTGGTGGGTGCCGGTGAAAGCCTGCTGCTGCTGGAGCAGGGTAGCCACCTGCTGCTCGACGGCGACCGTGGCCAGCTGTGGGTCCAGCCTGACCAGGCGACCCTGGCCCAGGCCGAGCGCGAGCGGCAGGCCAGCGAGCAGCGCCGCGAGCGTGCCCATGGCGAGCGCATGCAGCCGGCGCGTACCCGTGACGGCCATACCGTCGAGGTGGCCGTGAACATCGGCGCCAGTGGCGAAGCGGCCGGTGCGGTCGAACTGGGCGCCGAAGCGGTGGGCCTGCTGCGTACCGAACTGGTGTTCATGGACCACGCCCAGGCCCCCGATGTGGCCACCCAGGAAGCCGAGTACCGCCGAGTGTTCGATGCCCTGCAGGGCCGGCCGCTGGTGGTGCGTACGCTGGATGTCGGTGGCGACAAGCCGCTGCCGTACTGGCCGATGCCCGAAGAGGAAAACCCCTTTCTCGGTGTGCGCGGCATCCGCCTGACCCTGCAGCGCCCGGACATCATGGAAACCCAGTTGCGCGCCTTGCTGCAGGCTGCCGAAGGGCGCCCGCTGCGCATCATGTTCCCGATGGTCGGGCAGGTCGAGGAATGGCGTGCGGCGCGCGAGATGGTCGAGAAGCTGCGTAGCGAGATTCCCCTGAGCGATCTGCAGCTGGGCATCATGATCGAGGTGCCATCCGCCGCATTGCTGGCCCCGGTGCTGGCCCGCGAGGTGGACTTCTTCAGCATCGGCACCAACGACCTGACCCAATACACCCTGGCCATCGACCGTGGCCACCCGACGCTTTCCGCCCAGGCTGATGGCGTGCACCCCTCGGTGCTGCGCCTGATCGGCATGACCGTCGAGGCGGCCCACGCCGAAGGCAAGTGGGTCGGTGTCTGCGGCGAGCTGGCCGCCGATATGCTTGCCGTGCCGCTGCTGGTGGGCCTGGGGGTCGACGAACTGAGCGTGGCCGCACGCAGTATCCCGCTGGTCAAGGCGCGGGTGCGTGAGCTGGATCTGCAGCATTGCCGGGCGCAGGCCCGCCAGGCGCTGCTGCTGCCCAGTGCCACGGCCGTGCGGGCCCTGGTCGAGGAGGCGCAGTGATGGCGCGGATTCTCACCCTGACCCTCAATCCGGCGCTGGACCTGACCGTCAGCCTCGACACCCTGCAGCCGGGCAACGTCAACCGCAGCCTGGGCATGACCAGCCATGCGGCGGGCAAGGGGCTCAATGTGGCCCAGGTGCTCGCTGATCTTGGTCACAAGGTCACGGTCAGTGGCTTTCTCGGCCAGGCCAATGTGGCGCCGTTCGAGCAGCTGATTCACCGCCGCGGTTTCACCGATGCCTTCGTGCGGGTGCCGGGGGAGACGCGCAGCAACATCAAGCTCGCCGAGCGCGACGGCCGCATCACCGACCTCAACGGACCGGGCCCCGAGGTGGGCGAGGCCCATCAGGCACAACTGCTCGCTCAGCTGGAAGAGATCGCCGCTGGCCATGATGCGGTGGTGGTGGCCGGCAGCCTGCCGCGCGGGGTGACGGTGGAGTGGTTCGCCGCCCTGCTGCGCCGCCTGACGGCGTCTGGCCTGCCGGTGGCGCTGGATACCAGCGGCGCGGCGCTGCGTGCCGGGCTGACGGTGAGCCCCTGGCTGATCAAACCCAACGAAGAGGAGCTGGCCGAAGCCTGCGAGCTTGAGGCGCCGTCCGCCGAGCAGTTGAACGTCGCCATCGGCACGCTGCGTGCGGCCGGTGTCGAGCACGTAGTGCTCTCCCGTGGCTCGCAAGGCGCCGACTGGTTTGGCCCCCACGGCGTGCTCAATGCCCGGCCACCCCAGGTGGAGGTGGCCAGCACCGTGGGCGCCGGCGATTCGCTGCTCGCCGCCACGCTGCATGGCCTGCTCAGTGACTGGCCCGCCGAACGCACGCTGCGCCTGGCAACCGCGGTCGCCGCCCAGGCGGTCACCCAAATCGGTTTCGGAATTCACGATCGGCAACAGCTCGCCCGCCTGGAAGCGGCCGTGACTGTCACGTCGAAACAATAATTAGAGGTCGCTGCAATGAATGTGCTGATCGTTACTGCCTGCCCCAATGGGCAGGTCACCAGCGTGCTGTGCTCCCGCCTGCTGCAGGCGGCGGCCGAGCGTCTTGGTTGGTCCACCCAGGTCGAGGTGCATGACGCCAAGGCGATTGGCTCGCCGCTGAGCGCGGCGGCCATCGAGGCGGCGGAGCTGGTGCTGGTGGTCAAGACCGGCGAGCTGGATCTGCAGCGTTTCGTGGGCAAGCGCGTGGTGCAATCCACGCCTTCCGAGGCGCTGGCCGACCCGCAGCAGTTCTTGCTGGTCGCCGCCGAGCAGGCGCAGGTGCTTGAGCAGGTCGCGCCGGCCGCGCCAGCGGCAGGCAAACCGAAGCTGGTGGCGATTACCGCCTGCCCCACCGGGGTGGCGCACACCTTCATGGCTGCCGAAGCGCTGCAACAGGCGGCCGAGCAGTTGGGCTATGACTTGCAGGTGGAGACCCGCGGCTCGGTCGGCGCGCGCAACCTGCTCGACGCGGCGAATATCGCGGCGGCCGACGTGGTGTTGCTGGCCACCGATATCGAAGTGGAAACCGAGCGCTTCGCCGGCAAGAAGGTCTATCGCTGCGGCACCGGCATCGCCCTCAAGCAGCCAAAGGAGACGCTGCAGAAGGCGCTGGCCGAAGGCGTGCTGCAACAGGGCGCAGGGCAGCCGCAGAGTAGCGAAAGCGGCAAGTCCGGCGCCAAGAGCGGCCCCTACAAGCACCTGCTGACCGGGGTGTCCTTCATGCTGCCGATGGTGGTGGCGGGGGGCTTGCTGATCGCCCTGTCGTTCGTGTTCGGCATCGAGGCGTTCAAGCAGGAAGGCACGCTGCCAGCGGCGCTGATGAAGATCGGTGGCGATGCCGCGTTCGCCCTGATGATCCCCGTGCTGGCGGGCTATATCGCCTATTCGATTGCCGACCGCCCGGGCCTTGCGCCCGGCATGATCGGCGGCATGCTGGCCAGCGCCCTGGGCACCGGTTTTCTGGGCGGCATCATCGCCGGTTTCCTGGCCGGCTACCTGGCCCTGGGGCTGAACCGCTGGCTGCGCCTGCCGCAGAGCATCGAAGCGCTGAAGCCGATTCTGCTGATTCCGCTGCTGGCCAGCCTGGTCACCGGCCTGGCGATGATCTACGTGGTGGGTACCCCGGTTGCCGGCATCATGGCGTCGCTGGAGACCTTCCTGCAGAACATGGGCACCACCAACGCGATCCTGCTCGGGCTGTTGCTCGGCGGCATGATGTGCGTGGACCTGGGCGGGCCGATCAACAAGGCTGCCTATGCGTTCTCGGTCGGCCTGCTGGCCTCGCAGAGCTATGCGCCGATGGCCGCGACCATGGCCGCTGGCATGGTGCCGCCGATCGGCATGGCCATCGCCACCGTGCTGGCCCGCCGCAAGTTCAGCCAGACCGAGCGTGAGGCCGGCAAGGCCGCCGGGGTGCTGGGCTTGTGCTTCATTTCCGAGGGGGCGATCCCGTTCGCCGCGAAGGATCCGCTGCGCGTTATCCCGGCGAGCATCGCTGGCGGCGCATTGACCGGTGCGCTGTCGATGTACTTCGGCTGCAAGCTGATGGCGCCGCATGGCGGCTTGTTCGTGCTGCTGATCCCCAACGCGATCAACCATGCATTGCTGTATCTGCTGGCTATCGTGGCGGGCAGCCTGGTGACTGGCGTGGTCTATGCGCTGATCAAGCGCCCTGAAGTCGAAGCCCTGGCGGTTGCCGCCAAGGCTTGAAGGTGCGGTAGGGCATCGCTCGATGCCCTGACCCTCGGTGTCAGCGGGTGCCGAACACCACCATGGTTTTGCCTTTGACGAAAACCAGGCCCTGTTCTTCCAGGGACTTGAGGACACGGCCGACCATTTCCCGCGAGCAGCCGACGATACGGCCGATTTCCTGACGGGTGATCTTGATCTGCATGCCATCCGGGTGGGTCATTGCATCGGGCTGCTTGCACAGGTCGAGCAGGGTGCGCGCCACGCGCCCGGTGACGTCGAGAAACGCCAGGTCGCCGACCTTGCGGGTGGTGTTGCGCAGGCGCTCGGCCATCTGCGAGCCGAGGGCGAACATGATGTCCGGGTCCTGCTGGGTCAGTTCGCGGAACTTGGTGTAGCTCAGTTCGGCCACTTCACACTCGGTCTTCGCACGCACCCAGGCGCTGCGTTCCTTTTCGGCGCCTTCCTTGCAGAACAGCCCCATCTCGCCAAAGAAATCGCCCGGGTTGAGGTAGGCGATGATCATCTCGCGACCATCGTCATCTTCGATCAGGATGGTGACCGAGCCCTTGACGATGAAGTACAGGGTTTCGCTGCGGTCACCGGCGTAGATGATGGTGCTTTTCGCGGTGTAGCGACGACGGTGGCAATGGGCCAGGAGTTTGTCGAAGTTTTTGACCTTTGGCGTGAGAGTAATAGCGACCATGCCTGGAATTCCAAATGGGTGAAGATGGGCCTGTGACAGGCGTGATTGGGTGACGCTGTCCAGTTCCGGTACGACTGCTGCGCCCGTGTGAATACCTTGTTCTTGATTGTTATCGATCAGGGACGTTGTCATACCTCATGAACGCGATTGTGCCACTAAAACGGCATCATCATCGGCGGTGAACTCTACCGGTGATCGGTTTTGTGAGTTGTTGCACGTTCTTGCCGGAACTCTACCAGCATCTGCGGCGCACGGTGCAAATGCAGGGCTGTGATAAGCTGCCGGCCTTTTACCAGGAGGGGCGGCAACGATGAAAGCTCGCGTTCAATGGGCCGGTGAAGCGCTGTTTCTCGGCGAGTCAGGCAGCGGCCATGCGGTGGTGATGGACGGGCCTGCCGAGAACGGCGGCCGTAATCTGGGCGTGCGTCCCATGGAAATGCTGCTGATCGGCCTGGGTGGCTGCAGCAACTTCGATGTGGTGAGCATCCTCAAGAAATCCCGCCAGCCGGTGGAGAGCTGCGAAGCCTTCCTGGAGGCCGAGCGCGCCTCGGAGGATCCCAAGGTGTTCACCAAGATCCACCTGCACTTCGTGGTCAAGGGTCGCGGCCTCAAGGAAGCCCAGGTCAAGCGGGCGGTGGAGCTGTCGGCGGAGAAGTATTGCTCGGCCTCGATCATGCTCGGCCGCGCCGGCGTCGAGATCAGCCACGATTACGAAATCGTCGAACTGGGTGCCTGAACCCGCGGGGTGACCAGGGTCGCCCCGCATTGCCGGTATCAGATACGGTAGGTGGTTTTGGTCATCACCTTGGACAGCAGGGTCATGCCCAGCTTGATCGGCGCGGGGAAGCGCACGCCGCCGGCATCCAGCGCGCTGTTGGCGTGTTGCAACTCGTCACTGCGCATCTGCTCGAGAATCGCCCGGGACTTGGCGTCCTGCTCGGGAATCTGCTGCAGATGCTCGTCCAGGTGCTTGACCACCTGATCCTCGGTCGCCGCGACGAAGCCCAGGCTGACCCGGTCACTGACCAGACCGGCCACTGCGCCGACCCCGAACGACAGCCCGTAGAACAGCGGATTGAGCACGCTGGGATGGCTGCCCAGCTGGCGAATGCGCTGCTCGCACCAGGCCAGGTGATCGATTTCCTCATCCGCCGCATGTTCCATGGCTTCGCGCACCCGCGGCAGCCGCGCGGTCAGCGCCTGGCCCTGATACAGCGCCTGGGCGCAGACTTCGCCGGTGTGGTTGATGCGCATCAGCCCGGCGATATGGCGGGTCTGCCGGGCATCGAGCTCGGCCTCCCGCTCGACGATGGCGGGCGACGGGCGAGAGGGTTGGCCACTGAAGGGCAGCAGCGTGCGCAGCGCCATATCGGCTTGCAGCAGCAGACGGTCGGCGGGCGAATAAAGGCGGTCGTTGGCCATGAGGTTTCTCCGGCGATGACATGAGCGGCCAGTCTACCGCAAATGACGGTTGCCGGTCGGGACGCCCGGTGGTTGGGGGCAAACGTGCGGCGCGTCCACTGCGGCGCATGCGCCACTTGCTCGCTCGCCGGGTTGGCAGGACTATGGGCTGCCGCTTGGGCATAAGGAGTTGCTGTGAAGAACGATATTCACGACCTGGGGCTGGTGCTCGATTCCAAGGTCAAGCTGGTGCTGATCGAGTCCTGGGACGAGCGGCGCGTGCTGGAAACCCTGACCGGCCTGGCGGTGCGCCGCGGCCTGAGCCTGTTCACCTGGTCGATCACCGATGGTCTGCGGCGCGGCGACTTCGCCGGTGAGGCATTTGCCGAGAGCAATAGCCACGAGCCCGAGGCAGCGTTGCGGCTGATCAAGGCCGACCCGCAGGCAAGCCTCTACGTGATGTGCGACCTGCATCCGTTTCTTGCCGACAATGCAAAGCTGGTGCGCCTGCTCAAGGAGGTCGCCATGGCCGATGCTGCCCATGCACCGACCCTGGTGCTGGTGTCCCATGCCTGCAAGCTGCCGCCGGAAGTGCAGCGTTACGCCGCGCGCTTCAACCTGGCGCTGCCCAGCGAAGACGAGCTGCTGGCCATCGTGCGTGAGGAGGCGGCGCGCTGGAGCGAACGCAACCGTAATCGCCGGGTGCGTACCGACAATCGCACGCTGCAGCAGGTGGTGAAGAACCTGCGCGGCATGAGCCACGCCGAGGCGAGGCTGCTGGCGCGCAACCTGATCTGCGACGACGGCGCGATCACCCAGGAAGACCTGCCGGAGTTGAACAAGGCCAAGTTCGAGCTGCTCGATCTCGACGGCGTGCTCAGCTATGAACATGACACGGCGCGCTTCGCCGATGTCGGTGGGTTGGCCAATCTGAAGCGCTGGCTGGGCGAGCGCCAGCACATGTTCTTCGCCGGCGAAGGCGTGGATATCCCCAAGGGCATGCTGTTGGTCGGGGTGCAGGGATCGGGCAAGAGCCTGGCGGCCAAGGCGGTCGCCGGGCTGTGGGGCCTGCCGCTGCTGCGCCTGGACTTTGCCTGCCTGTACAACAAGTTCTTCGGTGAGACCGAGCGCAATTTGCGCGAGGCGCTGGCGCTGGCCGAACAGATGTCGCCCTGCGTGCTGTGGGTCGACGAGATCGAGAAGGGGCTGGCCAGCGGCGACCAGGATGGCGGCGTCAGCCAGCGTGTACTGGGCACCCTGCTGACCTGGATGGCCGAGCGCAAGTCTTCGGTGTTCATGGTGGCCACCGCCAACGTGATCGACCGCCTGCCGCCCGAGCTGGTGCGCAAGGGGCGTTTCGACGAGTTGTTCTTCGTCGACCTGCCGGAGCCGGAGATCCGCGCGGAGATCTTTCGCATTCACCTGCAGCGCCGCGAGCTGGAGCCTTCGGCGTTCGACCTGGCGCAACTGGCGGCGGCGTCCGATGGCTTTTCGGGTGCCGAGATCGAGCAGGTGGTGGTCAGTGCCCTGTATGCCGCCCAGGCGCAGCAGCAGTCGGTCGATAACGGCACGCTGCTGCGCGGTATTCAGGCCACCGCGCCGTTGTCGGTGATCATGGCCGAGCGCCTGGCCGAGTTGCGGGCCTGGGCGCGCGGGCGGACGGTCAGCGCCAACTGAGTCAGGCGCGGCCGAAACGGCGATTGATGCGCGCCGCGATCCGCCGCACCAGCCAGCGGGGAAACAGCCGGGGCGCCATCGTCAGCAGGCGATTGCGCCAGCCGGGCACGATGATCGCGCGGTTACGCTCCAGGCCGCGCACGGCGATCAGTGCCACCTCCTCGGCGCTCAACATCAACTTGCCGCGTTCGAGCGCGCTGGTATCGAGCTGTGCATTGCGGAAGAAGGCACTGTGGGTCGGGCCGGGGCAAAGTACCGAGACCTTGACACCATGGGCGCGCAGCTCCTCGCGCAGCCCCTCGGAGAAATGCAGCACGTAGGCCTTGCTGGCGTAATAGCTGCTCATCCACGGGCCGGGTTGGAACGCGGCGACCGAGGCGATATTGAGAATCTGCCCGTGGCCACGCGCGGCCATGACCGTGCCGATGGCGTGGCACAGGCGTGCCAGGGCCAGCACGTTGACCTCCAGCAGTTGCTGCTCCCGGCGCCAGTCCTGGGCGACGAACGCGCCGCCGCTGCCCAGCCCCGCATTGTTCACCAGGAGCTCGATGACCTGGCCGTTCTGCTCCAGCTCATGCAAGAGGCCGGAAAGTTGCAGCGGTTCGCTGAGGTCGCAGACGCGAAACAGCACGTCCACGGAAAAGCGCTGGGTCAGCTCATAGGCGATGCTTTCCAGTGCGTCGCGCTTGCGCGCCACCAGGATCAGGTTGCGCCCGCGGCGCGCCAAGGCTTCGGCCAGGGCAAGGCCGATGCCGCTGGAGGCACCGGTAACCAGGGCATAACGTGACATGAGGTTCTCCAGAGCACTTCGCGGGGGCAGGTGCATAGCCTATCCGCAACCGGCCTGCCGGCGCTGCACTCGCAGCACCGGCGAAGCAAATAAAATGCTCGGGGTGCGTCCTGTCAGTTGCCGTTCAACAGTTCGGCGAACAGGCCGCCGAAGAGGGCGAGCATCGCAAAGCCGCTGAGAAACAGCATCAGCAGGCCGCCAATCAGCAGAATCAGGAAGATCCCGGCCACCAGGTTGACGCCGAGGCTGTTGGGCGGCGGCGGCGGGCCGTAGCGGTTGCTGCCGGCCGGGCCCGGCACCACCAGCATGACGATCCAGAACACGCTGCTGATGATCGGCACCACGTTGAGCAGCCACAGCCAGCCCGACCAGCCCATGTCATGCAGGCGCTGCACACCGATCTGCGCGCTGACCACCAGCATGCCGATCACCGCGCCGGCCAGCAGGATGCTGCCAAGGGTTTCCGAGACCAGCGTGATGGCCGAGATCCCGGCCATGAGGGCGACGAAGATGAACAGCAAGGCCAGCGACCAGGCCAGGTAGCGCATACGGCCGATACGGCCCCTGAACGAGTTGATCTTCAACTCGCCAACCTGGCCGGCCTGGGGATCGATATCCGCTCTGGGGGGGGAGTAGGGCGTTGGTGCCTGAGCTGGCGCCGTCGAGCTGCGTGGCAGGGGGCTACTTTCCGGCGCCGCGGCCTGGCGGGCCAGGTACTTCTCGATGATCACGCCACAGGCCGAACACTCGGCGGCCGTGAGTTGCTGATGCCCGCATTTCGGGCAGCTCATCTGCGCCTGGGGTTGTGCTGCCGGTTCGGCGTTGGCGGCCTTTTCTTCATCCGTTTCCACCAGGCTCAGCGCTGCGGCCAGGTCCGGTTCCTTGCGGGCGCGGGCACCGGCCCGTTGCAGCACGTTCAGGTACTGCTCGGCCTGGGTTTCTTCCAGGTCACGCTTGATGGCCACCGGGCCGCGGCCAAACAGGGCGTCGATGCGTGCGCGATCGCTTTTGAACAGGCTGGCCAGGTTGGCCTTGACCTCGTCCAGCGAGGAGCCGGGCATCAGGCTGCCATCGAAGACGATCTTGTAACGGAGCTGGCTCATGCGCGTCCTTGTCTGCACGGAGAGGAATGGTCGCCGACCCTATCCCGCCGCCGTTCGTTCGGCAAGTAGGGGCGGGTCGGTTTTAGCGCGCTTGAGCGGTGGTTCTCACCTGCCGACAGAGGTGTTTGTCGACGCGATCAGAATGGCCTGACCACGACCAGGATGACGATGGCGATCAGAATGAGCACCGGCACCTCGTTGAACCAGCGATAGAACACGTGGCTGCGTTTGTTTTCACCGCGGGCCAGGCGCTTGTACAGGGCGCCACACATATGGTGGTAGCCCACCAGCAGTATCACCAGGGCCAGCTTGGCATGCATCCAGCCCTGGCTCATCCAGCCGGGCGCGAGCATCAGCAGGCCTACGCCCAGTACCAGCGTGGCAATCATCGCCGGCGTCATGATGCCTCGGTACAGCTTGCGCTCCATGGTGCTGAAACGTTCACGGCTCGGCGCGTCCTCGCTCATGGCGTGGTACACGAACAGCCGGGGCAGGTAGAACAGACCGGCAAACCAGCAGACCATGGCGACGATGTGCAGGGCTTTGATCCACAGATAAAGCATTGCCGTTCCTTTTCGTAGTTTGGGCTTGCGATACTAGTGCCCACGATGCCAATAGTCATCAAGACGGTTGGCCGCAGGCAGGGCGGGCCTTATCATCGGCTCTTGTCGAACAGTTTCGAGGCGCCCGATGCCCGGCTTTTTCCCCCGTGTGATTTCACCGCGCCCCTGCGCGTGCCGTGTGCCTGGGCATCGCTGCTGATGCCAGGTTGGGAAGTACGCCCCAGCAACCGGGCCCAGGAGCGGCGTCTGCGGGTCGCGCTGGTGGTGCTGCTGGTCGCGGTGCCGCTGTCCTTTTATGCGGGTAACTGGTGGCAAGCCAGATCCACGCAACAGCAGGCCCTGGCATTTCAGGACACCCAGGCGCAGGTCGAGGCCCAGGCGCGCGAGCTGGACGAGTTGCGTCAGCGCATGGCGGTGCTCAGCAGTGGCGAGCAGCTGGCGCAGCAATCCAACGAGCAGAGCCGCCTGACCATCAAGCTGCTGGAGGAACAGAACTTCAAGCAGCAACAGGAATTGGCGTTCTACAAAGGGGTATTGGCACCGGACAGCAAGGTCACCGGCCTGCTGATCCGCAGCTTCGATGTCCACGCAACGGAAACAGCGGGCGTCTATCGTTTCAAGCTGATGCTCAGCCGCATCGGCAAGGATGACAAGCCGCTCCAGGGGCGCTTGAGCGTGCAGCTGGAAGGCAGCATGGGCGGCAAGGCGAAGAGCCTGCCGCTCAGCCAGTTGAGTGGCGATCTACCGGAGGGCTCGACCGATAAGACCATGCCCTTCGCGTTCAAGCATCTGCAGGCGATTCCCGATGGTGGGCGGCTGGGTGAGCTGCGACTTCCCGAGGGTTTCGTGCCCAAACGCATACGTATCAAGGCTGATGTCGAGGGTGGAAAAGCCGTCGAGCGTCAAATCGATTGGACTGACGGATAGGTGATGACTGGCCATGTGGAATAAAGGCAAGGGCAAGGCGGACGTGCAACGCTTCACGGGCAAAACCAGCCTGATCGCGGCCGGCGCGGTATTTCGCGGCGACCTGGAGTTCGAGGGCGCGGTACAGATCGACGGCAAGGTGCTCGGCGATCTGCTCACCGAGCAGGGGCTGGTGCGGGTCAGCGTCGAAGGCCAGGTTGAAGGTGAAGTGCGCGCGCCCCATGTTGTGATCGATGGCGAGATCATCGGCGATGTCTATGCTAGCCAGCACGTCGAGCTGGGGGCCAAGGCCCGGGTTCGCGGCAATCTCTACTACGGCCTGATGGAGATGGCCATGGGCGCCCAGGTCGAGGGCGGCTTGCGGCCGATCAAGGAGCAGGAGCGACCGTTGGAGCTGCCCGAGCGCCTGGACGATGGCCAATAGTTGACCGCTTTTGTAGGGTAAGCGGATAATACAGCGCTACCACGCAGTATTGGCGCCTGGCGCCGGGAGATAGAACATGAGCGTCGAAACCTTCACCCCAGCCGCTGCGATGCAGTTCACGCAGGGAGCGGCCAGCAAGGTTAAGAACCTGGTTGATGAAGAGGGCAACCCGCGGTTGAAGCTGCGCGTGTTCGTGACCGGCGGCGGTTGCTCGGGCTTCCAGTACGGCTTCACCTTCGATGAGGAAGTGGCCGATGACGACACCATCGTCGAACGCGAGGGCGTCAGCCTGGTCGTCGACCCGATGAGCTTTCAGTACCTGGTGGGTGCGGAAGTGGATTATCAGGAGGGGCTCGAGGGCTCTCGCTTCGTCATCAAGAACCCCAATGCGACCACCACCTGCGGTTGCGGCTCGTCGTTCTCGATCTGAGTTGTCCCTTGCATGAAAACGCCGCGCCCCTGCGCGGCGTTTTCGTTTGTGCGTCGGCTCAGGCTGGGTAGATGGCGCCGAGCACTCGCAGGCCCCGAGCGCCGGTCACTTCGGGCCGGTTGGCGGGGATGCCGCTGAGGCAACAGTGGGCCAGCCAGGCAAATGCCATGGCCTCGACCCAGTCGGCGGGCACGCCATGATCGTCGGTACTGCTCACCTGCGCGGCGGGTAGCAATGCCTGCAAGCGTGCCAGCAGTGCCTGGTTATGGGCACCGCCGCCACAGACCAGCAATTGCGTGCAGCCTGGCTGCGCCTGCTGCAGCGAAGTGACGATGCTGGTGGCCGTCAGTTCCAGCAGGGTGGCCTGGACGTCTGCCGGCTGGTAGGCCGGCTGCTGATCCAGGTGCCGCATCAGCCAGGGCAGGTTGAACAGCTCGCGTCCGGTACTCTTTGGCCCGGTGGTCTGGAAGAACGGATCCGCCAGCAGCGTCGCCAGCAACGCGGGTTGCACCGTGCCGCTGGCAGCCCAGGCACCGTCCCTGTCATAGGCATGGCCGAGGTGATGCTCGATCCACGCGTCCATCAGCACGTTGCCCGGCCCGCAGTCGAAGCCCTTGGCGGGTTTGCCCTGTTCCAGCAGGCTGAGGTTGCTGAAGCCGCCCACGTTGAGAATCGCGCGGGCAGTACCCGGGCTGGCAAAAAGCGCTTCATGAAAGGCCGGCACCAGCGGTGCACCCTGGCCGCCGGCTGCCACGTCGCGGCGGCGAAAGTCGGCCACTACGGTGATGCCGGTGAGTTCGGCGAGCAGGGCCGGGTTGCCAATCTGGATGGTGAAGCCCCGCGCGGGTTCGTGGCGTACGGTCTGGCCGTGACTGCCGATGGCGCGAATGGCGTCCGGCTGCAGATTCTGCTGGCGCAACAGGCTGTTGATGCCTTCGGCAACCAGTTGTGCCCACTGCTGCTCGGCAACGGCGGCACGGGCGAGCTCGTCCGCGCCAGAACTGCACAGGTCGAGCAGTTGCTGGCGAAGCGCGTCGGGAAGGGCTTGGTAGTGGTGGGCGAGCAATCGAGTGCGCTCGCCTTGTTCGATAAGGGCGATGTCCAGCCCGTCGAGACTGGTACCGGACATCACGCCGAGATAGAGCATGGGATCAGCGCTTGTTGAGGGCGAGCATGGTGGCTTTTTCCTGATCCATGCGCGCCATCAGCGGTTTGCTCATCTGCAGGAAACGTTGCTTTTCCTGGCGAGCGATCGGATCGGACATCGGCAGCTTCTGGCTCAGCGGGTCGACGTGGGTGCCGTTGACCTGGAACTCGTAGTGCAGGTGCGGGCCGGTCGACAGGCCGGTGGTGCCGATATAGCCGATGATCTGGCCCTGCTTGACGCTGCCGCCGGTACGTACGCCCTTGGCGAAACCCTGCATGTGCGCATAGAGGGTGCGGTAGCGGCTGCCATGCTGCAATACGATGGTATTGCCGTAGCCGCCCTTGCGCCCGGCCAGGATCACCTTGCCGTCGCCGGCTGCCTTGATCGGCGTGCCCCGCGGTGCTGCATAGTCGACCCCTTTGTGCGCGCGGATCTTGTTGAGGATCGGGTGCTTGCGGCCATTGGAGAAGCGCGAGCTGATCCGGGCGAAGTCTACCGGGGTACGAATGAACGCCTTGCGCATGCTGTTGCCGTCGGCATCGTAGTAGCTGACGTTGCCTTGCTTGTCGGTATAGCGAACGGCGGTATAGGTCTTGCCGCGGTTGGTGAAGCGTGCGGAAAGAATGTTGCCGGTGCCGACCGTTTTGTCGCCGACCTTCTTGTTCTGGTAGATAACCTCGAACTCGTCGCCTTCACGAATATCCATGGCGAAGTCGATGTCGTAGCCGAAGATATTGGCCAGATCCATGGTCAGGTTGTGGGACAGGCCGGCACGTTTGGCGGCCACGAACAGCGAGCTGTTGATCACCCCATGGGCGTAGGACTCGTGTACGTCCGGCTTGACCAGCTCGCGCTTGAAGTCATAGCCACTGTCGGTCTTGCTCAGGCTGACGCTTTCCAGGTCGCTGAGCTGGCTGTGCAGGCTTTCCAGCTGGCCATCTTCGCTCAACTGAAACTGCAGCTCCTGGCCGACCTTGAGGCGGCTCAGCCCCTTGGCTTCCTTGCTGCTGTTGATTACCTCATGCAGGGTGTTGGAACTCAGGCCCACCTTGCTGAACACCGTGGAGAGCGTGTCGCCATTGGCCACGGTGACCGTCTTGTTGCGCGGATCTTCAGGCGGCTGCTCGGCAATCTCCGGTTCTGCGTCGAGCTCGGCATTCTGCGATTCGTCGTCATTGCCTTCTATTTGTGCGAACGGCGAGTCGAGGTCTTGCTGCGCGGCGGTGTCTGCCTGATTGCTCTGCAGGTTCTGCTGAGCCTGCTCGGCGCCGTTGTCCATGTCCAGGTTGAGGAAGGTCTTCTTTGCTTCTACTTCGCGGGAGGGAAACACCAGGAGAGCAAGACTGAGAAGAGCGGCGACGCCGCTGGCTGCGATGATGTGAGTTTTTGGATAGAGCGGCGGCGCTTTAGTTGTAGAGGTCATAAGGCTGCTTTTTGAAGTGAAAAGATGAAAAGGACAAGAAGATACTGATGAATATGCAGTAACTGTATAAAATATAACCAAATCTGCCTTGAGGCAAGCCCGCAGGTGATGGCCGGTGCCGGTTGAGCGCGCGATGGGGTGGAACTTGTCATTTATAGCCGATCTTGTATGGTTGGTTCCCTTTTGAATCTGGTGGCTGTGAGTCCTATGAAGTCGGTTGAAGAGCAGCTCGCGCTGATCAAGCGTGGTGCGGAAGAAGTCCTTGTTGAAGCTGAGCTGATCGAGAAGCTCAAGCGCGGTGAGCCGCTGCGTATCAAGGCAGGCTTCGATCCGACTGCACCGGACCTGCACCTGGGGCACACCGTGCTTATTAATAAGCTGCGCCAGTTTCAGGAGTTGGGGCATCAGGTGATCTTCCTGATCGGCGACTTCACCGGCATGATCGGCGACCCCAGTGGCAAGAGTGCCACGCGCCCGCCGCTGACCCGCGAGCAGGTGCTGGAGAATGCCGAAACCTACAAGGCCCAGGTGTTCAAGATCCTCGACCCGGCCAAGACCGAGGTCGCCTTCAACTCCACCTGGATAAACCAGCTGACACCCGCCGACTTCATTCGCCTGGCGTCCCAGTACACCGTGGCGCGCATGCTCGAGCGCGATGACTTCGACAAGCGCTATACCGGCAATCAGCCTATCGCGATCCACGAGTTCCTTTACCCGCTCGTGCAGGGCTACGACTCGGTGGCGCTGCGTGCGGACGTGGAGCTCGGTGGTACCGATCAGAAATTCAACCTGCTGATGGGGCGCGAGCTCCAGCGCGCGTACGGCCAGCCGTCCCAGTGTGTCGTCACCATGCCGCTGCTCGAGGGGCTGGATGGTGTCAAGAAGATGTCCAAGTCGTTGGGCAACTACATAGGCATCCAGGAAGCGCCGGGCGTGATGTACAACAAGCTGGTGTCCATGCCGGATGCGCTGATGTGGCGTTACTTCGAGCTGCTCAGCTTCCGCAGCATGGATGAGATCGAGCAGTTCAAGAAGGATGTGCAGGGCGGGGCGAACCCGCGCGACATCAAGATCAAGCTGGCCGAAGAAATCGTCGCGCGCTTCCATGGTGAGGAGGCTGCTGCCACTGCTCACCGTTCTGCCGGGAACCGGATGAAAGAGGGTGAGCTGCCTGAGGACCTGCCGGAAGTGGAACTGCTCGCCGCCGACGACATGCCGATTGCCGCGTTGCTTAATAAGGCAGGCCTGGTGAAGAACGCCGCGGTCGCGCGTGATCTGCTCGGTTCTGGTGGGGTGCGGGTGGATGGCCAGGTGGTCGATCGCAGCTTCGTGTTCAAGCTCGGCGCCACCCATGTCTGCCAGGCCGGCAAGAAGGCCTTTGCACGGATTACCCTGAAATCCGAATAAAGCGTAAATAAACGGTTGACCAGAAATTATGGCGGCCTATAATGCGCACCACTTCCGGCGCAGCCTGATCTGAAAACTCTTTGTAGATCAATGAGTTAGACGAAAATAAAGGTTGCACGGACGGCGAATTCGAGTAGAATGCGCCGGCATCGACAGGGCGGCTTGGGTGGCGCTGTTGATGGTTCGATCAGGTTTGATCGAAGGCGGTAAAAGAGGGTGTTGACAGCGGTTTGTAACGCTGTAGAATGCGCCTCCCGCTGGAGAGAAGATGATCTGGTCGGGCGCTGCA
>Ga0207790_1000155_pt1 | contig 27228 bp, 24 predicted proteins | sample HigsolmetaGSP14D_FD_184842 | JGI IMG/M metagenome (GOLD analysis project Ga0207790, IMG submission 184842) | High solid enriched microbial communities from the Joint BioEnergy Institute, USA - SP1-4-D (SPAdes) | ecosystem: Engineered > Bioreactor > SSF (Solid state fermentation) > Aerobic >...
CGTGCACCGCGCCATGGTCAGCAGCTGGCTGGCAATACGGGTGGCGCGGTGCACGCCATGCTTGAGGAATGCCAGGGCCTCCTCGCGCTCCTGCACGCTTTCGGCCTGGGCCGCGTTACGCACGTGAATCTCCAGGATCGCCAGCGGTGTACGCAGCTCATGGGCGGCATCGGCGATGAAGCGCCGCTCGCGTTCGAGCAGTGCGCGCAACTGGCTCAGCACGTCATCCAGGGCCAGGCGCATCGGTTCCAGCTCCGGCGGCAGCGGCCCGGCCGGCAAAGGCTCCAGGCTGTGCTCCGGGCGCTCGCGCAGTTGCTGGGCCAGGCGCTGCAGCGGGCGCAGCCCCCAGCCGAGCAGCAGCCAGATGAACGCGGCCAGCAGCGGCAGGCAGATCAGCGTCGGCATCAGGGTGTGCTGGAGAATCTGGTGGATCAGATCCTGGCGCAGGTCTTCCCGCTCGCCAACCCAGATACGCAGGCCGCCCGCGCTGTCATCGAGCAGCACGCCGCACCATTCCTGATCGTTGAAGAAGAATTCGTGAATGCCCGGCGGGGGCAGTTTCTGCAGATGCGGCGCCTGCTCGGAGCGCACCAGCAGGTTGCCGTCACGATCCCACACCTGGAACGCCAGGTTGATTTCGTAGGGGTGCGAGAACACACCCTCGGTCGAGCGATCGAGGGCGCCATCCAGCGCCTGGCGGACGAACTGCCAGTCGACCGGGCGGCCATCGGGCTGCTGCAGCATGCCCTGCAGCACACGCGCGGCCTGCACCAGCTGGGCGTCATAGACCGCCTCGGTCTGCCGGTGGCTGTCGCGCAGGGCGAGCAGCACCAGGGCCAGGCTACCGGCCAGCACCAGGGCGATGGTCGGCGCCAGGATGCGCGTGCGGATGGAAATCATGGCCGCTGCTCCACCAGGTAACCGACCCCGCGTACGGTGCGAATCAGCTCGCTGCACAGTTTGCGGCGCAGGTTATGGATCAATACTTCCAGGGTGTTGCCCGGGCCGCTTTCCTGCCAGCCATACAGCGCATTGGCCAAGCGCTCGCGGGTCACCACCACCCCGGGGCGAATCAGCAACTGGTGCAGCAGCTGATACTCCATGGGCGTCATCGGCACGCTGCGGCCCTGGTAGCGCACCTCCTGGGTGGAGGGATCGAGGGTCACCCCAGCGAATTCCAGTACCGGCTGGGCGCGGCCCTGGCTGCGCCGCAACAGGGCGCGGATGCGCGCCTTGAGCTCTTCGGGGTCGAAGGGTTTGACCAGGTAATCATCGGCGCCGGCATCCAGCCCCTGGATCCGATCATCCATGCCGTCGCGGGCGGTAAGCACCAGCACCGGCACGGCGTTCTCGCTGCGTGCACGCAGCTGGCGCAGCAGGGTCATGCCATCCAGGCGCGGCAGGCCGAGGTCGAGCAGCACCAGGTCGAACTGTTCGCTGCGCAGCGCATGGGCGGCCTCGACGCCATCCTCCAGCCAGTCCAGCGTATAGCCCTCGCCACGCAGGGCCACGCGAATGCCCCGCGCCAGGGCACGATCATCTTCAACCAGCAGGACACGCACGGCACGCACCTCGTCATCGATAAAACGGCGCCATGATGCGCTTCGCGCGGCGCATTTGGCAGGGGTAGATGTTACCGAGCTTTGCCCATTAAGGCTTTCCTAAGCTTCGCGTCGCAAGGTGCTACTCACCCCCATCACAAGGAGTCTCACCATGCGTTACGTCGCGCTTTTCGCCCTGCTGCTGGGCAGCCCGCTGGCCATGGCCAGCACCGAATGCACCACCGCCGACCGCTCCACCTGGCAGGACCCGCAACAGTTTCAGGAAAAGCTGAAAGAGCAGGGTTACCAGATCAGCAAGTTCAAGGTCACGGAAGGCAACTGCTACGAGATCTACGGCTTCGACAAGGACAAGCGCAAGGTCGAGATCTACCACGACCCGGTTAGCGGCAAGGCCATCAAGACCGAGATCGAAGACTGATGCACGCGGCGACGATACGACTCTGGGATCCCCTGATCCGGCTGTTCCATGTGTCGGTGGCCGGGGTCTTCGTCGCCAACTATTTCTTTACCGAGCAAGGTGACGACTGGCACACCTGGCTCGGCTACTACGCCTGCGCCTGGCTGGCGGTTCGCCTGGTGTGGGGCTTCGTCGGTCCACGCAGCGCGCGCTGGACGGACTTCTGGCCGACCCGCACACGCTTGCGCGAACACCTGGCTCTGGTTCTCAAGCGCGAACCGCACCGCCGCCTCGGCCACTCGCCGATTGGCGCCCTGGTGATGCTGCTGATGATGAGCGCCATCGCCACCCTCGGCATCAGCGGCTTTCTGATGCAGGAGGTCGATGCCCTGTGGGGCGCCGACTGGCCGCTCAGCCTGCATGCCTGGGCGGCCAACAGCCTGGCGACGCTGGTGGTCATCCACCTGGCCGCCGCCGTGATCGAAAGCCTGCACCTGCGCGAAAACCTGCCGCTGTCGATGATCACCGGCAAACGCCGCGCCCCGTCCGACCATCGCTGAGACTCGACCCATGCTGACCCTGCTTGCGCCTCGCCGTGCCAGCGCTCCGCGCGCCTGGCTGTCGCTGCTTGCCCTGGCCACCCTGAGCTGCGCCCTGCTGCTCGCCGATGATTTTCTGCAGCAACTGTTCACGCCGAACAACCACGCCGAGCTGGAGGCGGGTTACGTGGTCGTGCTGTGGCTGTTCAGCCTGGGGCTGTGGCTGTGCAACCTGCGCTGGCTGAGCATGGGCATCCTGACGCTGTTCGCGGTGATGCAACTGCTGCAGCTGGCCAACATCAGCTTCTTTGGCGAACCGCTGACCGCCATCGACATCCAGTCGCTGCTCAATGACCCCGGCGAAGTACGCGAGACCGCCGCGCACAGCCTGGCCCAGCATTGGCCGGTGCTGCTCTGCGTGGGCACTCCCTACGGCCTGCTGCTCGCCCTGCACTGGCGCCTGCCCGGCCGGGTCAACCTGCCGCAGAGCCGCTGGGCACTGCTGCTGATCGCCGTGGTGCTGCTCTCCAAACCCTATCGCGCCACCTACCGCAACCTCGACTCGTTCGCCGCCAGCCCGAGCCGCAGCGCCCTGCACAACAACCTCAACGTGTTTTCCGCCTGGGCGGTGCACCTGGCGTTCAAGCCGGAAGTGCAATTGCCGCCCAGCACCTTCGCGCCCTATGCACTGAGCCCGAGCCTGAGCGAGGCCAAGCATGTCTGGCTGGTGGTCGCCGATTCGCTGCGCAGCGATCGCCTTGGCGTGTTCGGCTACGACCGGGACACCACGCCGAAACTGGCCGCCTACCTGCGCGAGCATCCCAGCGCCTTCGTGCGCCCCGGCATCGCCGCCGGGGTGGCCACCGATGTCAGCCTGCCGTACCTGATCAACCCGATTCGCGAGCCCGGCAAGGATGCACTGCTGCGCACCGGCGACATCAACCTGTTCCGCTTCGCCAAGCAGGCGGGCTTTCGCACCCACTGGATCTCCTCCCAGGAGTCCAAGCTGCTGGCCAACCTCGGCAGCCGTTACCTGGACGTGTCGATCACCCGCGAAGACCACCCGGTGCGCTTCCTCAAACAGCAGGATCGTGCCCTGCTCGACGTGCTCGACGCGCAGCGCTGGGCCGAGCGCAACTTCGTGGTGCTCAACCTGCGCACCGCGCACCTGCCCTACGCGCAGAACTACCGCCACGAAAAGACCCCGGCGCCCTGGGTGGATCAGGGCCCGGATGGCCAGAGCAACGCCTATGACAACTCGGTGCATTACCTGGACGGCCTGCTGGCCGAAGTGATCGCCGACTTCGACCGCCTGGAGGGCGAGCGCTACCTGATCATCACCGGCGACCACGGCCAGCGCCTGGGTGAAGGCGGCCACTGGGGCCACAACGACCTGGTACCGGAAGTCAGCGACGTGCCGGTGATCGTCATCGGCCGTGAGGCCAAGGCCGAGACCATGGCCAGCCTGGCAGCCGAGCGCTGGATCAGCCACTACGAGGCCGGCAAGTGGCTGGCCGCGCGCCTCGGCACGCGCATCCACAACCCCAACCTGCGCGCCAACGAGCACTTCGTGCACGGCAAGCTGCTGTTCACCGACAACTTCATCCAGCGCGTCTGCGAAACCCCCACTGGCCTGGTTCACCAGCCGCCACAGCTGCTGAGCATGCTGCTCAAGGATCCCGAGGCGCGCTGCGACGGTTGAACCAGGCCGCGGGCGGCAAGGCGCCTCAGCCCACCCGGTGGGTTACGGCCGGTTCGTCTGCGGCGCGCTCACGGAAAGTCAGCAGGAAGGCCAGCAACACGGCGACCGAGAACACCGCGGGGAACAGCCAGATGCTGCGCCAGTCGTGCAGCCCCTCGACGGCATAATGATCGGACACCGCGCCGGCGACCCAGAAGCCGATCAGCATGCCGACGCCATAGGTGGCCAGGGTGATCAGGCCCTGTGCCGAACTCTTGATGCTCTCGCCGGCCTTGCCATCGGTGTAGATCTGCCCGGAAACGAAGAAGAAGTCGTAGCACACGCCGTGCAGCACGATGCCCATCACCAGGAACGCCACCAGCTCGCCGCCGTTGCCGTAGGCGAACAGCAGGTAGCGCAGCGCCCAGGCCGCCATGCCCACCAGCAGCGTCGCCTTGATCCCGAAGCGCTTGATGAACAGCGGCAACAGCAGCATGAACAACACTTCGGAAACCTGGCCGAGGGTCATCATGCCGGTGGGGTTGGCGACGCCGATTTCGGTCAGGAACAGGTTGGCGTTCTGGTAGTAGAAGGCCAGCGGGATGCAGATCAGGATCGAGGCCAGAAAGAAGGTCGCGAAGCCGCGATCCTTGAGCATCTGCAGGGCATCCAGGCCGAGCAGGCGCTTGAGGCCGGTCTGCTGGCCAGGCACCGGTGGGGTGGCCGGCAGGCTGAAGCTGTACAGGCCGAGCAGCAGCGAAGCGCCGGCGCAGAGCAGGAAGGTGTTGCGCAGCGCGCCCTCGGCGATGGCCTGCTGGGCGTCCCAGGCGAACACGAAGCTGATCACCAGGCCGGCGACGATCCAGCCCAGGGTGCCCCACACCCGCACCCTGGAAAACTGCGCCGCCGGGTCGCGCAACTGGCGAAACGCCACGGCGTTGACCAGCCCGAGCGTGGGCATGTACACCACCATGTAGCCGAGTACCAGCGGGTAGAAGGTGGCGAAGTCCTCGGCGCGGTAGAGCTGGTAGAGCAGCACGGCGCCGCCCAGGTGCAGCACCGCCAGCAAACGCTCGGCGTTGACCAGGCGATCGGCGATCAGCCCGACCACGAAGGGCGCCAGAATCGCCCCCCATGACTGGGTCGCGTAAGCCATGCCGATCTGCCCGCCGCTGGCGCCCAGGGTGCGCCCGAGAAAGGTGCCCAGGGTGACGAACCAGCCGCCCCAGATGAAGAACTGCAGAAACATCATCACGCCCAGCCTGACAGTCAAAGTGCTCATGGTCTTATCCTTGTTGTTGTTCACGAGACGGCGTTAAACGATCTACTTCAAGCCAAGCAGCCCCCGATTGCGCGAGGTGCTGCTGGCGACCCCGGCGAAATCGTCGAAGGCGCGCTCGGCGCGGGTGATCAGTTGGCGCTCGATGAAACCGGCGCCTTCGGCCGCACCCTGGGCCGAGTCCTTGAGGCAGCACTCCCACTCCAGCACCGCCCAACCCTGGTAGCCGTACTGGGTGAGCTTGCTGAAGATCGCCTTGAAGTCGATCTGCCCATCGCCCAGGGAACGGAAACGCCCCGGGCGGTCGACCCAGGCCTGATAGCCGCCATACACCCCGGAGCGGGCATCGGGTCGGAACTCGGCGTCCTTGACGTGAAACATGCGGATGCGCGGGTGGTAACGGTCGATGAAGCCCAGGTAGTCCATCTGCTGCAGCAGCATGTGGCTGGGGTCGTAGAGAATGTTCGCCCGCGGGTGATCGCCAACGGCAGCCAGAAAGCGCTCGAAGGTGACGCCGTCGTGCAGGTCTTCGCTGGGGTGCAGCTCGTAGCAGAGGTCGACACCCGCCTCGTCGAAGGCCTCGAGGATCGGCAGCCAGCGCCGCGCCAGCTCGGCGAAGCCCTCCTCCACCAGCCCCGCCGGGCGCTGCGGCCAGGGGTACAGATAGGGCCAGAGCAGCGCGCCGGAAAAGCTCGCGTGGGCGGCCAGACCCAGGCGCTGGCTGGCCCGGGCGGCGAGCTTCAGCTGGTCGACGGCCCACTCGGTGCGCGCCTGCGGGCGGCCCCGCAACTGCGCCGGGGCGAAGTCGTCGAACAGCTTGTCGAAGGCCGGGTGCACGGCCACCAGCTGGCCTTGCAGGTGAGTGGACAGTTCGCTGATCTGCACCCCGGCCTCGGCGCAGATGCCCTTGAGCTCGTCGCAGTAGGTCTGGCTCTCGGCGGCGCGCTGCAGGTCGATGCACTGCGGCCCCAGGGTCGGCAGCTGGATGCCCTTGTAGCCGAGCGAAGCCGCCCAGCGCGCCTGGTTGGCCAGGGTGTCGAACGGCGCCTCGGCCGCCAGGAACTGGGCGAGGAAAATGCCGGGGCCGCGGATGCCCCCTGTATTGGCGGTCATGCGTACACTCCAGTGGACGACGCCAGCGGCGTCCATTTCGCCTCGCTGGCGTGGCTGGCCAGCACCGTTTCGATAAAGGCCATGCCCCGCGCAGCGGTCTCGATGCCGGGCAAGGCGGCAGCGGCGCTGCGGCAACCGCCAATCGCCCGAGCGAAGTCGGCGTACAGATTGGCCATGGCTTCCAGATACCCCTCGGGGTGGCCCGCCGGAAGGCGAATGCGCTGCAGCGCCTCATCGCACAACCAGGGGTGGTTGGCCCCGGCACGCAGCACGCGCATGGGCTGATCGAGGGGGCGATGAATCAGGCTGTTGGGTTGCTCCTGGCGCCACTCCAGGCCACCCTTGTCGCCGTAGAGGCGGATCTTCAGGGCGTTCTCCTCGCCGGCGCACACCTGGCTGGCGAGCAGCACGCCGCTGGCCCCCTGCTCGGTGGTAAACAGCATGGCGCAGTCGTCATCCAGCGCCCGGCCAGGCACATGGGTGGCGAGGTGCGCACAGAGGCGGGCGATGCGCTGGCCACTGACGAACTCGACCAGGCTGAAGGCGTGGGTGCCGATATCGCCGATGCAACCGCCCTGCCCGGCCAGCTGCGGATCACCGCGCCAGAGCGCCTGCCTGTTGCCCTGGCCAGCCAGATCGGCGCTGAGCCAGCCCTGGGGGTATTCGACGTGGAGTTTGCGCAGCCGACCGATTTCCCCGGCCTGCACCATGTGCCGCGCCTGCCAGACCAGCGGGTAGCCCTGGTAGGTGTGGGCCAGGCCATACAGGGCCTCGCCCTGCACCAGCAGATGGGCCAGGTCGGCGGTTTCGGCGCTGCTCAGCGCCGCCGGCTTTTCGCAGAACACATGGATGCCCGCGCGAATGGCGGCGGCAGTGATGGGTGCATGCAGATGGTTGGGGGTGACGATGGCCAGCAGGTTGATTCGCTCGCCAGGCTCGAGCCGTGCTTCACCGTCGAGCAGCGCCTGCCAGCTGGCGTATACACGTTCGGTGGGCAAGCCGCACTCCCGGCCCGTTGCGGCATTGGCGGCCGGATCGCGACTGAACGCACCCGCCACCAGGTCGATCCCGCCTGCCAACGCTGCCGCCTGGCGGTGCACCTTGCCGATAAAGGCGCCAGCGCCGCCGCCGACCATGCCCAGCCTGACCCGAGAAGCTGCCATCACTACACTCCGATTTCGCTATTTTTATTGAATGTAACCGGTTACATATCAGGATATATAGCCACCGCAACGATGCAGGTCAAGCGCACCATGACCGCCGGCTATGGGATAAGCTAGCCGCCAGACATGGCGCAGAGCCGGCCAGCAAACAGAGGGCGCATGACCAATATCCGCAAGGTGGCCGCACTGGCCGGCGTATCCGTCGCCACGGTTTCGCGCACGTTGAAGAACCCGCAGCAGGTGTCGCCGGACACCCGCGAGAAGGTGCTGGAAGCGGTCGACCAGGCGGGCTACACGCCCAACCTGATGGCCATCCAGTTTCGCTCCCAGCGCACCCATAACCTGGTGGTGCTGGTGCCCGATATCGCCAACACCTTCTTCGCCCGGGTGATTCGCGGTATCCAGGAGGCGGCCAGCGCGGTCGGCTACCGGGTGCTGTTGTGCAACACCCTGGGCAACCCGGAAACCGAGCGGCAGTTCGCCGCGCTGGTGGATGCCCGCCAGGCCGATGGCGTCATCCAGCTGCGCGCCTTCGACCCGTTCGCGCGCCAGGATCACCCGCCACTGGTGAACATCTGCGAAATCGTCGACGACGCGCCCTGGCCGACGGTCAGCCTCGACAACCGGGGGGCGGCACGGGCCATGACCGAGCACCTGCTGGCCCTGGGGCATCGGCGCATCGGGCTGATCAAGGGCCCGGCGGACAGCCCGCTGACCCGCGAGCGCTTCGCCGGCTACCGGCACGCCCTCGAGGCGGCAGGCATGGCGGTCGACCCTGCCCTGCTGCAATACGGCAACTACGACTGCTCGTCAGGCCATGCCGCGGCGGCGCGTCTGCTGCAAAGCGAAGCGCGGCCGACGGCGATCTTCTGCGAGAACGACGAGATGGCCATGGGCGCCATCCAGTGCATCCGCCAGGCCGGATTGCGGATTCCCGAGGACATCGCGGTGGCCGGCTTCGACGACATTTCCTTCGCCGCCTTCTGCAGCCCACCGCTGACCACCATCGCCCAGCCGGCCGAAGCCTTCGGCCAGCACGCGGTGGCCCTGTTGCTGGCGCAGCTGGATGGCCAGGCCATCGGCGAGCGGCACCAGGTGCTGCCGTTCCAGCTGGTGGTGCGCGCGAGTACCGCCGCCTCGAACTGATCCTAGCCCTTGGCCGAGCGCAGGGTGATGCGGGTGATCTCCGAAGGCTTGCCCAGGCGTAGTGGAAAGCCGTTCCATAAACCGGTGCCGTTGCTCACGTACAGGCGCATGTCGCCCACCGCGTATTCGCCGGACACATAACCCTCGTTGAAGGCCTGGGTGACCCAGTGCATGCCCAGCACCTGGCCGCCATGGGTATGCCCGGACAGCTGCAGGTCAACACCGGCCAATGCGTTGCCCGCGGCGGCCAGGGGGCGGTGGCTGAGCAGGATCACCGCAGCGTCTTTCGGTACGCCGGCCAGGGCAGCCTCGATATCCGGCAGCGGCTGGCCGAAGCGCGCAGCAGCGGGATCGGTGATGCCGGCCAGCACCAGGCTGGCACCACGCTCTCTGATGGTCACATGGCTGTTGAGCAGCATCGGCAGGCCCAGCTGCGCGAAGTGCTCCAGCCAGTGCTGATACTCGGCGTAGTACTCATGGTTGCCGGCAATCGCATACACACCCAGCCGCGCGCGCAGCTCGCGCAAGGGCTCCACATCGGCTGTTCGCGCAGCCACCGTGCCATCGACCAGGTCACCGGTGATCACCAGCAGATCCGGCTGCAGGGCGTTGGTCCTGGCCACCACCGCCTCCAGCCACGGGCGCTGCAGCAGGCGGCTGGCGTGCAGGTCGGTGAGCTGCACCAGTTGCAGGCCGTCCAGTTCAACGGGCAGCTGCGCCAGGGTGATTTCCACCTCGCGCACATCGGGCACCCGCACCGCCTGCCAGACGCCCAGGGCCGACAGCAGGATCGCGCCAACACCGACACCCGCACGCAACCGCGGGGCGCCAAGGACCGTTCGCAAGCGAGGCAGCAGCGCGGCGATATCCAGCACCAGCAGCACCATGGCGCTGATGATCAACGCGCCGAATGCACAGCCCAGCACCATCAGCAGGGTGCCGGGAATTTCCGGCGAGGCCATGCTGCCGAAGTAATAGCGGGTCACCAGATGGTGCTCGGCAACCGCCAGGATCAACACGCCGAGCAGCGCCCTGATCGCCCGCGGCCAGGGCTGCAGCCACACCATTCGCCAGAACACATACAGGGCCAGGACGCCCGTGATCAGATGAAACACCGTTATCTCGCTCTTCAGGATGGATCGGCCGCCGCCCTCTGTGACACCGCGGCCATCCACGGGTGCACTTCACATTTTCCCCAGGCAAAAAAAACCGCCCCAATTAGAGGCGGTAACCAAAGGATGATGAACCGGAGAGACCACCGGCTTGTTTCGCAAGCCCATGGCGTTGTGTTCATCGAGGTACAGGGTATCGGTAAAGGCCCGAAGCACCGCATCATTTGCGTCGATAGTGATAATCGAGGGCTGCCGTTTCTCGCCCCGGCCCGCTGATCGCGCTACTTGGCGGCGGCCAGCAGGGCGTGGATGCGCTGCAGATCGGCGAGCGTATCGACGTCGCTGAGGATGCCCGGATCATCCAGCGCTAACAGCAGGGCGCGGCCTTCACGGCGGTAACCCTCAACCACCGCAGCACCGCCGGCTTCGCCGCTCAGGACGGCCAGCGCCGCGAAGCACTCACGGGCGAACCCGACCGGGTGGCCCCTGCGGCCCTCGAAGGTTGGCACCACCACTGGCTGCTGCGCCAATGCTTGCGCCACGCTGTTCAGGCTTGGCGCATTGATCAGCGGCAGGTCACCGGGCAGGATCAGCCAGCCCGAGGCCGTTGCCGTGGCCCGCACACCGGCGGCGATCGAGTCGGCCATGCCGTCGCCGTCAGCGCGGTGAACAACATGATGATCGAGCCCCGAGCGCTCGACAGCCGCCAGCACATGGTCGAGCACCGGTTTGCCGTGCAGCTCGGCCTGCAGCTTGCTGCCGGCGCCACCGGAGGCAAGAAAACGCCTGCCACGCCCGGCGGCGAGCACGATGACCACGGGGCTGTTGGTCGCCATGGGTTACAGCGCCCCGCGGTCGATGCCGTTGGCCACCCGTAGCACGTCGGCCAGGGTCGCCAGGGCGATTTCCGCCGGCGACTTGCTGCCCAGTTGCAGGCCGATGGGCGCATGGATGCGCGCCAGCTCCTCGGGCTTCAAGCCACCCAAACGCGCCAGCCGCTCCAGGCGTTTGCCGCTGGTGCGCAGGGAGCCCATGGCGCCGATATAGAAGGCCTCGGTACGCACCGCTTCGATCAGGGTCGGGTCGTCCAGGCGCGGGTCGTGGGTCAGCGCCAGGATCGCCGTGGCAGCATGGGCGCCCTGCTCGGCGAGAAAGCGTGCCGGCAGTATCTCGATGGCCTGCACGCCCGCCACGCTCATCTCGGCGATGGCCTCGGCACGCGGATCGCAGACGATCACCTCATAGCCCAGGGCCACGGCAAAACCGGCGCAGAATTCGGCCACCGGCGACCAGCCGGCGAGCACCACGCGCAGCACGGCACCGACCCGGATAGACACCTGCTCGGCGCTGCGCTGGACCTTCGCGTCATTCATGCTGCCCGGCCGGCAGCGGCTGGCGCCCTCGCCCAACGGCACTTCGCGCACCAGCAGTTCACCGCCGCCAAGCGCCTGTTCGACCTGGCCGAGCATCCGCAGGGTGGCCTCGCCCGGCTGCAGGTACTCGACCAGCACGTCCAGCACGCCGCCGCAGGGCAGCGCACGGGTGGGCGTGAGGCCGCCCTCGCCGTAGCGCACGATCTGGTTGCAGGGAGCGAATGCCGAGCGCTGCACCCGTTCGAGAAAATCTTCCTCGACGCAGCCGCCGGACAGCGAACCGCAGGACTCGCCGGACGGCAGCGCCACCAGCATCGCCCCCGGCGCCCGCGGCGCCGAGCCGAAGGTGGACAACACCGTGCACAGCCACACGGCGTGGCCCTGCTGCAGCCAGTTGCGGGCCTGCTGCACCACCTGCAGGTCAAGTTGCTTCATCGACACCACCTCAGCCATCACCGCCGCGCGCCAGAATCGGCACGATATCGGGCATGCAAGTTGGTAGCCAGGCCTTCGCTTCGGTTCAGTGTTTTTGCGGCCAGTGAGGGGCTTAAGTGAGTGGTTTAGACGAAGGCCTGGCGCGCGACACCGCGCGGCAGACGATTGCGCCCAGGCAGCTGCTCGAGTTTCTGCTGCCAGGCGGCTTTCACGCTGACGCTTGCTGCCGGTGCCGGCTTGGCCGCTGGCGCCTTGGCGGCACGGGCTGCGGCGCGCAATTCGGCCAGGGTCGGGGTACGGTTGGTCACCACCGGCGCAGCCGCCTTGTCCAGCGTACGCAGGCAGAGTTTGCAGGAAACCTGCGCCTGATCCTCGGTGGTGCTCAGGCTCGCGCCGCTGCGCCCGCAGGCGATGGTGTTCGAGGAGGGCGAGAAGTGAATGGCCAAGGTGACATCTCCAGCAGTAAAACGGGGCGGCGATTTTACATACCTGCCGCGGTTTCTGCGCAGTCACCTGTCCGAGATGCAGCGAGCGCCCGCTGCCGGCCATTCAGCCTTGGGGATTACCAGGCTGCGGCGCCTTTGCCGGGGTCATCGAGGCGCACATGGCAAGCAACTGGCTGACGCTCCAGGGCTTGGGGATCACGGCCACGTTGAGGCCGTCGAAATCGGTGGTGCCTTCCAGGAAACCCGAGGAGATGATGATCGGCAGATCCGGGAAACGGTCACGAATCAGGTGGGCGAGAAAGATGCCGTCGATGTCGCCCGGCATGCTGAAGTCGGTGAGCACCATGTCCACCTGGCCGTCGCTGCTGGACAGGTATTCCCAGGCGTCGTCGGCACAGGGAAAGGCTTTGACCTCATGGCCTTCGTCTTCGAAGATTTCCACGAGCAGCTCTCTGATCGAGCGTTCGTCTTCGGCTATGACTATCAGTGGCATTGCGCGGATCCGGCAGTATGGGTCAGCCTGTGACCGGCCTGAGCGAGCAAGATTTCATTAATTTTTCGTGGCGCCGACTGGCGGTATGCCAGCACCGGGTCGCCGCCCGTCTTTGCGCCAGGCGACGAGTGGCCAGAACGATCAGAGGCGAAAACGGCTCACCAGCTTCTGCTGGTGATCGGCCAGGCGCGCCAGCTCCTGGCTGGTCACGGCGGTCTGCTCGGCACCGGAGCTGACCTGGATGGCCACGTCGTTGATCTCCACCACGTTGCGGTTGATGTCTTCGGCCACCGCGCTCTGCTCTTCGGCGGCGGCAGCGATCTGCATGTTGCGGTCGCTGATGCTACTCACGCCCGCGGCGATCTCGGCCAGCAGGTCGCCGGCGCGGCCGATATTGCTCGCGCCGGCGCGGGCCTTGCCGAGGGTTTCCTGCATGGACTGGGTGGCCAGGTCGGAGCCGCGCTGCAGGTTGGCGATCATCTCCTGGATGTTGCCGGTCGACTCCTGGGTCTTCTGCGCCAGGGTGCGCACCTCGGACGCCACCACCGCGAAACCGCGACCGTGATCGCCGGCGCGCGCCGCTTCGATGGCCGCGTTGAGGGCCAGCAGGTTGGTCTGGTCGGCGATGCCGCGAATCACGTCGAGCACCGAGGAGATCGAATCGCTCTCGTGCTTGAGGTCGCCGATGATCCGCGCGGTGTCATCGGCCTGGGTCGACAGTTCACGAATCACCTCGACGGTGCGCTCGATCTCCTGGCGGCCCTGGGTGGTGTTGACGTTGACCTGGCGCGACATCTCGGCGGCGTCATTGGTGCTCTGCGCCACCTCGCGAACCGTGGCGCTCATCTGGTTGATGGCGGTGACCACCAGCTCGGTGCCCTGGCGCTGGCGCTCCAGGCTGGTGCTGGTCTGCAGGGTCACGGCCGAGCATTCTTCGGCCGCGGTGGCGACCTGGGCGGTGGCCGAGCCGATTTCCTGGACGATCTGCGTCAGCTCCCCGGCCATGAGGTTGAGGTTGCGGCTGATCTGGCCGAACTCGTCCTTGCCGACATAGGCCGAACGGGCCGTCAGGTCACGCTGCGACAACAACAGCAGGGCACGGTTGGCCTCGCCCACGGCCAGCTTGATGTTGTTGATGATCAGGTAGGACAGCACAGCCACCACGAGCATGGCGACCAGCACGCCGATGGCGGTCATCCACAACATCGCCGAGGCCTTGGCGCGCGCCTGGGTGGCCAGCTCGTAGACACTGCCGCCCAGTTCGTTTTCCACCTCACCCATCAGGTCGATGCGGTTGGTGGCGGTCTGGAACCAGTCGGTGGCCTTGACGCCCAGTGGTTGGCCGAGCGGCGTTTCGAAGGCCAGTTTCTGCAGGCGCGCCACTTCGAGGCCGCTGGGCTGCTGCATCTTCTCGTCGAGCTTGCGCACGAAGTCGGCCGAGGCGTTGCGGCGGAAACCTTCCGAATAGGCGGTGAACTCACCCAGGTTGCGACTGAAGGTGGAGAGCAGCTCGGCGTCGAAACGGTCCTGGTTGAACACCACGCCGAGCATCGCGCGTTCGCGGCCGGCGCGCTCCTTCATCTCGATGAACTGGTTGAGCGACGACAGCGCCCGCGACAGTGTCGGGTCGCTGAGCGAACGCTCGACGGCGTGGGTGTAACCGATCAGTTTGCCGATGATAGCGGTGAAGCGCGCGCCGGATTCGCGGTTGTTGATCGCCAGCTTGTCGATCTGCCCGCGCATGGCATCCAGGCCGCTCAGGGTGGCCAGGGCTTCATCGAGCCCGGCATCGGCGCTACCGGCCAGGGTGCGCGCATCGGCCAGAGCAGCGTCGGTCTGGCCGCGCATGCGCAGCAGCACGTCCTGCATGTTCTTGCCCTGGCTGCCGAGGAAAACGCCACTGGCACCACGTTCGCGCTGCAGCACGGTGATCAGCTGGCTGACCTTCTGCGCGACGACGCTGGCCTCCCGGGTGCGTTCCATCTCCTGGAGCGTCTGATAGCTGCCGTTGACCTGCAGGGCGGCGAGCCAGAGAAAGCCCAACAGCGGGCAGGCGAGGATCAGCAAGAGCTTGAGGCTCAAGGGGATGTTTCTGAGCACGGTGTATCACCTATTCAATGAATTTCGGCAGCTTGATAACGAAGCGAAAGGATTGCCTGTTGTCACGCCGTCTGCGCGGCACGTTGAACAGGAGGACGCATGTGGCATGCGGCACGGTAGGCAATAGACGAGGTACAGAAGGGTAATCGGCGCGCGACATCCATTCTTTAATAAAGTTCGGCGCACCGGTGAGAACAAGGCGGCGGGAGGTCGATGTCCATCAAGTCGGGTACGCGTCGCTAGTCGATCCGCTCTTGCTGCTCCTGGGGCAACGACGGGTCGACCTCCAGCCAGGGCAAACGGCTCTGGGTCCAGATATGCCGGTCGGCGGCCGCGTGCTCGGGGTGATCGAGCGTGGCGATGGTCACGTCCAGGCTGCTCGGGCTGAGGGTGGTGAACAGCGCCAGGTGAGCGCCACAGTTCGGGCAGAAATAGCGCTCGCAGGTGGGCGAAGAGGCGAAACGCGCCGGTTCGCCGCGCAGCCAGGCAAAGGCGGCCAGCGGCACGGTGATCCAGGTCACCAGAATGCCGCCGGTGCTGCGCCGACAGATCGAACAGTGGCAGTGGGCGATATCGCGCAGCGCTGCCCGGAACTGGTAACGCAAGGCGCCGCACTGGCAGCCGCCCTGATGTAGATCGCTCATCCCACTCTCCTCGAAACGCCGTGGTATCCCTGCTTGCCTGAACGTGCGGCACTGGCGAAGATGCACGCTCACCACCACCGGGGGCTCCCGTGACCGACCTGCTCTTGGCCCTCTGGCCACTCTTCGCACTGATCGTCGGCGGCTACGTGCTCAGCCGCCGCGGCTTCCCCAACGAGGCCTTCTGGCCAGGGGCCGAACGCCTCAACTACTTCATCCTGTTCCCGGCCCTGCTGTTCAACAGCCTGGCCACCGCGCCGCTGAGCAACCCGCAGCTGCCGCGCATGGCCCTGGCCGTGCTGCTCGGCCTGGGCATCGCCTGGCTGGCCCTGCTGATCGTGCGCCGTGTGCGCGGTTGGCCGGCGGCGCGTTTTGGCGCCTTCAGCCAGGGCATCCTGCGCTTCAACACCTACCTGGGCCTGGCCGCCGTGGGCAGCCTGTTCGGCCAGCCGGGCCTGACCCTGGCAGCCCTGATGCTGGCGCTGATGGTGCCGACCGTCAACGTGCTGTCGGTCTGGTCGCTGACCGCCGAGCGCGGGGTCAGCGCCCGCAGCCTGTTGCTGCCGATCATCCGCAATCCGTTGATCCTGGCCTGCCTGGCCGGTGCGCTGGTCAACCTCAGCGGCCTGGGGTTGCCCGGCGGCAGCGGCCGGCTGCTCAGCCTGCTCGCCGCCGCCAGCTTGCCGCTGGGCCTGCTGTGCGTGGGCGCCGCGCTGAAGCCCGAGCAGTTGGGCGGCGAAGTGCCGGCCCTGGCCTGGAACAGCCTGCTGCGCCTGCTGCTGATGCCACTGCTGGCCCTGGCGGTGGCCGTTGGGCTGCAGTTGCCGACCATGGAAAGCACCGTGCTGGTGCTGTTCTTCGCCCTGCCCACCGCACCGACCGCCTACGTGCTCACGCGGCAGCTGGGCGGCGATGCCAACCTGATGGCCGGCATCATCACCTTGCAGCACCTGCTGGCCGCCGCTTCGCTGGTGGGCGTGTTGCTGCTCCTCGAAAAACTCCTCTAGCCCACGGATCGCGTGGGCCAAGGCGCCCGCGCGAGACAACCTGTCAGCCCTCGATTACCTGCCTGCAACGAAAGCTGGCTGAAAGCTTGGTGCTCTAGCATCTGCTCACTGACCGACAGAGATTGGTCGATGAGCTGCCGCCAGTGAGGCCCGCAGCTGCCGTCAACAAGAACAAAACAGGTAATTAACCATGCTCCGCCCCAGCTCCTCACGCCTGCTCCCTCTCCGCTCGCCGCAACGCTAGCCCCCTCGCGCCTAACCCGCATCTAGCCGAATAACGTCCGGAGAACCACCATGCTCACATTCCTTGGCTTCGCCATGGTCTCGACCTTCATGTACCTGATCATGAGCAAACGCCTGTCGGCGCTCATCGCGCTGATCATCATCCCGATCATCTTCGCCCTGATCGGCGGCTTCGCCGCGCAGATCGGCCCGATGATGCTCGAAGGCATCAGCAAGCTCGCGCCCACCGGCGTGATGCTGATGTTCGCCATCCTCTACTTCGCCATCATGATCGACTCGGGGCTGTTCGACCCGCCCGTGCGGCTGATCCTCAGGATGGTCAAGGGCGACCCGCTGAAGGTCGCCGTCGGCACCGTGGCCCTGGCGCTGATCGTGTCCCTGGATGGCGACGGCTCGACCACCTACATGATCTGCGTCGGCGCCATGCTGCCGCTGTACAGTCGCCTGAAAATGAGCCCGACCATCATGGCCGGCCTGATCATCATGGCCGGTGGCATCATGAACATGACTCCCTGGGGCGGCCCGACTGCTCGCGCTGCCAGCGCCCTGCACGTGGACCCGTCGGACGTCTTCGTGCCGATGATTCCGGGCATGATCGTCGGCGCCATCGTGCTGTTCGGCGTGGCCTATCTCTACGGCCTGCGTGAGCGCAAGCGCCTGGGTGTGCTGCAACTGCCGGAAGGCAAGATCACCCGGGACGAAATCAGCGTTTCCCAGTTCCCCGAGGCCCGTCGCCCGAAGCTGATCCTGATCAACGCGCTGCTGACCATCGTGCTGATGACCACGCTGATCGCCGGCCTGCTGCCGATGCCGGTGCTGTTCATGATCGCCTTCAGTATCGCCATGATCATCAACTACCCCTGCCTGCAGCAGCAGAAGGATCGTATTTCCGCCCATGCCGGTAACGTGCTGGCGGTGGTCGGGCTGATCTTCGCGGCGGGGATCTTCACCGGCATTCTGACCGGCACCGGCATGGTCGACGCGATGTCCAAGAGCCTGCTGGCGGTGATCCCGGACGCCCTCGGCCCGCACCTGGCGGTGATCACCGCGCTGGTGAGCATGCCGTTCACCTTCTTCATGTCCAACGATGCCTTCTACTACGGCATCCTGCCGGTGCTCAACCAGGCCGCTTCCGGCTATGGCATCAGCGCCGTGGAAATGGCCCGCGCCTCGATCGTCGGCCAGCCGGTGCACCTGCTCAGCCCACTGGTGCCGTCCACCTACCTGCTGATCGGCCTGGCCAAGATCGAGTTCGGTGACCTGCAGCGCTTCACCCTGAAATGGGCAGTGCTGGTGTGCATGACGATCCTGGCGGCGGCCCTGATACTTGGCGTGTTTCCGCTATTCGGTAGCTGATTTGACGGAATTTTCACATCGCTGGCGCTAGACTTCGGCACCCATGCCGATGGCTCGCGCCAGTTTTCTATCACCCACAAGGAACCTCTAATGGAATGGCTCACCAACCCGGAAATCTGGGTTGCTTTCCTGACTTTGACCGCCCTGGAAATCGTTCTGGGCATCGACAACATCATCATGATCGCCATTCTGGTGTCGCGCATGCCGCCGCACCTGCAGGCGCGTACCCGCTTCTTCGGCCTGGCCCTGGCCATGGTCACGCGCATCCTGCTGCTGCTCTCCATCACCTGGATCATGCGCCTGACCACCGACCTGTTCCACGTGTTCGGCCAGGGCATCTCCGGCCGTGACCTGATCCTGTTCTTCGGCGGCCTGTTCCTGCTCTGGAAGAGCAGCACCGAGATCTACCACGGCATGGAAGGCGAGGAAGAAAGCCCCGAGCAGCCCGGCGGCGCCGGCAAGCAGTTCCTCGGCACCATCATCCAGATCGCCATCATCGACATCGTCTTCTCGCTGGACTCGGTGATCACCGCGGTGGGCATGGTCTCCCACGTGCCGGTCATGGTCGCGGCCATCGTCGTTGCGGTCATCGTCATGATGATCTGCGCCGGTACCATCAGCGACTTCATCGAGAAGCACCCGAGCCTGAAGATCCTCGCGCTGTCGTTCCTCATCGTGGTCGGTACCGTGCTGATCGCCGAGAGCTTCGAAGTCCACGTGCCGAAGGGCTACGTCTACTTCGCCATGGCCTTCTCCCTGGCCGTGGAAGCGCTGAACATCCGCATGCGCACCGCCCGCCGCCGCGCCGAAGGCAAGGCCGACCCGGAGCCGGTGAAGCTGCGCAAGGACGTGCCGGGGCAGTGATCGGTTGATGCTGATGCAATGAAAAACGGGGCCTTCGAGGCCCCGTTTTTTATTGCGCTGTTACTCAATCCGCTGTGGGCTCGAAGCGCTCGCCACGAAACACACGATGCGGGTTGCCGCGCTCGACCTGCAGGTGGGCATCACGACGCCGCGCCCGTGCCGCATCAACCTGCGCCTGGGCATGCAGGGCGAGGCGCTGGGCGATCAGCAGCAGCGCCAGGCGCTTGTTGGCGTGCTGACTGCGCTCGCTCTGCACCTTGACGCTGATGCCGCTGGCCACATGCGTAGCACGCACCGCCGAATCGGTGGTGTTGACGTGCTGGCCACCCGGCCCGGACGAGCGCAGGGTTTCGAAGCGGATTTCACCGGCCAACTCCGGTGCTGGCGCAGCGAAACGCGCACCACCGAAGAACCAGTTCTTGCGGGCATGCCCCGGCCGGTACGGGCTGGGGCAGGTCCATTGCAGCGAGCCCGTCCAGTCAGCCACCAGCCGCTCGGCCTGCTCACCCTGCAGCGCCAGCAATACCGACCGCAAGGTGCCGCGCCGCTGCCCCGGTTCCTCTTCGAGTACCCGTACCGTCACGCCAAGGCCGTCCGCCTCGGCCTGCAGCCTGGGCAACGCCCTGGCCACCGCCAATGCGCACTCATCCGGCCCCTGGGCCGCGGAAAGTTGCAGAAGAATCATCAGCAACAGCCTCCACGCGTCTTGTAGGTGAGCACCGGTTTCAATCGCGCCAGTACGCGAACCAGTCCAGCCTCACGCAAGGCGCCGACCACCGAGTCGATGGCCTTGTAGGCCTGCGGCGCCTCCTCGTAGATCAGCGCACGGTCGGCGCAGATCACCCGGCTGCCGAGCGCGGTGCGGCTCAGTTGCTCGACGCTGTAGCGCGCAGCGAGGCGATCCTTGCACTCGCTGCGCATCCATTTGCGCCCGGCGCCGTGGGCCAGGGACAGCAGGCTACGCTCGTCGGTGATTGGTTGCACCAGGTAGCTGTAGTCGCCGCGCGAACCGGGAATCACCACCGCACCCTGATCCGACGGCGTGGCACCCTTGCGGTGCAGCCAGCCATCGAGGCCGTCGACACGCGCGGGCGAGACCAGATTGTGATTGATGTCGAGCAGCCTCTCGCCGTCGGCACGCAAGCGCTCTAGCATGCGCCGGGCGATCAGTTGGCGGTTGGCTTCGGCGAACTGCAGCGCACCGTCGTGCCGCTTCAGGTAATGGCAGCTGGCCTCGCTGCCGGCCTCCAATCCTTGGTGACCGAACAGGTCGATCTGCTCGCGCAGAATCGCTTCGCCCAGGCCGCGCGAACCGCTGTGCACCAGCAACAGCAGGTGCTTGCGTTCGATGCCCAGTGCCGCCAGGGCTTCGTCATCGTAGCTTTCATCGAGCTGTTGCAGCTCGGCGAAATGGTTGCCGCCGCCGATGGTGCCGAGAGATCGCTGGTGCCCCGTCGCCGGCAAACCAAAGGCGCCAATCGCCTCCTGCCAGCTCTCGTCGAGCGGCAGGTCGAGGTTGCCGAGACGCTTCTCCAGCTTGTCCAGATGCAGCTTGGCGGTCGGTATGTCCGTGCGCCACAACGCCATGCCGCAGCCGATGTCGTTACCGACCAGCGCCGGGTAAAAACGGCCCACGGAAAAGAATGCCGCGCCGACCGGGTAGCCACGCCCCGGGTGCAGATCCGGCATGCCGGCGACCCGATGCATGCCCGCCAGGCGAGCGGTGGTTTCAAGTTGCTGGATCGCTTTTCCTTCGATCCAGGTGTCGTCCGCGGCGACCAATACGGCGCCGTCGGACAAATTGCGAATGCAAGTGCCCATAGTCCAATCCTGATGGGTTGAAACAGAAAGTAGTTCGGATTGGCAGGCCAGAGCCCGGGCGTTGCGGCACCGCTAACGAGAAGCGGCGAATGCGATCAAGCCAGGCGCGACCTGCAAAGGGTGATCAGCTGCTGCATGATGTGCCTCCTTTGCTGTCGGTTGAGAGAGGGCGTGAATGCTAGGCGTATTGGCGGCGGCTTGCAACAGAGCACGGCGATTACGTGGAGCACCGCACAACCTGCCGGCCAAACAGCATTCCATTCCTTGCTTGGCAACCTGCGCTTCTACAACTACAGCTTGTAAGAACCTGTCCACGATCTGTATGTAGCGGCAGCTACAAGGCAGATGCGGCCGTCACAGATCCATTGTGGGAGCGGGCCATGCCCGCGAAAAATCACGGGCATGGCCCGTTCCCACGTGATAGCGGAATGGCCGCTTTCGCCCCTCAGCTGCCGAAATAGGCGAACCTGTGCTGAAAGATTATGAACAGGCTCTAAGAGACAGCGGTGTTGGTGACCACACTTCAACGAACGCCGTCATCGGCAGTATCCCAAGTACCCGGGATCGAATCTGCATATCAGGGAGATGCGTGATGTTGACGTTGCTCAATCTGTTGTCCGCCATTGCCCTGCTGATCTGGGGCACCCATATCGTGCGTACCGGCATCCTGCGGGTGTATGGCTCGCAACTGCGCCGGGTGCTCAGCCACAACGTCGGCAAGCGGCCGATGGCCTTCGTTGCCGGTATTGCCGTGACCGCCCTGGTGCAGAGCAGCAACGCCACGGCGCTGCTGGTCACCTCGTTCGTCGGCCAGGGCCTGATGGCGCTGACCCCGGCGCTGGCGATCATGCTCGGCGCCGATGTCGGCACTGCGCTGATGGCGCGGGTGCTGACCTTCGACCTCAGCTGGCTGTCGCCGCTGCTGATCTTTCTCGGCGTGGTGTTCTTCCTGTCGCGCAAGCAGACCCGCGCCGGCCAGCTCGGTCGCGTGGCCATCGGCCTGGGGCTGATGATTCTCGCCCTGCAGTTGATCGTTGCTGCTGCCACACCGATCACCGAGGCCAAGGGCATCCACGTGCTGTTCGCCTCGCTGACCGGCGACGTGCTGCTCGATGCGGTGGTTGGCGCGCTGTTCGCGCTGATTTCCTACTCGAGCCTGGCCGCGGTGCTGCTCACCGCCACCCTGACCGGCTCTGGCGTGATCGGCCTGCCGGTGGCCATCGGCCTGGTGATCGGCGCCAATATCGGCAGCGGCGTGCTGGCCTTTCTCAACGCCAGCATGCAGAGCCAGGCCGGCCGCCGCGTGGCCCTGGGCAGCCTGCTCTACAAGCTGATCGGCCTGCTGCTGGTGATCCCGGTGCTCGACCCGCTGGCACACTGGCTGGACAGCCTGAAATGGCACCCCGCCGAGCTGGTGATCGGCTTCCACGTGCTCTACAACACCCTGCGCTGCCTGCTGATGCTGCCGACCCTGGGGCTGATGGCGCGCTTCTGCAACTGGCTGCTGCCCGATCGCCCGGACATCAACGCCGTCGCCAGGGCCCGCCACCTCGACCCCACGGCGCTGTCCACGCCGAGCCTGGCGCTGTCCAATGCGGTGCGCGAAACCCTGCGCATCGGCGATCTGGTCGACAGCATGCTCGGCCATCTGCAGGACGCCCTGCGCGGCAGCCAGCCGATCCTCGCCAAGGATCTGCGGCGCATCGACGACGACATCGACGCCCTGTATACCGCCGTGAAGCTCTATCTCGCCCAGGTTCCGCAGGAGGACCTGAGCGAAGCGGACAGCCACCGCTGGGCCGAGATCATCGAGTTCTCCTCCAACCTGGAACGGGCCGGCGACCTTATCGAGCGCATGCTCGGCAAGATCCAGGACGAGAAGACCGCCCAGCGCCATGCCTTCTCGGAAAGCGGCCTGGAAGAACTCACCGCGCTGCACGAACGCCTGCTCGGCAACCTGCGCCTGGGCCTGTCGGTGTTCTTCTCCGCCGACGCCGATGCCGCCCGCCAACTGCTACGCGAGAAACGCCGCTTCCGCATCCAGGAACGCCGGCTCACCCATTTACATGTCGAACGTCTGCATAGGCAGGTGGTCAAGAGTCTGGAAACCAGCTCACTGCACCTGGAACTGATCGACGACATGAAACGCCTCAACTCGCTGTTCTGCGCAAGTGCCTATGCCGTACTCGGCAACCACGAAACCGGTGCCCTGCTCGCCGAAGAAGGTGGCGAATAGTGCTTTCTGCCGGTCGCTCACTGGCGCTGCTGCTGGGCCTGTTGCTGTGCAGCCAACTGTGGGCGGCCGACCGCCTGAAGGTCGAAGGCTACCCGCTGGACAACGGCCTGCAGCTGATCCTCAAGCCCACCACCGAGCGCGGCCACGTGTCGATCCGCCTGGTGGTCGGGGTCGGCTTCGACCAGTTCGACTGCGACCACAAGGAGCTGCCGCACCTGCTCGAACACCTGCTGTTCAGCGGCATCGACGACAGCGGCGAAGCCGGGCTGGAAGAGCGCATGCAGGCCCTCGGTGGCGACTGGAATGCCTTTACCCGCGACAGCGACACCACCTTCGTCCTCGAGGTGCCGGCCGCCAATCAGCGTGCGGCCCTGGATCTGCTGCTCGCCGCGCTGTTCAACACCGAATTCACCGCCGAACGCATCGAGGCGGCCAAGCGGGTGATCGTCCACGAAAATGGCGAACACCCCGCTGCCTGGCAGCGCCTGCTGGGCGCCGCCACCAAACGCGACGATGCCACCGAACAGCTTGCCGCCGAGCTGGGCCAGGCCTGTGCCGAGCAGGATTCCCTCGACCGGCTGGACGCCGCTGCTCTGGAGCGTTTGCACGAACAGTGGTACGTGGCCAACAACATGACCCTGATCATGGTCGGCGACCTCGATCGCCGCCTGCCCGCCTACCTCGAACGACGCTTTGGCGAACTGCCGCCCGGCCCGATGCCCGAGTTGCGCGAACTGCCGGAAAACACCGGCCACGCCGAGCCCGAGCGCACGCTGACCAGCGGCCTGGTCGGCGACACCGCGCAGGTCAACCTGATCTTCACCGAGCCCTGGGTCGGCGAGCTCGACCAGGGCACCTGGCAGATGCTGCGCGACTACCTGCAGTGGGCGGTGTACCGGGATCTGCGCCTGGAACACGGCCTGGCTTACAGCCCCACCGTGCTGCGCAGCGCCTACGGCAGCAGCAGCTTCTTCAGCATCCACGCCGACGTGGCCCGCAAGGATGTGGCGCAGACCCAGCAGCGCCTGCACGAGCTGCTGCAGCGCCTGGCCAAGGACGGCCTCGACGACGCCACCGTCGAGCGCCTGCGCAGCGTCGCCCTCGCCCGCCAGAACTGGACCGCACAGGGCAACAGCGCCCTGGCCGACACCTACTGGAGCTCCCTGGGCAGTTACGCAGACGGCCGCTTCGCCGACCCGGCACCGGAACTGCGCAAGATCCACACCGCCCAGCTCGATGCGGCGCTGAACCTGCTGCTCAAGCAGCCGAGCTATCTGCGGGTGGAGCAGCCACTGCTGAGTACCACCGGCTTGTATGTGGTGGGTGCGGTGGCGGTGGTGATTCTGCTGTTGGCGCTGGTGGGACTGGTGAGCCTGCTGCGACGCCGCTAACGATAAGCCCCGGATAACCGGGGCTTATCGCTGCGGAAAACGCGCTGCGGCTTACTCGATGATATTGAACTCGCTCAGGTACACCTCGGAGATTTCCAGGCCCAGGCCGGGCTCGTGGTCGTCCCCACCAAGCCATCGCGGCTCGTATTCGGAGAGTTGGGGCAGCATGCGGCGGACATATTCCAAGGTCTAGCCCATTTAGCACTTGTGCATGATGCTCACTCCAGTATCGGCCAACTCACTCAGGGCACCTACCAGCCGCAACGGCGACGAAATTCTTCGTTCTACTAAATGGCTGCAGGCAGGTGAGCCATCAGCAAACCGCTATCCGAACATCGAACAGTAGCCTCCAGCATGCTCGTGAATTCTGACGACCGGAGGCAATAGCCCTTAAGACCTCCCCCAAACGGCCGAGATAAGAGATAGAACATCGCATCGCGATGCCAGTTAACGTTCGCGCGCAGGACAGCCAAATCCAAGGAATAAGGATATGACCAATTTCAACGTGGACAGTCTATTGGCCGGCCGTTCGGTCACAGCGGGCGCTGCGATCAAAGTCGTTCAAGGTGATATCGACAAAACTACTGCAGCATCCGGCAGACAGCCCATCGGCACCCCATCGGGCGTTACGGTAACTATCTCGCCCGCAGCCACGAAGATATCTCTTCTACTCAAGAGCGAGTCCACCGGAAGTACCACCGCTGCCATAAATTTCGATGCCTTTCTGGACCTTAACCACCAGCAGATCAAAGAGCACAGCAAAAACGCCGATTTTCTTCAGGAGTTGCCCGACGATCTCAACCACGAACGGCAAACGGTGGCGAAGCAGGCAGCCAACTACCTTCTCGAGCATCATTACGGTGAGGAAAAACTCTACGGTGCCCAAACGGCAGAAAACCCTTTCGCGTCGCTGGATCGCGTGACGCTTTCGAAGATCTCCTTCAACGACTCGGGGCTTTTTACCCCAGCAGAGCGCCAGGTAGCTTTTCTGGAAATGACCAATCGCGACATGCTGTATCGCAATGAAACCTATGACTTGGGTGAAAGCTTAAGAAGAGCCGACGACTTGGCGGGATCTTACGTCATCAATTTTCTGCGGGACGCAAAGCTGGAGGGCACCATGAGCGAGGGAGAAAAGGCGTGGAGAAAATGGCCCACAGCCACACAGCTCGAGGCTATTGCAGCCGCGGCAGTGCGCAATGATCCGGTGAAGCTGCCAACTCTACCCGAGTATCAGAACTTGAATAGCCAGGGCAAACCCTTACTGGCGTTCATGGTTGGCGGAGATGGTTCGGGCACATGGAAAAACATCGCTTTCGAAGAATTGGCCTCTGAAACCATGCCCGTCAGGCTTATCCATTCACTCATCGAAAAAACCAAGGCCACTCAAACCGAACACCCTTGGCTATCGCTCTATCTGAGTATCGACAGCCTGGGAAGGTAATACCGCACAGGATCCGGGCGACTCTGCGTAATACCTCTCGCTCTCCAGTCAGCTTAGCCTGCAAAGATCGTCTGTAGCACACTGCTACCGATGCTGCCCCCCGGGCAGCTACGAAGAAGGCCGCTTCGCCGACCCGGCACCGGAACTGCGCAAGATCCACACCGCCCAACTCGATGCGGCGCTGAACCTGCTGCTCAAGCAGCCGAGCTATCTGCGCGTCGAGCAGCCACTCCTGAGCACCACCGGCCTGTATGGGGTGGGCACTGTAGCGGTGGAAGATTCTGTTGCTGGTGGGACTGGTGAGCCTGCTGCGCCGTCGCTAACGAAAAGCCCCGGATGACCGGGGCTCGAAGATGCAGCGAACGCAGTCGTGGCTTACTCGATGATATTGAACTCGCTCAGGTACTCCTCGGAGATTTCCAGGCCCAGGCCGGGCTTGTGGTCGTCCAGTTGGATGTAGCCATTGACCGGTGCCGGCTCACCTTTGAACACGTAGTAGAACAGCTCGTTGCCGACCTCGACGTCGAACACCGGGAAGAACTCGGCCATTGGCGAAGCGGTGGTGGACATGGTCAGGTGGTAGTTGTGCATCTGCCCGGCATGGGGGATCACCGGCACCGACCAGGCTTCGGCCATGGCGTTGATCTTGCGCGCCGCGGTGATGCCGCCCACGCGGTTGGTGTCGTACTGGATCACGTCCACGGCGCGGCGCTCGAGCATCTCCTTGAAACCGTAGGAGGTGAACTCGTGCTCGCCGCCGGAGATCGGCATGATGCCCATCTTCTTCAGCTCGATGTAGCCTTCCAGGTCATCGGCGATCACCGGCTCCTCCAGCCAGCGTGGTTCGAATTCGGCGAGCTTGGGCAGCATGCGGCGGGCGTATTCCAGGGTCCAGCCCATGTAGCACTCGAGCATGATGTCCACGTCCGGGCCGGCCAGCTCACGCAGCGCACGCACCTGCTCGATGTTGCGGCGCATGCCCGCCGGGCCGTCCTTCGGGCCGTAGCCGAAGCGCATCTTCAGGGCGTTGAAACCCTGGTTCAGGTAGCCCTGGGCCTCTTCGAGGAACAGGTCGAGGTTGTCGTTGGCGTAGAGCTTGGAGGCGTAGGTCCAGATCTTTTCCTTGGTGCGCCCACCGAGCAGCTTGAACACCGGCTTGTTGACCGCCTTGCCCATGATGTCCCAGATGGCGATGTCGATCGCCGAAATCGCCGCCATGCCGATGCCCTTGCGGCCCCAGGCATGACTCTGGCGGTACATCTTCTGCCAGATGTATTCGTTGTCGAACGGATCCTCGCCGATGGCGATGGGCGCCAGGTAGGTGTCGATGATCTCCTTGGCCACACGCGGCGCCAGGGCGCAGTTGCCGATCCCGACGATGCCGCT
>Ga0207790_1000157_pt1 | contig 27128 bp, 23 predicted proteins | sample HigsolmetaGSP14D_FD_184842 | JGI IMG/M metagenome (GOLD analysis project Ga0207790, IMG submission 184842) | High solid enriched microbial communities from the Joint BioEnergy Institute, USA - SP1-4-D (SPAdes) | ecosystem: Engineered > Bioreactor > SSF (Solid state fermentation) > Aerobic >...
ACCCGGCGCCAATGCTCCCGCTTTACTGTCGGCGCATGCCGGGCCCGCATGACTCTGCGGCGGGCCCTGGCACGTTTCCGCGGCCTCACAGGCCGCGACACGCCTTGCGTCTACAGGGAGCACCACAATGACTCTTCACGTACCTACACCCCGCGCCGCGTTCATGCGCGTGCCCGCGACGGGCGGACCGCCAGCCGGCGCCGCGCAGGCCCCCGTGCGCGGACCCGACATCTACCCCGCACCGACCGCAGCCCTCCACCGGGCCGCCAGCACCGATCCCGGCGCTACCCGTAGCCGGCGCAGCGCGCCCCCACTCCCCGGCGTAGATCCGGTCACCGATGCCGGCCGGCGCGCCACCTCCATCGACCTGCAGCGCAACCAGCTGCGCGATGACGACGCCGACATTGCCGGGATCGCACTGCGGATTCCCGCGCCCTCGGCCATCCTGGACCGTGCCATCGCGCGATACTTCGGCGCTGAACCCCGCTACGCCGGGCTCGCCAGCACCCTGGGGGCCGACTGGAGCTCCCGCCTGTACCTGCGCCACCGGACCGGGCATGGCGGCGGCAGCGACCAGCCACCCCTCGTTCCGTTGACCGAACTGAGCTGGCGTCCGCGCACGGTCGGCGGCGTGCCCGTGCCGCCTCCACGACCCGACCAGTTCGACATCATCCATTACGATCCCCGCGCCGGTGTCACTACGGTGTCTCCGATCCTCAACGCGCCGGAGGACAAGCAGCGCCTGCTCCAGGAGTTCGTGCCGCTGCTGGAAGCACAGTATGTCGAGGAAGAACGGGCGTTCTGGACCTCGCGCGCGGACGGAATGAAACCGGCGCGGGAACTGCGGCGGGCACTCACCTCGGCGCTGCGGACCGAGTCGTCGTTGCGCGTGCAGACCGGCACGCTCTCGTTGCAGGCGCGCCGGATCGTCCAGGCGGTGGTCGACGGCGACGTCGCCGGCGCGCCGGGCATGCCGGGCGCGGGCCGCGGCGACGCGGTCACCGCCGACGTCCGGCGGCTGACATGGAAAGGCGCACCCGTACCCGGCGCGTTCGTATTCACGCGAAGCCCTGGAAATGATCAGAACGGCCCGGCGGTACTCTGGCGTCCAGGACGCCCGCTGCAGGAGTTCGACAGCACCCACGCGCTGCGCGGCTGGGTCGCCGCCGAACGCACGCCGGTCGTCAACGGGCGCGTGCGTGCCGATGTTGATGATGCAGGCACCGCCCCCGTCAGCGGCAACGTGTTCCGGCTTCGCCTGAAGGACGTCCGTGAGGAGATGAACGTCCGCTTCAAAAACGCGCTGACCGACGAGGTGGGGGGCATCCCGCTTGCCGACCATCTGGACAATGCGTTCGATCCATTGCCGGATCTTGGTCTGGCGCCGGCGCGCGATGGCGAATGGACAGAGGCGGCACGGCAGAAAGCCGCGGGCGAACAGGTCCCCCAACGCGTCATCGCGCTGGAGAAGGCGCGCCAGGAGGCGAAGGACAGCGCGCAGCGGCTGCAGTCCCTTCTGGCCGACGTCCCATCGCTGGATACCTATGCTGCACAGCAGGTCCAGCGCAGGTTCGCGCAGCAGTATCCCGGTGTGGCCACCCTCGATCCCGACCGGACCCTGGTGCGCTACACCGTGGTGCGCCAGACCAAGGGCGTGGGTGGGGTCAAGGGAACGGACGAGGTGCTGCGCTCGGAGACCTTGTCGTTCACCGACTTCGCCAAGCGCAACGCAGATCCGTGGGTGCCGCCCCTGGTGCTGGGCAACGCCCACTCACCGATCGTGGCGACCACGCATGCGCTTGCCGATGTCACGCCGGTTGACAGGGATGGCACTCCCATTCTGGATACGAACGGCAAACCGATCCGACTTGAGGGCGATCAGGCCCTGTCGTTCGTGAAGGCGCTGGATGTCAGTGCGGGCCATGAGCGCCTGCTGTCGGATCTGCTCGCGCCGTCGGCCAGGACGGGATCGGCCCGGCAGCTGAGAAAGGCCTGGGAGGAAGCCACGCGTGACCGGATGCGCGCCGAGCGCATCGAGACGGAGCTGGATCCCGAGGCCCGGGCACACCTGACCACCGAAACGCGCGGCCGGCCTGACCACCCGCGCGCCCTGGACTACATCGATGCGGTCATCGAGCACCCTGACCCGTCCTCCCGCCCGCGGGTGGACAAGCACGAGATCGTCGCCAGCCGGATGACCCTTGGCGCGACCAACGGGAACGGCGGCGGCGGTCAGACCATCACCGGCGTCGCCGTCATCGGAACGGCCGCGCCGAAAGCCTCCCCGGGCATTGTGCTGTACACCCCTGACGCACCCGATGGTCTGGCGTTCCGGGAGCTGTCCGACGCGGGGCGGATCAAGGACCTCGTACGCGATCCTGCGTGGAAGACCTATTTCACCGAACGCATGAGCACCGCCGATCCCGCCGAGGCGGAGCGCATCCTGAGCGGACCCGGATTCGGCGCCGGCAGCCTGATGCTGACCCCGATGACCGGTAACTTCTTCGACGAGGCCTACCGGGAGGCCGCGGGGTTCCGCATCGCCCACGCCAATCACCGGTCCACGCCCTCGCGCCGGGTCAACCAGTTGTCTGCCTTGAACGGCGCACTGGAGGCGCTGGAGCTGGGCACGTCGCTCGTTCCGGTGCCGCGCGTGCGCGGCGCACGGCGGGGCATCGGCGCCGGGCTGACGCCCCCCCGTGCGCACGCCTCCAGCACCCGCCCGGTTCCGGCCAGGACCGGAGACGATCGGGTCTGGAAGGCCTGGGGCATACGTGATCCGGCGCTGAAGAGCCGGCTGGTCGAAGGCAACATGGGGCCGGGCGGCCTGCGCTATCAGCGGGATCCCAGCAGCGGAAAGGAATATCTGAAGATCGGGGAGGGTTACTACCGTGGCGAGTATCGCGGGGGCGCCCATGTCATCTTCAATGACCGCAATTACTCCGAATCCCGCGAGGTGTTCGGCAGCAACGGCGCGGTATTCGTCAGGTCCGCCACGGGCGGCCTGCGTGGGGGCGTACGGGTACCGGACGAAGTCAGCACGCACATGGACGCGCTGCCGGTCTTCCAGGGCGCCTCGCACGAATTCCGCGAGGCGTACTACGCAAAGATGCGCGAATACGAGCGAAGCGAGTACGCCGTGGTGAAAATACTCCTGGACATGGCCCGTCCGGGTGGATCGCAGAACAGGTTGTTCAGGGACAAGCATGAGCGCGCCCTGTCCACCGCGCGCAGCGCCACCGCGGCCGCCGGCCCTTCGCAGCCGCCGCAACGCGCTGGAGAGCCCATCGCTGGCCCATCGCGGCCGCCGCAACGCGCCGCAGAGCCCGCCCCGGGCCCTTCCGGTAGCGGCAAGCGCCCCGCCGCAGCAATGGCGGGTGCCGATGCGGCGGCGCGTCCCGCGAAGAAGGCGCGGCCGGGCGCCTCGGGCTCGCGCGGCGGGGCGGCACAGCGACCCGCGCGCGTGGAGATCACCGGCGCGGAACTGGAGGCCCTGAGCAGCCGCCCCGTGTACCGCTACCTGCAGAAAGAAAAGCTGGGGCGGGAACGGGCAGACAATTTCATCGAGTTCAGCACCCGCGATCTGGCCGGCACACAGGGCAAGGAAGACCGGATCCTGTACTTCACCGACATCACGCCCCAGCAGATGCAGGAGAATACGCGGCGTTCCGCCGAAATCTTCGGCCTGACGGCCCTCGGCAAGGAGCGGACGAACAAGATCGAGGCGGTGCAGTACATCAATCTGAGACACCTTCCGCCGGGCACGCGCATCTATCGCGAGGCCAACCACATCTACACCATCGATCGGCGATCGTCCGGGGTGAAGGTGGAAATGGGGTTGCAGTTCACCCACGTGGGCGAAAACTCGTGGATCCAACGGTTCGACCTGAGGGATCCCCGCACCGGCCGGTACCGGGACGTCACCGGGAGCAGCGCCGAACTCCTGCCTGACGGCGCGCGACCGGACTGAACGCGCCGCACGCACCGGTCGCGCTCCGTCGCGGCCTGTGCCCAGGGCGCTCCGGTTTGGCCTATCCTTGGGCCGATGCGCCCTGTCCGCTTCCTCACCGATCTCAATGCGCTGCCTGCCGACCAATGGGATGCCCTGCACGATGGCGGCAACCCATTCGTCAGCCATGCCTTCCTGGCCGGGCTGGAACGCCATGGCTGCCTGCGTGTGGACTGGGGCTGGGCGCCCCGCCACCTCACGCTGTGGGAGGACGACACCCTGATCGGGGCCATCCCCGGCTATCTGAAGACGAACTCGCATGGCGAGTTCGTGTTCGATCACGCCTGGGCCAACGCTTATGCACGGCACGGTCGCGATTACTACCCCAAGTGGCTGGGGGCGGTGCCCTACTCGCCGGTGACCGGGCCGCGTCTGCTGGCCACCAGCGAGGGAGCCCGGCACAGGCTGCTGGAGGCGCTGCAGGCCGGGCTGCCGGAACTGGGCGTGTCCTCGGCACACATCAATTTCCATACGCGGGCCGAAGAGGGTGCCTTCGGTGAGGAGTGGCTGCTGCGCGAGGACATCCAGTTCCAGTGGCGCAACCCCGGCCATTGGGAGGATTTTTCCGGGTTCCTGGCCGACATGGACAGCAAGCATCGCAAGAACATCCGCCAGGAGCGGGCCAAGGTCGTCCGCCAGGGCGTCCAGTTCCGTGTGGTACACGGCGACGCCGCCTCCCGGGCCGACCTGCAGGCGATGTACGGCTTCTACCTGCAGACGTTTGTCGAGTACGGCAATGCGCCGGCCCTGACCGAAGCCTTCCTGCGCCACCTGGCCAGCCAGCTCGGCCGTCAGCTGGTGTTGTTCCTGGCCGAGCAGGAGGGCCAGCCCATTGCCGGTGCGCTGTGCCTGCGCGGTAGCGATACGCTGTATGGCCGCTACTGGGGCGGTGCCGCCCTGCCCGGCCTGCACTTTGAAACCTGCTACTACCAGGGCATCGACTATTGCCTGCGCGAAGGCCTGTCCTGTTTCGAACCCGGCGCGCAGGGCGAACACAAGCTGGCACGCGGGTTCCTGCCGCAGCGGGTGCGCAGCCGGCACTGCGTGGCGGACCCGGCGTTCGCCGAGGCGCTGCGGCCATGGTGTGCCGCCGAACGCGCCGAGGTGCATCGCTACCAGGCCATGCTGCTGCAGCACAGCCCCTTCCGCGAACCGGTGGCGGTGGCATGACACGGCCCCTTCCCTGGCGCCTTGCGGACGCGCCCGACGCCCCGTTTCCGCCTGCCGAAACGGCCCTGCAGCGGCCGCAGGGCCTGCTGGCGATCGGCGGCGACCTGCAGCCGCAGCGGCTGCTGAACGCCTACGCCGGCGGCATCTTTCCGTGGTTCAGCGACGGCGAGCCGCCGCTGTGGTGGTCGCCGGACCCGCGCATGGTCTTCCACACCGATGCAGTGCACCTGTCACGGCGCTTCCTGCGCACGCTGCGCGGGCTCGACTGGACGGTCACGGCCGATACCGCCTTCGAGCAGGTGCTGCGTGCCTGCGCCGCCGCCCCGCGTCCTGGCCAGGACGGCACCTGGATCAGTGAGGCGATGGCCCGCGCCTACACCGAGCTGCATCGGCGCGGGCATGCGCACTCCGTTGAGGTCTGGCAGGGGGAGGAGCTTGCGGGCGGCCTGTATGGCGTCGGTATCGGCCGGATGTTCTTCGCTGAAAGCATGGTCAGCCCGATGAGCGGCGGCTCGAAAGTGGCGCTGGCAGCGGTGGCCGGGTATCTGCGGCGCAACGGCGTGGATCTGTTCGACGCGCAGGTGGAAAATCCCCACCTGCTGCGCATGGGCGCCGTGCGCATGCCGCGCGACACCTTCCTGGACCACGTGCGCCGGCGTGTGGTCGAGCCCGGCCTGGATCCTTGCTGGACCCCGTCATTCGGACCCGTGCCCGCCGCTGCGGTCGTGGACGGTTAACATAAACTTTGCATCCCGGACGGGAGTCGCGTAAAATACTGCGGCTTAGGCCCCCGTGGCCGTACTCTGAACCGCACAGGACTACATGTCGAAAGACGATTCCATCGAGTTCGAAGGCACCGTCAGCGAGACGCTGCCGAACACGACTTTCCGCGTCCGCCTGGAAAATGGTCACGAGATCATTGCCCATATTTCCGGCCGCATGCGCAAGAACTACATCCGCATTCTGACCGGTGACCGGGTCAAGGTTGAAATGACCCCGTACGACCTGACCAAGGGTCGCATCACCTACCGCATGAAGTAAGCGGTCCAGCGCACCTGCGCTGACAGAAAGGCCAGCCTTGGGCTGGCCTTTTGTCGTGCCTGGAATCCGGCGCTATCCGCTCCGTAGACGAAACAGGGCGGCCGAAGCCACCCTGTCTCTCACGCCGCGCAGGTTCCCGCGCCATCGGGCGCGGGGCGCCCCATCACTCCACCGTAGCCGGCAGCAGCCGCTCCGGCTCGGACTGCGCATCGACCACCAGGTCGTTGTCGCGCACATCGATGCTGACCTTGCCGCCATGGACGAGCTTGCCGAACAGCAGCTCGTCGGCCAGCGGCCGCTTGATCCGGTCCTGGATCACCCGTGCCATCGGTCGTGCCCCCATCAGCGGATCGAAGCCATGCTGGGCCAGCCAGTCGCGCGCGGTCGGCGTGGCCGACAGGCTGACGTGCTTTTCCTGCAGCAGCATTTCCAGCTCGATCAGGAACTTGTCCACCACCCGCAGGATGTGCTCGAAGCCCAGCGCCTGGAACTGCACCACCGCATCGAGCCGGTTGCGGAACTCCGGGGTGAACGCGCGGCGGATGGTCTCCATCGCATCGGTGGCATGGTCCTGCTTGGTGAAGCCGATCGAACGGCGCGAGGCCTGCGCGGCACCGGCATTGGTCGTCATCACCAGCACCACGTTCTTGAAGTTGGCTTCGCGACCGTTGGTATCGGTGAGCACGCCACGGTCCATGACCTGCAGCAGGATGTTGAAGATGTCCGGGTGCGCCTTCTCGATCTCGTCCAGCAGCAGCACGCAGTGCGGCGTCTTGACGATCTTCTCGGTGAGCAGGCCGCCCTGGTCGAAGCCCACATAGCCCGGGGGCGCACCGATCAGGCGGCTGATCGAATGCGGCTCCATGTATTCGGACATGTCGAACCGGACCAGCTCGATGCCCAGCTGCAGCGCCAGCTGCTTGGTCACCTCGGTCTTGCCGACGCCGGTCGGGCCGGCGAACAGGAAGTTGCCGATCGGCTTTTCCGGATTGCCCAGCCCCGAACGCGCCAGCTTGATGGCCGAGGCCAGCGTGCCGATCGCCGGATCCTGCCCGAAGATCACCATCTTCAGGTTGCGCTCCAGGTGCTGCAGCACGTCCTTGTCGGTGGCGCTGACCTGCTTGGCCGGGATGCGCGCCATCTTGGCCACGATCGCCTCGACCTCCTCCACGTCGATCAGCTCCTTGCGCTCGCCCTGCGGCAGCAGCCGCTGGCGGGCACCCGCCTCGTCGATCACGTCGATCGCCTTGTCCGGCAGCAGACGGTCGCCGATGTGCTTCACCGACAGGTCCACCGCCGCCTGCAGCGCGTCATCGGCATAGGTCACGCCGTGGTGCGCCTCGTACTTGCCCTTCAGCCCCTGCAGGATCTCGTAGGTCTCGCCCACCGTCGGTTCGACAATGTCGATCTTCTGGAACCGGCGGGCCAGCGCCCGGTCCTTCTCGAAAATGCCCCGGTATTCCTGGAACGTGGTCGAGCCGATGCAGCGCAGCTCGCCGGAGGACAGGGCCGGCTTGATCAGGTTGGAGGCGTCCATGGTGCCGCCGGACGCCGAGCCGGCGCCGATGATGGTATGGATCTCATCGATGAACAGGACCGCGTTGGGCACCTTTTTCAGTGCGGACAGCACGCCCTTGAGGCGTTTCTCGAAATCGCCGCGGTACTTGGTACCGGCAACCAGCGCGCCCAGGTCCAGCGAATAGATGACCGCATCGGCCAGCACCTCGGGCACCGAGCCCTCCACGATGCGGCGCGCCAGGCCTTCGGCGATGGCGGTCTTGCCCACGCCGGCCTCGCCCACGTACAGCGGGTTGTTCTTGCGGCGGCGGCACAGGACCTGGATGGTGCGCTCGATTTCATCGGCGCGGCCCACCAGCGGATCGATCCGGCCATTGCGCGCCGCCTCGTTGAGGTTGCTGGCGAACTCGGCCAGGGCGTCCCCCTTGCCTTCGCCGCCCTCGCCGCCTTCGCCACGACCCTCACCCTCGGCCGAGGGAGGCTGTTCGCCCTCCTCACCGAGCTTGGCGATGCCGTGCGAGAGGTAATTGACCACATCCAGTCGCGTCACATCCTGCTGGTTGAGGTAGTACACCGCATGCGAGTCCTTTTCGCCGAAGATCGCCACCAGCACGTTCGCGCCGGTAACCTCCTTCTTGCCCGAGGACTGCACGTGGTACACCGCCCGCTGCAGCACGCGCTGGAAGCCCAGGGTCGGCTGGGTGTCGCGACCATCGTCCTCGGCCAGTCGGGAGACAGAGGCTTCAATGGCCTGCTCCAGTTCACGGCGCAGTCGATCGGTGTCCGCCCCGCAGGCTTTCAGCACCGCCTGGGCAGAAGGATTGTCGAGCAGTGCCAGCAGCAGGTGCTCGACGGTCATGAACTCATGCCGGGCCTCACGTGCGCGCTTGTAGCACTGGCCGATGGTGTGTTCGAGGTCTTTGCTGAACATGGATAACTCCGGCGGCAGTTGAGGACAATATGCGGCCTGACTACGCGTTTTCCATCACCCTAGCGGATTGCTGCGTTCATATGGCGTTAGTACGCCCCGATGTCTGCGCGCCCCGTTCAACCGACAGTACACCGCCCGGCCCCCTGACTGCACGCACCGGTGACGGTTATCGCGTTGCTACGCAGGAAGGGCTGCGGGTCGGCCAGCATGGATGGAACAGTGCGGCCCAGCGATGCAGCCGTTGCCGCGACGATGACCGATCAGCGCCCCGACACGGGCAGGCTCACGCCTTTTCCATCGTGCACAGCAGGGGATGCTGGTTCATGCGCGCGTATTCGTTGACCTGGGCCACCTTGGTCTCGGCCACTTCGCGGGTGAACACCCCGCACACGCCGCGGCCGCGGGTATGCACATGCAGCATCACCTGCGTGGCGCGGTCCAGGTCCAGTGAGAAGAACTGCTGCAGCACATCCACCACGAAATCCATCGGGGTGTAGTCATCATTGAGCAGCATCACCTGGTAGAACGGCGGCGGCGCGACCTCCGGGCGGGCTGCATCAAGCAGGACGCCGTGATCGGAATGGGTTTCGTGGGAGGGCTCGCGGGGCATCCCCCTATTATAGGGGGCGTGGCCGTGGATTGGACGGACAACCACGGTCCCGTCACAATTCCCTTCCCTTCTCTCGGTTTCACAGGTCTTTCATGAAACGGATTCTTCTCCCGGCCCTGCTGCTGTCGCTGGCCGCGACGGCCACCGCCGCCGAGCCTGACAAGGCCGTCGCCAAGACCCTGGACGCGCTGGGCTACCAGTACGAGGTGGACGAGGATGGCGATTACCGCATGGTGTTCGAGACCGAAGGCGAACGCAGCCAGCTGGTCTATGTGCGCTCGGCGGTGGAGGAGTTCGGCGCCCACAAGGTGCGTGAGATCTGGTCGCCGGGCTACCAGTCCAGCACCGACGCCTTTTCCGCCGCGGTCGCCAACCGCCTGCTGCAGGATGCCAACGACTCCAAGCTGGGGGGCTGGGTGAAGCAGGACCGCGTGGCCATGTTCGTGGTCAAGATCGAGGCCGGCGCCAGCGCCGAGGCTCTCGGCGACGCCGTGGACGCGGCCGTGCGCAGCGCCGATGCGATGGAGCTGGAACTGACCGGCAAGGACGATTTCTGAAGTGAACGGCAGCACGCAGCGCTGGGCACCGCACGTGACCGTGGCCACTGTCGTCGTGGACGACGGCCGGGTGCTGATGGTGGAAGAGCGCATTGACGGGGTGCGGGTGCTCAACCAGCCCGCGGGCCATCTGGAACCGGGCGAAAGCCTGGCCCAGGCCGCGCTGCGCGAGACCCTGGAGGAGACCGGCTGGGAGGTCGAGCTGACCGCGTTCGTGGGCTGCTACCAGTGGACCGCACCGGATGGCACCGCCTTCCTGCGCTTCTGTTTCGCGGCCCGCCCGGTGCGGCAGGTGCCGGGCCGGGAACTCGATGCGGGCATTGAACAGGCCCTGTGGCTGCCGCCGGAGGCCCTGCACAGCGGCGCGCACCGGTTGCGCAGCCCGCTGGTGGCAACCGTGCTGCAGGATTACCTGGCCGGGCAGCGCTTCCCGCTGCAGCTGCTGCAGGAGGTCGCATGAGCGCGCCGCGGGTCGTGGTGGGCGTGTCCGGCGGCGTGGATTCGTCCGTGGCCGCCTGGCGCCTGGTCCAGCAGGGCGAAGCGGTCGCCGGGCTGTTCATGCAGAACTGGGCCGAAGATGGGAGCGGTGACTGCCGCGCCGAAGATGACCGCCGCGACGCGGTTGCGGTCTGCGGCCTGCTCGGCATCCCGTTCCATTTCCGTGATTTTTCCAGCGAGTACTGGAAGGGCGTGTTCGAGCATTTCCTGGCCGAGTACGCCGCCGGCCGCACGCCCAACCCCGACGTGCTGTGCAACCGCGAGGTCAAGTTCAAGCATTTCCTCGATGCCGCACGGGAGCTGGGCGCCGAGCGCATCGCCACCGGCCACTACGCCCGCATCGCCCGCCGCGGCGATCGCTGGCTGCTGCTGCGCGGCGCCGACCGCAGCAAGGACCAGAGCTACTTCCTGCACCAGCTGGGGCAGCAGCAGCTGGCGGCCACCCTGTTCCCGGTGGGCGAGCTGGAGAAGAGCGAGCTGCGCCGGATCGCCCGCGATGCGCGGCTGCCCACCCACGCGAAGAAGGACTCCACCGGGATCTGTTTCATCGGCGAGCGCGATTTCCGCGAGTTCCTCGGCCGTTACCTGCCCGCGCGCACCGGGCAGATCCAGGATCCGCAGGGCGTGGTCATCGCCGAACATCCGGGCGTGTTCTATTTCACCCTGGGCCAGCGCGAAGGCCTGAACATCGGCGGTGTCCGCGGTCGTCCGGCCGCCCCCTGGTACGTGGTGGGCAAGGACGTGGCGCGCAACGTGCTGTATGTGGACCAGGCGCGGGATGGTGCGTGGCTGCAGTCCAGCGAACTGGTCACAGAAACCTTCCACTGGATCGACGGCGCCCCGCCGGCGGCACGCTTCACCTGTACCGCGCAGACACGCTACCGTCAGCCCGATGAGCCCTGTACGGTGACGATTGCCGACGATGGCACGGTCCACGTGGCCTTCGACGCGCCCCAGCGTGCCGTGACCCCCGGCCAGTCGCTGGTGCTGTATGACGATGCCGTCTGTCTCGGCGGGGCGGTCATCGCCGCCACCAATGCGCCGCTGGAGCAGCGCCTGCGCACCACCCCTTCCCCCTTCAAGGTATCTGCTGCATGAGTTTTACCGTCGACGACCGCGTTCTGGCCCTTGCCGGCATTGCCCAGGCCCTGCAGCAGGTGCGCCGCATCGCCGATACCGGCCACTCCGAGGCCGCGGTGGTCCGCACCGCGATCGACAGCGTGTTCCGGATCGATGCCAGCTCCACCGCCGAGGTCTACGGCTCGCCGGACGCGCTCAAGCCCGGCCTGCGCCTGCTGCACAACTATTTCCGCAACCAGGGCCAGGACCCGGTACTGCCGCGGCTGGCGCTGGCGGTGCTGCAGCTGGAGCGGCGCTTCATCAACGAGGCGGCAACGGTTGACCGCGTGGCGACCGGCGTGGACGCCGCGCAGCGCCGTGCGGGCGGGCTGGGCGACAGCGCGCACCCGGATGTGCTGGCGGCGCTGGGGGCGGTGTATGCCGATACCATCAGCCACCTCAAGCCGCGGGTGATGGTGCAGGGCAATCCGCACTACCTCGGCCAGGCCGGTGTGGTCGCCGAGATCCGTGCCCTGCTGCTGGCCGCGGTGCGCTCTGCGGTGCTGTGGCGGCAGCTCGGGGGAAGCTACTGGGATTTCCTGTTCCGCCGCAAAGCCATGCTCGAGGCCGTGGACCGCCTGCTGGGCTGAGCCCTGCGGGCCCGCACCGGCGCGGACCACCGTGGCGGCGGCAGGTTCCGGTGCATGCGGATGCACATCGGGGTTAAAGACAACGGGGCTACGGCCGATACAGCAACCGTGACTCTCCCGAGAACGTCCATGTACCCACGCATCCTCATCCGTCTGGCCGCCCCCTTGGCCCTGACCCTGCTGCTCATCCTGGCCTTCGCACTGGAGTGGCCCGCGGCCCTGCGCTGGGCGATCCTGACCACGCAGACGCTGAGCTGGCTCGGCTTCGCCTGGTGGACCGGGCGAAGCCAGCCGCAGCCCTCGGCTGAACACCACCGCATCCTGCGCGAGCAGGACCAGCTGCTGACCGAACTGCGGGCCTTCGTCGGCAACGAGATCGACGGTTCGCGCAGCGAGGTCGAGCGCGCGCGCGACCTGATCCGCCAGGCGGTAAGCGGGCTGGGCAGCAGCTTCGATGCCATGAACCGCAAATCGCGCCAGCAGAACCAGGCCCTGGCCCGCATCGTCGACCGCACCAGCGACGAAGGGTCGGCCGGCCTGGATGTGGCCCGGTTCGCCCAGCACGCCAGCCACCAGATGGAACAGCTGGTGGAAGCGCTGGAACAGGTCAGTGGCCAGAGCAGCACCACCGTGCAGCACATCGACCAGATGGCGCAGCATCTGGATGGCATCTTCGCGCTGCTGGAAGACGTCAAGTCGATCGCCGACCAGACCAACCTGCTGGCCCTCAACGCCGCCATCGAGGCCGCCCGTGCCGGTGAAGCCGGCCGCGGTTTCGCCGTGGTCGCCGACGAGGTGCGCAACCTGTCCGAACGGTCGACCACCTTCAACGAGCAGATCCGCAAACTGGCGCACAGCTCGAAGGACGCCATCGCCAAGGTCCGCGAAACGGTTTCGCACATGGCCTCGCGCGATATGGACCGCTCGCGTGACGCACGCATCGAGGCGGCCTCGATGGTCGAGAACGTGGCCCAGATCAACGCCTCGCTGGGCGAAGGCATGCGCGAGGTGTCCGACTGCGCGCGTGCGATCGACAGCAGCGTGGCCGAGGCCGTGCGTGCCCTGCAGTTCGAGGACATCGCCACCCAGGCACTGGGCGGCGTGCACGTCCACCTGGACCGGCTCAATGCGATCAACCGCGAAGCCATGGCGCTGCAGGAGCTGATCCACCGCACCGGTGGCGCGGCCAACGACGAACTGGCCAGTGCGCTGCAGCGCACCGGTACCCGCCTGCGCGAACTGCGCAACGAGTGGGAGCGTCCGCCGCACAAGCCGGTGACCCAGCAGAGCATGGGCGCGGGTACGGTCGAGCTGTTCTGACCGATGCAGCGGCGCTGCTGCCGCCCCTGGCCCCGGCTTTGCCGGGGCCTTTGCATATCCAGCATGCCCCTGCCCCACCCGTGATGCCATGACCCTGATCCGCGCCCTGACCGACCTGAGCGAACACGCGGCCGCCCCCGCGGCACCCACCGCGCGCGAGCAGTTGCGCACGCTGGAGGCGTTGGCGCGCGAGGAGCTTGTGGTGCTGCAACGGGCCGCCTCGCCGGCGCCCGCCCTGCCCGCCGCGCCGGGTCCGGACCCGTGGACCAGCCTGGCCTGGGACCTCGGCCTGGAGGCTCCGCCGCCGCGCGGGGAACGCACCCCGGGCTGAAGGCAGCCACCGCCCCACCCCCCCCGTATGTCACACAGCACAACGCCGCGGCCCCTGGGGAGCCGCGGCGTTGTGCTTTGGGGGGTATGGTGTGACCCCCCGCCCGTTGCCTGATCAGCCGGCCGTCGTGGTTACCGCCTCGCTGGACGCGGGTGCGCCGGTGGCGGTCTGGCGCAGCCATTGGGCCAGTTCGCGTGGCACCAGCGGGCGCGAGTACAGGTAGCCCTGGACCTCGTCACAGCCCTGCCGGCGCAGCATGTCTTCCATCTGCGTGGTTTCCACTCCTTCGGCCACCACCTTCATGCCCAGCGCATGGCCCAGGTGCACGATGGCCTGGGTGACTTCGGCCGTTCCGGTATCCTCCAGCATGCCCTGCACGAAGCTGCGGTCGATCTTCAGCCGGCCCACCGGGAAGCGGTTGAGGTAATGCAGGTTCGAGAAGCCGGTGCCGAAGTCATCCACCGCCAACGGAACCCGGTGGCGCTCGAAGACATCGAAACAGTGGCGCAGCACGTCGGTATCGCAGATCAGCGCCGACTCGGTCAGCTCCAGCTCCAGCCGGGTCGGCGACAGCCCCTGCGCATGGCAGATCTCGATGACGCGCTCGGCAAAGCCACGCTCGCGCAGCTGCACGGCCGACACGTTCACCGCGATGCGGTCGAACACCAGCCCGGCACGGTCCCACGCGGCCGCCTGCCGGCAGGCCTCGTTGAGCACCCAATCGCCGATGCGGACGATCTCGCCGCACTTTTCCGCGATGGGAATGAACTCGACCGGGCTGCAGCTGCCCATACCGGGCCGCTGCCAGCGTAGCAGCGCCTCGATCGCGGGCGGCTGGTCGCGGCCGGTATGCAGCAGCGGCTGGTAGACCAGACTGAACTCTTCACGCTCGATGGCGCCATGCAGCGCGTGCTCGATCTCCAGCCGGCGCTGGATGCGGCTCAGCGCATCCTGGCTGTAGTACTGGTAGGTATTGCGCCCGGCTTCCTTGGCCGCATGCATGGCTGCATCGGCCGCACGCAGCAGCGATTCGAAATCCTCCCGGCCCGGTTCGAGCAGCGCGATCCCGACGCTGGCGCCGACCTTCAGCGTGGTCTGGCCGCGCTGCAGCGGTTCGCCCAGCGAGGCGATCAGCTTGCGGGCCACATGCCCGGCATCTTCCGGCTCGGCCAGTTCGCGCAGTACCACGATGAACTCATCGCCGCTGAAACGGCCGAACAGGTCGTTGTTGCGCAGGTTCTGGTGCAGCCGCGCGGCCGCTGCCTTGAGCAGCGTGTCGCCAGTGGCGTGACCGAACGTATCGTTGATGGTCTTGAAGCTGTCCAGGTTGATGAACAGCATCGCCAGCGCCACCCCGCGGTCCTGCGCGACCTCGATCGCATCGGCGGTCTGCTCGCGCAGCAGCATGCGGTTGGGCAGGCCGGTCAGCAGGTCGTAATGGGCCAGCAGCTCGATGCGCTCGCTGGCCTCACGTTCACGGGTGATGTCACGGAACAGCACCACGTAGCGTGCCGGCAGGCCATCGCGCCGATCCAGCTCGATCAGCACCTGGACCCAGACGCGCACGCCGGACTGGCGGTAGAAGCACAGGTCCAGCTGTTCGGGCAGGCCGCCCTCGCCGATCCGGATCAGCGCCGCCTCGAACGCGTCGCGCGACTCCTCGGTGTACATCGCCAGCGCCTGGTCCAGGCTGATCGGCTCCTTGCGCAGCCCGTGGATGCGGTAGCACTCTTCCGTCCACTGCATATGCCGGGTGCCCACCTCGATCTCGCCGCCACCGATCCGTCCCAGGGCCGAGACCCGGTTGAGCAGTTCGGTGCGCCAGCGGATGAGCGCGTCGGTCTGGTGCTGTTCGGTGATGTTCTGCACCTGTCCCAGCACCCGCTGCACGCGACCGCTGTCGTCATGCAGCGGCTGCATCCACAGGCGCAGCTGCAGGGGCACGTCGCGGCCGGGGGCCGCTCGCAGCTCGAGATCCTGGCTGGCCGCCTCGCCATCGCGCCACATCCGCCGCCAGGCCGTGCGCAGGCTGGCGCGCGAACGCGGATCCAGCTGCTGCAGCCAGTGCCGCGGGCTGCGCGGATCGTGGTCGGGCATGTTGATCAGCATGCGCAGCTCCGGCGACCACCAGAACTGCCGGCTGAGCGGGTCCCACGACCAGCTGCCCATGCTGGCGATGCGCTGTGACTGGCGCAGCTGCAGCTGCTGTTCGTGCAGCTGGGCTTCCAGCTGCTTCTGTTGTTCGATGTCGGTGTGCGTGCCGACCATGCGCAGGGGCTGGCCATCGGCCGTGCGCGCCACCACCCGGCCACGGTCCAGCACCCAGCGCCAGCTGCCGTCGGCGGCACGCGAACGGAACTGCGCCGTGTACTGTTCACTGTGCCCGGCCAGGTGGCTGTGCACCGCCTCACGTACACGGGGACGGTCTTCCGGGTGCACCCGGTCCAGCAGTGCACCGGCGCGCTCCTGCACATCCTCCTGCCCCGCCGCCAGGGCGGGAGTGCGCAGCATGCGGTCGGCGGCGATATCCCAGTCCCACAGGCCATGGCCGGCGCTTTCCAGGGCCAGCTCCCAGCGGCTGCCCGAATAGCCCGGAAGCGGCTCGGGAATGCTCAGGGTGAAGGCCAGCAGGTGGCCGTCCGCATCGTGCACCGCGCGCATCCAGCCATCATGGCGTCCGCGCGGGCCGCCCGGCATGCTGCAGGCGATGATGCCGCCATCGGCAGCGAGCAGGCGCACATCCTCGAGCATCTGCTGGTAGGCCGCCACGGTTGCCGGCAGCCCCAGTTCCCGCGCAATCGGATTGGCGGCCAGCGGCTTGCCACTCCGGTCGACGATGACCAGCGCCGACGCAAGCGGGTGCTGCAACAGGCTGGCAATGATCCCTTGATCCACGCGGCGTGCTCCAAAAAACGTCCCCGACACCGGGGTACGCATCCTTTAGCGGCGGCAGGCCGGGTTTATTGAGGCCGCCGCACCCCGGCATGTGCATGCGCCGGGTAAGATGGCAGCCGCCGCTCCGCACAGGCCACCCGCTGCCCCGCATGCAACCGACCGACTCCGCGCCCAGCAACGCCACCACGACGCTTGCCCGGCAGCTCAGCCGCGACCGCAGGCGGGTGGTGCTGGGCTACCTGCTGCTGGCGCTGGCGTGGATCGCCAGCAGTGACGCGGCGGTGATCGCCCTGGTGTCGGACCTGCGCGTGGCCACCTACTGGCAGGGCGTGAAGGGGGCCTTCTTCGTGGTGGCCAGTGGCCTGCTGCTGTACCTGCTGCTGCGCCCGCTGGGCCAGCACCTGCTGCAGGCGCACGCGCGGCTGGCCCACTCCGAGCTCCAGCACCGGGAGGTCTTCCTGGGCAACCCGGGTCCGATCCTGGTCTATGACCTGCAGACCCTGGAGATCCTGGATGCCAACCCTGCGGCCTGCAGCCAGTTCGGCTGGGCACGCGAGGACCTGCTGGGACGGAACATCGACGTGCTGTGGCCGGCCTCGGCCATGGCCGTGCTGGAGCACAAACTGGAGGAACTGCGCCGCGCGCCGGACCGCACCTGCGTACTGCGCACGGCGATGCAGCTGCGCGATGGCGGCATCCGGCAGATGGAACTGCGCAGCAATGCGATGACCTTCCGGGAGCGGCCGGCGCGGCTGCTGATCGCCATCGACCGCACCGCCGAGGACGAAGCCCTGCAGCGCCGCGATCAGGCGCTGGCGCGGCTGGAAGAAGCGCATGCGCTGGCCTGCATCGGCGCCTGGGAGCTGGATCCGGTGACCCGCAACGGGCATTACTCCGCCCAGGTCTACCGGCTGCTCGGCCGGCGCGTGCCCGAAGCGCGCCGCTGGCACCGGTTCGAGGAACTGCTGGTGGCCGCCGATCCGGCCGCCGGAGCGCTGACCGAACAGCTGCTCAACGAGCTGTACTCGGGCGAACCGGTGCAGGTGGATGTGCTGCTGCCGCTGCTGGCCATGGACGGGCGTGCCCTGACCGTGCACCTGCGTGCCCGCAGTGCCACCGATGGCGCCGGCCAACCCTGCATCCTGGGAACGCTGCAGGACGTGACCGAGCGCGAACAGTCGCGCCGGCTGCTGCGCGAGCGCGAAGAGCAGTTCCGCGAACTGGTTCGGGTCCTGCCCGATGGCGTGGTGATCCTGTCGGCCGAGCATGTGCTGTATGCCAATGCGCGGGCGGCCGAGCTGTTCGGCTATGGGCAGCACACCCTGTTGGGCGAGCCGCTGTCGGCGCTGGTGGCCAGCGAGGACCAGCCGCGCGTACGCGCATGGGTGCATGCGGCCCTGCCCGGCAGCGCCGAGCACAGCCAGGTGGCCGCCATGCAGCGGCCCGACGGCAGCCGCTTCCTGGCCGCGCTGGCGCTGGGTGAGGTGCGTTATGGCGGCCGCGACTGCCGGCTGCTGATCGTGCGCGACCTGAGCGAGTCCGAACGGACCCAGGCGGCATTGACCAACAGCAACCGGGAGCTGCAGGCCATGGCCGGGCGCCTGTTCTCGCTGCAGGAAGACGAGCGCCGGGCGATTTCCCGCGACCTGCACGATGACATCGGCCAGGCCATCACCGCGATGAAGCTCTCGGCCTGGGCTGCCCTGGACGAGCAGGACCCGCAGCGGCGGAGCGCGGATCTGGAGCAGATCGTCAGCCTGGCCGACACCACCGTGGCCAAGCTGCGCGACATCTCCACGCTGCTGCGCCCGCCCCAGCTGGACGCGCTGGGCCTGGAATCGGCGCTGCGCTGGCAGGCCGGCGTGCTGTTCCGCTCCACCAGCACCGAGCTGCATGCGGACATCCAGATGCTGCCCCGGCGCCCGGACAACGATGTCGAGCAGGCCTGCTTCCGCATCGCCCAGGAAAGCCTGACCAATGCGCTGCGCCATGCGCGCGCCAGCCAGGTCGAGCTGGAGCTGCATGACGATGGCGACCAGGGCCTGCGCCTGCAGATCCGTGACGATGGCGAAGGCTTTGATCCCGATGGCCCGCGTGGGCTGGGACTGATCGTGATGCGCGAACGCGCGCAGAGCATCGGGGGGCACCTGCGCATCGCGTCGGCACCGGGTGCCGGCACCGTGGTCGATGTCCACCTTCCTTACCGGGCCGCCTGTGGCCCGACCGAACCTGCGGAACGCTGATGGACCTGTGGAACCCCAACCTGCCGGCGGCCGGCATCGACGAAGGGCCCGAGCGCCTGGGCGCCGGCAATCCCGAACTGCAGGCGATGGTCGCCGAAGCCGCCAGCGGCGGCACGCCGCTGATGCTGATGCATGTGGACATCGACCACTTCGCCTCGGTGAATGAGAACATGAGCGCCGATGTCGGCGACCAGGCGCTGGTGCTGGTGGCCCAGCGCCTGCAGTCGTTCCTGCGCGGCCGCGGCAAGCTGTGGCGGCATGGCAGCGATGAGTTCCTGATCGCCGTGCCGCGCACCGCCGATGTGCCGTTGCCGGAAGACCTGGCCGAAGGCCTGCGGCAGCAGCTGGAGCTGCCGTTGTCGGTGCTGCCGTATACGCTGTTCATGACCGGAAAGCTGGGCGTGAGCCTGTGTCCGGAGCATGCCGGCAACACGTCGCGTCTGCTGGACCACGCCGAGGATGCCCTGCACCAGGCGGCACGCGAAGGCGGCAACACGGTGCGCCTGCATGCGGTGAACACCCCGCCCAGCGCGCACAGCGAAAGCATCATCGCCCGCCAGATCGTCGACGCCATTCCCAATGGCGAGCTCAAGCTGCGTTACCAGCCGCTGGTGAGCGCACGCGACGGCCACGTGGTCGGCATGGAGGCACTGCTGCGCTGGCAGTCCCCCACCCTGGGCATGCTGGTGCCGGAGCGTTTCATGCGCACTGCCGAACGCCTTGGCATCATCGTGCAGATCGGCACCTGGGTGCTGGAAGGCGCGCTGAAGCAGGCCCGGCTGTGGCGCGACCAGGGCTTCGACGACTTCAGCATCGCGGTCAACGTGTCCACCCTGCAGCTGCTGCGGCCGAACTTCTTTGCCGAAGTCATGTCCACGCTCGGCAGTGCGGGGGTGCCGGCGAACATGCTCACGCTGGAAATCAACGAGAGCGCGCTGACCAACAACGTCAACTTCGTCCACGAGACCCTGGCCCAGCTGCGCAACGAAGGCATCAGCCTGAGCCTGGACAATTTCGGCACCGGTGATTCCAGCCTCAGCGCGCTGGTGCGCTACCCGGTGGACAAGCTGAAGATCGACCGCAGCTTCATCAAGAGCGCACCGGCCGGCAACCGCGAGGCCGCCATCGCCCGTGCGATCGTGGCCATGGGCCACCAGCTGGGCATGACGGTGATCGCCAACGGGGTGGAATCGCAGGCCCAGCTGGGCTTCCTGCGCCGCAACGACTGCGATGTGTTCCAGGGCTACCTGTTCGGCGAGCCGATGTCGGCCGATGCGGCCGGCATGACCCTGCGCCGGCGTTACCTGCGCCCGGAAGCGTTCGCCGAAACCCGTCCCGACCGTACCCTGCTGCTGCTGGATGACGAGGAGAACGTGCTGCGCTCACTGGTGCGCCTGTTCCGCCGCGACGGCTACCGCATCCTGGCGGCGGGCAATGTCCGGGATGCGTTCGACCTGCTGGCGATCAACGACGTACAGGTGATCCTGTCCGACCAGCGCATGAGTGACATGAGCGGTACCGAGTTCCTGGGCCGGGTGAAGATGCTCTACCCGGACACCATCCGCCTGGTGCTGTCCGGCTACACCGACCTGAACACCGTCACCGATGCGATCAACCGCGGCGCCATCTACCGCTTCCTGACCAAGCCGTGGAACGACGACGAACTGCGCAAGCACATCCACCAGGCGTTCCGGACCTACGAAGAGCAGCGCCGCAGCAACGCCAATCCGCTGGCGGCCGCCGACGGCGGCGACGCGGCGGACGATCGCCCGCCGCGCTGATCCACCCTCAGCGGGGCTGCTTGATCGGCAGCACCACCCGGAAGCGCGAGCCCACACCGGGGGTGCTGTCCAGATCGATGCGGCCGTGGTGCTTGTTGATGATGCTGTAGGAGATCGACAGCCCCAACCCGGTGCCGCTGCCGACCGGCTTGGTGGTGAAGAACGGGTCGAAGATGCGCTGGCGCAGCTCCGGCGAGATGCCACCGCCGGTATCTTCGAACTCCACCCATACGTGGTCGCCGTCCACGCCGCTGCGCACGGTGATGGTGCCGCGCTCGGCAATGGCGTGACCCGCGTTGAGCAGCAGGTTCATGTAGACCTGGTTCAACTCCGACGGCAGGCATTCCACCAGCGGCAGCTGGCCGAACTCGCGCACCAGGGTGACCTTGTACTTGAGCTCGTTCCAGATGATGTTGATGGTCGATTCCAGCCCGGCGTGCAGGTCCACCAGCTTCCACGACTCGTCGCGGCCGGAATACGAGAAATCCTTCAGGTCGCGCACGATGCGGGTGACCCGTTCGATGCCTTCACGGGATTCGGCCATCAGCTGCGGCAGGTCGCGGCTGATGAAATCGATGTCCAGGCGGTCACGGATGTCGTCGATCTCGGGAATCAGCGCCTTCGGATCGGGCGCACGCAGCGCACGTTCATAGGCCTCGATGACCGTGAACAGGCTGCGCAGGTACTCCTGCAGGCTGCCCAGGTTGGAGTGCACGTAGCCGATCGGGTTGTTGATCTCATGCGCCACGCCCGCGGCCAGCTGGCCGATGGACGCCATCTTCTCGGACTGCAGCAGTTTTTCCTGCGTGCCATTCAGGCGCAGATAGGCCTGGCGCAGCTCGGCATGGCGCTGTTGCAGCTCGCGCTCGTAGTCCTCCTGCCCTTCGATGCGCCGGAACAGTGCCAGGTAGTAGCCATCGCTGTGGTCGCGGTGGTGGAACAGCTGGGCGATGACCACGCCCTCGCCCAGCACCAGACTGCCGTTCCACTGCCCGTGCTGGCGGGCATGCGCCAGGGCGTCCGGCGGCAGCACCGCGCGCAGCTGCTGCGCGCAGCCGGTTCCGGCCGGATCCTGGACGCCCAGCAACGCTTCGGCGGCGGTATTGGCCAGCAGCACGCGGTCATCGGCGGTGAACAGGAGCAGGCCCTCGCGCAGCGGGGCGAGCAACGCCTGCATCACCGAGTGCGGGGGCAGCGACGGAATAGGAGGCGGAACGACAGACACGGCGCGGGTGGACTCGCTGGAACGGTTGTCCACTATACGACAGGTGCACGGCGGCTACCGTGGGGTACCGCTGCCGTCGGGCCGGGCGGCCCGGGCGATGGATCAGGCGACGGCCAGTGGCCGGCCACCGCGCGACTGCTGTGCCTGGCCCTTGGCATCGTAGGCCGGGGCATCTTCGCTGCGCCCGAGCTGGCGCAGGGCCCAGTTCACTTCGCGCCGGCGGCGGGCCAGCAGCACCCCGTTGGCACGGTTGCGCTCGGCCAGCTCGGCGACCTGCTCGGCCTGCCCCACCGGCAACGCGTTTTCGAGCGTGCGCAGTGCCTCCAGCTTGGCGCCCGTGGCACGGATCAGCGCGTGCACGTCATGCGCGACCAGCGCCTGGCGCTCGTCGTCCAAGGCCTCACTGAGGCGTTGCAGCGGCTCGCTCATCAGCGTGCTCATCCGCGCAGCTGCTGGTCCAGATCAAGCATCCGCGATGCGATCGCGTCCGGATCGATCCGGTAGGTGCCGTTCTGCAGGGAGTCGCGCACGGCCTGGACGCGCTGGGCATCAATGGCCGGCGCCGCGCTCAGCTCGCGCTCGATCGCCTGCAGGTGGGTCGCCTCGCCGGTCAGCTTGAGGCTGTCAGCGGCCTCTACCGGGCGCGCCGGCGCATCCGCGCTGACGCCGGCCTTGCTGGCCGGACCGACCGCGCGCAGGGTCTGCGCTACCGGGAAATTGCCGTCGATTTTCTGGCTCATGGACTGTTCCTGGGTTGCCGTACACACACGATAACGGCCGCCTGGCCGCCACCTTTAGGGTTTTTTCCTACACCGCGTCAGCGACCGACCAGAACGTCCCCATTGGCCGCGACCGTGCCCTGCACGACCCGCCGGGAGGACTGATTCTCCACTGAAACACGCTCGTTTTCACCTGCATCGCCCAACGCGCGGCCGGCCACACGGACCTCGACGCCGCCGCTGCGGGACACCAGGGCGACGGTGTCTCCCCTACGAATGAGACGCTCGGCGACCAGGTCGGTGGCAGCCAGCAGCGAACCGGCCTGCAGAGGGCGCCGGGCCACCCGGCCGATGGCGGCGGCAGGATCGGCCAGCACCGCACCGGCGATACGCGCCGCGTCACGCTGTGCAGTTCCGATATCGGCCGCGCCCAGCACTTCTCCAGCGGCAATGCCACGGTTGAGAATGAGTACGGTCTGTACATGCCGGACCTTGACCGGTACGAACAGGCGCCACCCGCCGGCATCCGGACAGCTCACCTCCACCGTGGTGCTGGCCGTCGGGGTGGCGGCCAGGGGCTGGGCGCAGGCCGGCAACCGCAGGGCGTCGGCCAGCACCGCCTCGCCTTCCGTGCCTGCGGCCAGGGTGGACAGCGCAGCGGCACGGATGCTCGCGACCGGCTGCCAGTCGGCGGCCGCGGCCACGCGACCGGGCATGCCGGCCATCAGCAGCAGTACGGTGATGAGGAATATGGACGGACGCATCGCCGCCTCCTGGACGCGGAACATGTCCCCGCCATGCAAGCGGTGTGCCACGCACGGACGCAGGCATCGCCCGGAGGGGCTCAAGTTCGCCCGGCCTGCCGCCGATACAGCCCTCATGTCACATGACCTGCTCAACCGCATCGACCAGCGCACCCGCCTGGCTGGCCACAACCGCCTGGCCCTGCTGCTGTTCCGGCTTGGCGGCCGTCAGCTTTTTGGCGTGAATGTGTTCAAGGTGCAGGAAGTCCTGCGCCGCCCGCCCTTGTTCCAGGTGCCCGGCCTGCCCAGCCAGTTTTCCGGCGTGGCCGATGTGCGCGGCCGCTCGGTGCCAGTACTCGATCTCGGCATCGCCATCGGCCATCCCGAGCGCGATGAGCGCCCGGACGGGCCGGGCTATCTGGTGGTGACCGAATTCAACCGGTCCATCCAGGGGTTCCTGGTGGGCGGGGTGGAACGCATCGTCAACATCGCGGTGGAAGACATCCACCCGCCGCCGGAACTCGGGGCCGAGTCGAGCTACCTGACCGCGGTGACCCGATTCCAGGGTGAACTCATCCAGGTCATCGACGTGGAAAGCGTGCTGGCCGACATCGCCCAGGTGCGCAGCGATGCAGTGATCGACCCGGCCAAGGCGCTGCCAGACGGCGCCCCGCCGCTGCAGGTGCTGGTGGTGGACGACTCGCGCGTGGCCCGCCAGCAGATCCGCAGCGTGCTGGACCAGCTCGGGGTCGGCGCCACCCTGCTCTCCGATGGCCGCCAGGCGCTGGACCACCTGCTGCAGATCCACGCCGCCGGGGAAAACCCGGCCGAACGGTACGCCATGGTGATCTCCGACATCGAGATGCCGGCCATGGACGGCTACACGCTGACCACCGAGATCCGCCGCCACCCGGGCCTGTCCGGCCTGTATGTGCTGCTGCACACCTCCCTGTCCGGGGTGTTCAACAACGCCATGGTCGAACGGGTCGGCGCCAACGCCTTCGTCGCCAAGTACTCCCCGCACGAACTGGCCGATTTCGTGATGGACCGCCTGCGGGTGGTCGCCCAGGCGGCCTGACCCCGCGCCAACCGCGCCGGCCAACGCCGGCGCCGGGCACGGTTTGGCACAGCGCTTGCAGCACTCCGGGCATCGTCCCCATGGGAGTGCGTGATGCGCAACCTGATCTCCGACTACCTGGGCCTGCATGCCCAGGCGATGCCGTTGCGCGAACAGCGCATGAAGCTGATCGCCAGCAACCTCAGCAATGCCGACACGCCCGGCTACAAGGCCCAGGACCTGGATTTCGACGCCGCCCTGCGCCACGCCCAGGGCCAGGACGGCAATGGCCTGCTGCGCACCTCCAACGAACAGCACTACGCGCTCTCCAGCGGGCTCAACCCCTTCCAGATCGACCGCACCGGTGTGCAGCCGAGCATCGACGGCAACACGGTGGACCCCGACCAGGAACGGGCCGCCTATGGTCGCGCCGCGCTGGAATACCGCGCTTCGCTGAGCTTCGTCGAATCCAAGGTGCGCTCCATGCTCACCGCGATCACGGGGCAATAAGCCATGAGCAACCTGCCGATCTTCGACATCGCCGGCTCCGCGCTGCAGGCGCAGTCGGTGCGCATGAGCACCATCGCCTCCAACCTGTCCAACGCCGATTCCATCGCCGGCTCCGCCGAGGCGGTGTACAAGCCGCTGGAGCCGGTGTTCCAGGCGGTGACCAGCCGCACCGACCCGAACATCACCACGGTGCAGGTCAAGCAGATCAACCAGAGCGATGCGGCGCCGATCAAGCGCTACGAGCCGGGCCACCCGCTGGCCGACGGCGATGGCTACATCTACCAGCCCGATGTCGATCCGGTCGCGCAGATGGTCAACCTCATCTCGACCTCGCGCAACTATCAGGCGGGCGTCGAGATGTTGACCACCGCCAAGGAATTGGCCCTGGCCACCTTGACCATGGGCCGCTGAGCGGCCCGCTGACAGGACACCCGCATGACCACCGTCACCCAGAGCAGCCAGGACGTCTACAGCGCCCTCGGGCTGAACGCACCCAACAGCACCGCGACCTCGCGCAAGACCTCGCTGGACCAGGCGGATTTCCTGCGCTTGATGACCGAGCAGCTGCAGCACCAGGATCCGCTCAAGCCGATGGACAACTCGCAGATGGTGGCGCAGATGGCGCAGCTGTCGACCGTGCAGGGGCTGACCGACCTCAACAGCACTGTGGCCGGGTTCCAGAACGCGATGGCCGGCGACCAGGTGCTGCGTGGCGCGGCCCTGGTCGGGCACGACGTGCTGGTGCCGTCGACGAAGATGGTGCTGGACAGCGAAGGCGGTGCCAGCGGCACCGTGGCCGCGCCGGGTGCCGGCTTCGTCACCGTGGACATCACAGACGCCAACGGCGTGAAGGTGAAACAGCTCAGCGTGGAAGCCAAGGCCTCCGGCGAAGTGGCGTTCGACTGGGATGGCACCGATGCCAACGGCAACCGGATGGCACCAGGCAGCTACACCGTGGCCGCCACCCACACCGGTGCCGACGGTGCGCAGACCACCCTGTCCACCTACGTGCAGGCGCCGGTGGAGAGCGTGACCGTCGGCTCCGACGGGCTTTACCTGAACCTCAAGGGCCTGGGTACGGCCCCCATCGACTACGTGCTCCGCGTCAGCTGAGCCGCTCCTTCCGTCTTCCGAGGAACCTCCCATGGGCTTCAACATCTCCCTGTCCGGCATCAACGCGGCCAACAGTGACCTGAATGTCACGGCCAACAACATCGCCAACGTGAACACGACGGGCTTCAAGGAATCGCGCGCCGAGTTCGCCGACCTGTTCCAGTCCACCAGCTATGGCCTGTCCAAGAACGCGATCGGTTCCGGCGTGCGCACCACCAACGTGGCCCAGCAGTTCATCCAGGGCAACAACGAGCAGACCGGGCGCAGCCTGGACATGGCGGTCTCCGGCGAAGGCTTCTTCACCCTGACCATGAACGGGGCGCGGGTGTACTCGCGCGCGGGCAACTTCCAGACCGACCAGTCCGGCTACGTGGTCAATCCGCAGGGCGCACGGCTGCAGGTGTTCGCGCCGAACGCCGACGGCACCAGTTTCGACGCCGGGCGCATGACCGACCTGCAGCTGCTCACCACCGACAGCCCGCCCAAGCAGACCAGCCTGGTCAATGTCAGCTTCACCCTGCCGGCCAACGCCAAGCAGCCGACCGTGAACCCGTTCGATCCGACCGATTCCAACAGCTACAGCTTCTCCACCGGCGGCATCACCGTGTACGACTCGCTGGGCGTGAGCCACACGCAGACCTCGTATTTCGTCAAGACCGCCACGCCCAACCAGTGGGAAGTGCACAACTACGTGGACGGCCAGGCCGCCGGCGCCGCGGTGCCGCTGACCTTCTCCGACACCGGCGTGCTGACCAGCCCGGCCAATGGCCGCATGACCCTGGATCCGTTCACCCCGAGCACCGGCGCCGGCCAGCTGGCGATGACCCTGGATATCACCGGCGCCTCGCAGTACGGCGAGCAGTTCGCCATGCGCAATACCCGCCAGGACGGCTATGCCGCCGGCAAGCTCAACGAGATCACCGTGTCCGAGGAAGGCATCGTGTTCGCCCGCTACTCCAACGGCGATGACCACGCACTGGGCCAGGTCGCCCTGACCACCTTCAACAACCCGCAGGGCCTGCAGGCCAAGGGCAACAACCTGTGGGCGGAGACCTTCGATTCGGGCACCCCGCGCAGCGGCCAGCCGGACACCTCCAACCTGGGGCAGATCCAGGCCGGTTCGCTCGAATCGTCCACCGTGGACCTCA
>Ga0207790_1000159_pt1 | contig 26927 bp, 26 predicted proteins | sample HigsolmetaGSP14D_FD_184842 | JGI IMG/M metagenome (GOLD analysis project Ga0207790, IMG submission 184842) | High solid enriched microbial communities from the Joint BioEnergy Institute, USA - SP1-4-D (SPAdes) | ecosystem: Engineered > Bioreactor > SSF (Solid state fermentation) > Aerobic >...
CGTAGGCGGCAAGCTGGTCGCTGAAGACGGTTACAAGCGCACTGGCGGCAAGATTGCCGAGAGCGGTTACCAGCACGTAGGCGGCAAGCTGGTTGCCGAAGATGGTTACAGCCGCACCGGCGGCAAGGCCGAGATGTCCTGATCGGTCAGCCTCGACAAGAAGCCCGGCATCGTCCGGGCTTTATTTTGTCTGCGATTTCAGTACTTGGCGCCAGTGCGCGTGTTGTTGCCTTTGGCCAGGCGGTCGTAGAGCACCACGTTGACGGTGGCCGCCAGGTTCATGCAGCCCTCGGTGGGGATATAGACCACTTCTTCGCACCAGTCGCGAATGCTTTTGTCGAGCGAGCCGTCTTCGGGGCCGAAGATGTAGAAGGCACGATCCGGGTGGGTATAGGTGGGCAGGGGGCGTGCGCCATCCACCAGCTCCACGGCGACCGGCGTGCAGCCCAGCGGGATGACCTTCTGCAGGTCATCGATGCCGATCAGCGGAATATCCAAATGCACGCGCTTGGTGTCGGTGACGAAGTCACGGGCGCGCTCGTAGCGCTTGCCGGTATAGAACACCGAGGCCACGCCATAGCAGCCGGCGGCGCGCATCACCGCGCCGACGTTCTCCGGCGACTTGGGGTTGTAAAGACCGATGCAGCTGTATCGTTTGTTGCCCACGGGCCAGGCCTCGAGAAAGGGGCCGGCATTATACGGCCTGTGGGCAGCGCGCGCTGCTCAGGACTTTTTCTGCAGCAGCTCGGCCAGGTTGGCGAAGGCCTTGTGGGTGGTTTTCGATGCGGCCTGGCTGGCCGTCGAACCTTCACTGAAATACTGCTGGTCGGTGTAGCGGGCGTGTTCGTTGTCGTGACAGAACAGGCACAGCAGTTCCCAGTTGGAGCCGTCCTGGGGATTGTTGTCGTGGTTGTGGTCACGGTGGTGCACGGTCAGCTCGCTCAGGCGCTTGCCGGAAAATTCACGGGCGCAGCGGCCGCAGACGTGCGGGTACATGCGCAGGGCCTTGTCCCGGTAGCCTTCTTCACGGCTGCGCTGGGCGTCGGCGAGGATGCGGTCGAGTTTGGAAGTAGGCGTGGACGGGCTGCTCATGGTCGCTCCTTGCTGGCGTATGCGAGCAGTATATAGGCAGGGCCGGGGAATCAGTCTGCACTTTCCGTCGGCGGGCACTGCCCAATGCAGCGTGTCCCACTGCCTTATGGAGTACCGACCATGCGCACACCTCTACTCGTGCTGATCAGCCTGCTGTCGATCGGCGGCATCGCCCAGGCCCAGCAGCAGTCAGCCCCGCCCGAGCCGGCCGGGGCGATACAGACGCCCCAGGTGCCTGACCCGTCCAAGGTCGACCCCGACACCCCGCCAGTGATTCGCGATGGGCGTGACAACGATGAGTCCACCAAGGCCGCCGAGGATGCCGCCGAGCGCCAGCAGGACCAGGCGCCCGAGCTACCGGAGGAGCAGATACCTGACTGACGCCACCGGCTGCCGGCTCCGGCAGCCTTCTAGCGGCCTGCCGCGTGCAGGCCGAGCACCTTGAACACGAAGGCATATTCCAGGGCCACGTCGCGGATGGCCTGGTAGCGGCCGCTCATGCCGCCGTGGCCGGCTTCCAGGTCGGTCTTGAGCAGCAGCAGGTTGTCGTCGGTTTTCAGCTCGCGCAGCCGCGCCACCCACTTGGCAGCCTCCCAGTACTGCACGCGGCTGTCGTTGTAGCCGGCCACCGCGAGGATTGCCGGGTAGCGCTGTGCCTGGACATTTTCGTAAGGGGCATAGCCCTTGATGCGTGCATGCACCTCGGGCTCGTTGGGATCGCCCCATTCGTCGTACTCGGTGACGGTCAGCGGCAACTCCGGGTTGAGCATGGTGTTGAGCACGTCGACGAAGGGCACTTCGGCGATGGCCGCGGCAAACAGCTCCGGGCGCTGGTTGAGTGTCGCGCCGATCAACAGGCCGCCGGCGCTGCCGCCGCTGATCACCAGTTGCGAGGCGCTGGTGAAATTCTTGGCGATCAGGTGCTCGGCGCAGGCGATGAAGTCGCTGAAGCTGTTCTGCTTGTGGGCGAGTTTGCCTGCGCGGTACCAGGCTTCACCCAGCTCACCGCCGCCGCGCACATGGGCGATGGCGAACACCACGCCGCGGTCGAGCAGGCTCAGGCGCGCGTGGGAAAACCACGGGTCGAGGCTTTCACCGTAGGCGCCGTAGCCATAGAGATAAAGGGGCGCCGCCTGGCCCAGGGCATCGCGCCGCGCCACCAGGCTGATCGGCACCTGGGTGCCATCCGGCGCGGTCGCCCAGAGCCGCTGGCTCAGGTAGGCATCGGCATCGAAGTTGCCGAGAACCGGCGTTTCCTTGAGGATCTGCTGGGTGCCATCGGCCAGGTTCAGCTCGCGAATCTGCGCCGGGCGGTTGAGCGCTTCGTAGCGCAGGCGGATCACCGGGCTGTTGAATTCCAGGCTGTCCTGCACGTACAGGCTGTAGGCCGCATCCGGCAGGCTGACCCGATAGCCGGCCATGCCCTGCGGGCGCACGTCGATGACCGGCAGGCCGCCCTCGCGCAGGCTGAGCACCAGCGCCGATTCTGCCAGGCTGACGCCTTCGAGCATGACCTGCTCGTCGTGCGCCACCCGTTCCTGCCAGTGGGGCCGCGTTGGTCGTTCGGGCGCGGCGCTGTACAGGGCGAAGTTGATGCCGCTCTGGTTGCTGCGAATCAGCCAGGCCCACTGGCCGTCCAGTTTGCCGTGATCGGCGTAGTACTCGTGGCCTTCTTCACGCGCGGCCAGGCACTGGAAGGGCTGCTCGGGCGTGTCGGCGTCCAGTACCCAGGACTCCGTGGTGGTCTTGCTGCCCAGCAGCAGCACCAGCTGGCGCTCGGAGCTGCTGCGGTAGCAACTGAGAAAGAAGCGCTCGTCGGCTTCGTGGAAAACCTGGGTGCCGTGTGCATCGCCCAGGCGAAAGCGCTGCAGGGTGGCTGGGCGGTGGGTGCCGTCCAACTCGCCGTAGAACAGGGTCTGGCTGTCATTGGCCCAGGTCATGCTGCCATCGCAGTTGTCGAACGGCAGTTCGCTGACGGCACCGCTGGCCAGCTCCTTGACGAACAGCCGGTAGATTTCCTCGCCGCTGGTGTCCAGGCTGTAGGCCAGGCGCTGCTGGTCCGGGCTGATGCTGAACGCACCCAGGGACAGAAAACCACCGGCGGCAATCTCGTTGGGGTCGAGCAGCAGTTGCTCGGCGTTCTCATCGAGCGTCAGGCTGCCATCGGCCGGGCGAGGGCAGCGATAGTGGCGTGGATACTCGTCGCCAGCGGTGGTGCGCTGGTAGTAGAGGTAGTCGCCCCAGGGCGTTGGCAGCGACAGATCGGTTTCGCGGATGCGTGCCTTGATTTCCTGGAACAGCTGCTCGCGCAGCGGCAGATCGTCCAGCCGGCTTTCCAGGTAGGCGTTCTCGGCGCGCAGGTGCGCCAGTACCTCGTCGCTGTCGCGGGCCTCGAGCCAGTGGTAAGGGTCGGCGCCGGGGGCCTTGCGGGCGATGGGGGCGGTGGTCATCAATATCTCCAGAGCGCGGGGCGACATCCGGGTGCAGTTCCAGACGCTGTCGCATCTGCGTTCCAAGAAATGCCCCAAAGACGCCGAACCGGGTAAAAGCCGTTATCATAAGCGCCTTTGTCGTGCGGCAAGCGCGCAAATGCGCATTCGCCCGCTCGAGCCCAGTCAAGCAAGGGACCATCGCCCTCATGATCGAAAACGACTATCTCCTCGCCTGGGGCGCCTATGCGATTGCCGCACTGGGTTGCCTGCTGGTGTGGTTCCGGATTACCAGCTGGATGTGGCGCTACCTGCGCGAGCCGCTGCGGGTGCTGGTGGCGATCCTGCTGTTCTGCCCGACCATCGTCGACCCGGCCAAAGAACTATTTGCCCCGGCGGTGGCGATCGTCGCCCTCGACCTGATCTTCAAGGTCGGCAGCAATGCCTGGCGCGCCGTGGCGGATCTGGCCATGTACGGGATGATCGCCTTTGCCGTGTACCTGGTGTTCGTGGCCATTCGCTGGCCGTTCCTGAGCCGGGCCAGGGCGCGCCAGGCGGCGCGTGAAGAGCAGCAGGGCGACAGCGACCTGACCCTGCGCGAGCGTCTGCAGCAGGACCAGGAGCAAGAACCGACATACTCCCCGCCACGCAGCAGTCGCGGCACTCGCGTCGAGCCGCGCTTGTAGGCACTGTCAATCGAGAGCCCGATCATGTGTGAATTACTGGGCATGAGCGCCAACGTCCCCACCGACATCGTCTTCAGCTTTACCGGGCTGATGCAGCGGGGCGGGCGAACCGGGCCGCATCGTGATGGCTGGGGCATCGGCTTCTACGAAGGCCGCGGCCTGCGTCTGTTCCAGGACCCACGGGCGAGCAGCGAGTCGGAGGTGGCGCAGCTGGTGCAGCGCTACCCGATCAAGAGCGAGGTGGTGATCGGCCATATTCGCCAGGCCAATGTCGGGCGCGTGTGCCTGGCCAACACCCATCCCTTCGTGCGTGAGCTGTGGGGGCGCAACTGGTGCTTCGCCCACAACGGCCAGCTGGCCGACTTCCGCCCGGCACTGAGCTTCTACCGTGCCATTGGCGATACCGACAGCGAGACGGCCTTTTGCGATCTGCTCAACCGCATTCGCACGGCCTTCCCGGAAGCCGTGCCAGTCGAGGTGCTGTTGCCTGAACTTGTCGCTGCCTGCGCGGCCTATCGACAGCATGGCGTGTTCAACTGCCTGCTCAGCGACGGCGATTGGCTGTTCAGCTTCTGCTCCACCAAGCTGGCGCACATCACCCGGCGCGCACCCTTCGGGCCTGCGCACCTGCGTGATGCCGACATGAGCGTGGATTTCCATGCCGAGACCACCCCCAATGACGTGGTCTCGGTGCTGGCCACCGAGCCGTTGACCGACAACGAGCAGTGGTCGTTGTACCAGCCGGGTGAATGGCGCCTGTGGCGCGCCGGCGAATGCGTCGCCCAGGGCCAGAGCAACTGACGAGCGTCCCGCACGGCGGGGCGGCGAGGGAAGGATGATAAGAAGTTATCTGCGTCTGGCATTGTTCGCCCTTGGTTTGCTGCTGGGCGTTCAGGTGCCGGGGTTCATCGACGATTACGCCAAGCGCGTCGAGGCCCACCGCCTGGAATCCGAACAGAGCCTGAGCGGCTTTCGTGACACCGCCCGGCGCTTCTTCGATGGCGACCTGCAGCGCCTGGTCGGCCATTACCGCAACAGCAGCGATCCGGTGATGCAGAGCGATGCGCGCAGCGTCGGCCTGCTGGTGGAGCGCTCCGCGCTGCTGGAGCAGGAATCGTTGGCCATGCAGGGCCCCTGGTATCGCCAGGTCTGGCACCTGGCAACGGCCGCCGATAGCCAGTTGCTGGCAGAAACCCGCGCCGCCTATCGCTATCAGGTGCTGCTGGCGCCGGAGGCGATCGCCTGGGGCATCGCCTGCGCGCTGTTCCTGGCCTGGGTGGTGGAAAGCATCCTGCTGTTGCTTGCTATGCCGTTCCGGCGTAGCAAGCGGCGCGTGGTTGCCGAGCGACAGACACCGCGCATGCGCTGAAGCAGTTACGTAGCCTGGGTTGAGCGCAGCGATACCCAGGGCCGTTCCCGGGTGTCGCTGTGCTCGACCCGGGCTGCAGGTGGCCAGTTACTTGGCCAGAAAGCGCATGCCGTCTTCCAGGCCCTGCAGGGTCAGCGGGAACATCTGGTCGTTGATCAACTCGCGGATGATGCCGGTGGAGCTGGTGTAGTCCCAGGCCTCACGCGGGTAGGGGTTGATCCAGATGAGCTTCTTGTAGGTTTCCATGAACCGCTGCAGCCACAGGTAACCCGCTTCTTCGTTCCAGTGTTCGACGCTGCCGCCCGGCTGGGTGATCTCGTAGGGCGCCATGGCCGCATCGCCGATGAATACCACCTTGTAGTCGGCGCCGTACTTGTGCAGCAGGTCATGGGTGGACATGCGTTCGGCAGTGCGCCGCAGGTTGTTCTTCCACACCGATTCGTACACGCAGTTATGGAAGTAGAAATACTCCATGTGCTTGAACTCGGTACGGCAGGCCGAAAACAGCTCCTCGCAGACCTTCACGTGGGCGTCCATGGAGCCGCCGATGTCGAACAGCAGGAGCAACTTGACCGTGTTGCGCCGCTCCGGGCGCATCTGGATGTTCAACAGGCCGCCGTCACGGGCGGTATGGTCGATGGTGCCATCGAGGTCCAGCTCGTCCTGGGCACCCTGGCGAGCGAACTTGCGCAGGCGGCGCAGGGCGACCTTGATGTTGCGCGTACCGATCTCCACCGAGTCGTCGAGGTTCTTGTACTCGCGCTGATCCCACACCTTGAGCGCCTTGCCCTGGCGCTTGCCGGCATCGCCAACGCGAATGCCCTCGGGGTTGTAGCCGCCCGAGCCGAACGGGCTGGTGCCGCCGGTACCGATCCACTTGTTGCCGCCGGCGTGGCGTTCCTTCTGTTCCTCCAGGCGCTTCTTGAATTCCTCGATCAGCTTGTCGAGGCCGCCAAGCGACTGGATCTGCGCGCGCTCCTCGTCGCTCAGCGAGCGCTCGAATTCCTTGCGCAGCCACTCTTCGGGAATCAGCGCTTCGAGGTGTTGATCGAGGTTCTGCAAACCGTCGAAGTAGGCCGAAAAGGCCCGGTCGAACTTGTCGAAATGGCGCTCGTCCTTGACCAGGATGGCGCGGGCCAGGTAGTAGAACTCGTCCATGTCGGCGAACACCACCTTGTGCTCCAGCGCACCGATCAGGTCGAGCAACTCGCGCAGGGACACCGGCACCTTGGCGGCACGCATTTCGTTGAACAGGTTGAGCAGCATTGTCTATGCCCTCGGGATTATCCGTAGGGTGGGTTAGCCGCGCAGCGGCGTAACCCACCATTGATGCCGCAGGCATCATGCTTGCCAGCCTGGCGGCTGGGCGGTGGGTTACGCTTCGCTAACCCACCCTACAAGGACGTTCGATATCAGCGATTACCGCGGCGCGCCATGAATGCCAGGCGCTCGAGCAACTGCACGTCCTGCTCGTTCTTGACCAGGGCGCCGGCCAGCGGCGGAATGGCCTTGGTCGGGTCGCGCTCGCGCAGCACCGCTTCGCCGATGTTGTCGGCCATCAGCAGCTTGAGCCAGTCGACCAGTTCGCTGGTCGAGGGCTTCTTCTTCAGGCCCGGTACCTTGCGCACGTCGAAGAACACGTCCAGCGCTTCGGCCACCAGGCTGTTGCTGATACCGGGGTAGTGCACGTCGACGATCTTCTGCAGGGTCTGGCGATCCGGGAAGGCGATGTAGTGGAAGAAGCAGCGGCGCAGAAAGGCGTCCGGCAGCTCCTTTTCGTTGTTCGAGGTGATGATGATGATCGGCCGGTGCTTGGCCTTGATGGTTTCGTCGGTCTCGTAAACGTAGAACTCCATCTTGTCGAGTTCCTGCAACAGGTCGTTGGGGAACTCGATGTCGGCCTTGTCGATCTCGTCGATCAGCAGCACCACGCGCTCGTCGGCCTCGAAGGCCTCCCACAGCTTGCCCTTCTTGATGTAGTTGCGAACCTCGTGAACCTTCTCGGAGCTGAGCTGCGAATCACGCAGGCGGCTGACCGCGTCGTACTCGTAGAGGCCCTGGTGCGCCTTGGTGGTGGACTTGATGTGCCAGGTGATCAGGCGTGTGCCGAAGGATTCGGCCAGTTGCTCGGCGAGCAGGGTCTTGCCAGTGCCCGGTTCGCCCTTGACCAGCAGCGGGCGCTGCAGGGTGATGGCAGCGTTGACCGCAAGCTTGAGGTCATCGGTGGCGACATAGTGCTCGGTGCCTTCGAACTTCATCGGGAATCCTCACGCGGTGCAAGCGAATACGAAAACGCCGACTATAGCGTGCCCGGCTCACGGCTGTGAACGTTACCGGGGTATTCAGTCATTGAATGGACAGCTCAGGGCTGTTCAGCGGCGTCGCGCTCGAAACCACTGTTGAAGGCCTGGATGAAACCGTTGCGCAGGATGCCGATAAAGGCCTGGAAGGCGCTGATGTCCTGCTGCTTGGTGCTGCCGCGCAGCTCCACGCGGGTGGCGATCTGGTCACGCGGGCGGTTCTTGAGCACCTTTTCGCTGCCGGCGACCACCGCTTCCCAGATCGAGCGGAAGAAACCCTTGTTCTGGTTCTCGACATCCTGCTGCCAGTCGAACACCTCGACGTCGCGCAGCAGTGGCTTGATATAGCCGCTGAGCTGGGAGTCTTCGGCGAAGGCCTCGACCACGATGTCGCCGGTGCCCGATTTGAAATCGAACTTGCCGTAGGCGTTGGCCAGGTTATTGAGCCGTGTCAGTTCGATATCGGTGGCCCGTACGCGGAATTCGAAATCCTGGAAGTTGTGAAAGGGGTCGAACACCGCGCTGGCCTCCAGCGGCGCCTGATCCATCAGCTTGGCCTTGCCTTCGAAGCGCGCCACGCGGTCGCCCTGTTCGTCGGCCACGTTGGTCAAGTTGTAGAAGCTGGCCTGGATGTCATTGGCCTTGAGTTTCACGCGCGGCGACGTATTGAAGTTGTAGAAACCCAGGGTGCCGTCGTTGATCCGTGCTTCGTTGAGGGTGATGGGCAGCAGCTTGTTCAATTGCTCGCGCCAGTCGGTGCCTTCACCGGTCTGCGAGTCTTCGCTGCTCTTGCCGTCGACGAAGTTCACCTCGGGGCGCTCGAACACCACTCGGGCGACCACCGCATGATTCTCCAGCAGTTCGTTCCAGCTCACCGCGATGTCGATCTGTGGCGCGTCGATGAAAGGCACCGGCAGGTTCTGGGTCACCTTGACGATGCGCAGGCCATTGATCCGATAACCACCGCGCCATAGCGCCACGTCGACGTCTTCTACATGGCCACGGTAGTCGCCCATCTCGGCCAGTTTGTCGTTGAGGTAATTGCGCACCATGTAGGGCAGGGCGATATGCACCACCAGCAGCAGGGCGAGCAGGCCGAGGCAGATCCACAGGGGCAGGCTGTAGCGACGTTTCATCGTGGGTGTCCGGTTACGCGGTGTGTGGAGTGGACTGCCGCCGATCCGCCGGAGTTCGAACTTCCAGACGCTGGACGCGCCAGGGCTTGAGGCATAGGCTGACGGGCTCAGTCATGACAAGGAACCGATACACCATGAGCCGCATATATGCAGACAACGCACAGGCTATCGGCAACACGCCCCTGGTGATGATCAATCGCCTCGGGCCCAAGGGCGTGACCATCCTGGCCAAGATCGAGGGCCGCAACCCGGCTTATTCGGTGAAGTGCCGGATCGGCGCCAACATGGTCTGGGATGCCGAGTCCCGTGGCGTGCTCAAACCGGGCATGACCCTGGTCGAGCCGACCTCCGGCAATACCGGTATCGGCCTGGCGTTCGTCGCCGCCGCACGGGGCTACAAGCTGATGCTGACCATGCCGGCCTCGATGAGCCTGGAGCGTCGCAAGGTCCTCAAGGCGCTCGGCGCCGAGCTGGTACTCACCGAGCCGGCCAAGGGCATGAAAGGCGCGATCGAGAAGGCTGCCGAGATCGCCGCGTCCAATCCCGAGCTGTATTACATGCCGCAGCAGTTCGAGAACCCGGCCAACCCGGCGATCCACGAGAAGACCACCGGCCCGGAAATCTGGAACGACACCGAGGGCGCCATCGACGTGCTGGTATCCGGCGTCGGTACCGGCGGCACCATCACCGGTATCTCCCGTTACATCAAGCAGACCCAGGGCAAGGCGATCCTCTCCGTGGCGGTCGAGCCGGTTTCTTCACCGGTGATCACCCAGACGATAGCCGGTGATGAGGTCAAGCCCAGCCCGCACAAGATCCAGGGCATCGGCGCCGGCTTCGTGCCGAAGAACCTCGACCTGTCGCTGGTCGATCGCGTTGAGCTGGTCACCGATGAAGACGCCAAGGCCATGGCCCTGCGCCTGATGCGCGAGGAAGGCATTCTCTGCGGGATTTCCTGCGGCGCGGCGATGGCCGCAGCGGTACGCCTGGCCGAACAGCCGGACATGCAGGGCAAGACCCTGGTGGTGATCCTGCCGGACTCCGGCGAGCGCTACCTGAGCAGCATGTTGTTCAGCGATATGTTTACCGAGCAGGAACTGCAGCAGTAGGAAGTCAGCTGCATTGACGATCCGCTCGTTTCCAGCGTCCGTTAGGGGCGAGCCGATCCAGCTGAACGAGTGATGAGCTAGGGCGTAGATATCGTCCGGTCACGAGCTATCGGAAAGTCGCGCCGGTTATGTCCAATGTGGGAGGGCGCCATGCGCCCGATTCGCGGGCATGGACTCGGCGTCCCGCCCGCTCCCACACAATATGCGGTCGGCCTCAAGCTGTGGGTTTCAGCTCACCAACTCCATTGTTCGAGGCAATGGAAGTACCAGCTGGCAACTGACCGCGGTGGTGCGGCTTTACCTAAGCCGCCAGGCTTTTGCTAGGCCGAACCACCAGCCACAGGGCGATGGCGATCAGAATGCCACCGTACAGGTGCGCCCAGGACAGCGGCTCGTCGAGCAGCAGCGCGCCCCACAGCACACCGAAGATCGGGATCAGAAAGGTGGTGGTCGAGGCCTTGATCGGCCCGATGTCGTTGAGCAGGCGGAAATACAGCACATAGGCAAACGCCGTGCAGCCCAGGCCCAATCCCAGCAGTGACGACCACTCCAGCCAGCCGCCCCAACTCGCTGGCGCCTGTATCGCCAGCGAGCCACCGAACAGCGGTAACAGGAACAGGCTGGCGCCCAACAGGCTGCCAAACGCGGTGAGTCGATTGTCCAGGCGTCCTGCTATCCAGCGTCGGGTCAGGAAACCGGCCACGCCATAGCATGCAGTCGCCAGCAGGCAGGCGAGGGCGCCCAGCAGCAGGCCGCTATCCAGCTGTGCCGGGCCGCTACGGGTCAGCACGGCGACACCGAACAGGCCCAGGGCCACGCCCGCCGCTCGGCTCTTGGTCATCGCTTCGGCGAAGAACAGCGCGCCGATCAACACGCCCATCATCGGTGTGGTGGCATTGATGATCGCCGAGTAGCCCGCTGGCAGAACCAGCGCGGCCATGCTGTACATGGCCGATGGAATGCCCGCATTGATCACCCCGAGTATCAGGCACAGGCCGAGCTTGCCGTGAAAGTTCCACTTCACCCGCATCAGCAGCAGGATCGCCAGCAGGCCCAGCATGGCGATCGAGGCACGAAAGAACGCCGTCGGCATGCTGCCAATCACCGGCGCGACGATGCGCATGAACAGAAAACTGGCGCCCCAGATCGCGGCGAGCAGCAAGAGGCGCAGCATGTCGGCAGGGCGCAAGGTGAGCTCCAGTGCATGGGCGAAAGGTCAGCAGTTTTGCCGCATGGCCGTTGCAAGGCAAGCCCACAATCGACTTTCAAAATGTAGCGGGCGTGCGCCCGGGCTCAAGGGAGGCGCTGGAGGGATTACAGTGGCCACTATTGTTTGAACGGGGGGTGCGCCTGCGGGTCGCACCTCAGGTCCGCTGGCGTGACGATGGCAGTGTTGAGTCGCCCGTCGGTTTCACGGCCACTGCAACCCGGGTGGCTGCGCCACGGGGCGCCAAGCCGAACTATGAAAGGATCCTTTTCCATGAGCTGCAGACCCCCTTCGCGCGCCTTCGAGCTTTCCCGCCTGAGCAGGGCCCTCCTGCTATGCGGCTGCGCAGCGGCGGGCACTTCACAGGCCCAGCAAGCCGGCAGCCTGGTGCTCGAACCCAGCGTGGTCAGCGGCTCGCGCAGTGCGGCGCAGAGCTTCGATCTGCCATTTTCGGTGGACAGCATCGACCGACAGCAGATCAGTGACGGCCAGTTGGGCATCAATGCTTCCGAGGTGCTGACCCGGGTGCCCGGCCTGGTGGTGCAGAACCGCCAGAACTATGCGCAGGACCTGCAGATATCCTCCCGCGGTTTTGGCGCACGCTCGGCCTTTGGCGTGCGCGGTTTGAAGTTGATCAGCGACGGTATTCCCGCCAGCACCCCGGATGGCCAGGGCCAGGCCGCGACCTTCAACCTGGACACCGCCGAGCGCATCGAAGTGCTGCGTGGCCCTGCCTCGACGCTGTATGGCAGCAACGCCGGTGGGGTGATCCAGGTGTTCTCCCGTGACGGCGTCGGCCGGCCGCGTATCGGTGCGGAGACCCTGATCGGCAGTGATGGCCTGAGCCGTAATCACCTCAGCGCCGAAGGTGAGGCAGACGGGGTGGGTTTCGTGCTCGACGCCTCGCGGATGGACACCGACGGTTACCGTGACCACAGCTCGGCGCGCCGTGACCAGACCTTCGCCAAGCTGAACGTCGAACCCGATGAAGACAGCAAGGTGGCGTTGATCTACAGCAGCCTGGAGCAGAACGGCACGCAAGATCCATTGGGGCAGGCGTGGGCGGCTTACAAGGCCGATCCGCGTTCGGTCGCCGCCAATGCGCTGAACTTCGATACCCGCAAGAGCATTGATCACCAGCAGGTAGGCCTTAATTACGAGCGTTATTTTGGCGAGGCGACGCTGCAAACCACGGCTTATGCCGGCAAGCGCAGCGTCATCCAGTATCTGGCGATTCCTCAAGCGCCTCAGCGTAACAATCCCGGTCACAGTGGCGGCGTCGTCGACTTCGACCGAGAGTTTCATGGCGGTAGCATCCGCTGGCTGCAACCGGTGGACGGAGTAAGTGGGGATCTACGCCTGGTGTTCGGCCTGGATTACGATCAGAGCCGCGACGATCGACGCGGTTACGAGAACTTTTCGGGGGCTCGCAATGGCATCAAAGGCAACCTGCGCCGCGATGAAGTCGATACCGTTACCAGCCTGGATCCCTACGCCCAGGCCACCTGGAACATCGGTAACTGGACCCTGCAGGGCGGCTTGCGCTACAGCACCGTAGAAGTGGATGTCGATGACAAGTACAGCGTCGGCGCCAATGGCGATGACAGCGGCACCAGGCGCTACGAAAAAGCCACGCCATCGGTCAGCGTGGGCTACGCCTTCACCCCGGATCTGAACGGTTACGTCAGCGTCGGCAAGGGTTTCGAAACGCCGAGCCAGGCCGAGTTGGCCTATTCCCAGGGTAATGCGGGCTTCAATTATGGCCTCGAACCCTCGGCAAGCACCCAGTACGAAATCGGCCTGAAAGCCCGCCTCGCCGAAGAAACCCGGATCAACGCCGCGATCTTCCAGATCAACACCGATGACGAAATCGTCGTGCTGGAAAATCGCGACGGCCGTACCAGCTACCAGAACGCCGGCAAGACCCTGCGTCGCGGTTTCGAACTGGGCATCGACAGCCAGCTCGATGAGCACTGGTCGGCGGCGTTGGCCTACACCTACCTCGCCGCAACCTACGATTCGCGCTTCGCCGCTGGCGACGCCATCATCGACAAGGGCAACGACCTGCCCGGTGTGCCGCGCACCACATTATTTGCAGAGCTGGCCTGGAAGCCGGCCGATGGCATCAGCACGGCCCTCGAAGGCCTTTATCGCAGCAAGGTGTACGTCGAAGACAGCAACACCGAGAAAGCCGCGCCAGGCTACGCGGTGTTCAACTGGCGTACCCGTTTCGAGCAGCACGTCGGCCCCTGGCAAACCCACCAGACCCTGCGCCTGGATAACCTGCTGGACCGGCAGTACGTCGGTTCGGTGATCGTGGGTGATGGCAATGGTCGTTTCTACGAAGCGGCGCCAGGGCGTTCCTGGTACGCGGGTGCTGGTGTCGAGTATCAGTTTTGAGGAGCCCGTGCAGCGCTGTGAAAACAGTCGAATGGCTGACGTGATGGCGGGCACCGCCGCCTAAGGGAAACTAAGCGACGTTCGGTAGCGACTTGCAATGCTTTAAGACAGCTTTGCTCTCCACTACCGGGTGTGTTTCGGCTACTCTGAAATCAAGCGGCCACCATAGCCGCGCGTAGTTCGAGGATACTCTTATGAAAGCCTGGTTCGAAAAAATCACTGCCCAGCTCAATGCCCTGTTTGCCCCGCGCATGCAGCCTATTCCCATTCGTAGCGAAGAGCAGCGTCGTCTGGCCGAAGAGCGCCGCCTTCGTCGCTGAGTCGCCCAACGCAAGTTGACCAAAGCGCCGCGCCTTGCGGCGCTTGTAGAACGTTCTGACGCCTCGTGACACAGGTGCGGCGTTTTGTTTTTGGTTGATGCTTGCCTCGTTGGCCCTTCGCGGCCAATGCCTACCGATGCATGAGCTGCATCGTCGTGTCGCTCATTCGCTGTAATCCCCCTCAGCTTTATCCAGCTGGCGCCCCCTGGTAGCCATTTTTTCGTGGTGGCCAGCGCTTTGCCTGGCGCCATCTGCTGCGACTTTTGCCCTCCCATAGCTTGGTAGCCAGCCTGTCTTCCACTGGGTTGAGGGCTCGCTCGCCAGGCCCTGGCGCGCGGCGGTCACGATCTCCCTCAAGGCGCTCTCAAGTCGTCGACGGGTTTGCCGACAACAGAGATGCCCATTCGGGTAAGCAGAGAAAAAGCCTTGGCAGGGAGCCGGGTAGCACGGACCTTGCCCGGCTTTTTCTCGAGCGTTTGCGCATTTACACACCAACCGCCTACCCGTGCTGGCGCGGCAGCTTTGCTGTGCTAGACCTAGTTGAGTGGAAAGGACGTACCCTTCACGTATTAAAGGATCTCAACCATGCGTCAGAATCTTCCGGTAACTCAGCGGGAACGGACTTTCCCCGGTCACGAGCGGTTGATTTCCACCACTGATCTAAACAGCAAGATCACCTACTGCAACGATGCTTTCGTGGCCATCAGCGGGTTCACCCGCGAAGAGCTGATCGGCCAGCCGCACAATCTGGTGCGCCATCCCGATATGCCGCCTGCCGTGTTTGGCCATATGTGGGACACCATCAAGCAGGGCAAACCCTGGATGGGCATCGTCAAGAATCGCGCCAAGAATGGTGACTACTACTGGGTCAGCGCCTATGTGACGCCGGTTTACGAGCATGGCAAGGTGGCGGGGTACGAGTCGGTTCGTTCGTTGCCCACTGAAGAGCAGAAGCGCCGTGCAGAGAAGTTGTACGCGCGTTTGCGCAATGGCAAGTCGCCGGTGCCGGCGATTGAAACCCTGACCTATGACCTGATTCGCTCCTGGCCACTGATCATCGCGACGTTGATCATCCTGGCGGCCCAGACTGCACTCTCCGGGGTATGGCTGGGGCTGCTGGTGGTCGCGGTGATGGCGGCACTGGCGTGCTATCAGCTGTACAGCAAGCGCGCGCTGATTCGGCACACCCTTGGCGAGCATCCCAAGGCGTTTACCAGCAGCCTGGTGGCGCTCACCTACAGTGACAACCGAGGCGCCCAGGCGTTGCTCGACATGGCCATGATCAGCGAAGAAGCGCGGTTGCAGACCGCCCTGACGCGCCTCGAGGATGCCGGCGTCAACGTCAAGAAGCAGGCTGCCCAGGCCGCCGGCTTTTCCCGCTCGGGCGCCGAAATGCTCGACCAGCAGCGTAGCGAGACCGACCAGTCGGCGACTGCCATCAACCAGATGGCGGCCACCATTCAGGAAGTCACCCAGAACGTGCAGAGCACCAGCCATGCCGCCGAGGAGGCGGACCGGCTGGCCAGGGAAGGGCGGCAACTGGCCGGCGGCAGCCTGGAGTCGATGCAGCACATGGCCAAGGCCGTGGCGGATATCGGCCAGGCGGTGAACGATCTGGCCAACTCGACGCAGTCGATTGGCAGCGTGGCCGACGTGATCACCTCGATTGCCGAGCAGACCAACCTGCTGGCCCTCAACGCCGCCATCGAGGCCGCGCGCGCGGGCGAGCAGGGGCGTGGCTTCGCCGTGGTCGCCGACGAGGTGCGCTCACTCGCCTCGCGCACCCGTGAGTCGACCCAGCAGATTCACCAGATCATCGCCTCGCTGCGTGCCGGTGCCGAGCGCGCCGTCGTCACGGCCGGGCGCGGTGAGGAGATCTCCCGGGAAAGCGTGCAGAGCGTGGAGGCGGTGCGCATCGCACTGGACGGCATCAGCGAATCGGTCAGTCGCATCAGTGGCATGAGCCAGCAGATCGCGGCAGCCTCCGAGGAGCAGGGCCAGGTGGCTGACGACATCAGCCGGCAGATCACCCGCATCGCCCACCTGTCCGAGCAGGGCGCCGAGCAGGCCCACCAGGGCGCGGCGATTGGCAAGGAGCTGGAAACCATGGCCGACTACCTGCACAGCCTGGCCGAGCGCTTCAACCGCTAGGGTCTGTTGCCGTTTCGCGGCAACGCGGCTCGCGTTGAAACGGCAACAGACCCTAGGCCAATGGGCGGCTGTCTTTGCTGATCAGTCGCTCATGCAGCTCTACCGTCAGGCCTTCGATTCGCTCGCTCAGTTGTTTGGTGATGGACGTCAGCTCGGTATTCTGACGAATCAGCTCCAGCAACTGGGTGCTTTGTTGTGCCGCACTCTCCAGGCGTTTCTCGTTGGCGACTGCCAGTTCTTCACGGTGTTTCGCATCGGCCTCCGAGTGTGCTTTGTCGCGGGCTGCCTGGCGAGTCTGCGCCAGTAGGATCAGGGGCGCGGCGTAGGCAGCCTGTAGGCTGAACGCCAGGTTGAGCAAAATGAACGGATAGGCATCGAAACTGCTCAGGCCGCTTGTGTTCGCGACGATCCAGGCCACCACTATCAGCGTTTGTACGCCGAGAAACATCGGCGTGCCGAAGAATCTTGCGAAGGCTTCAGCCTTGAGGGCGAAGGTGTCGTTTCCGAAAGGGCTCGCCAGGTGGGCATGGTTGCGGTGGAAGCGCAGAGGGTCGAGGTGGGAGGTTGAGGGGTGCTCGGCAGGCGTGTTCATTGTCGGCTCCATGGGGCAGGGCGCGCAGTGGTGAGTGGAAAGGCACGGCGCTTGGCTGGAGCACCACTAAAGTTGTCTGGTTGCCACTGCAGCTTACGCGGCAGTTGGCTTGTGGCACACTGCCTGGCTGAGGAGAGTCAACGATGTCACGCCCCCGCTGTTGCCGCTGCAGACGACCAGAAAGCCATTGTCTGTGCGCGCTGATCCCCGATTTGCCCAGCCGTACCGAAATTCTCGTGCTGCAGCACCCTGATGAAGTCGACCACGCGCTCAACACAGCCAATCTCGCCGTGCTGGGCTTGCGTAATGCCACCTTGTGGGTGGGCGAAGCATTCGATGATTTGCCGGGCTGGTTGGCGCAGCCGGGTTATCGCACCTGCCTGCTGTTTCCGGGAGAGCAGGCGCGTTCGGTGGTCGAGCTCGGCAGTGAGGGAGACGGGCGCCCGCTGCGCCTGGTGGTGCCCGATGGCACCTGGCGCAAGGCGCGCAAACTGCTCTATCTCAATCCTGCCTTGGCGGCCCTGCCTCGAGTGGCCCTGGCCGATGCGCCGCCGTCGCGCTATCGCCTGCGCAAGGCGCCAATGGCAGGCTCGCTGTCGACGCTGGAGGCGATAGTCGCGGTGCTCAACCAGCTCGAGGCACCAGCCGATTACCGTGAATTGCTCAAACCCTTCGATGCACTGATCGAGGGGCAGATCGCGGCGATGGGGGAGGAGACCTTCAGGCGTAACCACCTGCGTTGAGGGGCCGTACCCGTTCAGGCAAAGCTGCCGTCACGAAAATCGCGCAGCGCCTGTTCGATTTCCTCCCGGCTGTTCATCACGAACGGCCCGTACTGCACGATCGGCTCGTGCAGTGGCTTGCCGGCAATCAGCAGCACGCAAGCACCGCCGTCACTGCTCAACAGCAACGCGCCCTCATCATCGAGCCTTACCAGTCGACCTGCCTTGACCTCATGACTCTGCTGTACCTGGACTTCGCCCTGGTACACATACAGCAAGGCGCGATGACCTGCCGGCAGTTCAGGGCGCACGACGCTGCCGGCGGGCAGGCGCATATCGAATAGATGCGGCTCGGTGTGAGGGCGCTGTACAGCGCCGGTCTGGCGACTGTCGCCTTCGACGAAAGTACCGGCAACGACCACCACCTCGACGTTCTGCTCGGTGCGCAGGCGCGGAATCTGCGTACTGGGGATGTCGCGGTAGTCCGGGTCGGCCATCTTGTCGCGGCCCGGCAGGTTCAGCCACAGCTGGAAACCGCGCATGGCGCCCTGTTCCTGTTCGGGCATCTCGCTGTGGATGATGCCCCGGGCGGCGGTCATCCACTGCACGTCGCCGCCTTGCAGCAGGCCGACGTTGCCGAGGTGATCCTCATGGCGCATGCGCCCTTCGAGCATGTAGGTGATGGTCTCGAAGCCGCGGTGGGGGTGCGGTGGGAAGCCGGCGATGTAGTCGTCGGCGTTGTCGGTGCTGAATTCATCGAGCATCAGGAACGGATCGAAACGCTCGATACCGGCGCCGCCGATGACCCGGTTCAGGCGCACACCGGCGCCGTCGGAGGCCGGCTGGCCAGGTTGGATGGCGAGGACAGGGCGTAGTGGGTTCATCTGGCTGGCTCTGGTGAACAACGATGAGTCCATGGTAGGCCAGCCGGGCCGCCAGATGGATGGGAAAAGATCAACTCATCTATCGAGAAAGTCGATGTACTGACGGCGCCCTGGGGCGCCGTCAGGTTTACTCGGCGATCTGCAGTTTGCGCGACTCGGTATAGAAGAAGCGCAGCTTCTCGTACTCGAATGGCGAGTTCAGCTGGCCATAGCGGAAGCTGGTGGTCGCGCGCTGATCGATGCCGCGCAGGACGGTGATTTCCGGGTGGCTGCTGCTGACCTCGGCGACATTGAGGTAGTTGATCTGCTGGGCGATGCCGAAATCCGCCACCAGGCCCGTGGTGTCACGCAGGTTGGAAGGGCCGAGGATCGGCAGCATCAGATACGGGCCAGCGGGGCTGCCGTAGAAACCCAGGGTCTGGCCGAAATCTTCGCGCTGTTTGGGCAGCCCCATGAGCGTGGCCGGATCCCACAGGCCGGCCACACCCAGGGTGGTGTTGAACAGCAGGCGCGCCGTGGTGTTCATGGCGCGTTCACCCTTGAGCTGCAAGGCGCTGTTGACCAGGTTGGGGACGTCGCCCAGGTTGCTGAAGAAGTTGGTCACGCCCTTTTGCACGAAGCCCGGGGTGACGTAGCGGTAGCCGTCGACCACCGGCAGGAACACCCATTGGTCGAACCGGTAGTTGAAGTGATAGACGCGGCGGTTCCACGACTCCAGCGGATCATGAACCTCCAGCGCCGAGAGCGTGGAACGCTCGAACTCGCGCTGGTTCAGGCCCGGGTTGAACTTGAGCTCGCGCAGCGGTTGCTTGAAGCCATCGTCATCGACGGTGGTGCTCTGGGCGGAGGCGGCGCCGCAGCTCAACAGGGCCGCGAACAGTACGAGAGCAGGATAGGACTTAGCCACGGAAGAACTCCAACATGTCGTTGCTGTTGACGCGGTAATTGAGGTTGCCGCAGTGGCCGCCGTATGGGTACACCGTCAGGCGATCGCCCATGGTACGACGCAGGAAGCCCAGGTCGCCGGGGCCGAGGATCACGTCATCGGCGTTGTGCATCACCGCGATCTTCGGGCTGTTCTTCAGGTAATCCTCGATGCCGTACAGGCTGACCTCATTGATCAGCTGAGTGATGCTGCCGCCGCCATCACGGGCGCGCCACATGGGGATCAGCTGTTCGGTCATGTAGCAGTCGAAGTCGCACTGCAGCGCGCGGCGGAAGAACGGTGTCAGGCTGGTGCCTTCGCCAATCGGGTAGTCGACCGGGGTGATCAGGCCACGGCGGTTGATCAGGTCCGAGGTGAAGGCGATATCGGCGGCCGAGAAGCGGAACGAGGTGCCGATCAGCATGGCCAGCTGTTCGTTGCTCAGGTGCTGCTTGGACTGCTGGAAGTCGTAGAGCAGGGCGTCGTTGATGTCCACGTAGCCCTTCTGCTGGAAGTAGCGGGTCAGCTTGGCCAGCACCAGCTCGTAGAAGGTGGTGCGGTTGCTGATGCCCTTCACCTGGGTCTGTACCAGGCGATCCAGGTTGGTGATCGAGGTGTACAGGTTGACCGGCGGGTTGAGCATCAGCACGCGCTTGAAGTTGAAGCTGCGGCGCGTCTCGTCCAGCTGGCTGACGAACGCCGCATGCAGGGCGCCGAGGCTGTAACCGGTCAGGTAATAGTCGGTGACCTGCAGGCGCGGGTGCTGGGCGCGCACGGCCTGCATGGCGCGGTACATGTCCTCGGCATCCTCGCGGCTGATGCCGGGCGTGGCGAAGCGCGAGGCGGAGGTCATGAAGTCGTAGCTGGTCGGCGACGACAGCTGCACCACATGGTAGCCGGCGCCGTAGAAGAGCTTCTTCAGGTACTCGGGCGTGCCGCTCGAATAATGCGCACCGGTGCCGGCGATGATGAAGATCAGCGGTGCCGGGCCATTCTGCTCGGCCAGCCGGTAGCTCATCTTGGTGACGGCCCAGAAGTTGTCCGGCAGCTGGAATTCGCGTTCCGGACGCAGGCGCACGCGGTAGTCAGCCTGCTTGATGTCCGCGTCTTCCGGCAGCTTGGGGCGCAGCTCCGGCGGCGTGGTGGCAATGGTGGCTTCGAACGGGTTGGTCAGCGGATAGCCGTAGGTCTGCGCATCGACATCGACGGCCCACACGGAGGCGCTGAGCAGCAGGGTGCCAAGCAGCGCTGCAAGACGGGGGATGAAAGACATACAAGATCCCTTTGGAAGAGAACATTCTTTTCAGAGGTGGGCCGGCAAGCCGGTGCTTTCGGCATCAGCCGCGATCACTAGGACAACCGCTGTTGTATCAAAGTGCCATGGGAAATTCTGCCATGCTGCACAGCGGGTATACCAGAAGGCGACTGGGCCGCCAACGGCCTTTGCCACGGGCCTATGCGTCAGCTTCGATGGGGCCCGATTTGCCGCTTGCATCCGCCTGCCGGGAGATTATGCTGAGCGCCGTTTTCAAGCCCTCTGGAGTGCAGCATGCCTCGTCGTATATCCATCGTCGCCCTGGTGATCGCGGCGCTCGTCTGCGTGATTGCCAGTTACGCGTTGCGCTACCTGCTCATGGAAGGGGATCAGTGGGTCGGTCGCTGCGTCGAGGACCCGGGCCTTCTGGCCTGCCAGGTACGCGCCACCCTGGGCTGGATGATTCACTTGCGGGTCATTGCCTGGGCGGCGCTGGGTTGCGCGCTGCTGGCGTTCGCGCTGCCTGGCGTGTGGGGCTGGCGCCTGGCCGTGCCGGGGCTGCTGCTCGGTTTGCCGGCGCTGGCCTTGTATACCGCGAGCCTGGCAGTGTTCGCAGTCGTCATTTCCTTGCTTCGTCTGGTACGCGCGCCAGCTGTGGTGACACGCTAGGACGTCGGGCGTTGCGCGGCAAGCGCAGCGCCCGGGCAGCGTTAGCGGGTTTTCGAGTGGCGCAGGCTGCGCCACAGCGCTGCGGCCAACAGCGCGCTGGTAATGGCCCAGCCGATGGCCTGCAGGTTGTCCAGGGTTTCCTCATAGAGCTGCGGCACGATGCCGGCGGCGATCAGCACCGCCAGCACGGCGATTTCCCGGCGCGGCCCTGCCACCGGGCGCAGCAGGTAAACCAGTGCCGGCAACAGCAGCGCGGCGCTGGGGAAGCTGCGATAACGCGCATCGGTCACCATCGCCAGCATCATCACCGCGCCGGCGAAACCGGCTGCCGCCAGCCACCAGCCGGCACGTCGCTCCAGCCAGCCGAAGGCCCGGGCCCGCCAGCCCTGCGCCGTGGACAGCGCCAGCGCGGCATGGGCCAGTACCAGCAGGTTGAGGGCGACCAGGGCACCCGCCCACAGCCATTCGCCGAGGTAGCGGCTGGTCACCCAGGCCAGCTCCGCCCACAGGCCGATGCAGCCAGCGCCCAAGGCGGCCAGCAATGGCAGCAGCACGGCGTTGCGCGGCGAGCTCGGGCGACCACCGACCAGCAGCCCGAAGCCCAGAACGCCGGCGCTGATGGCCAGCCACAGCGGCCAATGGGGCAGGTTGGAGACCGGCCCGGCGAGGATCGACTTGTCCTGGCGATCGGCGTCGTACAGCCCCCAGAAACCGCCCACCGCACCCTCGCTGACCCGTTTCCAGGGTTGGTCGAAGGCTTCGATCAGGTTGTAGCGCCAGCCATGCTGCTCGGCCAGGGCGACGAAACCGCGAATGAAGGTGGCCTGGTTGACGCGGCTGGGCACCGCGGTTTCACGCTGGCGGCCTTCGCTGGGCCAGCCGGTCTCGCCGATCATGATGTCCTTGGGGGCGAACTGCTTGCCGAACAGCTCGCGCACTTCGGTCACTTCATGCAGGGCCGCGTCGATGCCGGCCGGGTTGTCTTCCCAGTACGGCAGCAGGTGGATGGTGATGAAGTCGACCGCTGGCGCGACTTCCGGGTGCTTGAGCCAGAACTCCCAGACGTCGGCATAGGTGACCGGCTGGCTGATCTCGGCCTTGACCTGGTTGATCAGCTCGACCAGCTGCCCGCCGGTGACTTCCTTGCGCAGCAACGCTTCGTTGCCGACGATGACCGCCTCGACCACATCCGGATTTTCCTTGGCCAGCTTGATCAGGCCCTGGATTTCGATGGCCGTGTCATGCGGGTTACGGCTGACCCAGGCACCGGTGATCAGCTTCAGGCCATGCTTGCGGGCCAGTTCCGGCAGCTTCTCCAGGCCGGTGACCGAATAGGTGCGGATGCATTGAAAGCGCTCGGCCAGCAGCGCCAGGTCGGTGTCCATCTGTTCCGGGCGGATCTGCAGGGGCAGATCGAAGGGCGACTGGTCCTTGCCGAACGGCGTGTAGGACGCGCACTGCAGCTTGTGGGTCGGCGTGGCCGCGTCGGCCAGGGTTACCGGCTTGCCGATGGTTTGCCAAAGGCTGCCAAGTGCGAGAAAACCGACGATGCAGGCGCAGAGATAGGGGAGCAGAGGAAAGCGAGCGGTGGCAGGCATGGTCGAACACGCATGGTAATGGAGACGCGCATCTTAGCGGCGAGCAAGGGCTTTAGATAGACGCGGAAAACGTAGTTACAAAGGCTCCTTTGACGTGGCGTTCAGACTGGCTATTTTCATCCTGCGGCGTGAGGAACACCCGCGTCGCTCAACCCGAGTGGAACTTACAGAGGATGTTGATCATGCTGAAAACTACCCTGCAAGCCCTGCTGTTTTCCGTGGTTGCCAGTGCGTCAGTGCTGGCCAGCGCCAACGAGGCGGCGAAGGCACCGGCTACCGAGCCCGTGGCCCAGCAAGTGGCCGAACTCAATCCCATCAACCTCAATACTGCCGACGCCGAGACCCTGCAACGCGAGCTCAGTGGCGTTGGCGCGGTAAAGGCACAGGCCATCGTCGCTTATCGCGATACCCATGGTGACTTTGCCTCGGTGGACGAACTGCTCGAAGTCAAAGGCATCGGCGCCGCATTGCTCGAACGCAACCGCGACAAGCTGACCATCAGCCAGTAGCTGCTGGCCCCCCAGGCCGCGCCTGCTTCGCCAGGCGCGGCTTTTTCATGGGCAACAGCTTTTCATCACTGCATCTCTATCCTCTATCGCGAGCCTGGCTGGCGCGCTTTCTGCTTGCTCGCCTGGTGATCGCAGATTTCATGGCGCCCAGGTAGTTGGCACCCTTGTTGCAATCACCCTTGCAAAGCACACGCGGCGTCAAAAAACCGCGGTCAGTGGAGGAAAGGTCATGAGTCAGGGTGTCGCGTTCAATCGTCTAATGCTGGAAATGCGCTCCATGCAGGCCGAGGCCATGGCGCGCAAGCCAGCCGTGGCCGAGGCCCAGGAAGTCGGCGCGCCGAGCTTCTCGGACATGCTCGGGCAGGCGGTGAACAAGGTCAGCGAAACCCAGCAGGCAGCCGGCCAACTGGCCAACGCCTTCGAAATGGGCCAGAGCGGCGTCGACCTGACCGACGTGATGATCGCCTCGCAAAAATCCAGTGTCTCGTTCCAGGCCATGACCCAAGTGCGCAACAAGCTGGTTCAGGCCTATCAAGACATCATGCAGATGCCGGTTTAAGGGGTAGATTTCGATCATGGCCGACACTCTCGCCGCAAACGTACCTGCCACCGCCGCCGACAACGCACCGAAGAAGCCGCTGCTCGGGCTGACCTTCCTGGAAAACCTCTCGGACATGCCGCTGCTGCGCCAGGCCGGCCTGCTGGTTGGCCTGGCCGCCAGCGTGGCGATCGGCTTTGCCGTGGTGTTGTGGTCCCAGCAGCCCGATTACAAGCCGCTGTATGGCAGCCTCGAGGGCATGGATGCGCGTAGCGTGATGGAAACCCTGGCCGCCGCCAATATCGACTACACCATCGAGCCGAACTCCGGCGCCCTGCTGGTCAAGTCCTCGGACCTGGCCCAGGCGCGTATTCGCCTGGCCTCCGCCGGCGTGGCGCCGACCGATACCAGCATCGGTTTCGAGATCCTCGACAGGGAGCAGGGCCTGGGCACCAGCCAGTTCATGGAGGCGACCCGCTACCGTCGCGGCCTGGAAGGCGAACTGGCACGCACCGTGTCGAGCCTCAACAACGTCAAGGCCGCTCGCGTTCACCTGGCGATCCCGAAGAGTTCGGTGTTCGTGCGTGACGAGCGCAAGCCCAGCGCCTCGGTACTCGTAGAGCTGTACTCGGGCCGCAGCCTGGAGCCAAGCCAGGTGATGGCCATCGTCAACCTGGTGGCCAGCAGCGTCCCGGAAATGGACAAGGGTCAGGTTACCGTCGTCGATCAGAAGGGCAATCTGCTGTCCGATCAGCAGAACATGTCCGAGCTGAGCATGGCCGGCAAGCAGTTCGATTACAGCCGCCGCATGGAAAGCCTGTTCACCCAGCGCGTGCACAACATCCTGCAGCCGGTACTGGGTGTGGGTCGCTACAAGGCCGAAGTTTCCGCGGACGTGGACTTCAGCGCCGTCGAGTCGACCTCGGAAACCTTCAACCCGGATCAGCCGGCGCTGCGCAGCGAGCAACAGGTCAATGAACAACGCAGCAGCGGCAGCGGCCCGCAAGGCGTACCGGGTGCCCTGAGCAATCAGCCGCCTGGGCCGGCTGCCGCGCCCCAGCAGGCTGGTGGCGCCGCGGCACCTGGTGGGCCGATCGCCCCCGGCCAGCCGCTGGTCGATGCCAATGGCCAGCAGATCATGGACCCGGCCACCGGCCAGCCGATGCTGGCGCCGTACCCGGCCGACAAGCGTGATCAATCCACCCGTAACTTCGAACTCGATCGCTCGGTCAGCTACACCAAGCAGCAACAGGGTCGCCTGCGCCGGCTTTCTGTCGCGGTGGTGGTCGATGACCAGATGCGTGTCGACCCGGCCACCGGTGAAGCCACTCGCGTACCCTGGACCAGCGATGACCTGGCGCGCTTCACCCGCCTGGTGCAGGACTCGGTCGGTTTCGACGCCAGCCGTGGTGACAGCGTCAGTGTGATCAATACGCCGTTCAGCACTGAAGCCGCGGAAGTGATCGAAGTGCCGTGGTACCAGAGCGAGCTGTTCCTGATGGCCATGGGCGGCCTCAAGTCGCTGTTCCCGGCGCTGCTGATCTTCCTGCTGGTGTGGTTCGTGCTGCGCCCGGTGCTCAACAACATCACTGGCGGCGGCAAAGGCAAGGAGCTGGCCCTGGCCGGTGGCGGCCGCGATGGCGACGTCGACCTCGGCGAAATGGGCGGCATGGACGGCCTGGCCTCTGATCGGGTAAGCCTCGGCGGGCCGCAAAGCATTATGTTGCCGAGCCCGAGCGAGGGGTATGATGCACAACTGAACGCGATCAAGAGTCTGGTCGCCGAAGATCCGGGCCGGGTCGCCCAGGTAGTCAAAGACTGGATCAATGCCGATGAATGAGAACCGCACCACCGCCAAGATGAGCAAGGTCGAGAAGGCCGCGATCCTGCTGCTCTCGCTCGGTGAAACCGATGCCGCTCAGGTGCTGCGCCACCTGGGCCCCAAGGAGGTTCAGCGCGTGGGTGTGGCCATGGCCGCCATGCGCAACATCCATCGCGAGCAGGTCGAGCAGGTGATGGGCGAGTTCGTCGAAACCGTGGGCGACCAGACCAGCCTCGGCGTGGGCGCCGACGGTTACATCCGCAAGATGCTCACCCAGGCGCTTGGCGAGGACAAGGCCGGCAACCTGATCGACCGCATCCTGCTCGGCGGCAGCACCAGCGGCCTGGACAGCCTGAAGTGGATGGAGCCGCGCGCGGTCGCCGACGTGATTCGCTACGAGCACCCGCAAATCCAGGCCATCGTGGTCGCCTACCTGGACCCCGACCAGGCCGGCGAAGTGCTGGGCCACTTCGACCACAAGGTGCGCCTGGATATCGTCCTGCGCGTCTCGTCGCTGAATACCGTGCAGCCAGCGGCACTCAAGGAACTCAACCTGATTCTGGAGAAGCAGTTCTCCGGCAGTTCCAATACCACCCGCGCCACCATGGGCGGCGTGAAACGCGCCGCGGACATCATGAACTACCTCGACAGCTCGGTCGAAGGGCCGTTGATGGATTCGATCCGCGAGATCGACGAGGACCTGTCGTCGCAGATCGAGGACCTGATGTTCGTCTTCGACAACCTGGCCGACGTCGACGATCGCGGTATCCAGGCGCTGTTGCGCGAGGTGTCGTCCGACGTGCTGGTGCTGGCGCTCAAGGGCGCCGACGAGGCGATCAAGGAAAAGGTCTTCAAGAACATGTCCAAGCGTGCGGCCGAGCTGCTGCGTGATGACCTGGAGGCCAAGGGGCCGGTGCGGGTCAGCGACGTGGAAACGGCGCAGAAGGAAATTCTCACCATTGCCCGGCGCATGGCCGATGCTGGCGAGATCGTGCTCGGCGGCAAGGGCGGCGAGGAGATGGTGTAACCCATGTCTGGCAAAGAACCGGCCAGCGAACTGATTCGCGCCAAGGATCTGGGCAGTGTCGACCGTTGGTCGCTGCCCAGTTTCGACGAGCATGACGAGTCGCAACCCGAGCCCCCTGCAGCAGAGCCGCTGGCTGCCGAGCCGCCGCCGATCGCCCAGGAAAGCGAGGAGGTGGCCTTCGAGGATG
>Ga0207790_1000164_pt1 | contig 26532 bp, 23 predicted proteins | sample HigsolmetaGSP14D_FD_184842 | JGI IMG/M metagenome (GOLD analysis project Ga0207790, IMG submission 184842) | High solid enriched microbial communities from the Joint BioEnergy Institute, USA - SP1-4-D (SPAdes) | ecosystem: Engineered > Bioreactor > SSF (Solid state fermentation) > Aerobic >...
GGCCCGAGGGCCTTTCGTCGTTGCGAGCCGCCTATTATGCCGGACTTTTTCAGTCCGTCAACACCTTCGTTCGATCATCTCGTTCGGCGGTGGTGGCGCCCCGGTGTCGCTGCGAACCCCTTTCGGCGTCCCCTGCGACGGGGGAGGTGAAGTATGTGCCCAATCGCCGCGTTTGTGAAGGGGGTGTGGTGATTTTTTTCACCGCATCGTGCATCCGTTCATGCCACCCCCTCCGCGGCGCGGTCAGCCGGCCAGCAGGCGCACCCGTGCGAAGGTCCGCTTGCCTACCTGCAGCAGGCCCTCGAAACCAGGCTGGAGCTGCAGCTGGGCATCCTCCACCACCGCCCCGTCAACCTTCACCGCACGCTCCTTGAGCTTGCGGTTGGCTTCGGAATTGCTCGGGGTCAGCCCGGCGCTGGTCAGCAGCGCGGCAATACGCAGGCCTTCGGCCGGGATGGTCACCTCCTGCAACGGCAGCTGGGTGATGTCGCCCTGCCCGGTCACGGCCGCTTCCCAGCCGGCAATGGCCTGTTCGGCCGCGGCGGCATCGTGGAAGCGCGTGGCCAGTTCGCGGGCCAGGCGCAGCTTGACCACGCGCGGGTTCAGCGTGCCCTGTGCCACCTGCTCACGCAGCGCGGCCGCTTCGTCCTGGCTGATCTGGAAGGACAGCAGTTCGATCCAGCGCCACATCAGGTCATCGCCGATCTTCATGGTCTTGGTCACCATGTCGATGGCCGGCTCGCTCACACCTATATAGTTGTTGAGCGACTTGGACATCTTCGCGACCCCGTCCAGCCCTTCCAGCAGCGGCATGGTCAGCACGATCTGCGGCTTCTGTCCGTAATGCTCCTGCAGGCCACGGCCCATCAGCAGGTTGAACTTCTGGTCGGTGCCGCCGCACTCCACATCGGCCTCCAGCGCCACCGAGTCGTACCCCTGCACCAGCGGGTACAGGAACTCGTGCAGGGCGATGGACTGCTGGGCGGCATAACGCTTGGCGAAATCATCGCGCTCGAGCATGCGCGCCACGGTGTGCTGCCCGGCCAGGCGGATCATGTCGGCCGCGCCCATGGCACCGAACCACTCCGAATTGAAGCGTACTTCGGTCCGCTCGCGGTCCAGCACCTTGAAGACCTGTTCCTCATACGTACGGGCGTTGGCCAGCACGTCGTCCTTGCTGAGCGGCTTGCGCGTGGCGTTCTTGCCGGACGGGTCACCGATCATTCCGGTGAAATCACCGATCAGGAAGATGACCTGGTGGCCGAGGTCCTGGAACTGCCGCAGCTTGTTCAGCAGCACGGTGTGACCCAGGTGCAGGTCCGGTGCGGTGGGATCGAACCCGGCCTTCACCCGCAGCGGCCGGCCATCCTGCAGACGGCTGCGCAGCTCCTCCAGCTTGAGGATCTCATCGGCACCACGACCGATCTGGGCAAGGGCTTGTTCAATGGATGACACGTACGACTCCCGGCGATGCCGATTTGTTCAGTGGGTTGTTAACACCAAGTTAACCGAAAGGGCTTCACAAAAGCCAATGGGCACAAGGGTTTGACGCGATTTTGATAGGTGTCTATGGTAACCCGCGATCAGGCCCGCGCTCCGGGCCAGCCCAGGAAAGAACGTCTGATGCTCAACACCGATCATGACCGCGCGCGCAAGCAGCGTTTCAAGGAACGTCTCCACGTCCTTCACGACAACGCCCTGCATCGGAAGCTCAGGCAACACCTTCCCGCCGCGTTCAATGAGCGCTGGACCCGCCGCCACTGGATGCACGCCAGCCTGTTCGCCACCATGGGCGCGCTGGTGGCCACGATCGTGCCGGGCTTCTCGCACACCATCGACAGCCCCTACCCCGATGCCCACACCAGCCTGTCGCTGCCGCTTCCGCCGATGTCCGAGGCGCGCCGCCAGCACACCCCCGGCGACAGCTGGCAGGTGCTGCGCGTACAGCGCGGGCAGACCCTGAGCGATCTGTTCGACCAGGCCGGTATTCCGGCCACCACGCTGCACCGCGTGCTCGACCACCCGGGCGTGCGCGATGCGCTGGTGAAGCTGCGGCCAGGCACCGAGATCGCCTTCGACGTGCCGCTGTCCGGCGAGCTGCGTTCGATCCGCTTCAACCGCGACGGCGACAGCCGGGTGGAACTGGCCCTGAGTGGGGATGAGATCAAGGAAACGGTGACCAAGCGCGAAACCAGCACCCGCACGGTGGTGGCCAGCGGCGAGATCACCAGTTCGCTGTATGCCGCCGCACGCCGTGCCGGCCTGTCGCCCTCGGCGATCGCGACGATGACCGACGAGATCTTCAAGTACGACATCGACTTCTCCAAGGAAGTGCAGCCCGGCGACCGCTTCAGCGTAGTGATGGACGAGACCTGGCGCGAAGGCGAGCGCATCGATACCAGCAAGATCCTGGCGGCCACCTTCACCAGCGGCGGCAAGGTCTATTCCGGCTTCCGCTTCGAGCGCAACGGCAAATCCGAGTACTTCGACGCCGACGGCCGGCCGTTGAAGAAGAGCTTCATCCGCATGCCGATCCAGTTCGCGCGGCTCAGCTCCACCTTCGGCGCGCGCCGCCACCCGGTGCTGGGCAAGATGCGCATGCACAAGGGCGTGGACTACGCCGCGCGCACCGGCACGCCGATCATGGCCGCCGGCGATGCCACCGTGCAGTTCGCCGGCGTGCAGCGCGGCTACGGCAACGTGGTGATCCTGGACCATGGCCGCGGCCACACCACCCTGTACGGGCACATGTCGCGCTTTGGCAGCATCAAGCGCGGCCAGCGCGTGGCGCAGGGCACGGTGATCGGCTACGTCGGCTCCACCGGCCTGGCCACCGGGCCGCACCTGCACTACGAATTCCGCGTCAATGGCGAGCACCGCAACCCGCTCAGCGTGACCATGCCGCCGCCGGAGCCGCTGAAGGGCGCCGAGCTGGTGGCCTTCCGCGCGCAGACCGGTCCGGCGATGGCGCGCATCCAGGGCATGGAGAAGCTGATCTATGCCGACGCCCGCCCGGCACCGCCGGCACGCCAGGGCACTGCCGTGGCCAGCACCGCACCGGCCGCCGGCGGCAACAAGCGCGGTTGAGCGCGCGGGCGGCCGGGTTGCCGCCCACATTGACGACCTCCCCACAGGGCGCCCAAGCTGGCGCCCTGTTTTTTTTTCGGGAGGTTCCATGGCGCCAGCGCCCGCATTCGAAGGTCCGCTGTACCTGGGGTTGATGTCCGGTACCAGCGCCGATGGCATCGACGCTGCGCTGGTGGATCTGCCCCCGGGCGGCGGCTGCCGGTTCGTTGCGGGCCTGACCGTACCGTGGCAGCCGCCGCTTCGCCAGCAGGTGATCGCCCTGGGCGAAGGCGGCGAACCGGCCTCGCTGGATGCGCTGGGCGAGCTGGACGCCCGGATCGGGCTGGCCTTTGCCGACGCCGCCAATGCGCTGCTGGCACAGGCCGGGGTGACCGCCGCGCAGGTGCGTGCGATCGGGTCACACGGGCAGACGGTGCGCCATCGGCCGGCTGCGGCCCTGCCCTTCACGATGCAGCTGGGCGATGCCAGCCGGATCGCCGAGGCGACCGGCATCACCACGGTGGCCGACTTCCGCCGCCGTGATGTCGCCGCCGGCGGACAGGGCGCACCGTTGATGCCGGCCTTCCACGCCGCCATGCTCGGCACCGCCGAGGAGGACCGCGCCGTGCTCAATCTGGGCGGCATCGGCAACCTGACCCTGCTGCCGCGCAACGCACCGGGCAGCGGGCCGGTGATCGGTTTCGATACCGGGCCGGCCAATGCGCTGCTGGATGCGTGGTGCCAGCGCCACACCGGCGCCGGCTTCGATGCCGACGGCGCGTTCGCCGCCAGCGGCACCGTGGATGCCAGCCTGCTGGCCCGCTGGATGAGCGATCCGTGGTTCGCGCTGCCGCCGCCAAAGAGCACCGGCCGCGAGCAGTTCCACCTGGCGTGGGCCCAGGCGGCGCTGGGCGAAGGCCGGCACGATGCCGCCAGCGTACAGGCGACTCTGCTGGAACTGACCGCCGCGACCGTCGCCGAGGCGCTGCTGCGCCTGCAGCCACAGACCCGGCAGCTGCTGGTGTGTGGTGGCGGCGTGCGCAACGGCCGGCTGATGGCCCGTCTGCAGGCGCGCCTGCCGGGCGTGCAGGTGGTCTCCAGCGCCCGCCAGGGGCTGGATCCGGACTATCTGGAGGCGATGGGGTTTGCCTGGTTGGCCCAGCGCACGCTGCAGGGCCTGCCCGGCAACCTGCCGGAGGTCACCGGCGCGGCCGGCCCGCGTATTCTGGGCGCGATCCATCCGGCCTGAGCCGGGCGCCCCCGGGCCGCGGCCAGGCCCGGCGTGACGTCAGTCGAAGCCCTGCCCGGCGGGCAGGGCCTGCAGGGCTGCGATGGCGTCGGACAGGGCATCCACTTCAGGGCTGAGAAAACCGCCGCGTACGTCCATCTCGATGGTGAACAGGCCCTGCTCCAGCAGCGCCGTGCAGGTCTGCGCGTGCGTCCAGCCCCGCGCCCCGGCCAGCCGGCCGATGCGTTCCAACACAATAGGATCGATGTCCTGCAGCAGCAGGTCCGCCATGCTCACTCCCCGTTCGCAAGGCACCGCCCCCCGGTGCACCGCAGGAATCATCCCCCACGGGGCCCGGCGGGGCAATCAGGCATCCGCGTCCGCGGCACGGTCACTCAGCCGTGGCCACAGCCACGCCAGCAGCAGCAGGGTCGGCACCACGGTGACCGCGCTGAGGATGAAGAACGTGCTGTAGGAACTGGCCTCCACGATGAAGCCGGACACGCCACCGACGAACTTGCCCGGCAGATTGGCCAGCGACACCAGCAGCGCGTACTGGGTGGCGGTGAAGTTGCGGTCGGTCAGCGAGGACATGAACGCCACCAGCACCGTGCCGGCAAAGCCCTGGAACAGGTTGTCGGCGCTCAGCGCAGCGTAGAACGCCCACAGCTGGCCCGGATGGTGGGCCATCAGCAGGAACGCCAGGTTGGACAACGCCACGCCCAGTGCCGCCACCAGCAGCATGCGCCGGAACCCGAACGCGGCCACCGCCAACCCGCCCAGGAACGCGCCGCCGATGCCCATCCACACCCCGAAGAGCTTGGAGACGGTGGCGATATCGGCCTTGTCGAAGCCGGAATCCAGATAGAACGGCCCGGCCATCACCCCGATGACCTGGTCGGGGAACTTGAACAGCCCCACGAAGGCCAGCAACCCCACGGCCAGCGCCACGCCGTTGCGGCTGAAGAAACTGGTGATCGGCCTGAGGAAGGCATCGGCCACGTCGATGCGGCGCTGCACCGCCTGGGCCGGCTGTTCCGGTTCCCGGCACAGCAGGGTCGCCACGATCGGCAGCAGCATCAGCGCGGCCATGGCCAGGTAGGCGATGATCCAGCCTTCGAACTGCGCCAGGTACAACGCCCCCGCCCCGGCCAGGATCAGTCCGATGCGGTAGCCCAGCGTGTAGGTTGCGGCCAGGGCGGCCTGCGCCGACTGGGGCGCGATCTCGATCCGGTAGGCGTCCACCACCGAATCCTGGGTGGCGCCGGCAAAGGAGGCCACCAGCACCCACGCCACCAGCGGCAGCACGCCCTGCTCCGGCCGCACGAACGCCAGCGCCACCAGCCCGAGCAGCACCAGCAGCTGCGATACCAGCAGCCACGAGCGGCGCCGGCCCAGGAAGGCCACGCCGGGGAACGCGTAGCGGTCCAGCACCGGGGCCCAGAGGAATTTGAGCAGATAGAAGAAGCTGGCCAGACTGATCAGGCCGATGCTGCCCAGATCCAGGCCGACATCACGCAGCCGGGTGGACAGCGTCTGCGAGGCGATCAGCAGGAACGGCAGCCCGCTGCCGAAGCCCAGCAGCGCCATGGTCAGCGCCGACGGGGTGCCGAACGCGCGGCGGATGCCGGCCCAGCCTTTGTAGCCGCCCGCGGACGCCTCACTCACAGGTCGTAGTCCACGCAGAACGGCGCATGGTCGGAAAAGCGCTCATCGCGGTAGATCGAGCATCCCTGCAGGCGCTCACGCAGCCCGGGGGTGACCAGCTGGTAATCAATGCGCCAACCGACGTTGTTGGCCCGCGCCGCGCCGCGGTTGCTCCACCAGGTGTAGTCCTCGCCGGTGGGGTGCAGCAGGCGGTAGGCGTCCGCCCAGCCCCGGCCCGCGGCGATATCGGTGGTCTGGCCATGATCGGCGCACAGGGCGTTGAGCCAGTCGCGCTCTTCGGGCAGGCAGCCGGAGTTCTTCTGGTTGGATTTCCAGTTCCGGATGTCCAGCGCCGAGCGCACGATGTTCCAGTCTCCGCACAGCACGTAGTCGCGGCCGCTGCGCAACCACGCATCCAGGATCGGCCGCAGCCATTCCATCACTTCGAACTTGAAGCCCTGGCGCAGGTCGCCCGAACTGCCGGACGGGATATAGAAGGACACCACGCTGAGATTGCCGAACCGCGCTTCGATGTAACGCCCTTCATCATCGAACGGGGCCCAGCCCAGCGAGGTGATCACCTGGTCGGGCTCGCGCCGGCTGTAGATGGCCACGCCGCTGTAGCCCTTCTTGGTGATGGCATCGCGGTAGAAGCAGTGATGGCCGTCCGGGCGGAACATGGGGTCGGTCAGCTGGTCTTCCTGGGCCTTGGTCTCCTGGATGCACAGGACGTCGGCCTGCTGGGCCGCGAACCAGTCGAGAAACCCTTTGTTGGCGGCCGATCGGATGCCATTGGCGTTGAAGCTGATGATGCGCATGCAGGACCTGTGCTGGGAAATCAGACGCGGGATGTCGCCCGCGCCGGGCATCGTACCAATGCCGCCTGTGGCTTGTCAGAACACGACACCCCGGCCGGCCCGGCGACCTGCGGGCGGCCTGCCCGGGGCCGGTCCGCGACGACCGGGGCGCCCATGAAGTACCCTTCACATTCCAAGAATGAAGATTGTTGAAGCTAGATGAGCGACCATCGACACCGTTTCCTGCAGTTGGCCCTGACCGCCGACGCCCTGCGCTTCGGCCAGTTCACCCTGAAGTCCGGCCGGCTGAGCCCGTATTTCTTCAATGCCGGCCGTTTCGACTCCGGTTCCCGCCTGGCCCAGCTCGGGCTGTGCTACGCCGACGCCGTGGATGCGGCCGGCATCAAGTACGACGTGGTGTTCGGCCCGGCCTACAAGGGCATTCCGCTGGCCACGGCGATGGCCTGCGAGCTGGCCCAGCGCGGCCGCGACCTGCCGCTGTCGTTCAACCGCAAGGAAGTGAAGGACCACGGTGAAGGCGGCCAGCTGATCGGCGCCGACCTGACCGGCAAGCGCGTGCTCATCGTGGACGACGTGATCACCGCCGGCACCGCCATCCGTGAAGCCCTGACCATCATCCGCGCTGCGGGCGGTACGCCGGCCGGCATCGTGGTGGCGCTGGACCGCCAGGAGATCGCTTCGGACACCGATGCGCGCTCGGCCGCCCAGGCCGTGGCCGAGGAAGCCGGCATTCCGGTGATCGCCGTGGCGACGCTGGCCGACCTGCTTGATTTTGCGTCGGGAAACCCGGAACTTGTCGGTTACCGGCAGGCGCTGGAGGACTACCGGTCCCGCTACGGCACCCGCCCGGCCCGCTGAACCTTACAGACCCCGGGGAAGGTCATCATGGACAGGGCATCAACCGTCATCGCGTCAGCGTTGCTGCTGCTCCTGCCCGTGATGGGCCAGGCACAGCAGAACGGCCGCAAACCGCCGCGCAACGACGCGGCGCCGAAGAAGCTGTACTGCTGGAACGAGGGCGGCGAGCGCATCTGCAGCGACGCCCTGCCGGCCAATGCGGTGAACAACGCGCGCGAAGAGTTCAGTGCCGAAACCGGCCTGCGCCGTGGCCAGGTCGGCGCGGCGCTGGATGCCGACGGGCGTGCCGCCGCGGCCGCGGCCGCGGCCCAGCAGCGGCTGGATGAGATGGCACAGCAGACCCGCCAGCGCACCGAACAGGCGATGCTGCTCAACTATGCCGATGAAGCCGCGCTGCGCGCCGTGTTCGCCGAGCGCGCGGCAATCCTGGACAACAACATCGCCACCGCCCGCTACAACGTGGCCAGCCTGCGCGAAGGGCTGGTCACTGCCCTGGCCGGTGCGGCCGAACGTGAACTGTCCGCGGCCAAGGTCAGCGACAAGCAGGTGCAGGTGATCCACCAGCGCCACGGCGAGCTGCTGGTCCAGCAGCGCATGCAGGCCAGCTTCGAGCGCCAGCGCAGCGAACTGGACACGGAGATCGCGTCCACCGTGCTGCGCTTCCGGACCCTCAAGGGCACCTGAGCGCGGCACCGCGCACGCCTGCGGCGCCGGCACGACGCGTTTTACGCAGGCTTTACGCGCCTGCCCCGCCCGTAGCGTAGAGCGTTTACGGGCGGCAGGCCGACCATGGCGGCCTGAGGTGGAGCGGTTCCACCAGGACGCGTATTCCATGGCCACCTGGCTCTCGTTGTTGTGTGGTGCGGTGGTGCTGGTCGCCGCCGCCTATCTTCTTTATGCCGTGCTGCGGCCCGAAGCGTTCTGAGCGGGCCTGCCATGACCGGATCCCTTCTGATGATCGCCGCCAGCATCGTGCTGGCATGGCCGCTGGGCCTGTATCTGGCCCGGCTGATGCGCGGCACGCCGATGAAGGTGGACGTGCTGTTCCACTGGATCGAAAAGCCGCTGTATGTCGTGCTCGGCGTCGACCCGGCCCGCGCGATGTCGTGGCGTGGCTACGTGCTCGCGTTCCTGCTCAGCAACGCGGTGGTCGCGGTGCTCACGCTGGCCGTGTTCATGACCCAGGCCTGGCTGCCGTTGAACCCGGACCAGATCCCGAACATGCGCTGGGACACCGCGCTGCACACGATGATCTCGTTCCTGACCAACACCAACCAGCAGCACTATTCCGGACAGGCGCAGCTGTCCTACTTCGCGCAGATGACCGGTATCACCGGGCTGCAGGTGGTCACCCCGATGATGGGCCTGGCGCTGGCGGTGGCAACGCTGCGGGCGCTGTTCCAGCGCGCGCCGGTCCCAGCGCCGGTGGCGGGTACCGACCGCCAGGTGCCGGTCGGCAACTATTACGTGGACGTGGTGCGCCTGTGCGTGCGCTTCCTGCTGCCGCTGTGCCTGCTGTGGACCCTGCTGCTGACCAGCCAGGGCGTGCCGTCCACGTTCGCCGCCGGCCCGCAGGCGGTCCCCATCGACGCCAGTGCCGGCATGGCCCAGCAGAAACTGCCGCTGGGCCCGGTGGCGGCGATGGTGGCCGCCAAGCAGCTCGGCGCCAATGGCGGCGGCTGGTATGGCCCGAACAGCAGCTTCCCGCTGGAAAACCCCACCCCGCTGTCGAACCTGCTGGAGGTGCTGGGCATCCTGCTGGTGCCGATGGCGGTGATCGTCATGGTCGGTGCGTTCACCGGCCGCCGCCGGTTCGGTGCGCTGGTGTTCGCCTGCATGCTGGGCATGTCGCTGCTGTCCACCGGCGCGATGCTGTGGAGTGAAAGCCACAGTGCCAGCGCCGCCTCGCCCCTGCTGATGGAAGGCAAGGAGGTCCGCGTCGGCGCCGACGGCACCGCGCTGTGGGCCGCGCTGACCACCCAGGTCTCCAATGGTTCGGTCAACGGCATGCATGACTCGCTGGCCCCGCTCAGTGGCGGCATCGCCGTGGTCAACATGCTGGTCAGCGCCATCTGGGGGGGCATCGGCTGCGGCCTGCAGCAGTTCCTGGTCTACCTGCTGCTGGGCGTGTTCCTGGCCGGGCTGATGACCGGGCGCACGCCGGAACTGTTCGGCCGCAAGCTGGAAACCCCGCAGGTGCGCCTGCTGGCCCTGCTGGTGCTGCTGCAGCCGATCACCCTGCTGCTGTTCACCGCCATCACCCTGGCCATGCCGGGGCTGGCAGGCACCTCCAACCCCGGTTTCCATGGCGTCAGCCAGGTCTTCTACGAATACGTCTCGGCCTACGCCAACAATGGCTCCGGCTTTGAAGGCCTGGCCGATGCCACGCCGTGGTGGAACCTGAGCTGCGCGCTGGTGCTGCTGCTGGGCCGCTATCCGCTGCTGGTGATTCCGCTGGTGGTGGCCGCCCAGCTGGCGGCCAAACGGCAGGCACCGGATTCCCCCGGCAGCCTGCAGATCGAAACGCCCACCTTCGCCCTGACCCTGATCTCGGTGATCGTCATCCTGACCGTGCTGCAGTTCATGCCGGCGCTGGTGCTTGGCCCCGTCGCCGACCACCTGAGCCTGGGACTGCACTGAGGACGCCCCATGAGTACCCACGCATCCCCTTCCCGTTCTCCTGCGGCCGTTGCCCGCCCCGCGCTGCTGGATGGCGCCGGCCTGCGCCGCGCGCTCCTCGAAGCCGTACGCAAGCTGTCCCCGCTGCACCTGGTGCGCAGCCCGGTGATGGCGGTGGTGATGGCCGGCACGCTGGTCGCGGCGATCATCACCCTGAGCGGCCAGGCGCCGCTGGGCTTCGGCCTGGCGGTGACCCTGATCCTGCTGGTCACCGTGCTGTTCGGCAATTTCGCCGAAGCCGTGGCCGAAGCACGCGGCCGCGGCCAGGCCGCATCGCTGCGGCGCGCCCGCCAGGATCTGGTCGCGCGCCGCCTGGCCGCTGCGGCACCGGACGCGCGCGAAACCCGCGTTCCGGCCGCCGAGCTGCGCCCCGGCGACCACGTGGTGGTCAGTGCCGGCGAGCTGGTGCCGGCCGATGGCGAGATCGTGCAGGGTCTGGCCACCATCAACGAAGCGGCGGTGACCGGTGAATCCGCACCGGTACTGCGCGAGGCCGGCACCGACCGGTCCGGCGTGATCGGGGGCACCAAGGTGCTGTCCGACCAGATCATCGTGCGCATCACCGCCGAGCCGGGCCACAGCTTCCTGGACCGCATGATCGCGCTGGTGGAAGGCGCCAACCGGCAGAAGACCCCGAACGAGATCGCCCTGACCCTGCTGCTGGCGGCGATGACGCTGACCTTCCTGGTGGTGGTGGCGACGCTGCCGGCGATCGGTGCGGCGGTGGGCGTCCGCCTGGATCCGCTGCTGCTGATCGCCCTGCTGGTGTGCCTGATCCCGACCACCATCGGCGGGCTGCTGCCGGCCATCGGCATTGCCGGCATGAACCGGGCGCTGGCCGCCAACGTGCTGGCCAAATCCGGCAAGGCGGTGGAAGTGGCCGGCGACGTGGATGTGCTGCTGCTGGACAAGACCGGCACCATCACCCATGGCGACCGCCAGGCCAGCCACTTCCATGCGCTGGCCGGGGTGGATGCGGGCCACCTGCGCGAAGCCGCGCTGCTGTCGTCGCTGGCCGACCCGACCCCGGAAGGCCGATCCATCGTGCGCCTGGCGCGCGAGCAGGGGTGCGGGACGGCTGAGCCGGAACAGGCCGAGTACCTGGCCTTCAGCGCACAGACCCGCATGTCCGGCGTGGATCTGGCGCACGGCCGACGCATCCGCAAGGGCGCGGCGGCGGCCATCACCGCGCATGTGCAGGCGCTGGGCGGTGCCGTGCCGGCCGAGCTGGCCGGCCGGGTGGACCAGGTGGCACGCAACGGCGCCACCCCGCTGGTGGTCGCCGACGGGCGCCATGTACTGGGCGTGGTCGAACTGTCCGACGTGGTCAAGCACGGCATGCGCGAAAAGTTCGCACAGCTGCGGGCGATGGGTATCCGCACGGTGATGATCACCGGTGACAACCCGCTGACCGCCGCAGCCATCGCCGCCGAGGCCGGCGTGGACGATTACATCGCCGAGGCCCGCCCGGAAGACAAGCTGGAGCGCATCCGTGCCGAACAGGCCGGCGGCCGGCTGGTGGCGATGGTCGGCGATGGCACCAACGATGCCCCGGCGCTGGCCCAGGCCGATATCGGCCTGGCGATGAACTCCGGCACGCAGGCCGCCAAGGAGGCCGGCAACATGGTCGACCTGGATTCGGATCCGGCCAAGCTGCTGGCCGTGGTGGAAGTCGGCAAGCAGCAGCTCATCACCCGCGGTGCGCTGACCACCTTCTCGCTGGCCAACGATGTGTCCAAGTACTTCGCGATCCTGCCGGCCCTGTTTGCCGCCACGGTGCCGGCGATGGCCGCGCTGAACGTGATGCAGCTGTCCAGCCCGCGCAATGCGGTGCTGGCCGCGCTGATCTTCAACGCGCTGGTGATTCCGGCACTGATTCCGCTGGCCCTGCGCGGCGTGCGGTTCCGGCCGGCCACGGCCACCGCGCTGCTGCGGCGGAACATGCTGGTCTACGGCCTGGGCGGCGTGCTGCTGCCGTTCGCGGCCATCAAGCTCATCGACCTTCTTCTTGTCCTGGTATCCGGCGCATGAACCGTTCCTCCTCCCCTTCGACCGTCCCGGCCCCCGTTGCCCTGCTGCAGGAGGGCGCCAGCTGGCGCCCGGCCATCGGCCTGGCCGTGGCCACCCTGCTGCTGGCCGGGGCCCTGTATGCCGGCGTGGCCACCGGCCTGGCGCAGCTGGCCTTCCCCGCGCAGGCTGAAGGCAGCCTGCTGCGTGACCCTGCCGGCCAGGTGCGCGCATCGGCCTGGCTGGCCCAGCCGTTCACCGGTGACGGCTACTTCCAGGCGCGGCCCTCGGCCGCCGGCTACGACCCGATGGCCGCAGCCGGCTCCAACCTGGCCCGCAGCAACCCGGCCCTGGCCGCGCGGGTGGCCGCCGATACGGCCACGGTGGCCGCACGCGAGGGCATCGCCGCAGCACAGGTGCCGGCCGACCTGGTGACCCAATCCGGGGGCGGACTGGACCCGCAGCTGTCGCCGGCCGCCGCGCAGGTGCAGGTGGCCCGCGTTGCGCGCGCGCGTGGCCTGCCGGTCACGCAGGTGCAGGCGCTGGTGCAGGCGCACACCGAAGGCCGCCTGTGGGGCCTGTTCGGCGAGCCCCGGGTCAACGTGGTCACGCTGAACTTCGCCCTGGACCAGGCCCGTGCCCCGCAGTGATGCCAGCGGGGTGCCCAGGCGCGCACAATGGGCGCCATGACGGTGACCCCGACACGTGATCCGCGCACCCGCCAGGCCGATGCGCTGGTGGAACGCCTGCAACGCGAAGCCGGCGGCAAGCTGACGGTCTTCCTGGGCGCCGCGCCCGGGGTGGGCAAGACCTACGCGATGCTGGCGCGCGCGCAGGAACAGCTGCGCCGCGGCGTGGACCTGGTGCTGGCGGTGGTGGAAACCCATGGCCGCGCCGACACCCAGGCCCTGCTGGCGGGCCTGCCACAGGTGCCGTTGAAGGCGGTGGCCTACCACGGCCACACCCTGCAGGAGATGGACCTGGACGCGGTGCTCGCGCGCCGGCCGGCACTGGCGCTGGTGGACGAACTGGCGCACCGCAACGCGCCCGGCAGCCGCCACGAACGCCGCTGGCAGGACGTGATGGAGCTGCTGGACGCCGGCATCGATGTCTGGACCACCCTCAACATCCAGCACCTGGAAAGCCTCAACGATGTGGTGATGCGCATCACCGGGGTGCGCGTGAGCGAGACCGTGCCCGATGGCGTGCTCGACCGCCTGCACGACATCGTGCTGGTGGACCTGCCCCCGCGCGAACTGATCGCGCGGCTGCAGCAGGGCAAGGTGTACGTGCCCGAGCAGGCAGCCCAGGCCCTGCAGGCCTTCTTCTCGCCGGCCAACCTGACCGCGCTGCGCGAGCTGGCCATGCAGGAGGCCGCCGACCGGGTGGACACCAGCCTGCGCGAGACACGGGCCGCGCACGGGGAAAGCAGCCTGCCGATGCGCCGCGGCGTGCTGGTGGCGATCGATGGCGGCGGCCACAGCGAATACCTGGTGCGGGTGGCGCGGCGCATCGCCGAACGCCGCGATGCCCCGTGGACCGTGGTGACCGTGCAGGGCCGGCGCCATGATGAAGCCACCCGCCGCGAGATCGATGCCGCCTTCGCACTGGCGCGCCGGCTGGGCGGCGAAGCCGAGCTGCTGCACGGCTCGAGCATTGCCGATGCGCTGCTGGACCATGCCGCGCACAACGGCGTCTCCACCCTGGTCCTGGGCCGTACCCGCGAGCGTCCACTGGCACGGATGTTCAACCGTACGCTCACCCAGCAGCTGATCCAGCGCGGGGCGCATTACGAGATCACCATCATCAGCACACCGCAGGCCCGTGCGCGCGCCCGCCGTGGCCTGCTGCCCACGGTGCAGGGCCTCGGCCACGAACCGCTGCAGGCGCTGGTCGCCACCGGCCTGGCGTGCGCGGTGGCGTGGCTGGCCGAGCGCTGGGTGGGCATGGCCGACCTGTCGATGGTGTTCATCGTGGCCGTGGTGCTGGTGGCCGCGCGTACCCGCGCCAGCGTGGCGGTGATGGCCGCACTGCTGTGCTTCTTCGCCTACAACTTCCTGTTCATCGCTCCACGGTTCACCTTCGCCATCGGGGCGCGCCAGGGCGTGATCACCGTGTTCCTGTTCCTGGCCGCCGCGCTGGTGGCCGGGCGGCTGGCCTCGCGGCTGCGGATGCAGGTGGTGGCGCTGCGCGCGGCCAACCGGCATGCGCAGGCACGCCAGCAGCTGGGTCGGCGGCTGGTCAGCGCCGCCGGTCACGCCGAGGTGGCCCTGGCGGGCCGGCAGGCGCTGGAACAGGCCATGGATGTTCCGGCCTGGCTGCGGATCGGCACGGATACCGCGGCCGGCGGACGGGTGCAGCCGGGCGATACCGATCTGGCAGCGGCCGACTGGGCCCTGCGCCACGGCCAGCCCAGCGGGCGCTTCACCGACACCCTGGCCGGCGCGCAGTGGTGGTTCCTGCCGCTGCTGGATGGCGAGGCCCGTGCGATCGGCGTGGCCGGGCTGTACCTGCCCGGCGCGCAGGCGCGGCTGCTGCCGGAACAGCGCCAGCTGGCCGAAGCGATGGTGGACGACATCGCCCAGGCGGCGCTGCGCACCCGGCTGGTGGCCGAACTGGAGCGTGCCCATGTGAGCAACGAGACCGAACGCCTGCGCTCGGCCCTGCTGTCATCGGTGTCGCATGACCTGCGTTCGCCGCTGGCGGCGATGATCGGTTCAGCCGACAGCCTGGCCAGCTACGGCGCGGCCATGGATACGGCCGACCGGCGCGCGCTGCTCGACACCATCCTGGTGGAAGGCGAGCGGCTGGACCGCTACATCCAGAACCTGCTGGACATGACCCGCCTCGGCCACGACGGACTGACGATCAACCGCGACTGGATCGGCGTGGACGAGCTGATCGGCTCGGCGGCGCGCCGGCTGCAGCGGTATCAACCCGACGTGCGCCTGATGCTGGACATTCCCGCCTCGCTGGCGCCGATCTGGGTGCATCCGGCGCTGGTTGAACAAGCCGTGTTCAACGTGATGGAGAACGCCGCCAAATTCTCCCCGCCCGGTGCCCCGGTGCAGGTCCAGGCGCGCATGCTCGATGGCCAGCTGCGCATCGAGGTGCTGGACGCCGGCCCCGGCATTCCCGACGATGAGCGTGCGCGCATCTTCGACATGTTCTACACCGTGGAGCGCGGCGACCGTGGCCGCCACGGCACCGGCCTGGGCCTGACCATCTGCCAGGGCATGATCGGCGCGCACGGCGGCAGCGTGCAGGCGCTGCCAGGCCGCGACGGTCGCGGTACCCTGATCCGCATCACCCTGCCCCTGCTGACCCCTGCCCCGCATGATGCCGCCGACAGCCCCTGACGCCAGCGCACCGGCCCCACGCGTGCTGGTCATCGACGATGAAACGCAGATCCGCCGGTTCCTGGACATCAGCCTGCGCGCGCAGGGCTACGTGGTGCGCCAGGCCGCCAGTGGCCAGCAGGGCCTGGAGATGGCGGCCAGCGAAGACATGGACCTGGTGATCCTGGACATCGGCCTGCCGGACATGGAGGGCCACGCGGTGCTGGAGCAGCTGCGCCAATGGAGCCAGGTGCCGGTGATCATGCTGACCGTGCGCGCCGGCGAAGCGGAAAAGGTGCGGGCGCTGGACAACGGCGCCAACGACTACGTGACCAAACCGTTCGGCACCCAGGAGCTGATGGCGCGGGTACGCGCGCTGCTGCGCACCCGCAGCCTGCCGGGCGATGGCAGCCCGCCGGTGTTCGACGACGGCCACCTGCACGTGGACCTGGTGCGCCGCGAGGTGGCCGTGGCCGGACAGCCGGTGGCGCTCACCCGCAAGGAATACGCGCTGCTGGCGCTGCTGCTGCGCAACGCCGGCCGCGTGGTCACCCAGCCGCAGATCCTGCAGGACATCTGGGGGCCCACCCACCAGCACGATACCCATTACCTGCGCATCCTGGTCGGCAAGCTGCGGCACAAACTCGGTGATTCGGCGCTGGATTCGCGCTACCTGTTCACCGAGCCGGGCGTTGGTCTGCGCTTCAAGGGCTGACACCGGCAGCGTCTTTTCAACAATGGCTTATTGTTCGCGAGGCAAACGGGCCTGCATCGTTCCGTCTCAGTCCTGTCTTAATCGAGCCGATGGTCCTCCCGTTCCAGACCAGCGAACTTCCCGCGTCATCCTTCTGCCTGACCCTGCTCCCTGCCTTTGACCGGTGCGCCCGCCTGCCAGCGCGCGCACCGGTACCGGCGTGCTCAGAAGCCGGGGTCGGCACCGCCCAGCAGCGGCTGCAGCTGCGTACGGAACAGCGCCTTGATGCGTTCCAGCGACGCCTCATCATTGCCCTCGAAGCGCAGCACCAGCACCGGCGTGGTGTTGGACGCGCGCACCAGGCCCCAACCATCGGCGAAATCCACGCGCAGGCCGTCCAGGGTGGACACCCGCCCGCCCACGAACGGATTGTCCGGCCCCTGCGCGGCGCTGACCACCAGCGATACCAGCGCATGCGGCGTGCCGCCGTGCACCGGCACCTTGATTTCCGGGGTGGACACGCTCTCGGGCAGCTCGGCGAAGACCTCCTGCGGGGTCTCCTCGCGCAGCGCCAGGATCTCCAGCAGGCGGGCGGCGGCGTACAGCCCGTCGTCGAAGCCGAACCAGCGTTCACGGAAGAAGAAGTGCCCGCTCATCTCGCCCGCCAGCTCGGCGTCGGTCTGCGCCATCTTCGCCTTGATCAGCGAATGGCCGGTTTTCCACATCTGCGGGCTGCCGCCGTGGCGCAGCACGAAATCGGCCAGCTTGCCGGTGCACTTCACGTCGTAGATCACCATCGCACCGGGATTGCGCACCAGCACATCGGCGGCGAACAGCATCAGCAGGCGGTCGGCGTAGACGATCGTGCCATCGGCGGTCACCACGCCCAGGCGGTCGCCATCGCCATCGAAGGCCACGCCCAGATCGGCGCCGAAACGCTTCACCGTCTGCACCAGGTCTTCCAGGTTGGCCGGCTCGCTGGGGTCGGGGTGATGGTTCGGGAACGTACCATCGACATCGCAGTACAGCGGGATCACTTCCGCCCCGATGGCCTCCAGCAGGGGCTGCGCCAGCGCACCGGCCACGCCGTTGCCGGCATCGGCCACGACCTTCAGCGGACGCTCCAGCTGCACGTCGTCGGCGATGCGGCGCACGTAGTCCTCGTTGACCTCGCGCTGCTGGTAGGCGCCCGGCTCGCCGGCATGGGCCAGGCGGCCCTCGACGATGCGCTGGTACAGCGCGGTGATCGCGTCACCGGACAGGGTCTGCCCGGCAATGACGATCTTGAAGCCGTTGTAGTCGGGCGGATTATGGCTGCCGGTGACCGCCACGCAGCTGCCGGTGCGCAGGTGGAAGCTGGCGAAGTACACCACCGGGGTCGGCGCCAGACCGATGTCGATCACATCGCAGCCGGCACGGCGCAGGCCCTCGGCAAGCGCCGCGGACAGTTCCGGACCGGACACGCGTCCGTCGCGGCCGATCACGATCTCGCGCAGGCCCTGCTCCAGCAGTTCGCTGCCGATCGCCTGGCCGATCAGCGCGGCCACCTTGGCGGTGAGCTCGGTGCCCACCACGCCGCGGATGTCGTAGGCACGGAAGATGCCGGCGGCCAGCTGGCTGACCTCCACCGGCGGCGGGGTCGGCACGGCGGCCTCGTCCGGCGCGTCCACCTGGGCCTGCGCGGCCGCTTCGGCCAGGCTTTCACTCAGGGTCGGCCCATGCTCCAGCGTCGCGTCGCCGTCACCCCGGCGCGGCAGCGGCAGGCGCGCCTTGCCCAGCAGCAACAGCACCGCGATCACGGCGAGCAGGGCGGCCACGATCGCGGCCGGCACCGGCCCCAGGCCCAGCGGTCCCGGCTCCACGCCCGGTACCGCAGCGGCCATGCGCAGGCCGCTGCCCTCGATCGGGCGGGCCAGCGCATCGGCGCTGTTGGCCAGCGTGCGGCTGCCGCGTTCGATCACGTTGAAACTGCCCTGGCGCAGCGCCAGGTAGGCGCTGCCCGGCGTACGGGTGGCGGCCATCGGTGCGGTCAGGCGTACCAGCGGTTGCCGCACGTACACCACGGCCGGCCCCTGCTCACCCAGCTGCACCGGTGCGGCCAGGCCCAGCCGCGGCGCACCGTCCTGGCGCACCACGCGCAGGATCGGCCGGCCTTCGCTCAGTGCGGCCTCCAGCAGGGCCAGGCGCGCGAAACCAAACGCGGCCGGATCGGCATAGGCCGCCTCCAGCGTGGCCGGCAGCACCTGCACCTCCTCCACACCGGCCCATTCCTCGCGCAGGGCCACCGCCACGGCGGTGCCATCACCACGCTGCAGCGCCTGCTGCACGCGTTCGCCCTGCAGATGGCCGGTGAACAGCCGCGTCTGGGTGGCCAGCGCCTGCTGCACCCCCTTCAGCGCGCTGTCGCGCGAACGCTCCAGCTCGCCGGCAACGGCGGCCTGGCGCCATTGTTCAACGGCGCTCCAGCCAAACCAGCCTGCCAGCAACACCAGTGCAACGGCCAGCAGCGGCCCGGTTCTGCCACTGGCTGCCCTCGCCCCCTTCCCCTTGCTGCTCATCGGTTCCCCCCGTTGTCAGCGCACCCCGGTATGGCCGAATCCACCCGCTCCACGTTCGCTGTCGGTGAAAGTATCCACTACCTGCAGGCTCACGCGTGCAATCGGCATCACCACCAGCTGGGCGATGCGGTCGCCCGGCTCGATGGTGAACGCGTCCCGGCCGCGGTTCCAGACGCTGATGAGCAGCGGGCCCTGGTAATCGGCATCGATCAATCCGGTGCCGTTGCCCAGCACGATGCCATGCCGATGGCCCAGCCCCGAGCGCGGCAGCACGACCGCACACAGGCCCGGGTCGGCGATATGGATCGCCAGGCCACTGGGAACCAGCGCCGTGTCGCCCGGCTGCAGCGTCAGCGCGGTCTCCAGCGCCGCACGCAGGTCCAGCCCGGCGCTGGCCGCCGTCGCATAGGCCGGCAGCGGCCAGCTGTCACCGAAGCGCGGGTCGAGCAGTTTCACCTGCAGGGGCTGGGGGGCGGGGGTCGCCGCGGTTGCCGTGTTCATGCCGTAAGCCTTTGCGCGACGAGCGCCAGAAGTTGTTCGGCCAGCTCCGTCTTGGAGGTGGCCGGGAAGACCTGTTCGCCATCCTGCCAGTAGGCGGTGGCGGCGTTGTCATCGCTTTCGAAGCCACCGGTGGCCTGGCCCACCTGGTTGGCGATCACCAGATCCAGATGCTTGTCCACCAGCTTTCCGCGCGCGTACTTCTCCACATCATGAGTCTCGGCGGCGAACCCCACCACGAGCTTCAGCGCCTGCTCCTGCGCGGAGACTTCCGCCAGGATGTCGGCCGTGCGCACCAGTTCCAGCACCAGATGCTGGCTGCCCGGCGTCTTCTTCAGCTTCTGCGGAGCAACCTGTCGCGGCGTGTAATCCGACACGGCCGCAGCACCGATGTAGATGTCCGCCGGCAACGCCGCCAGCACCGCCTGGCGCATCTGCGCGGCCGAGCGCACATCCACGCGCTGCACCCCGGCGGGTGTGGCCAGGTGCACCGGGCCGCTGACCAGCACCACGTGCGCACCCTGGCGCGCGGCGGCCGCCGCCAGCGCATACCCCATCTTGCCGCTGCTGCGGTTGCCGACGTAGCGCACCGGATCGATGTCTTCATAGGTGGGGCCGGCGCTGATCACCACACGCAGGCCGGCCAGCGCATCACCGCCGGTCGCCGCGCCCGTGGACGCCTGCCCGGCGCCTGCGCGCCCCGGTGCAGCCAGGGCGGCGACGATGTCGCCCGGCTCGGCCAGGCGCCCGGGACCGGACTCGCCTTCGGCCAGCGGTCCATCCACCGGCCCGATGACCTGGGCGCCGCGCTCGCGCAGCAGGGCGATGTTGGCCTGGGTGGCCGGGTGCTGCCACATGCGGTGGTTCATTGCGGGGCACACGGTCAGCGGCGCGGTGCTGGCCAGGCACAACGTGGTGACCAGATCATCGGCATGCCCGTGCGCCAGCCGCGCCAGCAGATCGGCCGTGCCCGGCGCGATCACGATGCGGTCGGCCCAGCGCGCCAGCTCGATGTGGCCCATGGCCTGCTCGGCCGCGCTGTCCCACAGCGTGGTGCGGGTGGGATGGCCGGACAGGGCCTGGAAGCTGAGCGGCGTGACGAACTGCTGCGCCCCGGCTGTCATCGCCACCTGCACCTGGGCCCCGGCATCGCGCAGCCGCCGGACCAGCTCCAATGACTTGTACGCGGCGATACCGCCGCCCACGCACAACAGCAGCTTCTGACCTTCCAGCGGGCGCGGCGGCACCGGGGAAGCCTTGGGTGAGTCAGCCACCGGGAAAATCCTATGCGAACAAAGACATTAGCTTACCCGATGGTCCGCGCAACGCTGTCTTGCGGTCGATACAACGGGCGGCGATAACGTGATTCATCAGCCTTATTTGACGCCGCGGACCGGCGCCGGCACGCGCCCGCGCCGCGGTTCTCGGCAGCGCGCCGCCCGGATCCCCCGCCTGAAGGGCCAACCATGAGCATCCGCGTGATCATCAGCGATGACCACCCCATCATCCGTCTCGGGGTCCGCATCCTGCTCGAAGAAGGGGGTATCGAGGTGGTCGGCGAAGCGGGCGGCGGTGATTCGCTGCTGGCCCTGCTGCGACACACGCCCTGCGACGTGCTGGTGACCGACCTGACCATGCCCGACGAAACCCTTGACGGCCCTCCCCTGCTGGCGCGCATCCGCACCCAGCATCCGGAGCTGCCCGTGCTGGTGCTGACCGCCACGGCCGGGCCGGGGCTGCTGGCACGGCTGCTGCGCAACGGCGTCCGTGGCGTGGTCGACAAGACCGCCGAATTCGACGAGGTGGCCCGCGGCACCCTGGCCGTGGCCGCCGGTGAGCGGTTTGTCTCGCGGCAGCTGCTGCGGCGCATGAAAGACCGTGACATGGACGGCCCCCGTGCGCTGTGCGCCCTTTCGCCGCATGAACGGGACGTGGTGCAGGGGCTGCGCCAGGGCCTGGACATCAACGCCCTGGCCGCACGCCGCGGCTGCAGCCCGAAGACCATCAGCCGGCAGAAGGCCGATGCCATGCGCAAGCTGGGGGTGGCCGGGGACCACGAACTGCACGCGCTGCTGCGCGCCGACCCCGACGCCGGGCTGGGGATCGACTGAGCCGGCGCGCCGGCATCACCTGATGGCCGGTCTCCGGTGCGCCGGGCACGCTGGCCACATGACCATCCGCGACTGGCCCACTCATGAACGTCCCCGCGAGCGCCTGCTCGCCCACGGTGCAGCGGTGCTGTCCGACGCCGAACTGCTTGCGCTGTTCCTGGGCTCGGGCACGCAGGGCCGCGATGCGGTCAGCACCGCCCGCGAGCTGCTGACCCGCCACGGCCCGCTGCGCTGCCTGCTGGATCTTGCCCCGGGTGAGCTGGCCCGCCTTCCGGGACTTGGCCCGGCCCGCACCTGCGCGCTGGTGGCCGGACTGGAAATGGCGCATCGCCACCTGCATGCCCGGCTGTGCCGTGACGGCCTGCTGGCCACCACCCCGGAGATGGCCGGGCGCTACCTGCAGCCGCTGCTGCGCGGCCGCCCCAGCGAGGTGTTCGTGGCGCTGTTCCTGGACAACCGGCACCGCCTGATCGCCTGCGAGGAGCTCTTCCACGGCACCATCAACGGCGCGGCGGTGCACCCGCGTGAAGTGGTCAGGCGCGCCCTGGAGCTGCGTGCCGCCGCGCTGATCGTCAGCCATAACCACCCCTCCGGCGACCCCAAGCCCTCTGCCGCCGATCACGACGTCACCGGGCAGCTGGCACGGGCACTCGCCCTGGTGGACGTGCGCCTGCTGGATCACGTGGTCATCGGCGAAGGGGCGCCCGTGTCGTTTGCTGAACAGGGCTGGATGCCCGATGCCGCGGCATGACATTCCCCTGCGGCCGGGTCTGCTGCACCCCGGCGGGCCCCTTCAGCTGCCGCTCGGCGCTTCGCCGGGGCAGATCGGCTAAAATGGGGGATTCCGCCGCTCACTTCACAGCAGGCCTCGTGAAAAATCTTCTCCGCGCCCTGATCAGCCAAGGCATCGAAGCCCTGCGCGCCAATGGCACGCTGCCCGCAGACACCCTGCCGCCGGAGTTCGTTGTCGAACGCCCGAAAACCCGCGAGCACGGCGATTTCGCCACCAATGCCGCCATGCTGCTGGCCAAGGCCGCGCGCAGCAACCCGCGGGCCCTTGCCCAGGCGCTGGTCGATGCGCTGCCAGCCAGCGAGGATGTCAGCAAGGTCGACATCGCCGGCCCCGGCTTCATCAACTTCCACCTCGCCCCGGCCGCCTACCAGCGTGAGGTGGCCATGGTGCTCAAGGACGGTGCGGACTACGGTCGCAACCTGTCCGGCAACGGCCGCACCGTGGGTGTGGAGTACGTCTCGGCCAACCCCACCGGTCCGCTGCATGTCGGCCACGGCCGCGCGGCAGCCATCGGTGACTGCGTGGCACGCGTGCTCGACGCCAATGGCTGGAACGCCAAGCGCGAGTTCTACTACAACGATGCCGGCGTGCAGATCGAGAACCTGGCCCTGTCCACCCAGGCACGGGTGAAGGGCATCGCGCCGGATCAGGACGGCTGGCCGGAAGGCGGCTACCGCGGCGACTACATCGCCGATGTCGCCCGCGCCTACATGGCCGGCGCCAGCGTGGATCTGGAAGGCACCACCGTGGTCGGCAGCCGCGACCCGGACGACCTCGATGCGATCCGCCGTTTCGCCGTGGCCTATCTGCGCAACGAGCAGAACCAGGACCTGGCCGCGTTCGGCATCGATTTCGATATCTACTTCCTCGAGAGCTCGCTGTACGCCGACGGCAAGGTGGCCGAGGCGGTCGCCCGGCTGCAGGCCTCCGGTCACACCTACGAGGAAGGCGGCGCCCTGTGGCTGCGCAGCACCGACTTCGGTGACGACAAGGACCGCGTGATGCGCAAGTCCGACGGCACCTTCACCTATTTCGTGCCGGACGTGGCCTACCACCTGTCCAAGTGGCAGCGCGGCTACGAGCGCGCCATCACCGAACTGGGCGCCGATCACCACGGCTCGCTGGCCCGCGTGCGCGCCGGTCTGCAGGCGATGGAGGTCGGCATTCCGCAGGGCTGGCCGGAATACGTGCTGCACCAGATGGTCACCGTGATGCGGGGCGGCGAGGAAGTGAAGCTGTCCAAGCGCGCCGGCAGCTACTTCACCCTGCGCGACCTGATCGAGGAAGCCGGCCGTGATGCGACCCGCTGGTTCCTGATCGCGCGCAAGCCGGATTCCCAGCTGACGTTCGATATCGACCTGGCCCGCCAGCAGAGCAACGACAACCCGGTGTTCTACGTCCAGTACGCGCATGCCCGCGTGTGCAGCCTGCTGCGCCAGGCGCACGAAAAGGGGCTGCCGTATTCGCAGGAGCAGGGTCTGGCGCACATGTCCGCGCTTGGCGATGCCGCGTCGCTGGCGCTGATGAACGAGCTTTCGCGCTATGCGGAAGTGGTGGAAACCGCCGGCGCCGCGCTGGAACCGCACCTGGTGGCGCAGTATCTGCGTGAATTGGCGCACGCCTTCCACACGTGGTATCACGGTACGCCGGTGCTGGTGGACGACGCCGATGACCGCAACGCCAAGCTCGCGCTGGCCAGCGCCACGCGCCAGGTGCTCGCCAACGGCCTTGATCTCCTGGGCGTCAGCGCCCCGGAAAAAATGTAAGCAACGGAGAAGCAGTAGACATGGCAGCACGACGCGGCAAGAGTCAGGCACGGCGCAACAGCAGCCAGGGCACCCCCGGATGGGTATGGCTGGTGGCGGGCGTGGCCATTGCGGCGGTGGTGTTCCTGGCGGCGCCCAACCTGTTCAAGAGTGACGGCGGCGGCTTCCTGCGCGCCGGTCCGCGCCCTGACCCGAACGCCCAACCGGCACCGGTGTCCGAGGCCGAAGGTGATGTTGGAACGCAGGTCGACACGCCGGCCAGCAAGCCGGCCGAACCCGCCAAGCCGGCGCCGACCCAGTACGACTTCTACACCCTGCTGCCCGGCAAGGAAGTGGAAATGTCCGATGCCGAGCTGGCTGCCAGCGCCCGCGCCGAAGACCAGCGCCAGGCACGGGCGGAGGCGCAGCGTGCGCAGGCGGCACTGGAGGGCAAGCCGGTACCACCGGCGAGCGCCAGCACCCCGGCGCAGGCGCCGGCGGCCACCGTCACCGGTAATCCGGTGGCAAGCCAGCCGCTGCCGCCGGCCGTAGGCGAAACCGCCGCGGCCCCGGCACCGACCAGCACCGCCGCCACCACCAGCCCGGCGGCCGCTGCGGCACCGGCGCCCACGGCGGCGGCCGCTCCGGCACAGGGCAACGTGCGCTACATCCTGCAGGCGGGCGCGTTTGGTGCGTCCGGCGATGCGGAAGCCACCAAGGCCAAGCTGGCCATGATCGGCCTGGGCGCGCGCGTGGAATCGGCCCAGATCAACGGCCGCACGGTCTACCGCGTGCGCATGGGGCCGTACGGCAGCGCCAGTGAACTGGCCGAAGCCAAGCAGAAGCTCGATGGCACCGGCCTGCAGGCGATGGCGATCAAGGCGCAGTAAGCCGCCACCACCCGCTGTCCTGAACGCCGCGCTGCCCCTGCAGCGCGGCGTTTTTTCTGCGGCGCGCTCAGCCGGCCCGTGCCACCTGGAAGCCCGCATACGACTGGCTCACCGGCATCACTTCCAGCCGGTTGATGTTCAGATGGGCCGGCAGCGAAGCCACCCACAGAATCTGCTCGGCGATGTCGTCGGCCGTCATCGGGTTGGCGCCGGAATACAACGTGTCCGAAGCAGCCTGGTCGCCATGCGTACGCACGACCGTGAACTCGGTTTCCGCCATGCCCGGCTCGATCGTGGTCACGCGCACGCCCGTGCCATGCAGATCCGAACGCAGCCCCAGCGAGAACTGGCTCACGAACGCCTTGGTGCCGCCGTAGGTGTTGCCACCCGGATACGGATAGACGCCAGCCACCGAGGAAATATTGATGATCGCGCCTTTGCGCTCCACCAGCTGCGGCAGCAGGCGGTGGGTCAGCGTGACCAGCGCGGTGATGTTGGTGTCGATCATCGTCTGCCAGTCCTGCAGGCTGGCGCGCTGCGCCGGCGCGGTTCCCTGCGCCAGCCCGGCATTGTTCACGAGCAGATCGATCTGCGCGAAGGCGGCCGGCAGGGCTGCCAGCGCGGCCTCCATCGCGGCCGCATCGCGGATGTCGAAGGCAGCGGCATGCACGCGATCGGCGCCGTAGGCATCCACCAGCGGCTGCAGGCGTTCGGCACGGCGACCGGTGGCGATCACCTTCCAGCCGGCGTCCACGAAGCGGCGAACGGCGGCGGCGCCAAAGCCGGAGGTGGCACCGGTGATCAGGGCGGTACGGGTCATCTGGCAACTCCACAAGGATCCAGCCGGTATTCTGGCACCGTCTCGGGGTGACGGTCGCGGCACGGGTGAGCGACGTTCATCCACAGCCGGGCCACGCGGCCGGCGCGCAGTACAATGGGAATCACCGGCACGTCCTGCCGGCGCAGTGGACAACGATGATCAACAATGACGTACTGCGCAGCCTGCGCTATGCCCTGGACCTGAGCGACAACCACATCGTGGTGCTGTGCGAGCTGGCCGACCCAACCTTCGCAGTGACCACCGCACAGGTACATGACTGGCTCAAGGGTGACGAACAGCCGGGCCACCAGGTCTGCGACGATGCTTCGCTGGCCCATGTGCTGGACGGTCTGATCGTGCACCTGCGCGGTCGCGACGAAAGCCAGCCCCAGCGCGCGGTGGAAACGCGGCTGGACAACAACCTGATCCTGAAAAAACTGCGGGTAGCGTTCCAGCTGCGCGACGTGGACATGCTGGAGATCTTCCAGACCGCGGGTTTTCCGCTGTCCAAGGCGGAGGTGGGCGCCCTGTTCCGCCAGCCCGGGCACCACAACTTCCGGCGCGCCGGCGACCAGCTGATGCGTTATTTCCTCAAGGGCCTGGTCACCCGCATCCGCCCGTAGCCCGCACCCAGGTAGAGCCGAGCCATGCTCGGCTGGCTTTCCGCGGACAGCCACCACTCCATGCACTGCGCGGGAACGCCCCTACGCGCTGCGCGCGCACGCCGAGCATGGCTCGGCGCTACGACAGCCGGCCCGCCGCAGCTTCAGGTAGAGCCGAGC